>Ga0070683_100002101_pt1 | contig 15736 bp, 14 predicted proteins | sample KBSC713LmetaG_FD_64662 | JGI IMG/M metagenome (GOLD analysis project Ga0070683, IMG submission 64662) | Corn rhizosphere microbial communities from Kellogg Biological Station, Michigan, USA - KBS C7.1-3L metaG | ecosystem: Host-associated > Plants > Roots > Rhizosphere ...
ACCTATCGCGGGCCGGCGATGAAGCCGTGGCTGTTCGCGATCCTGCGCAACGTCTGCCGCGCCGAATATGCCAGGCGCGCCAGCGCGCCGAAGACCGTCCTCGACGACACGCCGGAGGCGGCCGAGCAGACGCCGATGTGGCACGAGGAACAGCAGACGCCGGAAGCCGAGATGATCCGCGAGCGCGACGCTTCGGCGATCAGGCGGATGGTCGACGCGCTCGCCGAGCCCTTCAAGGAGACCTTCGTATTGCGCGAGATCAATAATCTTTCGTACCGCGAGATTGCGGATGCGGTCGGCGCCCCGGTCGGCACCGTGATGTCCCGTCTCGCGCGCGCCCGCGCCATGCTGCGCTCGGCGTGGCTGGCGGAACAGGAGCAAGCAAGATGACCTGCGACGACGCTGAAATCCTTCTTCACGCCCTGATCGACGGCGAGCTTGACGCCTCCCATGCCCGCGAGGTCGAAGCCCATATCGAGACTTGCCCGCGCTGCACCACCGAGCTTACCGCCTATCGCCGGATGCGCGAGGCGATGGCGAAGGCCGATCTGCGCTACACCGCGCCCGCCAGCCTGCGCCAGCGCATCGACGCCGCGCTGCCGAAGGCCGCGGCGACCCCATCTAACGTCACGCCGCTTGCGAGCCGCCGCTCCGTGCTGCGCGGCTTTGCGATGGGGTCAGCGGTGTCGGCGCTGGCCGCCACCCTGCTCGTCGCCGTCGTGGTCCGCCATGACGACCAGCAGATGATCGAATCCGAGATCGTCTCCGCGCATCTGCGTTCGCTGCAGCCCAACCACCTGATCGACGTGGTCTCGACCGACCAGCATACGGTAAAGCCCTGGTTCAACGGCAAGCTAGACGTGTCGCCGCCGGTGATCGACCTCACCGCGCAGGGCTTCACCCTGATCGGCGGCCGGCTCGACTATGTCGATGCCCGCGCCATCGGCGCCGTCGTCTACAAGCGCCGCGCGCATGTGATCAACCTGTTCGTGGCGCAGACCTCGAATGCCGCGAGAAAACCGGCGAAGATCGAGACCATCCAGGGCTTCAACATCCGCCGCTGGAGCGACCGCGGCCTGAACTACTGGGCCGTCAGCGACATCGGCTCGGACGAGCTCGCCGAATTCGGCGATAAGTTCGAGGCGGCGGTGCAGAACAGCAAGGAGGGTTAACTCTCCCCAGGATTGCCAGCCTTCCGGAGATGGAAATTGCGTCGGAGCGTTGCTATATTTTGGGCCATGCGCCGCGATGATGTCATTGCCAGATTGAAACAGACCGAACCCGCCTTGCGGGCCTTCGGCGTCGATGCCCTGTACCTATTCGGCTCGCATGCGCGCGACGAGGCTGGCCCCGATTCGGATATCGATGTGTTCATCGATCCGGTGCCCGACAAAGGGTTCGGTTTCGCTCTGTTTATGGATGCTTACGAAACGCTCCAGGAAGCCGTGGGAGAGAAACTCGACTACGGCACGCGAAAGGGGCTGCACCCGCTCTTGCGCGCCGACATCGAGCGCGAAGCCCTTCGGGTTTTTTGATGGCCTCTCGTTCCTTCCGAATCAGGCTGATCGATATTCGGGAGGAGATAGCGGGCATCCGCGACCTGACCAAGGATGCGACGGCTCAATCCTTCGGTGAAAGCTGGGCGATGAAGCGTGCGGTCGAGCACGCGCTGCTGATCGTCGCCGAAGCAGCCAAACATATTCCGGATCGCTTGAAGGAGAAGCGGCCCGAAGTCCCCTGGAAGAGAATTCACGGCCTCGGCAATATGCTGCGTCACGAGTACCGGAGAATTGATTCCGATATCTTGTGGTCGGTCGTGACCGAAAATCTCGATGACCTCGACAAGGCCATCGAAGCGCTGCTCGGAGAGCAACCGGAATAACGGACAACTCGCTATTTTGGCGCCTACGCCGACTTCCTGACCGCGTTGTCGACCAGCGTCTTGCCGAGCGACCAGATCGCGCCGGGCACCTTGTGGCTGCCGGCGATGACGGTGTCGAACGCCGTCTCGATCCATTTGCAGTCCTCGTCGGTGATGGTAAGCGGCGGCAGCAGCTTGATGGTATGGCTGCCGTGGCCGGCGACTTGCGTGAGGATCTTGTGATCCTTGAACAGCGGGACGGTGATGAGCTGGCAGAACAGGCCCTTGTTCGCCGTCTCCAGCACGTTCCAGGAGGCCTTCAGGCGCAACGATTTGGGCGGACCGAACTCGACGCCGATCATCAGCCCCTTGCCACGGACTTCTTTCAAAAGCTCATAACCCGGCACCATGCGCGTCAGCGCAAGCCGAAGCTCGGCGCCGCGCTTGGCGGCCTGCTCGACCAGCTTTTCCTGCTCGATCACTTCCAGCGTGGCGATGCCGGCCGCCATCGCGAGATCGTTCTTCGCAAAGGTCGAGCCGTGCACGACGGCGCGATCCATTTGATTGAAGATCTTGTCGAAGATGCTTTTCCGCGTCAGCAGCGCGCCGACCGGCACGTGCCCGCCGGAGAGCGCCTTTGCGAGCAGCACCATGTCGGGCTCGACATTCCAGTGCTCGATCGCGAGGAAGCGCCCGGTGCGTCCGATGCCGGTCTGGATCTCGTCGGCGATAAAGAGCGTGCCGTATTTCCTGCAGAGCGCGGCCGCGCCCGGCAGGAATTCGTCGGTGGGCATGTTGACACCCTTGCCCTGGATCGGCTCGACGATGAAGGCGGCCATTTGGCGCGACGACAGCGCCTGCTCGAGGGCCGCGAGGTCGTTGAAGGGAATCGCAGTGCATCCCGGCAGGAGCGGCTCGAAGCCGGAGCGGAAATTCACGTCGTCCGTCAGCGACAGCGCGCCATAGGACAGGCCGTGGAAGGAGTGCGTGCAATGCACGATGCCGGGCCGCCCCGTCGCGCCGCGCGCGAACTTGATCGCGGCCTCGACCGTCTCCGCGCCGGAATTGGCGAAAAACACCTTGTCCAGATATGGGACATATTTCAAAAGTCGCTCGGCGAGCACGCCCGCGAGCGTCGAGACGTCGAGTTGCACGAGATTGGGCAGGTCGGCGTCGAGCACGCTTTTCAGCGCCTCGCGCAGCGAGGGATGATTGCGGCCGATCGCAAAAACGCCAAATCCGCTCAGTAGGTCGAGATAGCGGACGTCATCGCGATCGTAGAGATATTGGCCTTGCCCCTTCTTGAACCCGACGTCATATCCGATTGTCTTGAGAACGCGCACCAGTTGCTCGTTCAGGTGGCGCGCATGCATGGAACTACGCTGCGCCTGCCGCTGCACAAACATCTCGGAAACGTCTAGATTCGAACTCAGCATCAGCTACATACTTCGGTTGATGGCCTTTTTCGTCAACTGAAAACGCCCAAGTGGCGTTTTGCCCTCTTTCGCACCATCAACGCAAGCACAGGTTTGAACCATGTTGCACTGCCCACGAAACATCGTGAAATCAGCCGTTTTTCTGTCGGTAGTATTACCGGCGACTTACGCAACCTCGGCCCTGGCGGCGGACCCGACCGGCGACTGGCGGGTCGCGGATGGTGTCGCCAACATCCGGGTCGCACAATGTAACGGCAGCATGTGGGGCGTGGTGGCCTGGGAGAAAGAGCCCGGCGGCCGCGACAGCAACAATCCCGATCCCGCAAAGCAAAGCAGGCCGACGATCGGCATGCCGATCCTGCTCGACATGAAGAAGAAGCCGGGCGCCGATTCCTGGGAAGGCCAAGTCTACAATGCCAAGGACGGCCAGACCTACTCGTCCTCGATCACGCCGATCGACGCCGACCATCTCGAGATCAAGGGCTGCGTGCTCGGCTTCCTCTGCGGCGGCGAAACCTGGACGCGTGTGGCCCCGCCGATTCCCTCGAGCCCTACCAACAGCATGGCCAAGGGCGCGCCAAAGGCGGCAGCGCCGAAGACGGCTGCAACGGCTCCTCCTGCAGCAGCGCCGAAGACCACCGGCACGGCCACGGCCGCAGCCAAGGGCCGACTTCAGACCGCCGACACCGTCGGCGATATCTGCCTACTCACCGATATCGCGCGGTTTGCCCATTAGCGCGGGCTGGAACAGCAGCACGGCCGCGAGCGTGGTGAGGAGCGAGAGCGCAAGCAGCTTGCCCATGCTCGACGTGCCGGGATGGCTGGAGAGCCACAGGCTGCCGAACGCGGTCGCAGTCGTCAGCGCACTGAAAAAGATCGCGCGCGTGAGAGAAGACTGCAACAGGTTGGTCCTGCCCGATCGCCACGCCACGATGTAGTAGATCTTGAAGGCGACGCCGATGCCGAGCAACAGCGGCAGGGCGACGATGTTGGCGAAATTCAGCGGCAGGCCGATCAGCACGCAGATTTCCATCGTTACCGCGCCGGCAACGAGCAACGGCACCAGCGTCATCAGCACGTCGGTGAACCGCTTGAGCGTAATCCAGAGCAGGAAGCCGATCACGAGCAGCGCGTAGATGCCGGCGTGGATGAAGGCGGAGACCACCGTGTCGCCCGACTTGAAGATCGACACCGGACCGCCGATCGCGGTCGGCTCGGCCGCCAGCACGGCGCTGGCAAATCTTCGCAGATTGTCGTTGTCGTTGGGATCGCCCTTCGGCAGCACCTCGACCCGCATCAATCCGTCCTTGGCCTTCCAGGCGCGCAAGAGCACCTCAGGCAGGGTCTGCAGGGTGACGGGTCCGGCCTGCATCGCGTTCTTCAACTGCTCGAGCACGATCTTGAGCGGGTCGACGAAGATCGCCTGCGCCTTGTTGCGTGTGGCCTCGTTGGATTTGGCGAGTTTCTCAAGCGCATCCGCGAGCCGCTTCGAGGCGACCGCGCCCGGCCCCGTGCCGTCGCCGGCCGTCCGGCGCAGGCTCTCGACCGAGCTCTTGAGCGAATCGATATTCTCCTGATCCGATGGCGCCGCGTCGATCGAATCGGGGTTGAGCGCGGGATTGAGCACCTTCGCCGCCTGGGCGATCAGCTTCAGCTTCGCAGGCTGATCCTCAGGGACAAAGCTGTCGAGCGACTGCACGCGCAGCACCTCCGGCAGCTTTTCGAGCTTCGCCTCGATTTTCTTCGCGTCCTCTTCCGAATGCGTCAGCACGTTGATCGCATTGGCGCCGGTGTTCGGATCCTTGCGCAGATCGAGGAAGGTCGCGATCGACTCGGCCTTCGGATTGCGCAGGTTCATCGGGTTGAAATCGAACTTCATGAAATAGAGCAGCGGCAGGCCGGCGATCGCGATCGCGAGCGTGCCGCCGACGATGGCGACGCGATGATCCTCGAGGAAGCGGTCGACGGGTGCCAGGAAGGCGTAGCCCACGGGCTCCGACTCGCCCGGCGGGTTGATCAGCTTGAGGATCGCCGGCAGCACCGTGATGCTCGAGAGGAACGCGATCAGCATGCCGGCGCCGGCAATCTCGCCAAGCTCGGAAATGCCCTTGTAGTCGGTCGGCAGAAAGCACAGGAAGCCGGCCGCGGTTGCCATGGCGGCGAGCGAGAGCGGGATCGCGACGCGGCGCGCCGCCTCCTCCAGCGCTTCGACCAGATTGTCGTTCTTGAAGCGCTCCGAACGATATCGAACGCTGAACTGGATGCCGAAATCGACGCCGAGGCCGACGAACAGCACCGCGAAGGCGACCGACAGCAGGTTGAACGAACCTACCATCAACAATCCGGCCGCGGTGGTGATCGATAACCCGACGAACAGATTGAGGAACACGGCAAAGATGATCTTGCCAGAATGCAGCGCCAGCCAAAGAATGATCAGCACCACGACCACCGTGCCGATGCCGTTGACGATCGCGCCTTCCTGCACGGTCGAATATTCCTCATTGGCAATCGGGATCGGCCCGGTCAGCCGCACGCGCGCCTGGTACTTGCCGGGGAAGTCGACGGCGGCGGCGGCCTTGCGGATCGCGTCGGTCGCGTCCTTGCCGGGCTCCAGCGCGCTGTAGTCGATCACAGGCTTGAACTCGATGAAGGCGCGTTTCTCGGAGTCGGAGAGCGGCTTGTCGCTGGTGAGCTCGCGCCAGGAGAAAATGGCGGTTCCCTTGTTCAGGACGTCCTCGACGGTCTTCGCGATCAGGTTGAAGGGACGCGCGGTGTTGTCGAGCTTGACCTCGCCACGCTTGACGCCGGCAAGCCCGGTCTCGAGCGCCCCGGTCAGGCCGCGGATCGAGGGGTCGCCCGCCATGATCTCGATCAGCGGCGCCGCCTTCTCGAACTGGCCGGCGAATTCGGCGACCTGCTGGGTCGGCAGGAACAACAGGCCGTTCTTCTCGAAGAACTCGCCGGAGCCGAGCGGCTGCATCGACAGGAAATTGGTCTTGTCGTCCTTCAGCTTGGCTTCCAGCGCCGCGGCGGCCGAGTTGGTCAGCTCGGGCGTGGGCGCCTCCACCACGGCCAGGATGGTGCTGTCACGATCAAACGCCTTGTCGAACTGCACGTCGCGCTGGCGCCAATCCAGCTTGTCCGAGATCAGCGTGTTGATGTCGGTATTGATCACGAAATGCTGGGTTGTGTAGTAGACCGCCCCAATCGCGAGGGCGAGCCCGACCAGCAGTGTGAGCGTGGCAAACCGGGTACACGTCTTGACGATCGAGACGACAATACTTGTCAGCACTTCTTTTCTTTCTAATGTTAACAGCCTGCCGGAAACGCCCGCTCGCTGGCGGAGTTCCATGGGCCCGGATAACCTTGTTTCCGAAGAATTTTTCTAAGGGGACAGAGGCACATAGCGCGAAACGGGGCTGTTCCGGTAGGGTGGCTGTATAGCCGGGATTGTCGGGCGGTAAAGTGACGAACGAGTGAGGGATTAAAGGCTTCAACTTCGGGGACTTAGAAAGAAGTATCTTATTACCATCTGAAATGACCTGTTGCTGCGGACCCCCCGGATTAGCTCCGAGGGTGGTCCCGAGGGTTGTCTTGAAGGGTCGTGTCAGAGGTCTTGCGTTGGGGGTCCTGCACAACCCGCCTTTTCCGGCTGGTGGATTCTTGACACAAAGCCCTGTGTCTCCATGCGCTTACCGTGCTGGAGGTCACAATGCCGGTGCGGATATTGCAGATATCCTGACGCCCGGGCGGTATCTGGGGACTGAAAGCGAGGCAACTTGAATAACGGACGTCCCATGGAAGTGTTTTTGGCCCAACCCCGCGGCTTTTGCGCCGGCGTCGTGCGCGCGATCGAGATCGTCGAGCGTGCGATCGAGAAATACGGTCCCCCCGTCTATGTGCGACACGAGATCGTGCATAACAAATACGTCGTGGAGAGCCTGAAGAACAAGGGTGCGATCTTCGTCGAGGATCTCTCCGAGGTGCCGCCCAAGGCGGTCACCGTGTTCTCCGCCCATGGCGTGGCGCGGACGGTGGAGGAGGAAGCGGCGGCGCGGGGCTTGCCGGTGCTCAATGCCACCTGCCCGCTGGTCACGAAAGTTCACAATCAGGGCAAACGCTACATGTCGAAAGGGCGTTCCCTGATCCTGATCGGCCATGCCGGCCACCCCGAGGTCGAGGGTACCATGGGGCAGGTTCCAGGACCCGTATTGCTGGTGCAAAGCGTTGAAGACGTTGCTGATTTGACCCTGGCACCGGAAACCCCGGTGGCCTACATTACCCAGACCACGCTCAGCGTGGACGACACCAAGGACATTATCGCGGCTCTTCACGCGCGTTTTACAGATATTCAAGGTCCGGACATCCGGGATATCTGCTATGCGACACAGAACCGCCAGTCTGCGGTAAGGGACCTTAGCAAGCTCGTGGACATTATCCTGGTGGTGGGCGCCACCAATAGTTCCAACTCCAACCGGCTGCGCGAGATCGGCACGGAGGCCGGCGTCGCCAGCTACCTCATCGCCGACGGTAGCGAGTTGAACCCGGATTGGCTGAAACACGCCAAAGCCGTCGGGATCACGGCGGGCGCTTCGGCACCGGAGGTTCTCGTCGACGACGTGATCGAGGCGCTCCGGCGGATCGGACCGGTCTCGGTTTCGGTGTTGCCGGGCCGGGAAGAAAATATCGAATTCCGTTTGCCTGCGGCGCTTGCCGCAGGCTGACGAACTCCACCTTGGGGACCAAAAAGAAAGTACGTAATGGCTATACCGTTTTTCAAGGAACTGAGTATCGGCGGCTATCTGATCAAGCAGAAGCTGCTCGGCCGGAAGCGCTATCCGCTGGTGCTGATGCTGGAGCCCTTGTTCCGCTGCAATCTGGCGTGCGTGGGCTGCGGCAAGATCGACTATCCCGATGCGATCCTCAACCGCCGGATGACGGCCCAGGAGTGCTGGGACGCAGCCGAGGAATGCGGGGCGCCGATGGTGGCGATCCCCGGCGGCGAGCCGCTGATCCACAAGGAGATCGGCGAGATCGTGCGCGGGCTCGTGGCGCGGAAGAAATTCGTCTCGCTGTGTACCAACGCGATGTTGCTCGAGAAGAAGCTCGATCTGTTCGAGCCGTCGCCGTATCTGTTCTTCTCCGTGCATCTCGACGGGTTGAAGGACCACCACGACAAGGCGGTGTCGCAGAAGGGCGTGTTCGACCGCGCGGTCTCGGCGATCAAGGCGGCGAAGGCGCGCGGCTTCACCGTGAACGTCAACGCCACAATCTTCGACGGCCATCCGGCCGAAGAAATTGCGAAGTTCCTCGACTTCACGACCGAGCTCGGCGTCGGCGTGTCGATGTCACCGGGCTATGCCTATGAGCGTGCGCCGGACCAGGATCACTTCCTCAACCGCACCAAGACCAAGAAGCTGTTCCGCGACGTCTTCGCGCTCGGCAAGGGCAAGAAGTGGAATTTCATGCATTCCGGCCTGTTCCTCGACTTCCTCGCCGGCAACCAGGAATATGAGTGTACGCCGTGGGGGATGCCCGCGCGCAACATCTTCGGCTGGCAGAAGCCGTGCTACCTTTTGGGTGAAGGCTACGCCAAGACCTTCAAGGAGCTGATGGAGACCACCGACTGGGATTCCTACGGCACCGGCAAGTATGAAAAGTGCGCCGACTGCATGGCGCATTGCGGCTACGAGCCGACGGCTGCGACCGCGGCGCTGAACAATCCGTTGAAGGCGATGTGGGTGGCGCTGCGCGGGGTCAAGACCACGGGCCCGATGGCGCCGGAGATCGACCTCTCCAGCCAGCGCCCGGCGCAGTTCATCTTCTCGGAGCAGGTCCAGAAGAAGCTCTCGGATATTCGCCGAGACGAGGCGCTGGCCGCCCAGCACAAGGCCGCGCAGCCGAAAGCGACATCCACGGCCGCCTAGCCACTCAAGGCACCGACAAGACAAAACGGCCCGATCGCCAGGCGATCGGGCCGTTTTTTTGGGCAGCAGCCATCAGATTTGCGCGGGAACGAGACCGTCGCTGCCGAGCAGGAAACCACGGCAGCCACGCAGGCTCTTCAGCGCACGATTGAAGTCGATGCCGGTGGAGACGAGGGCGCGCAGTGCCCTGGGATTTTGCACCACGCCGCGGAAGATCTTGCGCAGGTCGACGTCGCCGTTCGCCTTGATCGCGGCCCGCGCCAAGGCCGGCAGCGCCCGGCTGGCAGGGTCGCTGATGACCCGCAAGGCGGCAAAGGGAAGACCGGCCTCGGCCGCATAGGCGGCCGCGATATGGCTTTCCATGTCGACGGCGGCGGCTCCCGTCTCCGAGCGCAGCGCCGCCTTGCCGGCCTGCGCCACCACCACCTCTTCGACGCCGGCAAGCCCGCCCCTGATGATACGGCGGCCGCCCATTGCGAGGGCTGCGATCTGGTCTTCGGCCAGGGAAAGACCGGCAAACCAGCGCGCATCGCCGGCCGTGACCTCGGTCGCCACCACGACGTCGCCGGATTTCAGGGAAGGATCGAGCCCGCCCGCGACCCCGAAGGAGATCACGCCGCGGATGGTCGAAGGATCGAATACGGTGAGCAGCGCACGCAATTGCTGCGGATCGCTGGAACTACAGATGACGGCTTTTCCGGGCCCGGCCGCGATGCGGGCCTCCTGAACTAGTCCAGTCACAATCAGTATCGGCCGCGAGTCCACCAACTCCGCGGACGAGTCGTCCCCCCCCAAATTCACATTCCGACCCCTACCACCCTGCTGTTCGTGTTGTTCAAATTCCGGTACCGCGCCAGCGCCCAGAGCGGAAAGAACTTAGGGTAACCATGGTAGCGCAGGTAAAACACCCGAGGAAAGCCCGTTGCGGTGTAGCGCTGCTCGTCCCAGAGCCCTTTTTCGTTCTGTGTTGCAATTAAGTACTCGACGCCCCGGGCAACTACGGGATTTCCGACCTCGCCCGCCGCCATCAGACCAAGCAAGGCCCATGCCGTTTGCGAGGCTGTGGACGGCGCCGGATCCAATCCGCGGTAATCGAGGCGGTAGGACACCGCGTCCTCGCCCCAGCCGCCATCCTGATTCTGGATCGAGACCAGCCAGTCCACCGCCTTTCGTATCATGGGGTCCTGGTGGCTGACGCCCGCCGTGTTGAGCGCACACAGCACCGACCAGGTTCCATAGATGTAGTTCAGGCCCCAGCGGCCATACCAGGAACCTTCGGCATGCTGGGTGCGGCGCAGATATTGGATCGCCGCCGCCATCTGCGGGTTGCTTTTGGCTTCGCCAAGCTGCGCCAGCATCGAGATGCAGCGGGCGGTGACGTCCTCGGTCGGCGGATCAAGCAGCGCACCGTGGTCCGAGAACGGAATGTTGTTGAGGTAATATTCGAGATTGTTGACGTCGAAGGCCGCCCAGCCGCCGTCGTCGCTCTGCATGCCCTCGATCCATTCGCGGCCGCGGGCGATCGCGTCGTCATATTCATGGCCGCCGGTCGCGCGCTGCATGCGATCCATCGACATCACCACGACCGCGGTGTCGTCGAGATCGGGATAATGGGCGTTGTTGTACTGGAAGGCCCAGCCGCCGGGCCGCGTATCGGGTCGCTTCGCGGCCCAGTCGCCCTTGACATCGAGTATCTGCTTCGGGACCAGCCAGTCCAGCCCCCGCTTTGCCGCCGCCACGGCCGCCTCATCGCCCGCTTCCATCATCGCATGCGCGGTCAGCGTCGTATCCCACACCGGCGAGACGCAGGGCTGGCAGTAGGCCTCATGCTCGCCGACCATGAGCAGCTTGTCGATGCCGCGGCGGGTGACCGCGCGCGGCAGGAAATTCTCGTCCTTGCCGAGCGCGTCGTACATCATCACGATATTGGCCATCGGCGGATAGATCGCGCCCATGCCGTCTTCGCCGTTCAGCCGCTCCTCGGTGAAGGCGAGCGCGGCGTCGATCGCGCGTTCGCGAAGCTTTTTGGGAAAGAACGGCTCGGCCACGCGCAGTACGCTGTCGAGCGCGCGGAACAGCAGGAACCAGCCCCAGCTCTGGTGCGGCGCCTTGGCCGACAACCCGATTCCGCGCGGATCCTGCAGGAACAATTCATCGATGCCGACGCCTTTCGGATTGCGCGCGCGCGGCTTCTTCGCCGCCAGCACCATCAATGGCACGATGGTGGTACGCGCCCAGTAGGAAATCTTGTTCAGGTGGAACGGCGACCACATCGGCAGCAGCATGATCTCGATCGGCAGCAGCGGCACGCTCTTCCAGGTGAGCACGCCGTACATCGCAAGCGTGAAACGCGTGAAGACGTTGCTGTTGATCGCGCCGCCGCGCGCAAGGATCGCCTCGCGGGCGCGCACCATATGCGGGGCGTCGACGGAATCGCCGATCATCTTCAGCGCGAAATAGGCCTTGACGCTGGCGCTCATGTCGAAGGCGCCGTCCTGCACCAGCGCCCAGCCGCCATGCGTGCCCTGCCGGCGGCGAATATAGTTGGCGATCTTGCGTTCCAGCACGGCATCGACGGGCTCGCCGAGATGATGGCGCAACAGCACATATTCGGACGGTATGGTGTCGTCGGCTTCCAGCTCGAACACCCAGTGCCCGTCCTCGCGCTGAAAATCCTGCACCGCCCGCGACGCGGAGCTGATGCTCCGCACCAGGGCGTCGCCCGACTTGATCTCGTCTGCCTGGCTGACGGACTGCATGACCTCGACCTCACTCACAAATGATCGCCTGCGCTAGCGCATGGCGAGGACCAGATCGGCGGCGCGGTCTCCGGACCGTACCGCCCCCTCGATAGTCGCCGGCAAGCCGGTATCCGTCCAGTCGCCCGCGAGGACCAGGTTCTTGAAAGACGTCACGGCGCCCGGCCTCAGCGTGTTCTGCTCGGGCGTCGCCTCAAATGTGGCGCGGCGTTCGCGCACGATCTGCCAGGGCGGCAACTCGCCGCGGACGCCCGATGCCTTGCAGACATCGGCCCAGATCGCATTGGCAAGCTCCTCGCGCGGCATGTCGACGAGGCGGTCGGCATTGCTGATGGTGACCGAGAGCCGCTGCGGGAACGCGAACAGCCACTCCACCAGGCCCCCGATCACGCCGAGGATCTCCGGTGCGTTCGCCGGCGGGTCGCAGCGGAAATGCGCGTTCACGATGGCGCGGAACCTGGTCGGCGTTTTCACGCCCGGCAATAGCGTCGCCGCTGCACGCGGCGGCACCGCCATCACGACCGCGTCGTCAGGGCCGATCGCGATGTCGTCGTCGCCGCCGAACTTCAGTGCCGTCACCCGCTCGCCCACGCTTGCGAACTGGCGGAGCTCGTGGCTGAAGTGAACCTCCGCGCCCTTGTCCTGCAGCAGCTTGACCGCCGGCTCGATCAGGACCGAGGACAGGCCATCGCGGGCAACCAGCGGCCGGCAGGCCTGCCCGCCCGCCAGCAGCGTTTCCCGCACCACCGCTCCCGCAAGCCCCGCCGAACCCTCGGGCGGATCGACATTGAGGGCTGCGAGCAACAATGGCTGCACCAGCCGCTGATAGAGCATGCCCTCGCAACGGATGGCGTCGCCGACCTTGCGGCTGGTCGATGCCCAGACCAGCGGCGCCAGCTTGAGATAATCGAGCACGCCGGTGTCGGGGACGCGGCGGCCTTCGTCGAGCACCCAGAGCGGCAGCCTGGAATCGCCGAGATCGAGCAGCCAGCGCTGGCCGGACGCCATGTCGACAAAGGGGAATTGCGCGACCTTCGGTCCGACCAGCCCCGCCTCGGTGCCGATCGAGCGCGCATAGGCCACCGCATGACGGTTGCCCGACAGCAGGAGGTGGTTGCCGTTGTCGATGGTGAGGTTGGTCGCCGCGTCGAAATAGGAACGGCAGCGGCCGCCCGCGGTTTGCGTGGCTTCGTGAACCCGCACGAGCCAGCCGGCATTGGCGAGCCGCACGGCAGCGGAAAGGCCGGAGATTCCGGCGCCGATAATGTGAACAGTCTTTTGCATCAGATGAAAGCGTACCGGAAGACGATACCAAGCCGAGTGATCTTGCTCACACGCACCGGCGCGCGCGGCGACGCGAATCCGCGCGCCAGCAACAGCTCCAGGATCGCGCGATAATATTTTCCCATGATGCGCGGCGCTCGCACCGCGCGGCGCCTGTTGCGCGCCATGATCTCGTCGGCCTTGGCGAAATGCACCTTCGCGCGCTCGGCCAGCGGAAAACAGACTTTTGGCAGCGCGCGATCGGCAACGACCCGCGCCGGATCATCGGTGGTGATGCCGGCGAGCAGCAGGCTCTCGCGCGGCAGATAGAGCCGGCCGAGCGTGGCGTCCTCGTCGATATCTCGCAAAATGTTGGTCAATTGCAGCGCGCGGCCGAGGTGATGCGCCAGCAGGACGCCGTCTTCACGCGGCATGCCGAACACGTTCACCGAAAGCCGCCCGACGGCGCTCGCGACGCGGTCGCAATAGAGATCGAGGGTCGCCATGTCGGGCGCGCGGATGTCCTGCGGCACGTCCATTTCCATGCCGTCGATGATGGCGATGAAATCCTCGTGCTGCAGGTCGAATTTCTTCACGGAAACGACGTAGTCGCGCAGATGCGGCGGCGGATCGCCGCGATAAAGCGCATCGACGTCGTCGCGCCATTGCTGCAGCGCTGCCAGGCGCTCCGGCCGCGGCCCATCGGAATCGGCGATATCATCGACCTTGCGGCAGAAACTGTAGATCTGGAACATCGCCTCGCGCTGCTCGGACGGCAATATGCGCATCGCCGCATAGAACGAGCTGCCGGACGCAGTGTTCGCGTGGTTCGCCTCGGTGGCTGCAGCTTCCAGCGTCATGCGCCGGCCGCCGGTTTGGAGACGGGGTGCAGGCCCACGGCGCGGCGCATCATCTCGCCGCCAATGCCTGCGAGGCTTTGGCCGAGCAATTCGAGCGGCGACAGATGCACGCGTTCGCTCAGGGGATCGCGCGCTTTCAGCATGCGAACGATCTTGTCGGCAAAAGACTGGATCACCGAGATCTCGACCCCAAGCCGCAAGTCCCTCACCTCGGCGCTCAGGGACCTGCTTTCGTCGAGCAGGCTTTCCGTCCGCACCGCGAGCGCCTGCAGGCATTGCAGCAGCGGCGCCGGCGACTTCGCCTCACCCAGCATCTCGACGGTGGCGCCACTCGCTGCCAGCGCGTCGCGCGGAAGATAGACGCGGTTGAGATTTTTGTAATCCTTGGCGCAATCCTGCAGGTGATTGTTGACCTGCAAGCCGGCGCAGAGCGCATCTGACGCGACCCAGGTCGAGGTCGCCTCGCCGTGCACGTCGAGCATGAAGCGGCCGACCGGCATCGCCGAGTAACGGCAATAATGGATCACCTCGTCCCAATTCTCGTAGCGCAGCTTGGTGACATCCATCCGGAACGCGACCAGCACGTCCTGGGCATGGCGCGGCGACATCCCCCGCTCCGCCAGCGCCTGACGCAGATCAACGGCCTCTTTCTGGGTGTCGCCCTTGCCGAGCAGTTCGGCCTCGAGCAGGTCGAGATAGCGAAGCTTCTCGTCGGCCGGCAGGCTTGCATGGTCGGCGATATCGTCGGCGGTGCGGACGAAATTGTAATAGGCAAGGATCAGCGCCCGGTGGCGCGGGTGGATGATCCACGACGCCACCGGAAAGTTCTCGTCGCGGTGAGTCTTGCCGGATCGCAATTCGGCTGCGGTGGTCATCTGGAACTGGCGACTTACAGGTTTCTGGGCGTGTTCCATATAGGGGAAGACGCCGCCAAAACCAATGCTGTCTCTGTCCTGTTGCGATCCGGAGAGGCGCTTACTGTCCGTGGCTCTTGAGCACCTGGTCGCAGGCCGGGCTGATCTTGGCGCGGTTTTGCTGCAGGCAGGACAGGATGACGAGATCACCCTGATCGATGACGGGGCGGCAGTGGCGCTGCACGTCGCGCGTACAGGCTTTCTGTTCCTCAGCCGTGCCGCTGCGTTGTCCTTGGGCGAAGGCTTCGTTGGAAACGGCAAGCGACAGCAACGTGAGAGCCAAGAGAGTTTTACGCATCGTAGTCCTTCATTCTGACAACAGAGAAATCCGTCGGAAATCGCGTGGAGGCATTACTGACACGGCCTGTCGAGGTTGCGAGCGCAGCGAGCAGCCGTGACCGCACAAGCGCCGGTAAATGCGGCCAAATTAACGACGGCCGGAGCATTCCTCCCTGGCGCTTCCGGAAGGCATTAATTGGCACATACAAGCTTTTGATACTAGACCATTATTTGCCGCGGCGATTTTTCCCCAATGACCTGTTGCAAGCCTGCACGTCTAGCCCTTACATCGTGGCCGAAAACAGGTTCGGACTTTCGGGTTTCGCCGGGCGGAACAGGCAATTGCGAAGGTTCTTGGCGGCCAGGATGCCGAGCGTCGCCGGGCGGCGGACCCGCTCGTCATTTGAACCTAACACTGTACGGCGACACTAAACTTT
>Ga0070683_100002102_pt1 | contig 15735 bp, 12 predicted proteins | sample KBSC713LmetaG_FD_64662 | JGI IMG/M metagenome (GOLD analysis project Ga0070683, IMG submission 64662) | Corn rhizosphere microbial communities from Kellogg Biological Station, Michigan, USA - KBS C7.1-3L metaG | ecosystem: Host-associated > Plants > Roots > Rhizosphere ...
AGCGACGCGCGACCTGCCGCCGCAGACCTATGTCCAATGGCGCTCGCGGAGAATGTGCGGCGGCTTCAGGGGCCCTTGGCCAGCTCCAGCACCACCTTCCACTCCTCGTCCCTGACCGGCGCGACCGACAGCCGCGACTGGCGGATCAGCTCCATCCTGGCGAGCCGCGGCTCGGCCTTGATCGTGGCGAGCGTGACCGGACTCGGCAGCGCTTTCACCGGCTCGACCCTGACCGAAACCCAGTCCGGGTCCTTGGGATCGGGCTGCGCCGCGCGCGTGATCCGCATGATTCCGACGACCGCTTTGTCGGACATGCTGTGGTAGAAAAAGGCCTCGTCGCCCTTCTTCATGGCCTTGAGGTGCAGCCGCGCGGCGTTGTTGCGAACGCCGTCCCACTCGGTTCCGCCGTCGCGGACCAGGTCAGACCAGCTGTAGCTTTCGGGTTCCGACTTCATCAGCCAATGCGCCATTCGCACCGCACCTCCTGGCCCGTTTCGTTACAACCCCGGTGAGCCGAGTGGAATGGCCGGTGAAGCGAGCTGCCGCAGCTGTTAAATTGCCGGGAAAACTGAATAAATTGAAAGGGTTCCGAATTCCATCGCGGTTGACAACCGGTTCACCGAGGATCGGTTGGACTCGAAGTAAACATCACCTATCTGGCCTTCAGCGATTGAGCGAGCGAGCCGAAAGCGCAGTGAGGCGCGGGGCTCGAGAGGCAAGACGGGCAATCCCCCGCTGGATTTTAAAGCGCGCTTCAGGCGCCTCCAGCGGGTCGCCCGCCATCAGAGGGCAAAAGTTAAGTGGTCAATTTGTTTGGCGGGCGCATCGCGTCTGCGCTCGTGGGTATTTCTGTGCTTGCGATGGGGTCGAGCGCGAGCGCTCAGGACTATTCCAGGCTGAACGTCGCCGCCGCCGTCAAGGCGCTGGACGTCGATTCTTCGGCAACCCCGCTCGGAAGCGCGGCGACGCTCGCCAACACGCTTGCGCGGCCGGCGGTTGCCGCAACGACGGCGATCGCAACGGCGACCGGCGCGGTGTTCCAGCAGCAGCCGGCGCAGTCCGTCACCCTTCAGCTCACGCCGTCGATCGCGAGCGAGGCCGCGTGGCTCTACAAGGGCGGCTGGCCGCTCTACGCGCTGGTCAACAAGTTCGAGACCAATGCCGTGCTCGACGAGCAGACCAACTGCCTCGCCACGGCGGTCTATTTCGAATCGCGCGGCGAATCGCTCGAGGGCCAGCTCGCCGTCGCCCGCGTCGTCATCAACCGCGCCGGGTCGGGGCGCTACCCGGCCAGCTGGTGCCAGGTGGTCAAGCAGCCCTACCAATTCTCCTTCGTGAACCCGCACACCGGCGCGTTCCCGCAGGCCGACGTCAACTCCGAGGCATGGAAGAAGGCGGAAGCCGTGGCCGAGCTCGCCGCTGCCAACATCGTCCCGAGCGTTGCGCCCGACGTGCTGTGGTACCACGCGGATTACTGCGCCCCGTCGTGGCGCCACAATCTCCAGGAAGTCGAGCAGATCGGCGCGCACATCTTCTATCGCGCCTAACAGGATTAACGGGAGGACTGAGGAGGCGCTGCGGACTTCGGTTTGCGGCGCCTTCTCTCGTTTGGGCGCGGCAGCGACTCTCTTGGGCGTAAATGCCGTTCACGGGGGATTCGCAGGCGATTCGTTCCGCGCGAGCATCGGTCTCGCGGAAGAATGTAGAAGATTCCGCGACTTCGGGGGAGGCTCGCGGGTGCTCAGAATCCTTGTCGTTGAAGACGATTCGCAACTGGCGGTCACGCTCAAATATCTCGTCGAGGACAATCCCCGCTATCGCGTCGTCGCAATGGCCGAAGATGCGGACGGCGCAATCGCTGCAGCCGAGGAGCATGAGCCCGATCTGGTGCTGCTCGACCTTCACCTCGCTCGCGGCACGACAGGCTTCTCCGTCGCGGTGAGGCTCAACGATCTTGGCGTTCCTTGCCTCTTCGTCAGCGGCAAGGCGCCGCGCTTTCCGATGCCCGATCTCGCACTCGGCTGCCTGATGAAGCCGTTCACCGCCGAAGACGTGCACCGCTCCCTGGCCATGGCGGAAGACCTACTTCGCGGGCGCGAGACGCTGCGGCCGAAGCAGCCGGAAAATCTCACGCTGTACGAAGCGCACGAAGATCCGCTGCCGGTCGAGCTTGGGTATATTCCGTCAAAGCGGTCGCTCAGGACTCGTCTCGAGCAATGGATATCGGGATATCAGCAATAGCCTCCGCGGAGCCGCACGCAGAAAAAGGGCTAGACGCGCTGCATTTGTAGCGCTACAGATGTAGCGCACTTTGCAGAAAGGCTTCCGGTCATGGTCCGCTCGATACTCCCGCTGTTCGCCGTTGCACTAGCCGCGTCCGCTCCCGCGCTTGCCGCCGAGCCGATTGCCGTAGCTCCGTTCCATTCGGTCGAGCTGCGCGGCGGGGGCGACGTTTACGTCGTTCCGGGCGCCGTCCAGCGGGTGACGCTGATCAATGGAAGCACCGAGTTCACCAGCTTTCGCATGCGCGGTGACGGCGAGCTCGAGATTGCAACCCGCTGCAACGACCGCTGCCCGCACAATTATAATCTTCGCATCCAGATCGAGAGCCCCACGGTTCCCGACGTCGCCGTGGACGCTGGCGGCACGATCGTCGCGCGGCCCGGATTCGCGCTCCAGCGCGACATTTCCGCTGCAGTCTCCGCGGGCGGGACGATCGATCTCCGTGGCGTCGAAGCCGACGAGGTTTCGGCTGCGGTGAACGCCGGCGGCGACATCTACGTGCGCCCGCGGGTGACTCTGAACGCCGCGGTCAATGCCGGAGGCGATATCCATTATTCCGGCAATCCGCAGGTGTCGGAGGCAGTCTCGAATGGCGGCGACGTTCGCCGCGATTATTGAGGCGGAAGCTCGACGACCTCGACCTTGTCGTGGCTGAAGTCCAGCCCGACAGTAAGCAGCGCTCGGAACGCGTTGTAACCGCCGGTGCCGGGATGGAAGGCGTGGAAGAATAGCTGCGGCTTCCCGTCGATGCCGGGCGCGACCGAAGCGTGGCCAGGCGCAACCCACTCCCGCGTCGACCGCAGCAAAGGCTCCGGCTGCTTCGTATAGGGTCCAAGCGGGTGATCGGCGACCGCGACCCCGATCCCGTAAGCGGGCGTCGAGAAGTCGTTGCCGGCGTAGAACAACCAGTAGCGGCCCTGCTGGAAAGTCACGAACGGTCCTTCGATTAAGTGGCCTTCCCAATCCTGGTCGTTGGCGAGCACGATCGTGTTCTCGCCGGTCAGCGAACGGCCGTCCTCTGCGATCAGTTGGGCCCTGATCGGCGTGGTCAGGGCGTCAACGATCGTCGTCGCTGCAAGCCCGAAGTCACTCAGTATCGTGCGGACTTGCTTCCAATTGTCGAGTGCCGCTTCGATGATCGGCTGCATCAGGAAGAACCGGGTCATCGGACGCTGAGCATTGGCCCAGGGTACGATTGCGGCGGCGAATGACGCCGTCCGGCGATCAGCTTCGGTGGCGAACAGCGGCTCGATCAGCTCGGGATGCTCGCGCAAAAGCATCGCGAGCGGGCGCGGCCAGATGCCGTTCGTATCGTCTTTCCAGAACAGGTAGCGATCGCCGTCGGGGCCAAGGAACAGATGGGAGTCGATCACGCCGCCGCTCATCTGCGGCTGCGACTCGTCGAAGCCGAGGCCCGTCGTATCGACCGGTTTTCCGGTCACAAGGGATTCGCCATTGTCGACCCAAGGCCCGACCGGTGAGGGAGCCCGGGCAAGCCCGATGGCTAGAGCATTGTTGATTTGCCGAGCCGTGAAGACGGTCCAATATTCTGATCCGACGCGAACCATTTCGGGCGCCCAGAAATCGGCGGCATTGCGGCCCGTCGCTGCCCACGCCGGTTGGTGCCCCGCGGGAAAGATGAAGCCCTTGGGCTCCCAACCTTTGAGATCGCTCGAATAAAGGATCGGGAAGGCGTCCGGTGCGTCGTTGGAGGTCGCGACGAGCCACCAGCCCTCGTCGGTCTTCATCACCGCGGGATCCCCGTAGCCGACGAGTATTTGCGGATGCACGTTCTCGGTCAGCAGCGGGCGCCACGGAAACGCCGCCGCGGGCCGCTCGCTTGCTCGGCTGTAGACGTGCGGCATTCGTGTGCCGAAGTCGTGAGACAGCTCGCGGAAGAAGGCGTTGAAGTCCTGCTGCGTGGCGGTCGGGACGAAATAGCTGCACGAGCGGCCGTCGGCGCCAACATCGATGCGAAAGCCGTCGCCTTCGTGACGGGGAGCGATCGTGAAATGCATTCGCTCGGCGACTTAGGGATCGGCTGCGCTGCTGAGAACCCCTTTAGCGAGCGCTCTCGCGGCGGATGGATGCCCCGCGTGGATTCGAACCACGATTGACGGAGTCAGAGTCCGTAGTCTTACCATTAGACGACGGGGCAGCTTGGGAAGCGGCGGGATAGAAAGCGGCATTTCCCCTGTCAACGCTGCGGCAAATGCTGCTCCGCACTTGCCCAACCCCATAAAATTGTGATTAAATCCATATCAAGTCAGCCGTCCAACTTGGACGGTGTAGGATAGAACGGGCGTGACATGGCGCAGGGTGTCGCCAATGCGCCGGCCCTGCGACAAAATTATCGCGAGCAGGGCAGGCCGTCGGACCAGGGGTTCTCGCCGCGACGGGAGCCGCACCGGCACACATATGGAGCGATCGACCTCGGCACGAACAATTGCCGGCTGCTCGTCGCGCGCCCTAGCGAGGGCGGATTCACCGTTATCGACGCTTTCTCGCGCATCGTTCGTCTCGGCGAGGGCGTGTCGCGCACGGGTGCGCTCTCTCAGGAGGCGATGGATCGCGCCATCGGCGCGCTGTCGGTCTGCGCGGACAAGCTGAGACGCCGCAATGTCTCGCTGTCGCGCTCGGTCGCGACGGAAGCGTGCCGCCGCGCAAGCAACGGCCGCGAATTCGCCGAGCGCGTGCGAGAAGAAACGGGCATCGTCCTCGACATCATCGAACCCGCCGAAGAAGCCAGATTGGCAGTGCTCGGCTGCCACAAGCTGCTTGAGCCCGGCGACGGACCGGCGCTGATATTCGACATTGGCGGTGGGTCGACGGAGCTTGTGCTGATCGAACAGGGAGAGGGCAAGGAAGCAGGAACGTCGAAAATCCGCGCGTGGTGGAGCGCGCCGTGGGGAGTCGTCTCGCTCACCGAGAGCGAGGGCAAGGAAGCACTCGAAGGGCCGGATCGATTGCTTGCGTACAAAAGGATGCGCGAACGCGCCCGACGCGCCTTCGCCAACTTTGCGGCGATGCTGCCGGAAGGTCGGGACGGAATCCGTCTTCTCGGCACCAGCGGCACCGTCACCACATTGGCCAGCGTGCACTTGGCGCTTCCTTTCTACGACCGCCGCGCCGTCGACGGTCTCCACGTCCCAATGGAAGCCATGCAGAAGATCAGCTCGATGATCGCGACGATGGACTATGAAGAGCGATCGGCGCTGCCGTGCATCGGCTCGGAGCGCGCCGACCTCGTCGTTGCCGGCTGCGCGATCCTCGAAGCGATCATGGAGATTTGGCCGGCGAAGAACCTCGGCGTCGCTGACCGCGGGATTCGCGAAGGCATCCTGCGCTCGCTGATGGCACGGGACGGCTGGAACTTGTGAAGCGGCTCAAGACCGCCAAGGGCCGCAAAATCTCCTCGACCCGCTGGCTCGAACGGCAGCTCAACGATCCCTACGTCAAGCGAGCCAAGGCGGAGAATTACCGCAGTCGGGCCGCGTACAAGCTGCTCGAGCTCGATGAACGCTTCGGCCTTCTCAAAGGCGTGCACTCGGTGGTCGATCTGGGCATTGCACCGGGCGGTTGGAGCCAGGTGGTTCGGCGCAAGGCGCCTCAAGCGACCATCGTCGGGGTCGACCTGCTGCCGACAGAGCCGATCGACGGCGTCACTATCGTGCAGATGGATTTCATGGACGAGGAAGCGCCGGAGCGGCTTCGGGAAGCGCTTGGCGGTCCAGCAGACGTTGTCCTCTCCGACATGGCGGCGAACACGGTCGGGCACCAGCAGACCGACCACCTACGTACCATGGCGCTGGTTGAAGCGGGTTTGGAGTTCGCCCGCGAAGTGCTGCGTCCCGGCGGTGCCTACGTCGCCAAGGTGCTTGCAGGGGGCGCCGACAATCAGCTCGTGGCTGAGCTCAAGCGCAGTTTCGCAACGGTGAAGCACGCCAAGCCGCCCGCGAGCCGCAAGGATTCGAGCGAATGGTATGTCGTCGCCCAGGGGTTCAAGGAGGCCTAGGCGCCGGCTCTCTTCCGCGCGACGTCGATCGCCTGCTTGAGCGATTCGTAGCCGACGGCGCCGTTCATCACCCTGTCGCCGACCACGAACAGCGGCGTCCCCGTCGCTCCGAGCTGGCCGGCCAGCTGGTAATTGCGCTTGAGCTCGGCCTCGATCTCGGGATCGCCGTCCGGCTTTGCAGGAATGCCCGCGGCCGCGGCGGCTGCCGCGATCGTGTCCGGCGCGGGACGTCCGGCTGCCCAAAGCGTGTCGTGGAACTTCGCGAAGCGCCCGAGCTTCGATGCTTCGAGCGACAGTCGGGCGGCGGTCACGCTGTCGGGACCGAGGATCGGCAGTTCGCGGTAGACGACCTTGAGACCCTTGTCCTCCCGAAGAAGACGGTCGACGCTGGGATTGCTCGCCTTGCAGTAAGGGCATGCGTAGTCGAAGAATTCCACCAATGTGACGTCGGCCTTCGCGGCGCCCTTCCACGAGCTTGCGAACGGGGTTTCGATCGCTGCACGGTTGGTGCTGAGCACCGGCGCGTATTGTGCATCGCGAAGCGCGTCGACGGCATCCGACAGTATCCTCGGGTCCGCGAGCAGCCCTTGGCGGACGATCCGGCTGCTAAGCACGCCCGGAAGCGCGAACAGCAAGATTGCCGCCGTTAGAAGCGACCCAATGACACCGCCGGCAATGGCTGCGGAGAGGCCACCACGCCTCGGCGGCGGGACATTCGCTTCGCTCACTCGCTGTCGTCTTTCCGGTATCTCTTGTCCTTCTTCGCAAGCTCGGCACGCGATACCATCGCGATGTCCTGCGCGCGAAGATAATCCGGCGTTCCGGGCGGGATCCCTTTCATCGCCATCTGGGCGCTGGCAAGCGCGAGCTTGGGTTTGCCCTCCAAATTGTTCCGTTCGGCGGTTGCGAGCGCGGCGCGAGCCTGGTCGCCTTCATGGTCATAAATGATGCCGAGCTGATACCAGGCGAAAGGATCGTCATTGTCGCGGTTCACCGCGACCTTTAGAATTTCTTTCGCTTCCTGGAAGTTCTTCGGATCCTCGGTTTCCACCAGAGCGTGGCCGAGCATCGCCGCGATCATCGGCGCATTGCCGGACCGCTCGGTCGCTTCCCTCAGCGGAGCGACAGCTTCCTTCGGCTTGCCGTCTTCGAGCAATATCTGCCCCTGAAGCTCGAGGAAGAAGGGATCGTGCGCGTCGATGGCGAGCAGCGCCTTGGTCTCCGACTCGGCCTTCTCGGGGTAGCCGCCGAGGTGGTAAGCGTAGGCCCGTGCGTAATGGGCGGGAACGCTCTGGTCGCTTTCGGGATATTTTTGCACCGCCAGCTTCGGGTTCACGTAGCCGAGCAGCTTCGCCTTCACGCGCTGGAAACGTGCCTCGAGCTTTGGGTCGACTGGCCTGCTGAAGGCGGGATCGCTGGTCAGCGTCTTCTGGAGTGCCTGAATACGTTCGGAAGACAGCGGGTGGTCGCGATCGAAGCTGTCCTTGTCGTAGATGGCCAGACGATATTCCTCGTTCTGCAGCTTGTTGAAGAAATCCAGCATGCCCTTGCCGGTAATACCGGCTTTCGAAAGCAGGCGAGCGCCAGTCGCATCGGCAGTCGCTTCCTGTGCCCGGGTAAAGGCAAGATATTCGCCGAGCGCGGCGCGCTGGCCCGCCATCATGATGCCCATGCCGGCGTCACCGGCTCCGACAGCCATCGCCGCCGCGCCGAGGACGAGCGAAAGGATGGTGATGCCGATCGCCTGATGCTCCCCTTCGGAGCTTCGGATCGCGTCGCCGGCAATCACGTGGCCCAGCTCGTGCGCGACGACTCCCTGCACCTGGTTCACATTGTCTGCCGCTTCGATCAGGCCCGATTGCAGGTAAACCGTCTGGCCCTGGGCGACGAAGGCGTTGATCTCGGGATCGTTAAGCAGGACGACTTTCACGCTATTGGGATCGAGACCGCCGGCCTGGATCAGCGGCAGCGACATGTCGTGGAACAGCAGCTCGGTCTCGGTGTCCCGAAGGACCTGCGGGCCCGAATCGTCCTGCGCCGCGACGGGCTGCCAGCCGGCGAAGGCGAGGATGAGCGCAAGCATCAGCATGCGCGCAAGACGGGTGACCGGCGACCTCATCGGCCGCCGCTTACCACTTTTCGCCCTGAACGCGGGATGAAACTGTCTCTTATCCGAACGTCCGCTGCCACCAGCCGCGACGGGCCTCCCCGCCGGATTCCACAGCCGTGTCGTTGTTGGCGGCGGGGACCTCGACGGACTGTTCAGCCGGAGTTTCGGGAGCCTCGCTTTCGGCCTTTGCCTTCGAGCGCCGTTTCCGCTGGGCTTTGGGCGCAGCCTGGTCGGTAGTTTCGGCCGGCGGCGCATCGGCAGGCGCCGGCTCAGCCACGGCTATTTCGGTCTCGGCGGCTGCCTTCTTCGTCCGGCGCCGCTTCGGCTTCGGCTGTGACTCTTCGGCTGCCTCCGTCGGCGCAATCGGCGGCTCCTCATCAATCGGCCGCTCGACCATCGGCGAGCTTTCGGGCTCGATCACCGCCTCGGGCGCGGGCGCACTCTCCGAAGTCTTTCGGCCGCGACGGGTCCTCCGACGCTTGGCCGGTTGCTCATCGTCCGCACCTTCGTCCCGCTCAGTGGGCTGCCGTTCCTCGGCATCAATCTGCTGCTCCTGCGGCTGAGGAGCGGCGTCTTCCTCGCCGCCCTCGCGGCGGCTGCGTCCCCGGCCGCCGCGGCGGCGCCTGCGGCGGCGGCGGCCGTGATGCTCGCCTTCTCCGCGCTCGCGCTCGCGCTCGCGGCTTCGCGGCTCGGTCTCTTCCTCTTCGCCCTCGAGCGAAATCTCGACCGTCTCGTCTTCTTCGCCGTCCTCGTCTTCGACCTCGACGTCGTCCTCTTCCTCGATCGGCGCGCGTTCGGCCCGGGGCGCGGCGATCGGGCGAGCTCCGGAACTCTCGACCGCCATGCGGGCACCTTCAAAGCCCTCGTCGATGATGATCTCGATCGAAACGCCATAGCGCTGCTCGATGTCGGCGAGCTCGCCGCGCTTCTTGTTCAGCACATAGACCGCGGCTTCCCGGCCGGCGCGCAGGCAAATCCTGTCGCCGCGGCCGCGGGTGGCCTCGTCTTCGATGATCCTAAGCGCCGACAGGCCCGCCGAGGCGGCGGTGCGCATGAGGCCCGTGCCGTCGCAGTGCGGGCACGGCTTGGTCGACGCCTCGAGCACCCCGGTCCGGAGGCGCTGGCGGCTCATTTCCATGAGGCCGAAGCTGGAGATGCGCCCGACCTGGATCCGCGCGCGGTCGTTCTTGAGCGCGTCCTTCATCGCCTTCTCGACCTTACGGACATGGTTCGACTGCTCCATGTCGATGAAGTCGATGACGATCAGGCCGGCCATGTCGCGCAGCCTCAGCTGCCGCGCAATTTCCTGCGCGGCTTCGAGGTTCGTGTTGAACGCCGTTTGCTCGATGTTGTGCTCGCGTGTCGAGCGGCCCGAGTTGATGTCGATCGAGACCAGCGCTTCGGTTGGATTGATGACGAGATAGCCGCCGGACTTCAGCTGAACGATCGGCTGGTACATGGCCGACAGCTGGTCCTCGACTCCGTAGCGCTGGAAAAGGGGGGTGGTTTCACTGTGCAGCTTCACTCGCCGCACGTGGCTCGGCATCAGCAGCTTCATGAAGCCGCGCGCCTGTTTGTAGCCTTCTTCGCCCTCGACGATCACTTCCTCGATTTCGCGATGATAGAGATCGCGGATCGCGCGCTTGATCAGGTCGCTGTCGCGGTAGATCAGCGCCGGCGCAGTACTTCCGAGCGTCCGCTCGCGGATCTCGTCCCAAAGCCGCGCGAGATAATCGAAATCGCGCTTGATCTCGGTCTTGGTCCGCTGGAGGCCTGCGGTGCGGACGATCAGCCCCATCGTCTTGGGCAGATTGAGATCGCTCATGATCGACTTCAGCCGTTTGCGGTCTGCGCCGTTCGAAATCTTGCGCGAAATCCCGCCGCCGTGGCTGGTGTTGGGCATCAGCACGCAATAGCGGCCGGCGAGCGAGAGGTAGGTCGTCAGCGCCGCGCCCTTGTTGCCGCGCTCTTCCTTGACGACCTGCACCAGCAGCACCTGGCGCCGCTGGATCACGTCCTGGATCTTGTAGCGGCGGCGCAGCGCCTGACGCTTCTTGCGCAGTTCGTCGGCAGCGGATTCGTCGACTGCGGAGCGCGATGATCCCGTGCCCGCTTCGGTCGCCGTCGCCGTACCGGTGGCCGTTGCCTCCGCGACGTCGATATCCTCATCGTCGGCCGGACCGTCGTCATCGGCACCGTCGAGCTCGGCCGAGCGCAGGCGTTCTTCTTCGGCCGCATGCTCCGCTTCCTCGCGCAGGAGCGCTTCGCGGTCGGCCTTGGGAATCTGGTAATAATCCGGGTGGATTTCGCTGAAGGCGAGAAAGCCGTGGCGATTGCCGCCGTAATCGATGAACGCCGCCTGGAGCGACGGTTCTACCCTGGTGACCTTGGCGAGATAGATGTTGCCTTTGAGCTGCTTGTGCTCAGCGGATTCGAAGTCAAACTCCTCGATCCGGTTTCCTTTGATGACGGCAACCCGGGTTTCCTCCGGGTGGCGCGCATCGATAAGCATGCGCATGGACATTGAAATTTCTCCGAGCGCGGCGCTCGAGCGTTCTCTCGCTCAGCCGCGCGATGATTGGGGCCTCGCAGCCGGCGAACTGGCCGGTTGCGATGGCGGGATGACTGGAAAGCGTGTCTGCTCGGTTCGCCATCCCGCGGCAGTGCGCAGGGGACGCCGCTTCACCGAAGAGCGGATGAAGGGCAGTCTGTGGCGTCATTCGAGCTTCAACCTCGTGGAGCCGCGGCGCGTCGCACCGTCCACGGCATGAAATCCCCGGCATTGCGCCGATGATCGACAGCCGAGGTAGCATCGCCGACTCTCAGCCGCAACCATTGTCGCCTTTTCTTTCTATAGGAGTGACAGAGGGCCAACGGCTGCTATTTCGGTCGCAAATGATCTCCTCCAGCACGCTTTCCGACCGCCGCGGGATTTGGGCGTTCGCTCTCGGCGTGTTGCTCGTGACCGGCGGTGTGCTCCTGCACATCCCGATGTTCCTGATGGCGCGCCACAATCATTTCATCCTCAACGGGACGCCGATCGGCTGGGACATGGTTGGCGGAATGGTGGCGATCGTCGCGGGCGTCGGGATCGCCGCCTACGGACTTCTTCCGAGGGACGTCGCCGGGCAGATTGCCGCTTCGCAGGAGATCGTCGTCTCGCCACCCGAAGATGCTCCGCTCGGCTGGCCTCACTGGATGCTGATGGGCGTGCTGGTGATCGCGCTGGTCATCGACATCATGAAGCCCGCGACGCTCGGTTTCGTCCTTCCGGGCATGCGGGCCGAATATCACGTCGACACGGCGACGGTGTCCCAATTCCCCTTCTCCGCGCTGGTCGGGACGGTCATCGGCTCGGTGATCTGGGGCGTGCTTGCAGACATCTATGGCCGCAAGGCATCGATCCTGCTGTCCGCCGTGATGTTTGTTGGAACGTCGATCTGCGGAGCGATGCCTTCGCTCGCGTGGAACGTCGGCATGTGCTTCCTGATGGGCGTCGCGGCGGGCGGAATGCTGCCGGTAACCTATGCGCTGCTCGCAGAGATGATGCCGAGCAAGCACCGCGGCTGGGCGCTCGTGCTTGTTGGCGGCCTCGGGGCGGTCGGCGGCTATTTCGCGGCGAGCGGTTTTTCGGCGCTTCTGCAGCCCTTCTTCGGGTGGCGCATATTGTGGCTTCTGAACCTGCCGACGGGGCTGACTTTGGTGTTGCTGGGTACTTTCATTCCCGAATCCGCGAAGTTTCTCCTCGCGCGCGGCCGCAGAGAAGAAGCCCGGCGCGTCATGGAGCGGTTCGGGTCGAAGGCGCACAAGGTCCGCTCCGCCAAGCGAACCGCCGTCCGCCAGCAGGCGGAGCCCCTCACGAGCAGCGCCTTCCTGGGCAAGCTGATCGCGCTGAGCCTCGCAGCGCTTTGCTTCGGCCTCATCTATTTCGGGCTGCTGCTCTGGCTTCCCGAAGACCTGGTCACCAAGGGCTACAGCGTCTCTGTTTCCAGCAAGCTTCTAGCCGAGAGCGCGCTCATCGCCTTTCCCACCACCTTCCTCGTCGCCTTCGTCTACAGCGCGTGGAGCAGCAAATGGTCTCTCGTTGCGTCGCTCGCGGTGACGATCGTCGGCCTTCTCGGAGTGCTCCAGCTCGAGCTCACTCGGGCCGGCAGCCCGGTCATCCCAGTCGCGCTCCTGATCATCGGGACCAACGGACTGATCGCGATGCTCCTGCCCTATGCCGCGGAGAGCTTCCCGCTGCGGATTCGGGGGCGAACCACCGGTATCGTCGCGGCGTGCACGAAGGCTGGCGGGATGGTCGCCCAGCTTCTCGCCATGTTCGCGCTCGTCCCGGCGCTCTCCATTGTGGCGATCGTCATCATCGTGCCGACGGTGGTGGCGCTGGTGCTGGTCGCGATCTTCGGAAGGGAGACTCGGGGAAGCGACCTTCGCGATCTCGATCCTGAGGGACAGGTGTTTGCCGGAACCGGGCTCTAGCGCGAGCAGCGGCAGCTATTCGACCTTTGCGCTGACGCGAGGTCCCCTATAGCAGGCGCCATCGTGGAGAAGGCTTCGACCCTGCTGTTGTTCGGCGCGACCGGCGATCTCGCGCGGCGCATGCTGCTTCCGTCGCTGTACGGGCTCGATTCCGACGGGCTCCTTCCTGCCGACCTCAGGATCATTGGCACTGCGCGGACGCAACTCGACGATGCCGCTTTCCGCGAACGTGCGGATGTGGCGCTGCACGAGCATCTGCCCGACGGATTCTATAGCGGAGACGTCGCCAAGCGATTTCTGGCGCGACTTCACTACGTCTCCGTCGACATCAAGGATGCGGGGGGCTTCGCACGGCTGGCCGAGGCGGTCGGCGACCCGTGCAACGGTGTCGCAATCTTCCTTTCGACCGCGCCTTCGCTGTTCAAGCCAACGATCGATGGGCTCGAGGAAGCAGGCCTTGCATGCCCGACGGTCCGTATGGCGCTCGAAAAACCGCTCGGCACGGATCTCCAGTCGAGTCGCGAGATCAACGACGCCGTTGCCGCGGCTTTCCCGGAAGATCGCACATTCCGCATCGACCATTATCTCGGCAAGGAGACGGTCCAGAACCTGATCGCGCTTCGCTTCGCCAACCTGCTGTTCGAGCCGCTGTGGAACGCTGCGCACATCGATCACGTCCAGATTACCGTCGCGGAGACGATCGGCCTGGAGGGGAGGGGCGACTATTATGACCAGGCCGGGGCGCTTCGCGACATGGTCCAGAATCACATGCTCCAGCTCCTCGCGCTGGTGGCGATGGAGCCGCCCACCGACTTCAATGCGACGGCGGTTCGCGACGAGAAGGTGAAGGTCCTCCGAGCGCTTCGGCCGATCACCGCTGCCGACGCGGAAACGAACAGCGTCATCGGCCAGTACACCCGCGGCGCGATCGATGGTCAGCCGGTGCCCGGCTATTCGGAGGAGATCGGCCACGACAGCAACACCGAGACGTTCGTCGCGCTGAAGGCGCAGATCGACAATTGGCGGTGGAAAGGCGTTCCCTTCTACCTCCGGACCGGCAAGCGCATGCCGATGCGCGACACCGAAATTTTCATCCAGTTCCGCGACGTTCCTTATTCGATTTTTGCTTCGCGCGGAGCGACCACCAGGCCGAACAAGCTGATCATCGGGCTCCAGCCCGAGGAAAGCATCGAGCTCCGGCTGATGGCGAAGTCGCCGGGTCTCGACCGCGAGGGCGTGCGCCTGCGCGAGATCCCGCTCGACATCGGTCTCGCCAACGCCTTCAGCGAATATCGGCGGCGAATCGCCTACGAGCGGCTCCTGCTCGACCTGATCGAAGGGGACCCCACGCTGTTCGTGCGGCGCGACGAGGTCGAGGCGCAATGGACCTGGATCGACGGCATTCGCGCTGCATGGGCGGAAAAGCGCATGACTCCGCGGCCCTATGCCGCAGGAACCTGGGGTCCCTCTGCGGCTATTGCGCTGACGGAGCGTGACGGAATCTCCTGGCATGAATAAGGGAGCGCACATGGCTCTCCATCCCACAGTCGCCAGCGTCACCGAGCGAATCGTCGAGCGGTCGAAGCCGACCCGACGCCGCTATCTCGAACTTATGACCGAGCAGAAGGAGCGCGGGATCAATCGTCCGCGCCTCTCCTGCGGCAACTTCGCCCACGGCTTTGCCGCTTCGGGCGAGGACAAGGAGGCGATCAGCCACCTCTCCGGTCCTAACATCGCAATTGTAACCGCTTACAATGACATGCTCTCGGCGCATCAGCCCTACGGCCGGTACCCGGAGCAGATGAAGATTTTTGCTCGCGAAGTGGGCGCGACTGCGCAGGTCGCGGGCGGCGTTCCGGCGATGTGCGACGGTGTAACCCAGGGCCAGCCCGGCATGGACCTGTCGCTGTTCAGTCGAGACGTGATCGCGATGGGCACGGCGATCGCGCTCAGCCATGGCATGTTCGACGCCGCGGCGCTGCTCGGGATCTGCGACAAGATCGTGCCCGGCCTGCTGATCGGCGCGTTGCGCTTTGGCCATCTGCCGGTCCTGCTCGTCCCCGGCGGCCCGATGCCGTCCGGGCTGCCGAACAAGGAGAAGCAGCGCATCCGCCAGCTCTATGCGGAAGGGAAAGTCGGCAAGGACGAGCTCCTGAAGGCGGAGAGCCGGTCGTATCACGCGCCGGGCACCTGCACCTTCTACGGTACCGCCAATTCCAACCAGATGATGATGGAGCTGATGGGCCTCCATGTGCCGAACGCGGCCTTCATCAACCCGGGAACGCCGCTTCGGCAGGCGCTGACCCGCGCCGCGGTGCACCGGCTCGCCGAACTCGCGCGCAGCGGCGAGCGGTCGCTCAGTCAGGTCATCGACGAGAAGGCAATCGTCAACGCGATGGTTGGGCTGCTGGCGACGGGCGGCTCGACCAACCATTTCATCCACTTGCCGGCGATCGCGCGGGCCGCGGGCATCCTCATCGACTGGCAGGACTTCGCCGAGCTGTCGAAGGCAGTGCCGCTGATCACGCGGGTCTATCCGAACGGTCAGAACGACGTGAACGATTTCCAGGATGCCGGCGGCATGGCCTTCGTCACCTACACGCTGCGCGGGGAGGGGCTGATCCACGCCGATCACCTGACCGCCGGCGCCGATTTGATGGAGGCGTGGATCGGCAATCCCGAGCTCCACGGCGAAGAGCTGGTATGGAAAAGCGCCGAAGAAAGCGCCGACATCGACATGCTCCGCCCGGTCTCGGATCCTTTCAAGCCCGACGGCGGCTTGCGGCTCGTCCAGGGCAATCTCGGCCGAGCGGTGTTCAAGACCAGCGCGGTGGACGACGAGCGCTGG
>Ga0070683_100002109_pt1 | contig 15710 bp, 16 predicted proteins | sample KBSC713LmetaG_FD_64662 | JGI IMG/M metagenome (GOLD analysis project Ga0070683, IMG submission 64662) | Corn rhizosphere microbial communities from Kellogg Biological Station, Michigan, USA - KBS C7.1-3L metaG | ecosystem: Host-associated > Plants > Roots > Rhizosphere ...
TGGGACAGCTCGATGGTCCGTATCACACGCGCCGTCGAGGCGAATGTCCCGTCCGCGTTGAAGCGGAAGAATTCGAACATCGAGGTGTACGTATTGTCTTCGACGTGCCGCCACGTGCCCACGCTCGGACCGCGCATGACATTGGAGGATGTCTCGGTCATCGAACCGTCATGCACGTAGAGGTTCAGCGCGCGAACCTTCCGGATGATCTCGCCGGTCTCACAGTTCCTGACCGTGACGCTTACGTTCCAGACGCCGTTCAGGCGCGGTGTGTGCTCGTCAGCGGCCATCGCCGGTGTCGCGCTCAGGCAGAGCGCCACGGAGAGTGCAGAAATCGACAGCATACGCATGCATTCTTCCTTTCTGCTAACCCGCGTCCAAGTTGGATCCGCGGTCAGATGAGCCGTCAGCATGATTCCGGCCGCAGGGGAAAGTCTTTAGAACCGCCTGAATCTTTCTGAGAAGATATGAACCGCCGTGGCCAGCCGATCGACTGGGGCGTACGAGTTCGGAGATTTCCGCCTGGATCGCGGACGCCGCGTCCTGTCGGGGCGCGACGGCGTGCCGCTGCCGCTGGCGTCGAAGGCCTTTGAAACACTGGCGTACCTCGTCGAGCACGCTGGGGCCGTGATCGACAAGGACGAATTGATGCGGGCGGTCTGGCCCGATACGGCGGTCGAAGAAAACAATCTCAATCAGAACATCTCGATCCTCCGACGCGCGCTCGGAGAGCATCGCGGCGACCATCGCTACATCGCGACCGTCCCGGGACGTGGCTATCAATTCGTTGCGAAGGTGCGGATTGCGGACGAATCGCCGGCGCAGCGCGAACCGGCTGCCGGCGCATCGATGGCGGTGCTCCCATTCGTGAATGTCAGCGCTGATCCCGAGTTCGACTTCTTCGGCGATGGACTCGCCGACGAATTGATCATCGCGCTGTCAAAGGTCCACAGCGTTCGGGTCGTGGCGCGGACCTCGGCGTTCTCGTTCAAGGGAACACAGGCTGACATCCGGCGGATCGCGGACACACTCGGCGTGAATTTTGTGCTGGAAGGCACCGTCAGAAAGTCAGGCACTCGGCTCCGCGTCACGGCGGAGTTGATCAACGCCGCCGACGGCTGTCAGGTCTGGTCGGAGCGGTACGATCGCGAATTGGACATGCGCGACCTCTTCGAGATTCAGGATGAGCTCACGCGTGCCGTGCTGAATGCCATCACCCCTAATCTGCCCAGAGCCCAACGAGGAGCTGTCGTAAACCACGCGACACGGAATGCTGCGGCCCACGAACTGTACCTAAAGGGACGCTTCCATCTGTTCAGAATGACGCAGTCCGGGATCGAGACGGGCGTTCAATACTTCGAGCGAGCGGTCAAGGCCGACCCGACGTACGCGCTCGCCTACGTCGGACTCGCCCACGGGTATCGCATGCAGGCGCTGTCGCTCGAACTACCGCCGAAAGAGATCGGTCCGAAGGCGCAGGCTGCGGCGCGCAAAGCTGTGGCCCTCGACAACAGGCTCGCTGAAGCGCACGCCGTGCTCGCATTCAATATCTACTGGTTCGACTGGGCATGGGATACGGCCGAATCGCATTTCGCGTGTGCGTTGGAACTGGATCAAGACAGCGCGGACACGCTGTGGATGTACGCACACCTGCCGTCGAACGCCGGGCGCCATGAACAAGCGCTGTCCGCGATCGCCCATGCCCGGATTCTGGATCCGTTATCGGGCCTGATCACGGCGATGGAGGGGCAGATGCTCCTTCACGCCGGCCGAACCGACGACGCGATCGCTCGCTTGCGCGACGCGATCGAGCTCGAGCCGCGATCCAGAGTCGCGCACCTGTTTGCCGCCCGCGCGTATATCGAGCAGGGTCTGTTCGACGCAGCGGCCGCGGAAGCCGAGGCCGCACGGTTGTTGACCCCAGCCAATACGCAGGCGGCGGCACTCGAGGCGTGCGCGAACGCGCGGCGCGGCAAAGGGCGTGAAGCGGAGACGACGCGGGCAGGACTCGTGAGACTGTCGCAGGAGCGCTATGTATCGCCGTACCACGTCGCGATCGCCTGCAACGGTCTGAATGATCCGTCAGAGGCCCTCGCATGGCTCGAGCGAGCGTTCGAGGCGCGCGATCCGATGATGGTGTTTCTCAACGTCGAGCCGACGTGGAAGAACCTGCATGACGAACCGCGCTTTCGCGCGCTGGTGAAACGAATGAGCTTCACCTAGCGCGGTAAGGTCTCTCGCCGTCGTCCGCACGAGCGACCGTCCAACGTCGATGCAGGCAGCGAATCCTCGGGAGCATCGACGGGTCACACGTGATTGCGGAGCATCAGCTCCTTTGGGTGCGGTTGCAGGTACGTCTGTCCGGCGAGATACGCCACCTCGAACCTGCGTACGTAATGGCGGAGGAGCGTAAGCGGCACGACGAGCGGGACGAGACCATGCCGGTAGTCCGTGATGGTGTCTGCCAGCTCGCACTTCGAGGCGGCGTCGAGTCGCTCCTTGAAGTAGCCGGCCATGTGCTGCAGCACGTTCGTGTGGCGGCGCGTGGTCGCCGGCTGCGCGAGCGCGCGCATAAAGCCGTCGAGGTAACGCCGTTCCAGATCCCGCCGCGACAGGCCACCCGCGTCGGCCACGAGACGCCCAAGCTCTCGATACGCCTCGGGCGCGTGCGCCAGCAACAGCAGCTTGTGCGCGGTGTGAAAACGCACCACGTTGCCAACGGTCCACCGCGCGACGAATAGGCTGCGCAGCCGCCGGTAGGCGAACACCCGCTCGACGAAGTTGTCGCGCAGCCGTGGATCGACCAACCGCCCTTCTTCCTCCACTGGCAGGTGAGGAAAGGCGTCGACAAGCGCCGCCGCAAACAGCCCGCGACCACCGCGCGCAGGCGTCCCGTGACGGTCGTAGATTTTCACCCGCTCGAGTCCGCAGCTTGGCGAATCCTTTTTAAGGACGAAACCCGACAGATCTTCGCCGACGAGCGCCGGCACCCGGGATCGAGAAAAGCGCTCCATCTGTCGCGTGACGTCGAGGCCGCTCTTCACTGTCAGCAGCCGGACGCCATTCTCGATGCGCACGAGCCGCATGGACTCGCGCGGCGTGCCGAGCCCGCATTCGACTTCCGGACAGACCGGCACCCACTCGACGAAGCGGCCGAACGTCTCGGTCAGAAACGCGTCCCGCTTGTGCCCACCGTCGAAGCGCACCTTATCGCCCAGCAGGCACGCGGAGATGCCGACGCGAATCGGCTGCCAGCCGGCGGCATCGAGGGGGTCAGATGACGCGGCTGTCATATGCCCAGTGCAGCACGGCTTGACGTTGCCGCCGACGGCAGTCGACATCCCCCTTGTCGCAATGCTTCCGAATGGCGGCGACGTGCCGCGCGATGGCCCGCCACCGCCGTATCTGTCGCGCATCGTCGCGCGTCCTCCGACCCATGTAATACCGGCAGTACCACTGAAACCACCCGCGCGGATCCTGCGAATTGATCCAGCCCTTGCGTCGCCACTCGGCCAGCGACTGCGAGGCGTTGACGCCGAAATAGTTGAGGCGCGGATCGTGCCGCTCGGCGCAGAGTCTCGCGCGGGTGAACCAGGCCGCTGGAAATTCATCGCGACAATCGGTCATGTACTTGCCGCCGAACACACCGAGCGCGAGCATCTGCTTTGGCGTGAGTTCCGGCGCGAATCCAAGCGCGAATCCGCGCCCGACCGGCTCCGTCCGATAGTAGGTGTAGCCTTTTTGCATTCGGTCGTTGACGACGACCTTTCGTGTCATCGTCGGCCGGCTTCCTGCGGCGTTTGCACAAGACGCCCGACGTCGAAGCCGTTGCCTTGCGCGGCCGTGCGTGCCGCCGCCATCGATTCGGCATCAACGTGCGGCGTGCGAGCCAGGATCCAGAGGTACTCCCGGCCCGGGTCTCCGACGACCGCCCAGGAGTAATCCGGCGCCAGGCCGACAATCCAGTAGTCGCCCCACACGGGCGGCAGCCACGACAGCCACGCGGGCGCGAACCGCACCTTCAGCTTGGCGTGCGTCTGCTCGTCGACGAGGCGGGCGACGCCGCGTGCTTCGGTCTGACCGCTAGCCGTGCGACATCGGTTGACGACGTCGATGCGTCCGTCACCGCGCCGAGCGTAGCTGGCGCGTACGTCACCGACACACTGCTGCTGAAACCGATTCGGGAACCGCGCAATCTCGAACCAGTCGCCCGCGTATCGGTTCAGATCGACGAACGGAACGGTTCGAACCGGCGGCGCCTGCGCGCGAGCGCTGACCGGCTGCAGCATCGCCGCGGCAATGGCGATCATCGCGGCCCGTCGGGGCGCAATCCCAGGATGCGGGCGGCAGACGCGCGCCCGCACGGTTCGATGTCGCCTCGCGAACGCGACCGTGAGTGCAGGCCGCAGCACGGCGGCTGCGATGCGGTTCAGCGCGGCATGACGGGAGACCGCGAACTCGATGCGGTCTTGATACAGCGTTTGCGAAGACCCGATCGACTCGAACACATGCGCGTGCCGCCATACTGCGAACGGACCGCGTACCTGCTCGTCGCAGAACCGTCGGCCGGCGACGTAGCCATCGTGCCGTAGCACCCAACGTATACGCAACGGACCGACGCCAATCGACACCGTGACGCGTCGGCCGTCGCGGATGCCGCCTTCTTGCTGTTCGATGCGCACGAGGTGCGAGGGGGTCAGCGCCGCAAGTGCTCCGGGCTGCTCGTGCCAGCGAAACACCTCGGCTGCCGGCGCGTCGACGACGGATCCATATGCAAATGTCGACACGTGCGGGGAGCCGGCAAGCGGTGCAGCCTGCTCCGCAATCCGCCGCAGCAGGCCGCGGAAGATGAGCGCATGGAGCGGCAACACACCGTACCAATACAGGCGTCCCGACACGCCCCGCGGATCGAAGATCGCCGTCTGGCGAATCAGCGAGCGCGATCCGCCGTCGAGCGGCTCGACGCGGAATTCGAGCCATCCGCGTCCCGGCAGCTTGAGGCCCGCCGACAGGCGCAGCAGGTAGTCTGGCTCGTACGCCTCGACGCGCCAGTTGTCGATGACGTCTCCGACAACGCAATCGTCGGGATCGCGCCGGAGCCGGGGCATGCCGACTCCGCCCACGGATCGGTCGAGCCATCCGCGCAGCCGCCACATCGCGTCGCCGAAATACCACCCGGTGGCGCCGCCAATCCGTCGAATAGGCGCGAACGCAGCCGCAGGCGGTGCATCCACCGTCACCACGCGAGTATCGACCGTGTAGTGCGACCCCGCGTGTTCATCGATCGCGCGTCTGAAGGCGTCGCCGAGCGACATCGGCCGGATGTCGAACGCCTCGCGCGCCGCCAGCGAACGGACCACGGTGGGATTGCGCAGGCCCTCCACAAGGGCGCGTCCGACGCGCGCATGAGCCGGCGTGACGAGGCCGAGCCACAGACCCGACAGCCGAGGTGTGAGCACCGGAACGGATAAGAAGAACCGCCGCAGCCGGCGCAGCCGCGCGTACTCACGCATCATGTCGCCGTACGACACGACATCGGGACCTCCGATTTCGAATACGCCCTGGCGCCCGTCCGCCAGGTCGAGCGCCGCGCGCAAATATGCCAGCACATCGTCGATGGCGATGGGCTGCGTACGGGTGTCGACCCATCGCGGACAGATCATGACGGGCAGGCGTTCGACCAGCGCTCGGACCATCTCGAACGACAGGCTCCGCGCTCCGATGATGATCGACGCGCGGAACTCGACGACCGGCACGCCTGCGGCGCGGAGCGCCTCTCCCGTCTCGACGCGGCTCCTCAGATGCGTCGAGAGCGTTTCCGTCGCGTCGGCGAGGCCGCCAAGATAGATGATGCGGCGGACGCCGGCGCGGGCGGCCGCGCGGCCGAAGTTCGATGCGGCACGATGATCGAGCGCCCCGAAGCCCGGCCCGCTCGCCATCGAGTGCACCAGGTAATACGCCTGATCGACGCCGTCCATCGCCGCGACCAGCGACGCGTCGTCGAGACAGTCGCCTGCGACGACCTCGGTGGTCGCCCGTTTCGGCGCGACGCGCGACGGCTGACGCGCGAGGCACCGCACCCGGCAACCGCCTTCCTCGAGGACTCGAAGGAGGCGGCTGCCGACGTAACCGCTGGCGCCGGTCAGCAGGATTGTTCCGGCCATGATCGAATCGACTTATTCCCCGGGTGGAAGCAAGACGCTGTCAATGACGTGAATGACGCCGTTGCTCGCAATGATGTCGGTCTTCGTGACCCGCGCCTTGTCGACCATCACGTTGCCACCGGTAGCCTTGATGTGCAGCGAGTCGCCGCTGACCGCCTTGGCGGAGTTGATCTTGACGACATCCGCCGCCATCACCCTGCCCGGCACGACGTGATACGTAAGCACGCGGACCAGCATCGCCTTGTTCTCCGGCTTCAGCAGGTTGTCCAGCGTGCCGGCGGGCAGCTTCTCAAACGCCTCATCGGTCGGGGCAAAGACGGTGAAGGGGCCGGCGCCTTTGAGCGTGCCGACGAGATCGGCCGCCGTCAGCGCCTTGGCCAGGGTCTTGAACGATCCGGCCGCGACCGCCGTATCGACGATGTCTTTGGTCTGCTGCGCGCGCGCCGGTGAAACCGCCGCGAGGCAGGCGACGAGCGCGAGCGAGGTGAACGTCATCTTCTTCTTCATGTGTACTCCTTGAACGATGAATCGAGTGATAACCGAATTACGCATGGTGGCCCGCCGGCTGCAGCCACCGGCCCTGGACGCGCTTCCAGCAGAGCCCCTGATACAGACCGGCGGCGCCGACCAGTCCGTAGACGACCGCGGTCAATGCAGACACCTGGCCGAAGGACAGGCCAAACAGCGCGGCCACGAGATCGAATCGCGCGACCGCCACGAGCCCCCAGTTCAGCGCCCCCACTACGACGAGCACCGCCGCGACCACATCGATGACTTTCATGTACTACCTCCTGTCTTTGACTATAATGCAATTTAGTTTTCATGCAATGACAAGGCGCGCTGCTCGCAAAGTCGTGTGAACCTCGCGACAAAAGGGCCGGATTTTTTGAACCTCCGTCAAAAAACGAGGGAGTCGATGCTGTCGAAGACGCTACAGGACGGACTGAACGACTATGGGATCGGCGCCAAGATTCGTGGGCTTCGCTTGAAGAAGAAGATCGGTCTCGTCGATCTCGGCAAGCACACCGGCCTGTCGCCGGCGCTGCTCTCGAAGATCGAACGCGGCCGCCTGTTCCCCACCCTGCCGACCCTGCTGCGGATTGCGCTCGTGTTCGGCGTCGGCCTGGAGTTCTTCTTCGCAGGCGTGCGTGACCAACCGCTCGTCGCGGTGACGAGGAAGAACGCGCGCGTGGATCTCCCCGAGCGCCCCGGCGCGCGCGAGGCCGCCTATCGGTTCGCATCGCTCGACTACGCGGCGACGGAGCGTCGGTTCAACTGCTATTCCGCGGAGTTCTTTCCGGTGGCCCCCGAAAAGCTACGGCCGCACGAGCATGCCGGTGTCGAGTTCATTTACGTGATCGAAGGCGTCCTCACCGTACACATCAATGGAGCGGAGCATGCGCTCGAGCCGGGCGACGCCATGTACTTCGATTCGACGAGTCCGCACGCGTATCGACGTAGCGGCGGCCGGAAATGCACCGCCATCGTCGTCACCGCTGCGTAGAGTGGGCAAGTGGCGTTTCGTCGCGCGGCGCGCCGCGGAGCGGGCGGTCGCAAATCGAGCGAGGCTCTAACCGCTGACCGTAGCGTCGCAGCCGCACATCCCGCAATCCCACGAAGACCCAAGAAATCGCCGATTCAATAGCAGTTACGGCCGGTGTATGCTCACCAGGTGGTTAAACCATCTGGACAAACTGCCACCGACACCAAGACTCGCATTCTCGACGCCGCCGACAAGATCTTCGTCCGGCGCGGCATCGACGGCGCGCGCATGCAGGAGATCGCCGATCAGGCAGGCGTCAATAAGGCCCTCCTGCACTACCACTTCCGATCGAAGGCGCACCTCGCTCGGGCCGTCTGGCTTCGCATCGCCTCGTCATTCGTTCCCGGCATCTTCCAGATGTTGGGGTCCGACATTTCGCTCGACGAGAAGATCGAACGATTCGTCGATGCCTATCACACCAGGCTCGCCGAGCACCCGTATCTGCTCGGCTATGTCATTGGCGAAGCCGCGCGACATCCTGATTTCGTCGATGATTTCTACTCGGCGGAGCGACGGAAGGCCGCACGACGGTCGCTTGAGCGTGTGGAACAGCAGATCAACGAACTCGCCAAGCGGAAGAAGATCGCGCCTGTCCCGGCTGATCAGTTCCTGGTTACCCTCGTCGGCAGTTGCCTGTACCCGTTCGTGGCGCAGCCGATGATCGCGGAGGCACTGGGTCTCACGCCCAAGGGGCTTCGGGACTTCATGAAACGCCGTCGAACTGAACTTCCCGCACTACTGAAACGGACGCTTTAACGTTTCTCCTATCCAGCGCAGAGGGCAACGATGCAACAGCACTGGTTCTACGACGTTTGGGCGTTCATCGGCGCGGGCGGTGCAATCGTTATGGTCGCCATCATGATGACGACCGACACATTCCGTAGCAATCTCACGGTATCGCGCTGGCGTGATGCAGTGTGGCTGGCGTGGCTCGCCGCGCCGCTCTACTGGGTGCATCAACTTGAGGAATACAGCCTGCCGGTGATGGGCCTGCCGTACTCACTCCCCGACATGGTGTGCGGGCAATTCGGTTTTGCGCCGTATCCCGAATGCCCTATCCCCATGACGTTCTACCCGGTGGTGAACATCTCACTCATGTGGTTTGGAGCGCCACTCGCAGCGTACATCTGTAGGCGCAACGTCCTGATTGGCCTCAGTTCCTGGGGATTGATCATGGCGAACGGATTTGTGCACAGCTTCGGTGGCATCACGCAGGGCACCTATAACACCGGACTCTGGACCGCCGCCGTCTTGTTTATTCCGTTGTCACTCTGGGTCATTTACGCCTGCGCGATTCGTGGACCGTACAGCGGCAAAGTCGTGGGCGCGGCAATCATCTCCGGGGCCGTCACTCATGCCGTCCTTTTCGTCGGCTACGGGCTTTTCAAGGCCGGGGTGATCGGCAATGCGGGCTTGGTGGTCTATGGCGCCGTGGTGGGTTTCACGCCGATCATTTTGGCGGCCCTTGCGAGCCGGTTCTTCAAGCCTGAGTTGCTGCGGCCAGTTCCTGCGTAGGAGGCGACAGATGTCTAGCGCACGGAGACGTGAACCGCTCGCCGTGCGGGTTCGCGAAGCATTCGTGCCGATCGCTTACGCGCAAGCTATCGAAGCAGCCTGGAGAAATTTGCCGCTGTTAAATGGCCGCGCGTTCGAGTCGCCGGCGGCGTGCCCGGATAGCGAAACGCACGGCGCAGGCAGGTGTCGTGGAGAGACCGCAGCATATCGACATACCGAGGGCTGGCCTTAATGAGGAGAGGGCTTTCGTTGTTCGGTCGGAACGAACGGCCGGAAGCTGCTCGCATCTGTCGGATCGCCGACGCCGTCATAGCGTCCCTGCACCGGATACGGAAACACGGGTCGCGAGCGCTCGACCACGCTGCCCGCCGAACGTGAGGCGATCAGCTTTTCCGGAGGCTGACCTGTTTCTACCCACTTCTCTAATGCGCTCAGCGCGTCGAACTCAGTCAGTCCCGGTCCTCCCCCGCCATGCTGGACGCCCGGAATCAGGAATAGTCGAAAGAAGTCTTGCGTTCGCGCACGGCCCCCCATGAACCGCTCGACATGCCGGTAATAGCCGATTGACGAAGTTGCGGCGATGGCACCGTCAGCCCAGCCGTGCCACATGAGAATTTTCCCGCCGCGCTGTTTAAACGCGCGCAGGTCGACGGACGTCGCGTCGTAGACGCGTCTGGAGCGCGCAAGCGTTGCTGGAGCGCGGTCGAAATCAAACGTCAAGGGATCGACGCGTGGCCGAACGGTCGCATCGACGAGGTAGGTTCCGAACTGTTCGGGAAGCAGCAGGTTTGCGAGCCGAGGCGCGATCCCATTGCTTGGCGCTCCGAAGTAATTCCAGCCTACCCAAGTAGGAGGTCGCGATCGCCTTCGCGACCAGCGTGACCACGTGCGTGCTGCGCCAGCCGAAGTCGTTCTGCAGTTCGGGCGCGTGTGCCGCCCACGCAGCATCAAAACCCGACGCGCTGTCGTGCCCGCCGTTGCTCGTTACGGATGCGTACCCCCGTGCGAGGCCGAAGTTGCAGAGCCGTCCGTCGAGGGTGCCGCAGAACCCTCCGCAGGCCTCGAAGAACAGCTTTTGATTCCAGTCGGCCGGCAACGGCAGCTTCAGCTCGAACTTGTTTTGCGGAGCGACATACCCAATCACGTCGCAATAGCGACGGATGGCGCGGAAGGGTCGGCTGACTGGACTCGCGAACCCGCTCAAGGTTGGGTACGTTGGCGTTTCGAGACCGCTGGTGGGGACGTCGATGACGCGGGCAGACGTGACGACCGCGGGGCCGCCGTCCACCTGTTCGAAATTCCTGGCACTCAGAGCAGCGCACTGCTGCGCTTCGGCAGCCGATGCCGACGAATCATCGGCTTGGCCGACAGCGACCTCGGGCGACCCCATGTACGCGATCAGGATGATCACCGAAACCAACGGCCAGTTTGAATATGACATGCCTTCCTCCCGCGCCCCATGGTAGTCGCCTTCTCACAGAGGGCTTACGACCCCAACTCACGGCCAAACCAAGGAGTTGTGTCAGACCTTCTAATGTCCGGTGGCGAACGCACCGCCGGCCATCACCAGAAAGATTGACGCGAGCAACTGCGATTTCAACATGAGGCCTGTGCTCCTCGGGCAGTCAGTACCGGAACTGCCATTTACTCGAATTCCGGAAACGTCATCTCCAGCATCGTTCGGCCCTGAATCGGGACGCACCCGTTCGCGTCCGCAACCTCAGGAGAGAAACGCATTCACATGGTCGCCGGCCCAATGGCGGAACGTGCGCGCCGGTGAACCGGTCACGGCCGCGACGGTCGACGTCACGAGCGCACGGTGTCCCAGCGTGGCCCGCCACGCGCCGAGTAGCATGTCGACCCATGGTCCTGGCGCTCGTCTCGTCATCTCGCGCCGGAAGTCCTCAACGGGCATCTCCTCGAACCGCAACCGACGGCCGATCGCTTGTCCGATGATCCGCACTTGCTCGACTTGACTCAACGAGTGCGGCCCGGTCAACACGTACTCCGCGCCGTTGTGCCCGTCCTCGCACAGCGCACGTGCCGCGACCGCTGCGATGTCCCGCTCATCGATTGGCGCCGTTTCGGCCGCGCCATATGGCCATCGGACCACGTCGCCGTCCCGAATGGTCGGCGCCCACCAAGCCAGGCTGTTCGACGCGAATACTCCGGGTCTGAGGATCGTGAACTCGACACCGGAGGCGGCGATCAGCCGCTCGAGATGCGCGTGCAGCGCCGCCATGGCATTTGGCTGCTCGAAGAACGGGTGCGCTACCTGATGCGGTGAGGTCAGTGCCACGATTCGCGTCACGTGGGATGCCATGTGTGAGATCACGACGGGGAGAGTTGCCTCTGGAGCCGTCCACAGCAGGAAGACCACGTCGACACCGTGCAAGCAGTCGGCGAGCGATGCCGGTTCCGTCAGGTCGCCAGGCACGACTTCGACGGCCGCAGGCAGGTTCGCGGCTGCGGGTCGTCGCGTCATCGCGCGAACCGACACACCGGCGCGAAGCAGGTGATCAATTACCGCCCGTCCGATTCGTCCGGTCGCACCGATGACCATGATCATGGGGGCAACAATACGTCACGGCCGGCGATGACGGTCCTAAGGTTTTCCGAAAAGATGTGTCCCGTGGGTTGCCTTCTGCTAGCATCTGCCCTCGTGCGATCGTGCGCTGAGCGGTATTCGTTCGGGGATTTCACACTCGACCTCGCCGATCGCCGTCTGTCCCGCGATGGCGCCCCGGTGCCCCTGTCGCCTATGGCCTTCGACGTGCTCGTCGTGCTCGCGCGCAACGTCGGGCGACTCGTCCACAAACGCGAGCTCCTGGCGAGCGTCTGGCCGGACACCTGCGTCGAACCCGGGATCTTGACCGTCTACATCTCGCAGTTGCGCAGCGCACTCGACGATACGGCGTCTCCCAGGAAGTACATCGAAACCGTCGTACGCTTCGGGTATCGATTCGTCGCGCCTGTCGTGCGGCACCCGTCGAGCCGTATCGCAGGCCCGATTCACAGCAAAGCACTCGAGCACGTCGAACGAGGGCGACTGCATCTGTTGAACGGGTCACACTTCGCTCTCGAACACGCCGTCGACAGCTTTCGAGCAGCCGTCCGCGCCAATGCAAGTGATGCGCGCGCGTACGCCGGTCTCGCCCTGGCCCGGTGCACACAGGCGCAACACCTTGCCGATGCGCCGCGCCGTGCCTATACAGACGCGACACATGCAGCCTTGCGGGCCTTGGCGCTCGACCCGAGCGACGCCACTGTGCAGGTCGCGCTCGCGACCCTCCTCTTCCTCATGGAGTGGGACTGGGCAAGCGCCGAGCGCGCGGTGCAACGTGCGCTCGAAATCGACGCCGAGCACGTTGACGCGTATCTGTTGTACGGCAATCTGCTCGAAACGCGCGCGCACCTTGACGACGGCCTCGCGATGAAGATGCGCGCGCTCGAACACGCGCCGGCGTCGCCCCACGTACTGACAGACATCGCGGTGTCGTTCTGGCGGCGACGAGACTACATGAACACGATCACGTGGAGCGAACGCGCGCTGGCGCACGACAGCGTGCACGTGCGCGCGCGCATGTACCTCGCGTTCGCGTTGTGGAAGCTCGGGCGTTACGACGCGGTGACAAACGAACTGCTGCGACAAGCCGACGCATTCGGTATCGCGCGCGAGACGCTGACTCACGCCGCGGGCGCGTCGTCCCAAACGGCAGAATCAGCCCGCTGGCCGAGCCCGCTCGCGCGAGTCGTGATGGCGCGGCTGCCGATTGCAGCGGGCGGACCGTCAGTGGCCAACGCCGCGATTGCCAGCGGCGAGCAAGGCCACATCGATGCGGCTTTCCGCCAACTGGACGTGGTCATCGCCCAACGCCAGGCATGCGCCGTCTCGCTCAATGTCGACCCTCAATGGGACTGCCTGCGCCGAGACCCGCGCTTCGACCACCTACTCGAGTACATCGGCCTTGCGTAAGACGAGCAGCTCGCAGTCTGGCCGGAAGTGCTCATCGAGGAAGGATTCTGAATCCGTCGTCCACGGAGTGCCGGGAGGTTGGTGCCTGGTTCGATCCCTGAGCTGACGCTTGCACAATGCATCAGAGGCGTCGACAAAGTGCAGCTCATGAGTGGCATGCGCGAGCTCAAATATTTCTCGGAACCAGGTACGCTGCGCCCTCGTGTTGCCGGGAAAGTCGAGAGCGACTGAAACCCCCTTCGAACAATACCGCGCAAATGTGCGACGTGACGGCATTCCTCAAGGGCAAAGAGCGATCGAGAAAATCGGCAACGTCGGGATCTCGCCGGGAAAGAGGCTCTCCTACGGTAGCAAAATCGGCAGTCGCGGTGTCCCGAAGGTTTTGCTAAGACCCGTCCATGTGCGGTTGCGGAGAGTGCACAGAGCCTCTAGAACGCGTTTGCTTGGGCTGGAATGTTTTCGTCGCGAGCGCGAACTGTGTAGAAATTGTGTAAGGTGAGGCTCACAACCACCGACGAACACCGCTGTGTGCGCCGTCATGGGACGGCCCATGCGACCCTCGGATCACGTCACATGTGCTTCGGTGCTGCAGCCTTCGCGGCTTCGACCGCTTGTGACACCCGACGCAAGTCCTCCTCGCGTCCTCCAATTTCTAGAGCGGACGTTAGCCCTACGGCTTCTTCCAGCTTCCGTTTGTTCGGAGTCGTGATCACGAATGGCTGCGACTGAAGCGCCGGCGAAGTGCGGATCACTTCCAAGAGGTCCCAGCTGCTGACGTAAGGCATCCCCACGTCGTAGATGACGACATCAGGTCGATGCTTCAGAATGAAGCGTCCCACTTCCTCGTGGGCTTTGGGCATATCCGCAAGTAGCGCGGTGTCGCAATGGTGGCCCTGCCGCTGTAACCAGTCGCAGAGCATCTTCAGCACCCTTGCGCTATCGTTGAGAACGACTAAACGTAGGCGACGTCGTTTGGGTAGAGTTTTCGCAAGCATGCAGCCCCCTCGGCTCTGGTGAGGGCTGCGGGCTGCGCGCTAAACGACCAGCGGGACAGGACTCAGGAAAGCAACTTGATCCTACGCCTCTCGTTTGGTCACGTCGATAGCAAAGTTCCCAGCCCTTCCGTATCGATCGATGGCGCAGCTGATGTGGTCGAGGTACGCAAAGGCGACGATCATGATGCGAACATGGTTCTGCGATCGCATGATCGACCGCATGATCCATTGATCGACGGCGCCGGCGGCGCGGCACGCCGCACGGGCCGCTGGACGGTGAGAAAACGGAGATGTCGTGAGTAACAAGAAAGTGTGGTTCATCACCGGCGCGGGCCGCGGCATGGGCGCCGATTTGGCAAAGGCCGCCCTGGCGGTCGGCCACGCCGTCGTGGCGACTGGCCGAAACAGCGACGCGGTGTCCAAGATCCTGGGACAGTCGAGCGACCTGCTCGCCGTCCGGCTGGACGTCACGAAACGCGCCGACGCCGAGACCGCGGTCGGCGCCGCTGTCGGCCGGTTCGGCGGCATCGACGTGCTGGTCAACAATGCCGCCAGCTTTTACGCGGGCTACTTCGAGGAACTGACCCCCGAGCAGTTCGACCGCCAGTTGGCGGTGAGCCTCATCGGCCCCATGAACGTGACCCGCGCCGTGCTCCCAGTGATGCGCAGGCAGCATGCTGGGCACATCATTTCGATTTCCTCGTCGGCAGGCCTCGCCGCCGGCTCCGACTTCGTGTCCGCCTACGCCGCCTCGAAGTTCGGTCTCGAGGGCTGGATGGAGTCGCTCCAGGCCGAGGTCGCGCCGTTTGGCATCCACACCACCATCGTCAATCCCGGATTCTTCCGCACGGAGCTCCTCACGGAGCAATCCACAAACTACGCGGAGCCGTCCATCGCGGACTATGACGAGCGCCGTGGGCCGCTGATCGAGTATTGGAAATCACAGAACGGGCGGCAATCCGGCGACCCCGCGAAGCTCGCGCGAGCGCTCATCACGATCACTAGCCAGGATCCGCCGCCGCGCCGTTTGATCGCCGGCGCTGATGCGATTGTCACTGCGGAGCAGAAGATCGCCGATCTCAAAGCGCAGATCGAGATGAATCGAGACCTCTCGACATCGCTCGCCTTCGATTGAGCGATCGGGTTTGACGGATCGACGACTATCTTTCCGGCAAGGTCGGCGCGATGCTCGACTACGAACTTCTTCATGACGTCGAACAAAATGGAAAGGATCACAATATCGGCTTTCTTTAGGGCGGCATCGATTCGTCATCGCGACTGCGTGAGAAGGTGCAGTTTTCTGAGTCAGAAGTTCTTTTAGCGAGCGCGCAAATGAAGAAATTACTCGAGCACCTCGTCCGGAGCATTGCCGCCTAATCCGGGAACCTTTGGCGCGCCGCCTTCGGAGTAATCTTGCCCGAGAAGAAATGCGCGATGATTTTCCCGTCCTCCACCACGAATGCGTCCATGGCGCCCTCGTAAACATTGTCGGCCGTCTCCGCGTCCCAGAAGATGTA
>Ga0070683_100002111_pt1 | contig 15697 bp, 17 predicted proteins | sample KBSC713LmetaG_FD_64662 | JGI IMG/M metagenome (GOLD analysis project Ga0070683, IMG submission 64662) | Corn rhizosphere microbial communities from Kellogg Biological Station, Michigan, USA - KBS C7.1-3L metaG | ecosystem: Host-associated > Plants > Roots > Rhizosphere ...
GAGACGGGCAGATAGCCGATCTCGTCGACCACTAAGAGCGAGGGAAAGCCGAGGGTCTTCATACGGTGCTGGAGATGGCCGGCCTGCTGGGCGTCTTCGAGCGACGTGATGAGCAGGCCCGGTTGGTTCAGCAGCGTCAGCCAATAACACACCGCGACGAGGAAGCCGCATACCGGTGTCGGACGCGGCTCCGACTCCGTCGCTGAGTGTCGGACAGTCGACTCATCGCGGTTCGGGCGCGCGGTCATGGGTCCATGCCGGGCGTCCCAGCAGGGGGCGAGATGACGCGCTTCTGCGCGTCACCCGCACTTTCACCCGCACCACTGGTGCTCGGGATCTCGTAACTCCATGACCCGGGCGGGTCTCGAACCCGCGACCTACGGATTAAAAGTCCGTTGCTCTACCAGCTGAGCTACCGGGTCGAAAATCGGTAACGCCTAATAATACACGGATTTACGGTGGAATGTACTGACCGATGGCGCCCGATACGACCCCGAAAAAACCGATGAAAACGGGTATGGGACCCGTGAATTGACCCAAGACCTACGGACTTTACATTAGAGATCTATAAACTGGCTCGGGCCAGTTGCTCCGGATATACTCCGCCTGCGCCAGCCGTAGCCTGCCCTGGTTACCGCGGACAGGCTGTGCAGGCCCCGACCGCTCGTCACCCATTTACTCCGACAGGGGTTCATGAGCACCGACGAAGCGTCGATTACGCTGACGCAGTCCGTCCGTCCGTTGCGCATCGCGTTCCTGGTCGCCCCCAACGACCGCGAGTCGCTCCTCAAGGTGCTGCGCCTCGCCACCTGTCTGTGGGGCGGGATATTCAATCCGATCGTGCCGGCGGGTCGCCGGCTTCCCTCGTGGTGGCCCCGAACGTCACGCTGCGCCGACATTCGGTCCGTGGTCGCGGGGTACCTCGACACCTTCGAGCCGGACTACGTGGTGCCCACAGCAGACTACCAGTGCACGTGGGTGCCGGGTCGCGACGTTCTGGCACTCGACGAGTTGCTCTCGGACGCGCACGAGGAAATTGGGTACGGCGTCTCCACGGCGGAGAGTTGTTCGTAGAGGAATACCAGCAGCGATACCGCTTCATGCTGCGGGAGCCCGTGACGGCGTTCTCTCCGGCGAATGCGGACAATCTCTTCGTCGCTGTGTACGCGGGCGCGTTCGCAACTGGCGAGAAGCACGACTACGTCCGCGGAACGTTCACTCGTGCGTTCGCGGCAACGGAGTTGTGCTTTGACGCGAGCACGTTTGAGAAGTCGCTCCAGCCGAACGCGCTGACACCTCTGCGCGCAGGCAGCCTTCAGCTCGATGTGGACGGCCAGATGGAGGACGCAACGCTGCTCTTGTTGGATCCGCGACGGCCGTCCGACGTGATTGAATACTGGAACTTGCGAGCGGTCGGCCGGTCGATCATCGGGATTCCGGTCGATTGGGCCGAGTATTTGGTGCCTTGGTACCAACGCTTCATCGACGAACGCTATCAGCCATTGCCGGTCAATCCCAACGTCATGCTCTTCACGACGTTGATGGCGGCACACGCAGACTACTGGCTCACGTCGCCGCGATTTCGACACTGAATGTCGACGCAACACTCACGAATAACACAAGAAGGCGCCGACAGGCGCCTTCTTCATTTATGCTGACTTGGCGTCGCCCTCGTTCGACAGCAGCTTGTCCATGTACTCCTCGGGCGTCATGCCGGCCTTCGCAGCGGCCTGCGCGAAATCGGCGACGTCCGAAACGAATCCTTCATGGGTCGACGGCGGATGATCGTGGTGGTCAGTCCACGTCTTCCATGAGACGGTGTCGTAGAAGCGCGGCTTGTCGTCGGCGGCGATACGCGCCTCGTTCAACGTGCGCTTCAGCGCGAGAATGAAGAGAATCGCGGCCGCGAAGATGTGATGCTGCTTGTCGCGGAAAAGGAATTCGTCGGCGGGCACCTCGAGGCCGTGGATCAGGTGGTTGCGAAGCATATAGAACTGATCGGCCCACATCACCTTGATGCTGCGCGTCTCGGTCTCGGTCTTTTGAGCTCCGCGTTCACTCTCCCAACTCACCAACGGTTCGTTCTCGTCGTTGCATAGCGACTCGATGCGGTTCTTGAACGCCTTCCGCTGATCGCGTTCGGGAAGCTCAAAAAGGATCTCGAATGCCATCGCCTGCGCAAAGATGCGCGAGTCGATATCGACGCTCGGTGAGTTGTGGTAGCTCCCAAGAAATTCTGTCCCGGCACGGATCACGCGACGGAAAAGCACGGGATCGGCTTCACGCAGCCAGTTCAATTCGTAGAGCAGGGCGCGATCGAGGCCCGGCCGCATCGGCGTGCTCACATACACCGGCTTCGGGTAGATGGTGTCCGCGATCGGCAATCCACCGTGCGTGAACTGGATGATGATCCCGGCCCGCTCAGCGACGTAGTCGTTATCGAGTCGGAACCTTTGATAGACCACACCGAAGTTCTCGGACGTGTAGACGAAATGCCCGGCGTTCCCGCCTGGCTTGATCGACGTGCTGTAATCGAGCCCTGACAGGAACAGCGCAATGCGTGCGTCCTCGACGTCCGCCGATTCCTCGGGTGACAGCTCATGGAGCGGATCTTCGCCGATCGTGAGGATGCCAATGCCCGGTACTCGGCTGCTACGACGCCGAACATTCGCTGTCTGTGTGTTCATGTCGAGCAGCTGGGTCACGCGCGCCCGAAGCGCTTCGTCAGGAACGCGCTCATACAGGTGCGCATCTGCATTCCAAATCGTGACGCGCCCGAAACGTATTTCGCTCGGCTCGTCCTTCATGGCGAGATACGGCAAGTACGTGAGCTGATAGTACGGCGTCGGGTCAGCCATGGGAGTTCATCAGGGAAGGGCTATCGCCACGAATGGTTCTGACCCATGTAGGACACCATCGTCTTGCGCGCCCGATCGAGGGCGTCGTGGGGTGTTGAGGCGTACGCTTCGCAAATGGCTGAATGCCGGTGCGATATGGATCGCCGATCTCGTTGGTGTGTGCTCCGTGCTGAACGCACAGGAAGTCATACGAAGCGTCTCGTCCACCTTCACCATCCATGCACCGGGAAGTGTGTCGATCCCCTCGTCGAGAGCTTGCTCACGAACCGAGGGGCGAAGTCCAAGCGCCGAGTTGCCGGCATCCGGCGCGAGCTGCTTACCGTGCAAGCTAAGAACTCGCTCGAGCGAATAGCGCTCAATGAGCGTTCTTACATAACTCTCGGCACCCTCCTTGGTCGAGAAGAGCGTCAACGCCAGTAGTACGTTCGAGTTGGCCCGCGTGGTCCTCACTCCCCAAAGACCCAGTCCAAGAATCGCCGCCACCAACTAGACGGCGGTGACGAAACCGGGGCAGAGGGAGGGGTGGCTGAGGTCGAAGCCTGTGACGGCTCGTAGAGGTTCTGATACGCGCGCCTGTCGGGCTGCTGTCCCCGCTCGATTTTGGTTCGGGACCAACGCTCGGCCCATACAACCCGATTGTTCTTGATCCAGTAGTGGGATTCGCAAGGAAACGACCAATTGCCGATCGAAGGATACAGCGAGATCGCACCGCCGTTTCGCGTAAGCCGCCAGCCAGCCCGCGAGAGCGGCGTCACCACTTCGCGGCCGCAACCGCACATGCACGCGTGGATCGCGGTGTTGAACCGCTCACTGACGTAGACAACTCCGTGTTCGAGTTTGCTCGGCGCGCTGTCGACGAACTCGGCTCTGATCGCGAAAGACTGCTTCATGCGGCGTGTTCATTGAGCACGGTGTTCTTGCTGATGGAATAGTGCGTTGAGTGCTCGCGCTTCTCGTCTGCGTAGAAGCCCAACAGCTTCTTCCACTTTATCACGGCGAACGCCGCGTTCATGGCGTTGAGTTCGGCCACTTGGATGTTGCGGTCATATTCGTTTTGGCCGCCACCATCAAACTGCCGATCGTCTGCGACATGGTCAGACTTTGCGGGCGTGCAGCTCGTCGTACGAACGACGCCCGTGAGCTTGTCGTCGACGTTCTGGATGCCAAGACCAGTATCGGCGAAGGGAATGCCTGCCTCGCGTAGATAGCCCACGATCGCCTTCTTGTCATCGCCGCCGTCCATGCAGAGAAAGACGAAGCTCATGCCTGCAAGTTCCTTCACGTTGTCCTTGTCGAGCATGTACTCGTGCGCAACGATTCCGCGCCGGAGCTTCGAATAGATGCTCCTCAGGTACGCGACTTTGCTCGGGCGCTTCTCCAGCTCCTCGAGGGAGGCAGCGCCAGGAGAGCGGAAGGCGTTGTGCGAAGAGAAGACGTCGCCGTCATACAAGTGGATCTCCGCCACCGGCGTCTTGGCGGTGAGGTCTAGGACATACGAGCCGGTTCCGCCGGTGCCGACGATCGCGATGCGCTGGCCCTCGAGCTTGCCGCTGATCGCGCTGATGCCGGCGCGACTCGACGCCGTGTCGGCGTAGTGAAAAACCGATTGCTCCTCGGTCAGCGCGAGCGGCAGAAACGGCGTGGCCGTGCAGTTGGGGTCGATGACTTTCGCCTGGGCCGAGAGCATGGCGACGCAGGTCACCATCTTGTCGTAGTAATTGGTATACGCATTCGCCGGACGTGCTGAGAACGTCCGGTCGCTTCGCAGGTCGGTGTCGACGGACTTGGGCCCTTCGGGATTCCGAAGGCCGTCAAGCTCTTTGCCGGTACTGTCGCACGGCATATCGCCAATGAAGCAGACAACGTGGTTCGGGGGTGCGTTCACGACGTCTCCCACCCTAGCCAGTTCGGCGATGAGCGTCCCGTACTTCACCTCACGAGCCGAAGTGACGTACGGGACGTGCGAGACGAGGAGGTGGTTCCCGCTCTTACTGAGGGCGAGCTGGTGTCCTTCGTTTGCCAGACGTCTTAGATCGTCGTTACGATCGATTAGTCGCTGTAACATCGAAGCTCGTGTTGTTCTTGATCTTGACGCTCTGCTCAGGAAGCAGGCTGCCTTCCGGCGGCTTCTGATCGGCGTGGTGGAAGAGCACGGTGATGATGATCCCGTCGCCGCTCGGCGGATTGTCGAAGGCGAGCTTCACCACCTGATCGTACGTCAGGGTGTCCGAGATGACGATCTTCTCGCGCGTATTCACGAAGATCTTGAACTCGTGCACCTTGTCTTTCCCGCCTCCATTGCCCTGACTGTTCTCATTTGACATATCTTATTTCTCCTACGGCTCAAGGTTTAAGCGCGGCCGCCGTGAGCCGTGCTTGCATCCTACACCTGAAGCTGATACCGTGGCAACGTAATTATTAGTCGCAATTGTTACGGTGAATAACATGTTGGTGCGGTCCGTAACAATTGGTGCCGCGCGTAACGTCTTATCTCCACGACGATGCCGTCGATAAGCAAGCCGTCGACTAAAATGAACGGTGGCGAGGGTGTGACGGAGGAGAAATCCGTCGTGTCATCGGTAGGAGGATCGCGGCCAAGCGGCGCGATCTTGGTTTGAGCGCGCAAAGCGTCGCCGATCGTCTCAAGCTTACGCGCGAGGCGGTCACTCACATGGAGACGGGCCGCAACAACATCAACGCGGTCGCGCTGTGGAAAATGGCGACTCTATTCGAGTGTGAAGTCAGCGACTTTTTTCCGGATGTACCGGACGGGTATGCTCTGACGAAGGCCGACGCGCGTAAGATCAAACAGGAAGGCGGCGAGCAGGCCGCCCAGTGGGCACAGAAGCTGTTCGGCGAACTAAAATAGACCGCGATGATACTCGAACATATTGAATCACAGGCCGAGCAGGTCCTACAACGAGCCGGTACTACCTCGTTGCCGGTGCCAGTCGAGCGGATCGCTGCACGGCACAAGATCCTCATACGACGAGCGCGCCACAACGATTTTTCCGGAATGCTAATAAGAAAGGATGGTCGCGCACTCATTGGCGTGAATAGCGGCGACCCGGACGTAAGGCAGCGATTCACAATCGCACATGAATTGGGTCACTTCTTCTTGCATCCGAAACAAGATGCCTTCGTCGACTATCGTGACAACAAGAGCGGGATCGCGCGCACGCCGAGAGAACGACAGGCAAACATGTTCGCCGCCGCTTTGCTGATGCCCCGTAAAGTCTTGTTAAGAGACTTCCGTGCGATAGCGAAGTATGGCTTTTCCGACGACGAACTCCTCGATCTCGCGAGACGTTATCGCGTCAGTGAAGATGCCATGCGCTTTCGATTGATTAATCTGAGAGCGATCGAGCTCGCGTAGCGAGGCGCCCCTGCGGATCCCAAACGCCTTCGGCCCATGTCCAACTCGGTCATTCCAGAAAAGGCCAACCTCGCACGAATTGTCCTTCTGACGGACAAGCAATGGCTCGCGAGGGATCTGGAGTACCTCATTCGAAGCATCGAAGGAATCTACGATTATCGGCGCTTCGTCTTCGGGTCGGCGGCGACGCGTGGGAGAGAAAATACGTGAGTCAACGCGCGCTCGCCGCGCTAATGCTCCCCTACTCGGAAAGACTTCTCGCGGGGCCGACGGACGAGTCAGAGAAGCATTGTCGAAATCACTTGGTCTTGCCTCGTAGCCCGTTACGTTCACGCTCTGTGCTCATTCCGAGTGCTCCGCCTGTGCACCTCGACAGACAATTCGACCTGGCCGTCGACGAAGTTGTTATGAGGTCTGCCGGCTGGGTGTCGCTCGAAGGCGTCGCAGCGATTATTCGGGAGATTCGACTGATGGTTCGAGACATCAGCTACCGAAATAGCCAAGCCAAGGCAAAAGGCGAACTTGAGATCGAACAGGCGCGTCTCGCGGTAGCCAAACAGCGAACCGAATTTGAAATCACCGACCCGAAGCTGGCCTATAGCAGGGCTGTCGCCGCAATCGCGACGAACTTGCTAATTCTTCGCCAACTTGAAGCGTCCGGAAAGCTACGAGACCTCGGAGAATCTGTCGATCAAGAACGGCCCCCTCGAGGCGAGCCGCAATAGCGCGGAGTGTGCGATTCGCGGACAAAGTGTCGTCTATCAATCCGCTTGAGAATCCGGAGAATGATCAGCGTCCAGACTCGGCGGATCTTCGTTCTTCTGTTGCTTTCGGCGTGCTACGATATATGAAAGATCTGTGACGTCATCACGCACCGCGTATTACCCTGAAGTCTGCGGCCAGCGCGTCAGCTCTTTAAACAGACTGGTCATCCCAGGCAGTCTTCTGAGGCGGTCACAGTAGTCGAGAGCTGAGGTTTTCCGATCAAGTTCCGCAAGCTTCTTAACGAGAGAGCGTAAGGCATCTCGGTAGTCGTATGAAGGCGTCGACGCGTCGATGACCCGCTGCAAAATCCTGTCGATCAGGGCCGCCTCAGACGGCTGTGTTTCCAAGAGTCGCCGCAGTTCCTCGAAGAACTCATAGGCGCCGTGTTCGGTCCCCACATACGGTGCCACGGCCTCGAGAAGTGTGGCGTTCCTCCCAGCGACGTTGTCGAGGTATGGTGCAAGATCGCTCAGCCGCGATAAGAGCTTGCGCGGCATGGTCGCCTGTCTCCCGGCCCACGTTACGCACCTCTCCCAGAAGTCCACGACGCGCGTGATCTGCTCGGGGGACAACTCTTGCCTGCGCACCTGACGGAAGAAGAAGCACAGGATTTCGAAGTCATCAATCCGTGAGTGCTCAAAAAGGTACTTGAAACGCGGGGAGTCGAGGTCATCCTCGTTCCAGAGGTAGCCGAGTCCGATGCGTTCAATGAACTGCTTACGCATGTCGCGGCCGGAGAGATCGAGGGCTACGGCCTGATCGAGAATGCCCTCGTCGCGTAAGAGGACGTACAGCCGCCGCGATGATCCGCCATACGTCAAGCCACCGATCGCCGCGTAGAAGTTCGTGGCTTGATCTTTCGGGAAGATCTTATGGATGTTCTCTCGAAGCCACTCGGGCGCCATGTAATCGAGATTCGCCACATAGGCGCCGCATAGGGTCGAGAACTCGAAGTTCCCGCCACTGCACTTGGCAAGCTCGCGATCGAAGAGCGGTCGGCGCAGCGCCCATGCGTCCTCATGGGTGTTGTGAGACGCATCGGCGATCCGGCACTCACGCAGGACGTGCGAGAACAAGGCCTCGATCATACGCCCCTTGGGCGTGTTGATCGCCTGATCCATCGGATTCTGGTCGCCGCTCGCCGTGCCAGCGGTCCGATCGATCACACTTTCAATGATCTGCCACGCGCGGTTGAGCAGGGCCGCAGGATATGGATGTTCGTCGCTGCTGCCGGCACGAAGGAAATCGGCGATCGAAGGTTCTATCCACTGATCACTCGCGTCGAACGTTCCGCGCACTCTACGTTCGGCCTTCTGACGGACGAGTCGTTCGAAGAAGTCGGCGAGTTGCGACCATGCGCGATCCCACTCGACCGATGACGTGGTACCCTGCGACGTCTCCCACAGTCGCTTGAAGCGCTGTATGAGCACGTTTTGATAGTTCGCAGGAACGTCGAGAAAGAGCGGCAGCTTATCGAGGAAGAGGGCAGGGGCAGCCTCCACGGCATTGCCCAAGGACTCGGCGAGCCCCTCGGCGGTCGGTCCACGAAACTCCGTCCGGCCCTTGAATGAGACGAGCTTCTCGACGATCGAGCCCGCTTCGGTGAAGGCAACGAGGTCTTGAATCGAAATTGGGCTCGGGCCCGGACCCCAAAGGGTCTCCGAATAGGTGTTGAAGTCCGGATGATCTGAGACCCCGAATTCCGCTTTCGCCTTCAACTCGGCGAGCCAAGTCGAAGCGGACTCATAGGTGCTGGCTGACAGCGAGGACATCCAGCGAAGCTGCAACTGCGTCAGTCTCGCGCCTGAATCGTCGCCTTCGACATGCACAGACAGCGATCGAATCGCGGCAAGCGTGGCCTCCTTCTGCGCCGCGTCGAAGCTCTCGAATCGAGCGCTGAGCAGGTTGTGCAGCTCGTGAATGTGCCCGATCGAGAAAAGGTCCGGGCCGACCACGTCGAGATATAAGTCGCCGAGTGATGGCCACTTTTCATTGAGTAGATAGATGCCGATGCGCCGCACCATCTCGACCTCACTTCGCAGGAGATTGGCGACGGCTTTTTTTGCGCTCTCTGGACCGGTATCCGTCCAGGCGAGGAGTACATCTCGAAGGCCTTTGACAAAACATCCTCCCACCGAGTCGGATGCGGAATTCTGTCCATGTTCCTCGACGGCCGGGCGAAAGATGTAGCTCCACGACGCCTGCGGCCCTCGACCGAAGGCTTCGGTCACCGCTTTGGTCAGAACATCCGCGGATTCGGCGCCGACACGCTTGCCGAAGGCCTCAGCATGATGGCTAAGCAAGTCATTGAGCCAGTATGCGTCGATCGGCGTGATCGGCTTCTCGTGTCCAAACCCGTCGCTCGAACCCGGCACCCACTCGACCACCGTGCACTGGCGAATAATGGCGACTGCCTTTGTCCAGTCAGCGGGATCATCACTTGAGAGCAGCCGCCTCAGCGCGCCCTTGTCGAGGGCCGAGGCGACGCCATCGCGGTCATACCGACTTGACAGCCATGTCGCAATCAGATCAATGTCGGTCGGGCGTATGGCCTTGAGCGGCACCAGCCCAAGGATCTCGGCGAATTCACGAAAGGTGTGGTAATTGTCGCGAATCGCGCCGTTGGCGTCGCGGTACGCACTGACGCTACGCACGACGTCGAGCACCTTGTCGGCGAGCGCCATGTCGTCTCGGGAACCCGACAGCTTCGCACAGGCGACCAGATACTGTAGTGCGCCCCACCAGGGGATCTGAAAAAGGTTGTCGCCGGCAGGGACCGGCCCGGGATTGTGCTCCGGTTTGAACAGTCCCTTCTCACGCAGGGCGTCGAAAAAGACGTCGGCGTCGGGCTGCTTCGCCAAGATCTCGAAGCCGTGCCACGCATGTTCGTCGCTCGCGGTCATACGCTCGACGAAGGACTGTCGCTTCATGCCGAGCTCACTCATTGATCCAGTCCTCCATCTCGCTGAACTCAGCCAAGATGGCGAGGCGAGACGCCGGGAGCCGCGTGGCAAAGTTCTCGAGGACATTGAGGAGCTGATCGTGACCGCTTTCGTCTTTCCGGAACGCCAGGAGCTCAATGCCGCAGTCCCGATAGTATCGCTTCATGAAGAGCATGAGCTCGTACTGGTGCGAGAAGAAGCCCTCGAGCAGGAAGTGCTTCGGCGCTTCAGGTCGTTGTGCCTCATGTTCGAACGACTTTCGTCGCGCCTTCAAGACGACGTATTCAAGGATTTCGAGCTCCTTCAGTCCGTATCCAACGAACAGGACGTTCTTATTGGCAAAGAGGATGTCAAGAAAGCTGAGAACGACGTTCTCGCGATCATCTGATTTCCGACGATCATTGGCGTAATGCTTCAAGTACTGCTGCGTGGTCATGATCATCTGATCCGGCTCCTCGAGCGAGCCGTGAAGATGGAAGACCATGTTCGGGAGGTTGAGATTCGCCGCGGTGAACTCTGACGGCTTCGAGAGAGGAGTCCGTTTTGCTGGCGCCGCATTCGCCGCAGGTCCACCGCCTTCTCGAACGACGAGTTGAGGCGACGAGAAATCCTCGTCGAGCCATTCGTCATAGTTGGTCGTGACAAAGGTGTTCGCGAGCTTCGAGAGAGCGGCGTAGACCTGTCGGCCTTTTGGATGTTCTTTCCAGCCGTGCGGATGGAGAAGCGATCTGAAGTCGATCTTCAAGCCATGTTCATCTTTGAGTGAAAGGGCAAGCGAGAGCTTCACACGCGGTACCACGCCTTGGAGTTGATCACGCTGCGCATGGCTGAGCTTTCCGCTTCCGATCAATTGGTCGAGGACACCATCAGCAAACTTGTTCCAATCTGGGCAGCCGGCGAGGCAGGAAACACCCGACCCGACGAACGGGATGAGTGTCCCAGTTCGTCCCGCATCGGCGAGCGTATCGGGAATCTCGGGAATGAGCGGAATGCTGTCTGCGGACAAGGCGAGCCCTCAATGATCAACGGTACTCAGTGAGGCCATTGAACAATTCTAAATATACGTAGTACGCTAGCCCCAGCACGCGCTTCTCCGACGCGGCCGCCTTCGGCAAGATCATCGCGCGGGCAATTTTCTTTTCATGGCCATATCTGTTGGCGCTTCTTGACGTCTTCCCACAAAGCGAATGTTGCGCCGGCGATATCGTAGGGGTGAGGTGGAGCGATCTCCTTGATGATTGTCAGATTGATGCAGAGATACTCAATGAATTTCCACCGATGTTGCGGTTGCCAATATTCAGCAACAGTCGATGGCAGTGCGGCAGCTTGTGCCCCGTGATTGGCAACGCAGTCCACTAATGCCATCGGTGCGGCGGTGCATCTGGTTGTGCGCACGCGATAGTAGCGTGGCGTTTTCCCCCCGCTCGCGTAGCGCGGATCCCCCCTCACGAAGGTCCCACACTGGGTCACAGTCGGGAAAGTGAAATAGGCACCAATTCGTGACACACAGTCAGCTGGGCGATGAATCTCGAAAACATCCTCTAGCCGCATATGCCCACGAGCGTGCTGCGCCTGTTGATAGCGCGATGGCCCATTGAATGGAGAGAGCAGCGCGCCACGTGCATAGACGATCTCACTCACATGAAACAGATCGATTGAACCCTTGTCGGTGTCGCTGTCGCCAATGGAAGCTGGATCGGGACTGAGCGTCGAGGTCGATTCGGAAAGCGAAGGGCCGTCCTCGCCGGGACGGCCCTCGGTTGTGTCTCGTGTTTCGGCGATCTCCGAGTCATTCCTCATCGGAGGAGCCGCCGATGCTACCGACATGAGCGCAAGAAATCAGATAGAGCAATGCTTCGACGCGTGTGATGTGCAATTGCGCAACCACCTCATCGAATTCAGCCGTACCGGTGTGACACTCCACACTTAGCTGACTGTATAACCGATTGAACAACACGCAATCAGTGAACACCATCCGAGCAAAGCTCTTCGAGCAGTAGAGCTTGCGGAAGATGTAAGTGATGCATGCGAGCTTCGTTGGTTGGCCGTCCGCGGATGCCTGCAACTTTGGGTTCGTGATCCATGCGCGAACATCAGCTTCCGGGGCAAGTTCCTTGAGCGCGAAGTCCATGGTGCGCCGAAGCTGGCCGAAAACCAGGGAAAGCCGCTCCGGTGTGTTGAACGCCGCCGCGTCGCGCGCGGTCTGGAGGCATGAGACGAGTTTTGGGTGAACGGCCGCGAGCTGCAACGCGAGAGTTGGCTCGTCGACATCAATCAACTCGCTCAGGGACTCAAGAGCCTCATCGATCTCTCCTTGCGTGAGGTCCTTCGGATTCGTGGACGCAAGAATCGCTGTAGCAGCGACGTTCGGCAGAACGAACGGCGCGAACGTCAGAATACTGGAATAGTCGTCTAAGCCAACCGACGCTGATGCGACCGCGTCGAGCACACTGCTACACGCACGTTCCAGTGCGTTGTACGGCATGAACATGCGGTTGATGCCCATTGCAGCATCAATCGCTCGCGATTCGATCATTGTCGCCTGAAGCATCCCGTTCAGACGGAGCGTTGAGTCCGCGATCTCCTGCATCGATCGCGCGTGCGCAGTGAACTGCTCGACTTGGCGCATCTGCTCGAGCGTCGCGCGATGGATGGCGCTCATGGGCTCGAGGTACAGACGCCGTTGCCGTTCTGCTTCCGCCTCGAGGGCTACGACCATCCCTATAGAGCTTCCGAGGAGCCGCTCGGCCGACTCGATCCCGGTCTGATAGAGACCAAGTTTCTCGAGGTGCAGGCCAGCGCTCATTTCCTGAACGCGCTGTATTGTGGCGGCCTCTTCGTGGAGCCGCGTGGCGTATCGCGCTGTCTCACTCTCGCGAAGCCACTTCGTGGCGCGTTCCTGCTCTTCGATGATGCGCATGGCAGAAGCCAAACCCGGAGGGGTCTGGAACCGGCTCGCCATGTCGTTCGCGCCGTTAACGATGTCGTACAGGTCCGCCATCAACGCCTCCTTTGGACAAGCTCTCACGAGCTGGTAGTTGGAGTAGCTCTGAAAGCTATGGAGGCATTCCCATCCGACAAATAGCCGCGAGGGCGACGAATGCGATCAGACAAGTCCGAGAACTCGGAGTACCGAGGCCGTCGCCCGGCGGGCCATTCGGGGCGTGTCCTCTTCCATCCGCCGTGCGGTTACCTCGTCAACTCGGGCGACACGTCCGAGATGCAACCGAGACCAACGCAGAGAAACGCGCTCCCGGCGAACCTTCTCGCCGCGGGTCTTGGCCTCCGGTAGTGGGTTGTATCCCAGGAATGCGATGATCGCCGGATAAAACCGAATGTGGATCTGGTGTCGATTGGCCTCCCAGTTCCTGAGGTTCCAGCCATCCGCACCAAGGTGATTGGCCGCCGCCTTTTGCTGAAGTCCGAGGTCTGGCCTGCGTTTCAGTAGGTGGTGTCCGAAGTGTTCCAACCGCGCGGGATAGCCCGGAATCGGCTTCGGGGCAGTGAGTCGCCACCGCACATTGGCAACGAACCCCTGCCGATTCGTTGCCCTTCTACCGCGGTATTTTGGGCGGCGCATTGCCGGCGTCTTGATTCAGCGACCGGGTGACTACCTCGCATCACGCTAGCATCGATGCAGCAAGGAAACCGCGCATGGACGATGGTCAAGCAGGCGCGACGTCATTGGGGCATGTGGTGTATGTTTCGCGCCTCAAAAGGCGCCAAACCGCTCGCGAGTCTCGATGTAGTCAGGTGGGCTAACGTGCGGTTTTGCACGACTTTCCACGCCTGAGCCACGATCCTTATGCACTATGGGGTTCAGGGGGTCGCGGGTTCAAATCCCGCCGTCCCGATTTTCTAAGAAGTCGCGCGTGAGGGGAAGACGGCGCGGGTGGTGGGGCGGTATTTTACCGTGTGGGCGCGAGGGGAGGATGGGCGGTGGAGGATCGCGCGGAATCTCACGTTCGCGCAATGAGATGAATTCTCTCGTGGGTATGTTGGGGATTCGCCTTCCGATCATTCAAGCTCCGATGGGCGGCGCGAATGCGACGCCGCCGGAATTGGTCGCGGCGGTGTCGAACGCGGGCGGGCTTGGATTCATCGGCGCGGCGTACATGTCGCCCGATCAGATCAGCGACGCGTGCCGCCGAGCTCGCGAGCTGACGTCGCGGCCATTCGGCGTGAACCTGTTCGCGTCGGTCGCGGCTCCAGGCGCGCCGACCGATTTCTCGCGTGCGCTCGCCGCGCTCGCGCCGTATCACGAGGAGCTCGAGCTGCCCGCACCATCGCCGCCCGAGTTTCCGACCTTCGGATTCGACGATCAGCTCGAGGCAACGATCGGCGGCGGGGCTAACGTGTTCAGCTTCACGTTCGGCGCTTTGCCTGCCCCGACGATCGCGCGCGTCCGACGCACGGGACTATACGTGATGGGGACAGCGACGACCGTCGCCGAGGCGCGGGCGCTCGAGGAAACCGGCGTAGTCAGGAGCTCGTGCACTGGCGGGGGGAGGAGAAACCGTCGGCGACGACCTAGTGAAGGCGTACACCATCGCATCGAGAAGACACGCTGCGTTCGCCGCGGACGTCGAATGCTAAATGTTGCGACGGGCCGCTTAAGCTCTACCGCGTCAAGCGCCTCAGCATGGTCGCCGATTTGTCCCTAGCTGCATTGAGGTCGTTCACTACGAGGAACCACGGGTATTGCTTCTTGAATCTGATGTGTTTTGCGAACGCTCTGCCCGCGGATTGGAGCCGCACATCGAATCCATCGACGAGCGTGTGTGGTGCAGCTGATCGACGAACGACGCGGATCCAGGGGCCGTCGGAGCTACCGCGGCGTCTCCTCGGGTAGTCCCGGACGAACTTTCAGGACGGTTTCCTTCCGAATCTCGACCGTGCCGGATTTTGCGCCGCGGGGTTTGCTGACATTCCTGGCGAGGGTGCACGCCACCGGCACGATACCGCCGCTTCTCGCCTTACTGTGATACGCGGCGATCGCCGCCGCTCGTTCCAGCGTTGCCCGATCCGGTTCCTCGCCGCGATCGCAGCGCAACACGACGTGACTCCCCGGCATGCCACGCACGTGAAACCAGTAGTCGTTTGCCGCCGCGAGCTCGAGACTCAAGCGATCGTTGTCCGCGTCCGTTCGCCCAGCGAGCACCGTCCAGCCGCCTGGCAACGTGTACTCGAGCAACTTTGTCCGGGACTCGACTACGTCTTTCTCGATCGCGGCGCGCACTGGTTCTCGCGGGTCCTTCGCGGGGTGACGGTTCTTACGCATATGCTCCGGATCATACTACAGCCCCTACTCCGCCCGTAAGGCATCTACGGGCTCGAACGACTACAGTGCCGGAGTGGCCACGGTATTCTCCACCCGGGCAGCATCGAGCTGGCGCCACAATCAGAATGAGAGCAGACTGTTCGGAGGGCCAGGTACAACACCGCGCCACGCGTTTTCGTGCGGGACGAGAACTCCCTGATCGAAATTCGAGCCGCGCATTTATCGGATGCTGAAGAGAACTCGTCGCTGTCGGCCGAGGTGCAAACGCATCACGCATCCGCAAGCGTGCGGACCGCCGTCGATCGCTCGGCAACCGACGAACGCGCCGGCGGCTTCTGAAGATGTACAACATGAAGCGCCTCGGCGGGCTAGCGAATGAGCATCCCGCTGAAGGAACTTTGTTGCGGATCAATCCCGCATTCTGCGCACGACTTCGCCCTCATCCCGCGCACACGACAGTCATGGCCAATCGACT
>Ga0070683_100002115_pt1 | contig 15673 bp, 10 predicted proteins | sample KBSC713LmetaG_FD_64662 | JGI IMG/M metagenome (GOLD analysis project Ga0070683, IMG submission 64662) | Corn rhizosphere microbial communities from Kellogg Biological Station, Michigan, USA - KBS C7.1-3L metaG | ecosystem: Host-associated > Plants > Roots > Rhizosphere ...
CGGTGGACGACGACGCGCACCGGCTTCTCTTCGGTGGGCCAGATGCGCTCGTAGTCTGTCGATTCGTCGCGCCAACCGCGCGCCGCCGCCGCCTGGACGAACGCCCGCGAGACGCGCCGCCCCGGCTCCGCAAGCCAGAACGCGCCGTCGGGCGTGAGGAGCCGTGGCACGAGATCGAGCAGTGGCTCCAGATCGTCCTGTTCGTAGAGGATGTCGGCGGCCAGCAAGGCATCATATGGCGCACGCGCCACACAGGCCGTCCTGCCAGCGGGCGTCCGCCAGTTGAGCAGCAGTGTGCGTGGCAGCCGCCCGGCATTGCGCAGAGTGTTGAAACGGCAGAAGAGCAGCGTCTCGGCAAAGCAGTCGGCCACCGAGAGCGCGGCGCCGGTCGCAAGCGCTGCGATGGCGGTCGTACCCAGGCCGCAGCCCAGTTCCAGCGTGCGTTTGCCGAGTAGCGCTTCGGGGTGCGCCAGTATTGTCTCGGCCAGCGCCAGTCCGCTGGGCCAGACGAGCGCCCAGTATGGCAAGAGGCCGCCGCTCATGGCGGTACGCCGTGCGGCGGTCGCCGCGTTGTCGGTGTCTTCGGGCAGCTCACCACTCTCGGTACGTTGGCCAGGCAGGACGCCACGGTTGGCGAGCAGTTGGGCTGCCAACTGATCGAGCGGAGCATCGGGATCGGCGGGCATCGCCAGCGCCCAGCGCCGCGGCGCGCCCGCGACATCCAGCGGCAGATCGCAGACAGCAAACAGGCGCTCCATACGCAGCCGCAGCCGTTGCAGTGTGGCGAAGGCGAAGTCTGGAGCGTTCATCGGAGTCGCCGCTACGATTGCGCGGACTGGCCGGAAATTGCCGGTAGAGGCGCCGTATCACCTGAGGGAATGACGCCCTCTGGCAGCGCGACGGCGAATACGCTGCCATGCCCCGGCACACTGGCCTGAAGCCAGACATCACCGCCCATCGCGCGAACAATCTGGCGACAGATGTAAAGGCCCAGGCCGGTGCCGCGAATCTGGCTGATCTTGGCGGACTCCAGCCGCGTGAAGCGCCCAAAGAGGTGGCTGCGCTCGTCGGCGGGAATGCCCATGCCCTCGTCGCTGACGGTGACGACATAGTAGGGCGTTTGTGTCGTCGCGACAACGACCGCCGGGGCGGGCGCTATCGGATCGTCGTCCGGATCTTCGTAGCTGGATGCCGGGTCGTGGTTGGCGAACGGAATCACCATCGTTGGCCGCTCCTCGATGGAGCCACTCGGGGTACTGCTGCTATTGTTTGCCGACTCGAAGCGGGCTGGCGCGCAGCGCACGAGGATTCGTCCGCCATGCGGGCTGTATTTGATCGCGTTGCCCACGAGGTTGTCGAGCACCTCTTTGAGTCGGCCCAGATCGGCCTGGATGTAGACATGCGGCGGGATTTCGGCCAGCAAGTCGTGACTGCCGCCCTGCGCCTGCTCCAACTCGCGGAAGAACCGCAACACCTCATCGACGACGGGCGCCAGCCGGACCGGGTTGGTGTGCAGCTCCATCTGCCCGGTATCGAGGCGCGCCGTCTGGAGCAGCCGCTCGGCAATCGCCGCCAGTTCTTCGGCCGAGGTTGCAGCTTTGTTGAGAAAGTCTAGCGCCATCGGGTCATCGCGCGAGCCGGTGTAGTCCAGCAGCAGGTCGAGGAACCCCTGTACGCCGGTCAGCGGGGTGCGTAGCTCGTGCGAGGCGGTGGCGATGAAATCGTCTTTCATGCGGTCGAGATCGCGCTGCTTGCGGAAGGCGTGTTCCAGTTCCACGTAGGTGCGCGCGTTCTCGATGGTCTGTGACGCCTGCGCGGCAAAGAGGTCCAGCAGCCAGAGATCGTCGTCGGTGAATGCGCGGCGCTCGGCGTCGTCGAGCACATCCAGCACGCCGACAATCTGGCCATGGGCAATCAGCGGCACGGCAATGACCGCGCGGAAATCCTCGTCGCCATAGATCGAGGCGCGGTAAGGATAGACGCGGTAGTCATCCACGATGGTACCCTGGCCTGTGCGCGCCACCTGCCCGGCGATGCCCTCGCCGACGCGAATGCGCTGGCCGGTGTAGTCGCCCCGCAGCCCCTGATGGACAATCACCTCAAGCTCGTTGCGCCGTGTGTCGCGGACATAGACTGTACCCGCACGGCCATTGAGCAGCAGCACCGACCGCCGCAGGATATCGGCGAGTAGCTCGCGTGGGTCGGCGCCGAGCTGGCCAGAGACCGCCAGCGACGTGGCGTGTAGCGTCATCATCTGGCCAATGCGCACCTGGGCTTCTTCCGCCGAGTCCAGCGCGCGCTGGCGGGCGATCACCTGGCGGGTGACATCAACCGCCGCCAGCAAGACGCCGCCCGAACGCGCCGAGACGCCGGGAAGCGGCGAGGTGGTGACGTTCCAGTAAGTGATATCCCCGCCGAGCGCAATCGGCAGCTCGATCATCGCCTGCGACTCGCCGCTGGCATAGACGGCATCCAGCCCCAGACCCGCCGAGAGTGTTTCAGCGTTCTCGGGGACGAGATCGCGGAGGCGGGAGCCAGTAAGTGTCATCCCCGCGTCCAGCCCCAGCAGCACCGCGAAGGTGGGATTCGCCAGCGCCACCCGGTGCTCGCGTCCGGTGAGCACCGCCATAGCGACGGGCGCGTAGCGCACGACAGTCTGCGAGAGCGCCTCCTGGCTGCGGGAATAGGCGAGCAGGCGGTCGCGGTCGGCGGACTGCGCGATCAGATCGGCGATCTCTTCAAGGGCGGCAAGCTGGCGCGCCGCCAGATGTGTACCCGTCGCCAACGCCAGTACGCCAAGGAACTGCCCGCGCGCCCTCAGCGGATAGGCCGCCAGTGTGCCAATCGGCGTCGGCGGCAGCGTCACGCCCGGAATGGAGCAGAACGCGCTCGGCATCAGCGCACGCCAGGCGAGAGAGTGCTCGTGTTCAAGCGCATGGTAGTGGACGATGGGCAGGCGCGAGGCGGCGACAGCATCCAGCAGGGGATCGGGATGCCCTGGCCAGCGCGGCATGGCGCCATTGCTCCCGACGCTGATATCAGGAGCAGGTAGATCACCCGGCATGTTCGATTCGGCTTGGAGCGCGGCCACGCCACTCTCGGTCACGCCGCGCACGGCGGCTCGGGCCGCGGCCCGAAGGCGGAGCGACGGCTCCAGTTCGAGACTGCCAACGCGCTCGTGGCCCGGCGACCAGGGCGCGGCTTCGGCGATCCAGAGCTGCACGACGGCGGGCGCCAGAGTCGAGGCGAACTCGTCCACGATGGCGTGGATGGCCTCGTCGAGGGAGGCGTTGAAGAGGGCGGAGCGCGCCGCGGGCAGCAGCGCTGCCAGGGGGTCAGCCAGCAGATGGATGCCGCCATGTTCGGCGATCAGACGGGCGCGCACGGCCAGCCGCAACACCCCTGGCTCGCGTCCGCGACTGCGCAAGCCGCCACGGCGCGCGCGAGTGGCCGGAAGGCGGGTCGGCGTCCGAGCTGTGGAGGGCGCTTGGGCAATGCTCGCTGGCGAGGGGGATGGCGCATCAGCCTGAGTGGCAGCGCCAGAAGCAGCCTTACCGCGCGGAGGCCGTCCTCGCGGCGCGTTCTCGTTCGCCTTGCGGGGGCGTCCCTTGCGGTCCGAGGCTGGGGGAGCGGATTGCATATCTGGGGTGGCGTTCATTGATGTATTGTCGTCGCCCATCGCCGCTCCCATCTCTCCAAATGCAGTGGAAGTTCGCTCGGATTCCGAAAACCGCCGGATTGACGCCACTTCTTGGCAGTATAATCAGCCATCCGCGCAAAGGTCAACGCACCTACCCGCTTGTCGCCTACGTTTGCCCATCGTATACGCGCTGCGCGTCCCCATTCGGAGTAGCCGCGCCCCATCGCTCGGTGATATCCTAACACGGGACTCTATGAGGCAGATATGGTGATCTGCGCAATCATTCTCTAAAGACGATTGGCAGACAAGTAACGGTGCAGGTCAAGACAGGGGGCATCATCTATGGCAGATACAGTGGCTGATCGCGCGGCAGAGAGCGGGAAGGCGAAGAAGCATGCGCCGACGTTGCCGCCGTATACCGACCTCTATAATATCGACTCGCTGCTGACGGAAGAGGAGCGCATGGTGCGCGACACCGTCCGCGAGTTCGTTCGCGAGCGCGTGCTGCCGGTCATCGGCGATCACTTCGAGGCGGGAACGTTCCCGCGTGATCTGATTCCAGAGATCGCGCAGCTGGGCCTGCTGGGCATGCACCTGGATGGCTACGGCTGCGCCGGGCTGAACGCTGTCAGCTATGGGCTAGCTTGTCAGGAGCTTGAGGCGGGCGATAGCGGTCTGCGCTCGTTCGTCTCGGTGCAGGGGTCGCTGGTAATGTTCCCGATTCATGCGTTCGGCTCGGAGGAGCAGCGCCAGAAATACCTGCCGAAGATGGCGAAGGGCGAGCTCATTGGCTGCTTTGGCCTGACCGAGCCGGACTTCGGCAGCAATCCCTCAGGGATGCGCACCACCGCGCGCAAGGACGGCGACTCGTATATCCTCAACGGCACGAAAATGTGGATCACAAACGGCGGCTTCGCCGATCTGGCCGTTGTCTGGGCCAAACTGGATGGCGAGATTCGCGGCTTCATCGTCGAGAAGGGTACGTCCGGCTTCACCACCAGCGACATTCATCACAAGCTCTCGCTGCGTGCCAGCGTCACGTCCGAGCTGCACTTCGAGGAGTGCCGCATTCCCGCCGAGAACATGCTGCCCAACGTCAAGGGGTTGCGCGGGCCGCTCTCGTGTCTGGATGAGGCGCGTTTCGGCATCGCCTGGGGCGTGAATGGCGCGGCGCGCGCCTGTTTCGAGGCGGCGGTGGAGTATGCCAAATCGCGCGAGGTGTTCGACCGCCCCATCGGCGGCTTCCAGCTCATCCAGGCAAAGCTGGCCGCGATGGCGACAGAGCTTATCAAGGCGCAGTTGCTGGCGTTGCAACTGGGGCGGCTCAAGGACCAGGGGCAGGCGCATCCAGTGCAGGTCTCGGTCGCCAAGCGCAACAATTGCCGCGAGGCGCTCAAGACAGCGCGTGAGGCGCGGGGTGTGCTCGGTGCGAGCGGCATCACGCTGGAATACCCAGTCAGCCGCCACATGAACAACCTCGAATCGGTCTTCACCTATGAAGGTACCGACGAGATTCACACGCTCATCATCGGCCAGGCGATCACCGGGCTGAGCGCCTTCAACTGAGCTCGCAGCGCTTTCGCGCATGCAGTGGCCCTCCTTTCCGATGTCGGAAGCGAGGGCTGTTTTTCTATGTCTGTCTCTCTGACTTTCGGCCAACTCAACGTATGACTGATTGGCTGCAATGTTGACACCGCCAAGCGGGCCATGACATACTGAAAGCTCCGTCACTGCCGAGCTATCGGGAGTGCTTTAACAACTGAATAGCGTTTCGGCTGTGTCGGAATGAGCGCGGTTGTCCCATAGCAGAGAGGCGGTTATTCCTATTCACCAACAATCCTCCCTTACGAATGCCGCTCTTTTTAACCTCTCACAGCACGCGCGAGAACGCATCGCGCGGCGCAACCTCAGTGCTGAGGACCTGGAGTACGTCCTCCAACATGGCCATAGACTGCGTGTAGCGGGCGTCCGAATCTACCACCTCCGCAGGCGCGATATCCCCTATACGGATCAGCGCGTCAGCCGGGTGTCCCAACTGGAGGGCACAACGATTCTGGTCAGCCGCGACAATACCGTCATTACAGCGTATCGCAACCGTGATTGCCTCCACAGGGAGTTACAGAAAACGAAGTGGCGGCGGTAACCGAAACACGGCGATGACGAATATGTGGCCCTCCTTGCAATGACGCAAGTGAGGGCTTTCGTTTATCTCTGGCGTTATCGCGTCGGTTGGCGAGGTCGTTAGCCTAAACCCGCCTCACGCCCACGGATGATCGCCTGCGCGCGGTCGGCCACCTGTAGCTTGCTAAAGACATTCGAGACATGGTTGCGCACCGTTTTGGGGCTGAGCACCAGCCTGTTGGCGATATCACTGTTGCTGGCTCCCTGCGCGATGAGGTCGAGTATCTCGCGTTCGCGGGCGCTCAGTTCTGGAAACGCCTGCGCCGGGATGGCTGGCCTGGGCGCGGCGAAGAAGTTCATGAGCCGCGCGGCGATGGCCGGGCTGAAGATCGCCTCGCCACTGCCTACCGCGCGGATTGCCCGCAGCATATCGCTGGAGTTGACCCCCTTGATGATGTAACCTCGCGCTCCCGCACGCATCGCGGAAAAGACCGAATAATCATCTTCGAACATCGTGACGATCAGCACGCGGATGTGAGGGCTGGCGAAGAGGATCTGTCGTGTGGCTTCGACACCGCCGATTCCCGGCATCTGAAGGTCCATGAGCACCACATCAGGTTGCAATGTGGCTGCCTCGGCGATGGCCTCTTCACCCGTCGCTGCCTCGCCCGCAATCTCGAAGTCGGGGACGGAGGCCAGCAGCGCTCGTATGCCATCTCGAAAGATCGGATGATCGTCAGCAATAAGGACGCGCAGGGAGTCCTCATGTTGTGTATCCACGGGCTACTCCTTGGCGAGGGGCAGCATGGCCACGATGCGCGTGCCATTGCCTGGGCCAGATAGAATGGCGCATGTGCCACCAAGCTCCTCCGCCCGCTCGCGCATCGAGACCAGGCCGACGCCCACCTGCCGCTCACTGGCCAGTCCAATGCCGTCGTCGGAAATCTCTATATGCAACGTGTTAAGACCCAGTGTAAGGGCTATGTGGCAGCTACGCGCCTCTGCGTGCCGGGCGATGTTGGCCAGCGCCTCGCAGGCGATGCGATAGGCGGCCACCTCGACTGCCGCGGGCAGCGGCGGGAGGCTGGATGGCGCGTCAATCGTTACGCTCAGCCGTGACTCTTTGTGCAGACCGTCCTCGCCTATTCCTGGCAACTGATACTGCATGACGTGGGCGCGGAGCGCCGCAACCAGGCCAAGCTCATCCAGTGCGGGGGGGCGTAGCGCATAGACTAAGCGGCGAATGTCGGTCATGGCCGTCTCGATCTCCTGTCCGAGTTTGCCGAGCAGTTGATCGGCCATGGGGGTATCGCTGGTCAACACATTGCGGATGGCGCCGACCTTGAGCGTCATACCGGCCAGCGCGGGGCCGATGCCGTCATGCAGGTCGCGCCGAAGTCGGCGGCGTTCCTCCTCGCGCGCCGTGACCAGCCTGGCGCGTGACTGTTGCAGGTCAGCCGTCAGGCGCGTGGCATGCGCCGCAATGCCTGCCTGATGGGCAATGTCTTCCAACAAATGTTTGTCCGCCTCGGTGAATGGCTCATCGGGCGCGCGCGGCGAGACGCGCAGTAGTCCAACGGTCTCGCTCTGATAGACGAGCGGGAAGACAACGGGCGCGCCAATGGGTACGCCATACTCTACATTTGGCACGAATTGTTCGCCGTCTTTAATAGCGATGGCTGCCGACGGAAGTTTGAGCGCGTGAGCTACCGTCTCGACGATGGCGGGCAACACCGTCTCCGGCGCGAGCGCCGTCTCCAGCCGCCGGCCCAGCCGCGACAGGACGGCATAGGGGTTGTCGCGTTCGCCAAACATCACGCGGTCAACGATCCGCTGAAGCCACTGACGTAGCGGCTGAAACAGGATGGCGACCGCGCCAGCCGCCACCAGCGCGATCAGCAGGTTGCCCCGCGTCTGAAACAGCGCGCTGAGTCCCCCGACGATCAAGATATAGATGCCAGCGATCAGTCCGCTCAGGCCACCATAGACCAGCGTGCGATTGAGGATCGTATCGATGTCGAAGAGGTGATCGTGGAGGACGGCGATGGCTACCGCTATCGGTAGCGGTAGAGCAAGCAGTCCCAGCGCATTTGTGCTAATCAATGGATGGCCCAGAATAACCCCTGGGAGTTCCCAGAAGAGCAGTCCGGCGAGGCCACTTAACAGGCCACCAAAGACCACCCAGCGGATCTTCCGGCGGGTGTCCGCGTCTCGGTTGCTCCAATAGCTCCAAGTGATTCCGGCGATGATGGCCACCACCAGTAACACGACCAGGAAGTTCTCCGCGGCGTTTGCTTGGCCCAGCCAGAGAAGGATATTCGGCGCTGTGAGATAGGTGGCAGAGAGATAGATCGCGTCGAGGGCAAATGGCGTCAGATAGAGCGCCCAAACCCACCATCGATGCCGGGCTAGAAATGCGCCTCTCTTCGGGAATATGAGGATGAAGTGCAACATCGCGATGTAGAAGAGCAGAAAGGCGACCGAGGTCGTCGCCTTGTAGAGCCAGAATCCCACGCCGCCGGTCAGGTCACTTATCTGCAAGCCAAACGTCCATGTCGTCGCGGCGAGAATGCCCGACGCGGACACGAATAGCACGAGAGCGGCTGGTTCGCGTGGTCGGCGCAGCACGATATACAGGGTGATGAAGGCAAACACCACCGCGAAGACGATGGTGCTCCAGCCCTCCTGCCAGACACCATCGAGCGGGTAGGGGCCAGGGGTAATGGGGATATCCATGGTGACGCCGCCCCGCTCGACCGTGTAGGTGACCACCTGCCCGACGCGCCAGTCCGGCCGACCGGCTGAAGGATCGATGAGCGCATATGCCCAGGATTCCAGACTTTGGCCATCAATCGCTGTAACCACATCGCCAGAGCGTAGCCCGCCCGATTGAGCGCGCAGGACGGTGACGGCGACCCCGTGCGAGCGCCACGGCTGCTGGTTGGGGTCGATACGTGCGCCATCCGACGGTGAGGCAATATGCAGCCAGACGAACGCCACCCCCAGCGCTACCATAGTGGCGGCGGCGAGCAAAACGGCAATGCGGGCGCGGTCTGGCTGGCGCATAGTCTCCTCCCTCCCCACACTCCGATGGCTGGAAGACAGGTGTGAACGACGGCATGTCGTGCCTCCGAATTATAGCCTGTGCCGAAGTGTGACGTGTCTGCGTCGCCCGCGCTGGGTAGAATTGCCGATGCGTAAACGCCTGGTTACTGCACAACCACGGTCAGGTTCATGGCGGGATGGATGCTGCATGTGATCTTGTAGGTTCCGGGCGTATCGAAGGTCACGTCTTTGGCAGGGTCGCCTGGGTTCATGGTGAAGCCGTCGCCCGTAAGCGTCAGCGGGCCATTTGCGTTCGCATCGCATGCGCCGTTCGCGCCCAGACAGACGGTATGTGGCCCGCCGATGCCCGCCGGGTCGGTGAAATGCACGGCCTGTCCCGTTTTGATTGTCACAGTGGTAGTGCTAAAATCTCCCGCGGACATGCTCACCTCATTCGGGGCCGTCGCGCTTTGGCCACATGCGGCAAGCCCTAGCCCCAGCATCAGGGTCAACAAGAGCAGCGCGGGCGCAAGCGAGATGCGCGCGGAAGTTGTGCGGAGTCGCATGGCGTCGTTTCCTTTCAGATGTGTGCGCCAATGGAACAACGTAGACGGCGTGAGGGGGCTAGCGCTTGCGCACCAGTAGCCAGATGCCCAGCCAGAGCGCCCAGATGATGTAGAAAGCCTCGCCAAGATAGCCGCCAAACATGCGGATGTTCTCCAGCGGTGACACTGCCCCCCCTAGATTGCCTATACCCAGCTCAACCCACATCACCAGGGCGCTCACCAGCATGCCAAACCCGGCCAACGCGCCGAGCGTCCCAAGGACGCGATTGAAGAGCCGCAGGCGTAGCGCGAGCGCGTTACCCGCAAGCAGCCAGATGCCAATTACTCCAAGCGCCGATGTCGTGAGAATCTGTCCCTGCACCGCCGGGAGCCAGTGTGGCAACATGAGGACTGCGATGACGGCGGAGATCGCCATGCCAACGATGCCGATGATTTCCGCCGCGCGTGAGAGCGTTGCGCCAGCCCCAGCCTCGCGCGCAACGACACCACTATGGAGCCACATGGCGATGGGAATCATGCCAAGAAAGAGGACAAGGGTAGCGCCGAGAAACACCAGCCCCAGCGACGACGGGAAGTACGACGCCTCGGTCGTGATAACCAACGCCACTCCGCTCGCGATAGTAGACCAGCCGACGCGGCGTCGGCGCTGAGATCGTGCAACTGTTGCGGGCGGCGCTGTCTGTGCTGTCTGTGCCAGGCTGTCCATAGGAAATCACCTTTCATACTTGAAATGACATGCGAGCGGCACAACGCTGCTAAAGCTTCAGGATCGCCATGCCATTCACCGCTGGGAACTGGAATGCGAGTTGTCGCCAGGTGTCGCCGTAATCTGTGCTGTGCCAGACCTCGCCATTCCGCAGACCAGCGTAGATATGGCCAGTTACCGCGGGATCGGTCAACAGCGCGTAGGGCATGGCATTGAGCGGTTGTGGCAGCCCGCCGGAGAGCTTCTGCCAGTCCGCGCCTCCGGTTGAGCGGAAGATGGCGGCCTGGGCGTTGGCCGCGCTGTGCGCCTTCGTCGGGCCAGATGAGAGCGAGGCATACCAGACCTCGGGATGGTCGCAGTCTGCCGCGACGGCCCAACCATAATGCCGGTCGAGTCCCGCGCGTGGCTGTGTCCATGTCGCGCCAGCATCACGGCTGATGGCTACTCCCGCCCCCGTTCCGCCGCCTTCATAGACCCAGCCATGGTGGTGTGGGTGCGACGCCAGCGAGTGGCAGTCGCGGAGCGCGCCACGCCGATGTCCGCTCCAGGTCTTCCCGCCGTCCTCGCTCCGCACCACCGCGCCAAATTCGATGCCCACGATGACGATATTCGCGTCGTGTGGCGAGAGGGCAAGCGCCTGCACATAGGCGGAGAAGGGCTTCTCGGCGGGCGAGAACCAGAGCCAACGCGAGCGAATACGCCGGAAGCCCGTGAGCTCTTCCCAGTGCGCGCCGCCATCATGCGAGACATAGACGAGGGCGGGTTTCGTACCCGCGTAGACAGTCCCTGGCGCGGCATGGCTGAGGGCAAGTGACTTGACGATACTCCCAGCCAGCCCCGAAGACCACCACGTCTGGCCACCATCATCCGAGCGCAGCACACCAGCGCCCTGGACGCCCGCGTACACGATGTTGGGGCGAACGGGATCAGCCGCGAGGCAGCGGATATCCTGGTTGGCGAGACTTGTCTCGACGGACCATGTCCCGTCCGTAGTTTGTGTCACGGCCCGGGCGACGCCATGGTTGGTAATTGCGAGCAAGACTGTCTGAGACATAGGGCAAGCTCCGTAGCGATGGATCCAGAGCATGGATGGACGCATATACGCATTTCTGAATTCAAGCCTACCCGTGGGGCCGTCCTGATGTCATGGGGCAACTGTCCCGATGTTTGTCCTAATCTCTCTGGGACAAAGGATTCGAGACAAAGGATTCGAGACAGGCGCCGGCTAGACTTGTCGCGACGTTTGATGGCGGGACTCGGTGCAAATCGAAGCCACTTCAAGGATTGACACACGGTATGCTAGGGCCATGGAGGCAATGTTGCCGGAGTGAGCTTGTGTACGTCTAACGGGTGTCTCGTTGACGACGTAGGGTATGTGAACCGACACGACTGGCGTCTGACGAACAGGAACTATTGTGGCATTACGACGGATCACATGAGTCTGGCGTGCTGGATAGCGGAACCTTGAACCAGAAGGTAGATCCCTTGCCAGGTTCGCTCTCGACGCCGACCTCACCGCCGTGGCGCTCGATGATGGTCTTGCTGATAAAAAGGCCCAGCCCTAGCCCTGGCCCCGATCCAGTCTGGTGCATGATGCCGTTGACGCGGTAATAGCGCTGCCAGATCCTTTCCTGGTCTTCTGGAGATAGTCCGGGGCCTTCGTCCTTAACTTCATAGCGCGCAAAGTCTCCATCCGCGCACACGCGTACTTCGACAAGCGTATCCGGCTCCGAATATTTGAGGGCATTCGAGAGGAGATTATCCGCCACCTGGATAAGACGGTCCGGATCCGCCCAGACCGGCAGCGGATGCTCGGGCGCTGAAAAGAGAATTGAACACCCTGGATTCGTCGCCTGCTGTTCGTCCGTGCTGTCTTGCGCAATGGCTACGAAGTCGCACGTCTCGAAGCGGAAATCCAGCTTGCCAACGTCGACGCGGGAGAGATCCAGCAGATCATTGATCAGACGTTCTTGCCGTTTGAACTGCCGGTCGGTTCGCTCAAGCAGGTCGCGCGCGCGCTTCAGGCGCTGGATGGGGTTCGCGTGAAGCGTCATGTCCTCCGCGTCTGGTGGCGCCCCATCTTCGGCCTGTAAGTAGCGGTCGAGCAGTTGCATGACGAAATTCACGTTGAGTTTTGCGCTCGTGATAGGCGTGCGCAGTTCATGCCCGGCGATAGAGAGAAAGTCATCCATCTGGCGCTTGGCTCGCTCAGCGGAGAGCGCCTCAGCCTGGGCTTCCGCGCGCTCGCGAGCAAGCCTTTGGCGTTCCATGACCCCCCCTATTAACTGGGCGGCGGCATGGGCGAGCGCGCGATTCTCCGGGGTGTAGTCATCCGCATTGTCGCCAAAGTTTGCGCCAATGTAGCCGGTGAGCATGCCTGACGCAAGAATTGGTGACATCAGAAAATAGCGCTGCGAAAGGAGCGTGGCCGGATGATCGGAGCCAACGCTTTGCACGTCGAAAAGGACTGATTCACCCGCCTGAAGTTTTGCCTCGACTTCAGCGCCGAAGCGGGCCGCGATGCTGAGATGGTCGAAGCCCGCACGGAATAGTCGTTCCTTCTGAAGCGAACTTCCAGAGACCGCGATGGGCCTGAGGCGCCCAGTCTCCGCGTCTGTACCGATGATGGCAATGCGCTCACACCCAAGGATCCGGCTGCAGAGCGCGGCTAGCTGATGGATAGGCTCATCTTCTTGTTGCCGCAGCGCACTGAGGGCATCGTTGGGGTTTTCGGAATCGCCGGAATTTGCGACGTCATCCCCAGGATCGGTGGAAACAACTGGGGCGCTTACCATGGCTCCCGCTAGCTCGAGCATGGCATCGAGCGCTTCACGCGTGCGTTGTATCTGGCGTTCGCGCTCCGCCCAGGTCTCGCGTTCGCCTCGGTAGAGCAAGGCCCGGTCAATGGCGAGCGCGACGTGCTCCGCCACGTGCTGAAGCAGCGCAATTTCCTGGCTCGTGAAGAGACGTTGCGTGCCGGAGCCAATATGCAATACCCCAAGAAGGCGCTCGCCAACCAGCAGTGGGACGCCGACCGCCGAGCGGATGCGCTCGCCCAGCAGCGGGTTGACGGCATCGAATTCGGCGAGATTGGGGACAAAGAGCAGATAGCGCGAGGCCGCGATCCGTCCGGCAAAGCCCTTCCCAATGGGAACACTGACCTTCCCGACAACCTCCTCTTCGAGTCCATGGGCTGCGTGCAGGAGCAGATGCTGACCGTCTGGTGCGACGAGAAGGATCGCCACGTTATCCACAGCCATGAGATCCTTGATAGGGTCAAGCAGAGCTGGGAGGAGCGTATCGAGATCCAGATGCGCGATGGCGGCTTTGATAAGCGCCTGGTTCAGATGCAACTCGCGGGCCAGGAACTCGTCTTCAGCGGGCAAGCCTGGCGCTCCATCGGAGGTGAGAGCGCTGGCGGCATCCTCATAGGTGCGGGCTGACTTAAGTTGCCTGCGCTTCTCGGTCGGACGACGGCGCGCGCGCCGACTGTTCGTTTGAGTCATTGACGGATGCTCTCTACAATACGGCACACCCAGGGAGTTCAGCAGCACTCATTATAACATAGCACGCGCCAAATGCATGAGCTTTCGCGGGGTCAGATTGTGAGTGATGCGCCGTCCTCAACGCCTGCTGAAGCCTGCCGCTTGCCTTGCCCATGATCGGCGAGCGCTTGCAGGCGCCGAACGCCGCGTTGGAGGTACTGGCCAAGTGGCATTTCCGTCATCTCGACGAGCAGACGCGCATTGACGAGGAAGAGTAGCACAGCGACTGGCGGCATCAATGTATCAAGCGTAATGCCCTCGTCGAAGGCATTGGCGGGATTGAACCAGGGAATGACGCCGTCGCCCATGAAGAAGTGGAAGTTGACGCAGAGGAACGCGCAGAGCAGCGCGGCCACCATTGCCGCCACCACCTCACCAACTGCGAGGCGATACTGTGGCATGTCACGGCGGCGTACCGGCCCGACGAGCACGACGACGCCGATGAAAAGCGCTATGCCAATGAAGAGCTCGGCCGCTTCGATCATATAGCCGAAGGCGACACTGTGCGGCAGGACAATACCTTGGAGTATCGAAACATACCAGCCATTGGGATTGTCATGAATGCCATCGCTTAAGGTATCGGCCAGTCCCTGGGGGAAATTTCCCGCCAGCACCTTGTTGGCGCCGGAGACGAGCCACTCCCACGCGATAACAGCCTGAAGGGCGGCCGCCACCCATCGTGCGTCACGACTGAGCATCATCACTATCATCCTCTCGACTATCGCACCGCTGGCCGTCTGGCGCCGACATGGCGCAGGCGAACGATCCCTGTGACGATTATGTGTCCCACGCATCACGAACGTGTCACGGATGCGCTGCCTGATCTCACATGCGTGTCACCGACCATGTAGGATCGCGTGCCGTTCTTTTCAGGGAATGTGACACCAGATATCCGCTGCGCCCCCGGCGCTCTCCGCCTGCTGTGACTCATCTGAGAGAAAGCGGCCACACGCTGAGATTTCGGTGAGATGTTTCTCCCCTACCATGTGAAGCAGTTCGGCTCATGCGATTGCGCCGGGATCATCGCGGATGTTCGCGCTGTGGGTCGTGAGGATAGCGCACGCTGTGGCGGGCCGTGGGAGGAATGGGGACATATGATTATCGATCAGAAATCACTCGCTGAGGATGTGGCGAAGGCGGAGAAGGCGGAGAAGGCCTCGCAATTTATTCGGACGTGGCCTCCCTCTGAGGATGAGCTGAATCAACTCGAAAGCGACCTGAAGACCAGGCGGTCCGCAGTGCAAAAAGACCAGACGTCGTCGCACGTGGAGGAGTGGCCTGAATGGCTCCAGAAGCAGTGGATAGCGGCTCAGCGGCGTCGCGCCTGGCAGGTTGAACATCCTTCCACGGCTCGTAGTCGTCTATTCTCGCCCAGTGGGATCCTGATGATTGCGGTCGTGGCCATGATGATACTAGTCTCCCTTGGGGTAGGCGCCGCACTGAACAATCGGAATGGTTCCTCGCCCAGCACGAGCGCAAGCAGCAGCACGACAGGGGGCATGAATGATGGAATGTCTGGCACGGACAGCCAGCAGACGACGGCGAATGTCCCCGACGCCACGCAACAGTACGGAAATCAACCAGCAAAATTTGTGGTGGATAAAGACGGCGCGAAGCATTTTACGCTCACCGCGCAGCAGGTGATGTGGCAGCCGGTCAAGGGCCACAAGGTGCTTGCCTGGACCCTGGACGGCACGGTTCCGGGTCCTATGATTCAGGCTACAGCGGGCGATCATATCCGTGTCACGATTGTCAATCATCTGCCTGAGGCGACCACGATCCACTGGCATGGGCTTGAGGTTCCGACCGACAACGATGGGGTGCCGCCGGTAGGCATGAAGCCCATACAGCCAGGCCAGTCGTACACCTACGACTTCACGCTGCAAGACCAGGACGCCGGGACACACTGGTATCACAGTCACTATGACGATATCAAGCAGGTTGGCGGCGGGATGTATGGCGCGTTCATTATCGCTCCCCGGCTGGGCAGCTCACAATATCAGCCAATGATGCAGGCGGAGCGCGCCGATGTCGACCAGACGATGTTCAT
>Ga0070683_100002116_pt1 | contig 15673 bp, 14 predicted proteins | sample KBSC713LmetaG_FD_64662 | JGI IMG/M metagenome (GOLD analysis project Ga0070683, IMG submission 64662) | Corn rhizosphere microbial communities from Kellogg Biological Station, Michigan, USA - KBS C7.1-3L metaG | ecosystem: Host-associated > Plants > Roots > Rhizosphere ...
GTGATCGCTGGTGCCCCTCGGAGTCCGGGGTGGCGGCGGTGCCCGGTCAGACCGCCAGGCTGACCGGGAAGGTCGCGACCCAGGCGACCGCGGCGACCAGGACCGCGGTCCCTGCCAGCGTCATCACCCAGCGCAACCGACGATCCGTGACCCTCGTGCTCATGCCGGCGAAGAGCAGGACCACGGCGTACAGCACGGCGGTCAGCACGTAGTTGCTGGAACGTTGGATGTCCACGCGCACCTGCGTGGCCGAGGCCTCCGCGGCCGTGTCGAGCCGCTGCGCGTCGGCACGGGAGGCGAGCTGGTACTCCTCCATGGCGAACGGCGTCTCCGGTGCGTCGGGGTTCGTGAACGGGTGGGTCGCCAGCCACGCCTCGTACGCCGGTCGGAACTCGTCTCGGAACCGATCCGCGAAGAAGTCGGCGACCTTGTCCTCCCCCCGCCGGTCCGCCTCGGACCACGCGATGAACGTGGCGATGTCGACCTGGGTCTGGGCCTGGGCGAGCCCCTGGGCCCGCGCGGCCTCGATCCGGATGCCGTTGGTGCGGCCCGCCGCGGCGGCCTGCTCGCCGTTCCACCGGGTGGCCTGATAGCTGCTCCACGACGTGCCGAGCGCGGCCACCACGAGCAGCACGGTGACCAGCAGCTCCTGCAAAGACCGACCCTCGTCCACGGACTCGCTAGCGGGCATTGCCGCGCCCGTCACACGGAGGCGTCACCGTGATCCCGGCCAGCTCGACCTGGACGTCGATCAGTCGGATGGTTCGCTCCATCGCCGTGGGCTGCAGCCGGCCCACTCCCCCGCCGTGCGGGTGGTTGAAGAACATCAGGAGCATCAGGAGGAGCGTGATGACGACGGTCACGCTGCCCATGAGCATGCCCTGGGTGACGGCGCCCTCCGCGGGGTCGGCGAAGAACAGCAGGTACCCGAAGATGACGCCGGAGATCACGAAGAGGACCAGCCACAGAGGTCCCGGGATGATGCCCTCGGCTCCGTGCACTCGCGCGATCCGCGCATTCTCCCGATCCGCGGTCTGATCCATCCAGCGGTCGTAGGCGGACTGCTGTGTCGCCGTGCGAGGGTGCACGTGCGAGATGGACCTGTACAGCTGCGCGCCCCACGGGTTGATCTGGTCGCCCAGGGTCCCGTTGCTGAGGGCGTCCCACTCCGTCCCGGCCACGGATCGCGCGTAGCAGGTCAGCTCGCCGGTGAGCACCTCCGGTGAGTTGCCGGGTAGGTACTGGGCCGTCTGCACCTGCTGCGCGACGATCGTCGCCTCCTCCTCGGCGCCCGACCGCGACGCGTCGTACGACGTGAACCCCAGGAAGATGATGAACCCGAGCAGCACCGAGAAGCCCGTGGCCAGGACCCCGAACACCCCGGAGGCGCGGTCACCGTCGGTGAAGTAGCTCCCCTCCGGCGCGCGACGGCGCACCAGCAGCATCGCGGTGACGGTGAGGGCGGTGACGACGACCAGGACGGCCAGGCCCAGCAGGAGGTTCACCCCGGCCCGCCCCCTCGCTGAAGGATTGTCCTGTCCGGCAACCCTTCAGCGATCCTGTCTGCCTCGCGTCATCCCCGGCGGATGAGCGCCGTCGGCCGCGGGCCGTCAGGCGGCGTGCGCGGCGATCCTCGAGGCCGCCGCTGCCGCAGCGAGGTGCGGTCGCACTCGACGATGTGCTGACCTCGGCACATCCCCTGGCGCCGGAGCTCAGCCTCCGCCCGGTCCTCGCCGGGAGACACGTGCCCTAACCGCGCGGGGGCAGCTGGTCGCGGAGGCGCCGCGGAAGTCCGGCGACCACCAGGTCGTAGGAATCCTCGACCAGCTCGCGCACGACGTCGTCCTCGACGGAGCCGTCGAGGTCGACCGAGTTCCAGTGCCGCTTGTCCTGGTGATAGCCCGGTCGGATGCCGGTGTACGCCGCGCGCAGCTCGAGTGCGCGGGCCGGGTCGCACTTGAGGTTGACGACGGGGTCGTCATCGAGGTTCACCAGGGCGAACATCTTGCCGCCGACCTTGCAGACGGCCACCCCGTCTCCGAAGGGATAGGTCTCCTCCGCTCCAGGGAGGCCGAGACAGAAGGCGAGCGCGTCGTCACGGTTCATGGTGCGATCCTGCCCCGGTGGTTGCCCGGCTCGATCGAGACGGTCCGCACGAGCACGCCAACCTCGTCGATGCGGTGCTCGGGGGTCTGGAGATCGTCGGACCGGTGGGTGGCCGAGGCAGGTCAGCTCTGCGCGGTCTCCGGCGCCGCGACGGCGCCCTCGCCTCGGGTCGCGACGGGCCTCGGCAGCGCCACGACCACTTCCTCGTCCACGTCGGGCCGCGGGATGCGGTGGGTCTCGACGTACGCGGCCAGGTTCCGCGGGCGGTACGCGCTCGAGGAGTCGTACGCCGCGCGCGTGGACGACGCCAGCCGGACCGGGATCGAGCTCTCCTCCGGCTCCTCCCCCGGCGCCGGCCGATCGGGGATCGGGGTGGGGGTGAGGTTCCGCTCACCGTGCACGAACGTGCCCTTCATCACCTCCGGGCGAGGGCGGATCCGCTCGAAGGCGTTCGCGAACCAGAAGAGTGGCTTCATCGACGTGTGGGGCTTCGCGGGCTGACCACTGTCGAGGAACAGGTCCAGCATCGGCCGGTCGAACACCAACCCACACGTCCCCGCCTGCTCCGTCATCCACCGGAGCGTGGTGTCCGACAGGCCGCTCTCCGGATAGCCTCCGCCGACGTCGGTGTGCACGCCCTGGAACCAGACCTGCTTCACCCGCGACACCTTCGCCTGCTTGCCGTCCGGCCCTGGTACGTCGACCATCTCCGGCGAGTCGTCGGAGACGCTCCACAGGCACGGCGCGAAGGTCCGTCGGCGCTCGTCGATCGCCAGCGCCTGCCGCGCGACGCGCACACCACGGCCGAGCTTGACGTCGTGGAACTGATGGTCGGTGTGGAGCACGGTCGGAACTCCGAGAGCTCCCACGGTGTCGAAGACCCCCAGGAACGCGATCGGGGTGTCGGGGTGACAACAGGCCTCGCGGAACGCCTCGCTGGTCTGGAACTTCGAGCCGGCGGGAATCGCCGGTCGGTGCTTGTACCGCTCCAGCGCCTCGCCCAGGTGCCCGAGCACCAGCGACCGCCGTGTCAGCAGCCCGGTGTTGCCGATCATCCCGGCGATGCTGCGAGCTGTGTAGGCACCCCGCGAGAACCCGAACAGATAGATCTCGTCGCCAGGCTCGTAGTTCAGGGCCAGGAACCGGTAGCCGGCCCGGACGTTGGCGAACACGCCGGCGCCGAGCCAGCCGCCCAGCAGCCGGTCCACCTGGTACCCCACGCCGACGCCTGCGACGTACTCGACCAGCTGCTCGGTGCCACCACTCAGGGTGGGGTCGGTCTGAATGGTGCGCGCGATCTTCTCCACATTGGTGATGTTCTTCGCGTCCGACCGGTTCCAGGTGCCATCACAGCAGACGACCAGCCGTCGGCGCGGTCGGCCCGGCGGTGGTGTGGTCTGCTCGGCAACGGACACGGGACCCCACTTGCGCGGTGTGGAGGTCTCGAATGTGCTCCGGTTCGAGCGGGTTGTCCAGCCCCCGGCCTCCTGGAGCCGACCATCTCCCTGCTCGTCGTGGACCGGGAGGGTCAGTAGCTGGCGGGGGTGATGATCCAGAGCACGCGCGACTGCTCGGCGGACGGGTTGCGCCAGCGGTGGGGCGTGCGGCAGTCGAAGGTGGCGGAGTCTCCGACGTCCAGGTGGTGACGGTCCGGGCCGAGCCACAGCTCGAGCTCGCCCTCGAGCACGAGCACGCACTCCTCCTCGCCGGCATGGGTGTGCAGCCGTCCGCTGCTCCCACGGCCGGGCTCGACCAGCGACTCGAGGATCTCCAGTCTGCTCGCCCAGCCCGGGGTCACCTGCGAGTCGAGGACGCCGCGGCTGCGCATGAGGTGCCTCTGGTCGCGACGTACGACGGTGGTCTCGGCACCGGGAGCGTCCTGGAACAGCGTCGCCATGGTCTCCCCCATGGCGGAGACCAGCCGGGCGAGGGTGGCGACGGTGGGACTGATCCGGCCGTTCTCGAGACGGCTCAGGTACGCCGCGGAGACGCCGGCGTTCTCGGCCACCTGGCGCGCCGACAGCGCCTTCAGCTCGCGGAGCTGGCGCAGGCGTGGGCCCACCTCGCCGTCGGGCGGGGCAGGCTGCGGCTCGACCGACACGACCATCCTCCCCGTGGATCGGCACGCGGTCACGCCACCGCGACATTGACTGATGCAACAACCTACCTTGACAGATGATGCAAGGCGGGAATTGACTTCCGGGCAGCCCACGCCATCGGAGGAACCGTGTCGATCAACGCAGACGAGCTCGATGTCACCGAAGCCGCCGAACACACTCTGATCCCGATCCCGGAGAACGCTCGGACCTCCACCGTCGCCCACCAGTTCTGGATCTGGATGGGTGCCAACATCGCCCCGATCAACTGGGTGCTCGGCGCCCTCGGCATCTATCTCGGGCTGAGCCTGTGGCAGACGATCGGGGTGCTGGTGTTCGGCAACCTGATCGGGATGGCGGTCTTCGGCTTCTTCGTGCTGATGGGGCAGCAGACGGCGGTCAGCCAGATGGTGCTGTCGCGCGCGGCGTTCGGCAGACGAGGTGCCTATCTCCCGGCCGCGCTGCAGGGCCTCCTGGCCATCGGCTGGTGCGCGATCAACACCTGGATCATCCTCGACCTGGTCGTCGCGCTCTTCGACAAGATCGGCATCCACGGTGGCGACGGGCTCAAGATCACCGTCGCGATCGTGATCATGGCGATCCAGGTCTGGCTGGCCGCGATCGGGTTCCGTGCGATCGCCCGCTTCGAGCGGTGGACCGTGCCGATCACGATCCTGGTGCTCCTGGCGATGACCATCGTGGCCTGGACGTCCGACAAGACCAACGTGGACTGGGGCTACGCCGGCGGCCACCTCCACGGCAAGCCGCTCTGGAGCTCGCTGACCACCCTGATGACCGCGATCGGCATCGGCTGGGGCATCACCTGGTTCGCCTACGCCTCGGACTACTCACGGTTCGTCTCCCGCAGCGTGCCGCGGGGCCGGCTGTACCTCGGGAGCGTCCTCGGTCAGTTCATCCCGACCGTCTGGCTCGGCATCTTCGGCGCGACCCTGGCGACCGTCTCGCAGACGGTGGACCCCGGCCAGCTGGTCGTGAACGCGTTCGGCGGCCTGGCGATCCCGGTGCTCCTCCTGGTGATCCACGGGCCGATCGCCACGAACGTGCTGAACATCTACTCGTGCGGCCTGTGCGCCCAGACCCTCGACTGGAAGGTCGACCGCCGCCGGCTCTCGTACGGCGTGGGGATCCTCGCCACGATCTTCACCGTCTACCTGATCCTCAACGGCGACTTCGCCACGAACCTCGACGGCTGGCTCGCCGGCCTGGTCACCTGGGTGGCGCCGTGGGGCGCGATCATGCTCGTCTACTACTACGCCATCGCCAAGCAGGAGATCGACGTCAACGCCCTCTTCGAGCCGCCCGGCTCGCCCCGCGTCCCCGACGTGGTGTGGGAGGCGATCATCCCGTTCCTGATCGGCATCGTGGCGACCTGGATGTTCGAGTTCGGCATCCCGTCCTATCTCCAGGGTCCGGCCGCCAAGCACCTCGGCGGGATCGACCTGTCCTGGCTGGCGGGTGCCCTCGTGGCCGGTGTCCTCTCGTACGTCGCGATGTCGCGGCGCACGGCCGCCGCGGCTCCTGCCCTCGGCGCCGAAGGCGCGTGATGCCGGGTCTCGGTGCGGATCAGACCCACGACGTCACGCAGCCGGCCGCGCCCGTCGCATGGCCGGACGGCCGGCAGGCTGCGGCGTTCCTCGGCTTCGACATGGACGCCGAGGACGTCGCGCTCACCGTCGACCCGGAGAGCCGACACCGGCTCTCGGCGATGTCGCACCAGGCCTATGGCCCGCTGACGGGGATGCCGCGCGTGCTCGACCTCCTGCAGCGACACGACCTGCGAGCGACGTTCTTCTGCCCGGGCTACACCGCCGAGCGCTACCCCGACCTGCTCCGGCGGGTGCGGGACGAGGGTCACGAGATCGCCCACCACGGCTATCTCCACGAGGCCATCGCCGGGATGACCCGGGAGCAGGAGGCCGACGTGCTCGACCGCGGCCTCGACGCGCTCGAACGGGTCATCGGGGTCAGGCCGGTCGGGTACCGCGCCCCGATGTGGGAGACGACGTACGCCACCGCCGAGCTGCTGCTCGACCGCGGGTTCGACTACGACTCCAGCCTGATGGACGCCGACCTGCCCTACGAGCTGGCCGAGCGACCCGGGGACGGCGCCCGGAGCATCGTCGAGATCCCGGTGGCCTGGGCGCTCGACGACTGGGAGCAGTTCGCGTTCGTGCCCGACCTGTTCGGCCCCGGGGTCATCGAGGACCCCGCGAAGGCACTCGCGCTGTGGACCGGCGAGCTGACCGAGGCCCACCGGCACGGCTCGTGCTTCACGCTGACCATCCACCCGTTCCTGAGCGGGCGCCTCGGCCGCCTGCGGGCACTGGATTCGCTGATCGAGACCATGGCCGGGCTGTCCGGACTCTGGCTCGCCACCGGCCGCGAGATCGCCGAGCACGTCCGCTCGCTCCACCTGACCCCCCGCGTCTTCCCCCAGCCGGAGATCTGATGAGCACCCCATGAACGACACCCCCCTCGGACCCGTCGACGGCACGCAGGTGCCCCGGTACGCCGGCGCGTCGACCTTCGCCCGCCTCCCCCGGATCGACGAGGTCGGGCGCTTCGACGTCGCGCTGCTCGGCGCGCCGTTCGACGGTGGCGTCTCGTTCCGCCCTGGCGCGCGCTTCGGTCCCAGCGCGATCCGGCAGGCGTCCCGGCATCTCCGGCCGGCGTACAACCCGGCCCAGGACGTCTCGCCGTACGCCGTGCTCCAGGCGGTCGACGCCGGCGACGTGCCCTGCAACCCGTTCGACATCGACGTCGCCCTCCAGCAGGTCGACGACGGCGTCCACGAGCTGCTCGCCTCCGAGGGACGCCCGGTCATGCTCGGCGGCGACCACACCATCGCCCTCGGCGGGCTGCGCGCCGTCGCCCGGAAGCACGGGCCGGTCGCGCTGATCCACTTCGACGCACACCTCGACACCTGGAACAGCTACTTCGGGGCGGACCGCACCCACGGGACGATCTTCCGACGGGCGCACGAGGAGGGCCTGCTGATCCAGGACGCCGGAAGCCATGTCGGCATCCGCGGCCCGCTCTACAGCGCGCAGGACCTCGACGACGACGCCCGCTTCGGCTTCGAGATCATCCGGGCCGACGACGTCGACCGGCTCGGCGTGGCCGAGGTCGCCGACCGGCTACGACGTCGCGCGGGTGACGACCCGATCTACCTCTCCATCGACATCGACGTCCTCGACCCGGCGTTCGCCCCCGGCACCGGGACCCCGGAGATGGGTGGCCTGACCTCACGCGAGCTGCTCGCGCTGGTGCGGGCCCTGCCCCGCGAGCAGATCGTCGCATCCGACCTGGTCGAGGTCAGCCCCGCCTATGACCACGCCGAGATCACGTCGTTGGCCGCGGCGACGCTCGGGTACGAGATCTGTTGCCTCATGGCACGTCCGGAGCGTGGATCGTGATCGATCTGCTGGTCCGCGACGTCAGGGTCCGAGACGAGGAGACCGGCGAGCTCTCGGCCGTCGACCTCCACGTCGACGACGGCCGGATCGTCGGCGCTACCCCCGTCGCCGACGATCCGGTCGAGGCCAGGGAGGTGATCGAAGGCGGCGGCGCCTGGCTGACGCCGCCGTACGTCGAGCCCCACGTGCACCTCGACGCCGTGCTCACCGCCGGCCAGCCCCGCTGGAACAGGAGCGGCACCCTGTGGGAGGGCATCGCCTGCTGGGCCGAGCGCAAGCCGATGCTCACCCGGGAGGACGTGATCGACCGGGCCGAGCAGACCCTTCGCTGGTACGCCGCGAACGGCACGCTCCACGTCCGCAGCCACGTCGACGTCACCGATCCGTCGCTGGTCGCGCTCGATGCGCTGCTCGAGGTCCGGGACCGGGTCCGCGACGTGGTGACCCTGCAGCTGGTGGCCTTCCCCCAGGAAGGCATCTGCTCCTTCCCGAACGGCGAGGAGCTGCTCGCCGAGGCGGCGCGTCGCGGCGTCGACGTGATCGGCGCGATCCCCCACTTCGAGGACACCCGGGAGGACGGCGTGCGCTCGGTCGAGCTCGCCGTCGACCTCGCCGACCGGCACGGCCTGCGCGTGGACGCCCATTGCGACGAGATCGACGACGAGCAGTCACGGTTCGTCGAGGTGCTCGCCACGCGGGCGGCCAGGTCGGGACTGCGCGAAAGGGTGACGGCCAGCCACACCACCGCGATGGGGTCGTACAACCCGGCGTACAGCTACAAGCTGCACCGGATCATCGCCCGGTCGGGCATCCACATGGTCTGCAACCCGATGGTGAGCCTGCACCTGCAGGGCCGCTTCGACGACTACCCGAAGCGTCGTGGGCTCACCCAGGTCAAGGAGCTGCTGGCCGCCGGGGTCAACGTCGCGTTCGGGCACGACGACGTGATGGACCCGTGGTACCCGCTCGGCACCGCCAACTCCCTCCAGGTCGCCCACGTCGGCACCCACGCGACGCAGATGCTCGCGCGCGACGAGATCGAGGAGACGTACCGCATGGTCACCTCGCGCGCGGCCGCCGTGCTCGGGCTCGGCGACGCGTACGGCGTCCACACCGGCGCACCCGCGAGCTTCCTGCTGCTCCCGGCCACCGACGGGTACGACGCGGTGCGCCGCCAGGTGCGCCCCACTCACGTCGTCGCCCATGGTCGGCTCGTGGCCACCACGCCGGCACCCGTCACCACCCTGAGCTGGCCGGGCGAGGAGCCGGCCCCGGTGACCTTCAGACCCCGCGCGCCCCGTCCGGACTGACGAGCGCTTCCGCGCCGCCCCTGTCCCCCGCTCCCCGGCCGGGCAGCAACAGACCGCCCCACCCGCGGCGCCAGGCGCGCGGAGTGGGGCGGTCGTCGCGCGGGCCACAGTCTTGGGGGGGTGGCTGGGCCCGTCGTCAGGGGCTCCCGGTGATCCCGGCTGGGGGGGTGTGCCGGTCGGTCGCGTCCTGACGAAGTCTCAAGACAAGGTTAAGCACCTTCGCCCCTCCATGCGAAATCTTCGACGACCTCGGTGGCGGGATCTCGCTCACACCCGCGCTGGGTCAGGCGACCTGGAAGACGACCGAGCGGGAGTCGACGTCGGCCTGGGTCAGCCGCACCTCCGCCTCGGTGCCCAGTGGCAGGGCTGCCGATGAGGTCACGCGGGCCTCGACGGCCGGGTCCTGGATCGTGATCCTGCCGCGGGTGTCGTCCTTCTGGTCGACGTCCGTGACGACTCCCTCGAAGGTCTCCCCGACCCGTTGGTGCAGGATGCCGGCCTCGACCAGGTCGAGCACCATCGCCTCGTACTGGGCGGCGCGGCGACCGGCGTCCTTCATCACGTCGGGGATCACCGGGAGCGCGGCGAGGACCCAGGACGGGACGTCGGTGCCCGCACACAACGCGACGCAGATCTCCCCGGCGTACCGGTCGCCGAGCCGGCGCAGGGGCGCGGTGACATGGGCGTACTCCGAGGCGAGCGCCGCGTGGACCGGGTCGGCCGGCATCTCGCCGTCGAACGCGACGTACCCGCTGCCGCGCAGGAGCCGGGCACAGGCGGTGATCATCGCCGCCTCGGCGGGCTTGCGGGAGTCCAGGTCGCGGATGAAGTCGGGGTACAGCTGCTCGGCGGGCCATTCGATGTGCAGCGCGCGAGCGACGCGGTGCAGGCGCTGCAGGTCGTGGTGCTGGGGCGGCGGCAGCGTGCGCAGCAGGCCGACCCGTGCGTAGACCATCAACGAGGCTGCCGCGAAGCCGGTCAGCATCGAGATCTGGGCGTTCCAGGTCTCGGCCGGGATCATCGAACGGAACTCCAGCGACCACTGGTCGCCGGTGATCTCGACCTCCTGCTCGGGCAGCGGCAGCGAGATGCCACCGCGCGCCGCCTCGCGCTGCAGGCGGAGCTCGCCCACCTCCTTGAGCAGCTGCAGCACCTCCTCGGCCGTGCCGTCGTCGATGGTCCGCTGGACGCCGACGTAGTCGAGCTTCGCCCGCGACCGCACCCGGGCGCGCTCGACGTGGACGTCCGTTCCCTCGCCGGTGTCGTCCACGTGGATCGTCCACAGCAGAGCCGGCCGCACCTGGTCGGGCAACAAGGAGGCGGCGCCCTCGGACAGCGAGGTCGGGTGGAGCGGGATCTTCGAGTCGGCGCCGTACAGGGTCTCGCCGCGCTCGTGCGAGGCGAGATCGATGGGATCGCCGGGCTGCACGAACGCCGCGACGTCGGCGATCGCGTAGTGCACGACGTAGCCCGAGCCCTCGCGCTCGATGTGGAGCGCCTGGTCGAGATCCATCGACGACGCCGGGTCGATCGTGACGAACGGGATGTCCGTGCGGTCGAGATCGGGCAGCCGAGGCGCCTCCGCGGCCGCGCGCGCAGCCGCCTCGACCTCGGCCGGGAACGCGGGCGTCACCTCGAGCTCCGACTGGATCCGCGCGATCCCGTCGCGCAGGGCCTGCGCGGCGACCTCGTCTCGGGCGTGGACACGCACGACTCGGCTCGAGGACATGCCCCCACCCTAATGATCTAGCCTCGCCGCGTGCTGATCCTGCTGCCGCCCAGCGAGGGCAAGGCCGAGCCGCGGCGCGGCAGGCCGGTCGACCTCGGCGTCGGAGCCCTGGCGGACGCGCGCCGGGACGTGCTCGAGGCCCTGGTCGCGTTGTGCCGAGGCCCCGAGGAGCACGCGATCCGGGTGCTGGGACTCGGCCCCGGCCAGGCCGACGACGTACGCCGCAACGCGCGGCTGGCAGAGCTGCCGGCGGCACCGGCCGAACGGATCTACACCGGCGTCCTCTACGACTCGCTCGGCCTGACGACCCTGGACGCATCGGCCCATCGGCGAGCCCTGGCCCGGGTGGCGATCGTGTCGTCGTTGTACGGGCTGGTCCGCCCGGGCGAGCGGATCGCGCCGTACCGGCTCGGAGGTGGGGTCACGTTGCCCGGCCTCGGCGGCGTCGCCGCCCACTGGCGAGCTCGCCTCGACCCGCTGGTGCGCGAACGCGCCGGCAGCGGGCTGGTCGTCGACCTGCGCTCCACGACGTACGCGGCGTTCTGGCGGCCCGGGCCCGACCTGGCCCGGCGGGTGGTCACCGTCCGGGTGCTGCACGAGGTGAACGGCCGACGCCAGGTGGTGAGCCACTTCAACAAGGCGACGAAGGGCCGGCTGGTCCGCGACGTCCTCGAGGACGGCCGCGACACGCGGACGGCGAGGGCGCTCGCGACCCTGCTCGGCGACCTCGGCTGGGTCGTCGAGAGCGGGCCCGCGACCACGAGCGGAACCCGGCTCGACGTGATCGTCAGCGAGCTGTGAGCGACCTCACCAGCGCTGCGGGTCGAGCATCTGGCCGGCGCCCGGCGGTTGGGCGTTGTACAGGCGCATCGAGCCGCGGATGCCGTCGCTGCTCGGCTCGCCGAAGAACGACACGACGCTGACGGACGCGGTCGAGAGCTCCATCCGGAAGAGCGCCGAGAGCGGGGCGTCGACGGCGTGGGCGACCAGGATCTTGATCGGCGTCACGTGGCTGACCACGACGACGGTCTGACCGAGGTACGTCTCGAGCAGCCGCGCGAGGGCGTCCTCCACCCGTTTCTCGACCTCGCGGAACGTCTCTCCCCCACCGGGCGCGACATCGAGGTGACCGAGCCACGCCTCCATCTCGTCGGGGCGCCCGTCGCGCACCTCGGCGAACGTCATCCCGTCCCAGCTGCCGAACTCCATCTCCGCGAACCCCGGCTCCTCGACGAGGCGGGCCGCGAGCCGCTCCGCCACGATCTCCGCCGACTCGCGGGTCCGGCGTACGGGCGAGGTGACGACGACGTCCACCGCTTCCCCGATCGGAGCCAGCCAGTCGGCGACCTCGCGGACCTGGGCACGACCCTCGTCGGTGAGCCCGGGGTTGCTGCCCGCGAGTCCGCCCGAGAAGCGCTTCTCGGCCGTCAGCGAGGTGGCGCCGTGCCGCACCAGGATCAACGTGGTCACCGGCCCCCCGGGCGGTGACCACCCCCGGTAGCCGGCCACCTCGGCCCGGATCGACCTCTGCCCCTCGGGGCTCTGCGCCTCCTCGACCGCGGAGTCGGGGTCCTCGACGGCGACCTCGTCGGCGGCCGCGTCGGCTCGCCCACCGATGTGCCAGGTGATCCCGGACCGCTTGCCGTCGAGCGCCTCGTTGGCCAGCCGGTCGGCGTGCTTGTTCTGCTCGCGCGGCACCCACGTGTACGTCGTGCCGCCGGCTCCACGACTCGCCAGGCGGTTGGCCTCCATCGCCAGCGGCCGCATGTCGGGGTGCTTGATCTTCCAGTTGCCGCTCATCTGCTCGACGACCAGCTTGGAGTCCATCCGCACCTCGATGGCGGCGTCCGGGGCGATCTCGGCGGCCATGGTGAGCCCGGCGATCAGTCCGCGGTACTCCGCGACGTTGTTGCTCGCGACCCCGAGGGTGGTGCCCTCCTCGGCGAGCACCTCACCGGTGTCGGCGTTCTTGACCAGCGCGCCGTACGCGGCCCGGCCGGGGTTGCCACGCGAGCCGCCGTCGGCCTCCACGATCAACCGGCGGATCTCCTCCAAGCTAGAGCCCGCTCTCTGAGGTGCGCACCAGGATCCGGCTGCACTCCTCGCACCGGATCACGTCGTCGTCGGCGGCCGCCCGGATCGTGGCCAGCTCGGCGTGGTCGAGGTCGAGCATGCAGCCGCCGCAGCTCCCGGCGCGCAGGAGCGCCGCGCCCACGCCACCCTTGCTCTCGCGGAGCCGGTCGTACAGCGCCAGCAGGTCGCTCGGCAGCTCCGCCACCAACGGGCCGCGCTGCGCGTCCAGCTCGCCGAGCGAGCCGTCGATCGCGGCCAGCTGGGCGTCTCGGGCGGTCGTGGTCTCGGCGATCTGGGCGTCGGTGTCGGTGAGCTCGCCGGCGAGCTTGTCGAGGGCGACCTGTGCCTCCTCGAGCCGCTCCATCACCTCGATCTCGTCGTCCTCCAACGAGGTGATCCGCCGCTCGAGCGAGACCATCTCCTGCTGCATCCGCTGGATGTCCTTGGGATTGCTGACCAGGCCCTGGTCGATGCGCTGCTGGTCGCGCTCGCGGCGCGTCTTGACCTGCTCGACGTCCGCGTCGACCTTGGCCTGCTCGGCGGTGAGGTCGTCGACCGCGATCCTCGCATCCTGGGCCTGGCCCTCGATCCGGCTCCGGTTCGCGGCGAGCTCGGTGAGCCGCGCGTGCTCGGGAAGGGTCCGGCGCCGGTGGCGGAGCTGGTCGGCGCGCGAGTCCAGGTCCTGCAGGTCCAGCAGTCTCACCTGGGCGGACGGGTCGGCCTTCACACGGGCTCCTGTGCTCTGACTGGGGACGGTCTGGGGGGTTTCACCTGCGGGCCTGCCACACGTCGGTGCAGATCGTGCTCACCCGGACCTCCACCGTATCGCCCCACGCCTCACCCAGCCGCCCGGCCAGCTCGGGCAGCCAGGTCCACTCGGCGGCCCAGTGGCTCACGTCGAGCAGCGCCGGCCCGTCCTGCTCGAGGAACTCACCGGCCACGTGGTGCCGCAGGTCGCTGGTCACGTACACGTCGGCGCCGGTCGCCAGCGCCTCGGTGAGCAGGAAGTCGCCGGCTCCTCCGCAGACGGCCACCCGGCGTACGACGCGGTCGGGGTCACCACCGACCAGCACTCCGCGGGCGGTCGGCGGCAGGGCGGCGGCGACCACGTCCGCGAACGCACCGAGCGTCGTCTCGTCGACCTCCCCGACCCGGCCGGCGCCGGTGGTCGCGGTGCCGGCGTCGGCCAGCTCGATCACGTCGAAGGCGACCTCCTCGTAGGAGTGGGCCGCGAGCATCGCCCGGACGACGGCCGTGCGACGTGAGCGCGCCAGCACCGCCTCGATCCGCACCTCCGCCAGCTGCTCGAGGTCGCCGACTCGTCCGATCGCCGGCTGCGCGCCGTCGAGCGGTCGGAAGCGGCCCTCACCGGTGACCATCCACGAGCAGCTGTCGTAGTCGCCGATCCGGCCGGCGCCCGCTTCGGCGATCGCCTCCCGGATCGGGTCCGCGTCAGTGGGAGGCGCGAACACCACCAGCTTGTCGAGGGGTGGGCCGCTCGCATCCACCGGCCTGACGTCCCGCAGTCCCAGCGCTCGGGCCAGCGCGTCGGAGACCCCGGGGCTGCCGTGGTCGGCGTTGGTGTGGGCGGTGAGCAGACCGCAGCGGGCCCGGGTCAGGGTGGCCAGCGTCCGGCCCTTCGGGCTCGTCTCGGCGACGCCGTGGACGCCGCGCAGGAAGAGGGGATGGTGGGTGAGCAGCAGGTCGGCGTTCCACTCTGCCGCCTCGCGGGCCGTCGGCAGCGCGGGGTCGACGGCCAGCAGGATGCGGCGTACGTCGGCCCCGGGGTCGCCGGCGGCCAGTCCCACGGCGTCCCAGTCGTCGGCGGTCTCGGGCGGGTACCACCGGTGGACCAGGGCCACCACCTCTCCCAGCGTCGGCACGTGGCGACCCTAGTTGACCTGGCGCTCGCGGCCCTCCCAGTACGGCGCGCGCAGCTTGAACTTCTGCAGCTTGCCGGTGGCCGTCCGGGCGAGGATGTCGCGGAACTCCACCGAGGTGGGTGCCTTGTAGCGCGCGACCTTGCCCTTCACGTAGTCGATCAGCTCCCGCTCGGTGAGCGCCGACCCCTCGGCCTTCACCACGAGCGCCTTGATCGTCTCCCCCCACCTCTCGTCGGGTACCCCGATCACCGCGACCTCGGCCACGTCGGGATGGCTGAAGATCGCGTCCTCGACCTCGATCGACGAGACGTTCTCGCCACCGGTGATGATCACGTCCTTCTTCCGGTCCTGGATCACGAGGTAGCCGTCGTCGTCGACGAGGCCGCCGTCGCCGGTGTGGAACCAGCCGCCCGCGAGTGCTCGGGTGGTCTCGTCCGGCTGCTCCCAGTACCCCTCGAGGCAGACGTTGGAGCGGGCCAGCACCTCACCCTCGTCGTCCACCTGGAGGCTCACCCCGATCGCCGGGGTCCCGGCGCGAACGAGCTTCTGTGCACGCTCCTCGGGATCGAGGTCGTCCCACTCCGACCGCGACCGGTTCACCGTCAGCAGGGGCGAGGTCTCGGTCAGCCCGTAGATCTGCATGAACTCCCAGCCGAGCTCGGCCTCGACTCGCGCCACGGTCTTCGTCGGCGGCGGCGCACCGGCCACGATGATCCGGGTCCGGCCGCGGCCGGGGATCTCGCCGTCCCAGGCGGGCGCCGCGTCGAGCACGGCCGCGACGACGGCCGGCGCCGCGCACATCACCGTGACGCCGTACCTCTCCACCCGGCGCAGGATCTCGGTGCCGTCCACCTTGCGCAGGGCGACCTGGGGCACGCCGCAGCCGGTCATCGCGAAGGGCATCCCCCACCCGTTCGCGTGGAACATCGGCAGCGTGTGCAGGTAGACGTCGCGGTCGGTGACGCCGGCGTGGAGGGCGAAGGTGACGGCGTTGGTCCAGATGTTGCGATGGGTGATCTGCACGCCCTTGGGGCGGGCG
>Ga0070683_100002118_pt1 | contig 15672 bp, 12 predicted proteins | sample KBSC713LmetaG_FD_64662 | JGI IMG/M metagenome (GOLD analysis project Ga0070683, IMG submission 64662) | Corn rhizosphere microbial communities from Kellogg Biological Station, Michigan, USA - KBS C7.1-3L metaG | ecosystem: Host-associated > Plants > Roots > Rhizosphere ...
ACTTGACGCAGCATTCGGGCTCAGCCCATTTCCCGCAGTTCACCAAACCTTCATTCCTGTTCCCTACGTCGTTGTCCCTAACCCCTAATGCCTCGTTCCCTGCCTTTCCCACACCGCGGCATCAAAGGCATGCCGGCAACGGTACCCTTCCGCCATGTACAGCTCGATGGCCTTTTCATTGGCCTCGGTGACTGTGAGCGAAATCTCGCCCATTCCCTGCCGCCAGAATTCCGCGGAAGCCATCGCCAGCAGTGTCCGTGCCAGGCCGCGGCGGCGAAAGCGCGGACGAACGCACAATTGAGTGATGTGGCCGCTCTGTGCGCTGACCCGCGAGGCCAGAATGAGCCCGACAACCTCCCGGGTGGCGCGCTCGCAAACTACGTGCGATACCTGCGGGGAGAAGACTCCGCAGCCGGAGTAACGAACGATGTTATGCAGAAAACGCATGGAACCGTGCGCGGACCGGTATTGGTCATTGATGAGGCTATCGGGGTGTTGGGCGTAGGCTTCTGAGATCAGCCGCCCAACGACAGTCAGGTCCTCGTCGCGCCAGGGCCGCATCTCCAGCTCACGCGGCAAGTCGGCCACCGGTGCAGCGTGCTCGGGGCGCAGTTCCTGCACCATAAACAGCCTCCGGTAAATATTGAAACCCGCATCGCGAAACACCCGCGCATGGGTGTCCGCCGGATGCATCAGCAGCTGCGATTCCACGCGGTCCACCTGGGGCGAGTTCTGCAGCGTTTCGAACAGATGGCCGAGCAGCACCTCTTCGAGTTCATTTGCGGTTTGCGGGTGTCGTCCGTCCGCCCGGCGCTTTATCGCGTCCGCTGCATCGAGCGGCTCGGATTCCATGGCGAACACGTCTCCGATCACCGCCTTGGTCTCTTCGTAGACGCAGAATGCGTACCCGGTCACACGCCCGGATTCGAGGGCGGCGTAGCCGGGCAGCATGTGGCTGTCGAGATATTGGCTGAGCAGGCGTACCGACGTGGCGTAATCCCAGTGCAAGCGCCGGCGCCACACTTCGCTTTCCGCCTGCAGCAATGGACGCAGCAGCGCCCCATTGAAATGCCGCAGGTCGAGAATTTCCAGCGATACGCCCGATGTCATTCCGCTCATCCGATTCGGCGCCTGCGCCGCAAAAGCCTTCCGGTAACTGTGCCATGAGCTTCGCCGAGTCTGCAACCCTGGCGCAAATTCAAACGGCCAAGCCGGAATCGATTTTCTCAGCGTGCTCCCACCAGGTAGACCTCCAACCCCTGCTCCGGCCAACTGAACAGCGCCTCGTAATGCCGGCCTTCCAGGTAGTCCTCCAGCGCCGCCGCCGTGTGCAGATCCGTTCCATTCCGCCCGGTAACCCGCGCCACCAGCAGGTGCTGCTCGCTGGGAACGCCGGTCTCCTCGTAATTCGCAACCTCGTGGTTGCGATAAAACGCCAGCCCGTACTCGATGTCGCGGCGCACTCTGAAGACGGCTACCGTTTCATCGGCGGGAGCGTAGTTATCCAGTCTATCTTCCAGCGGACGCGCCGAGTAGCTACGGTCCAGAACCGAAATCACATGCTTGGTGCCGGTCACCGCCGGGATTCCGAACGCCGGACCCACTCCATAGATAAACAGCATCAGGACCACCAGCACGACGGACGTGACGAGCCGGAAGCGCGCCACTCCAAACCCGTTGACAACCACGACAATCAGCAGCGCCGCTCCTGCTGCGGCAACCAACGCTATGCCCAGCGGCCGTGCAGGCGGCATTTTTGCTCCGTGTTCCACAAACCACGGCAGCAGCAACGCGAACATGACCATCACCCCGCAGACCACCGCGTGTCCTGCCAGCTCAAGCCGATGCAGGCCGGTGCCCCGCTTTCGGAACAGGTAGTCCCCCGTCAGGATGGTGATGGGCGGAATCGAGGGCAGCACATAGCCGGGCAGCTTCGATTTCGAAAGCGAAAAGAACACGACTGGAATCAGCGCCCACAACACCAAAAATTCAGGGAATGCGTCGCCGGGCCGGCTCACTTTCTTTTTAGCGTTGGGGGCATGGCGCAGTTTCCACTCCGCCAGCGACGTTTCAATTCCATCCCATAGCGCCCGCAGCGCCACCACCGTCCAGGGCATAAGCGACAGCAGGACAACCACGATGTAGTACCAGAACGGCTGCTCGTGCTGGTAGCGATTGGTGGCAAACCGCTGCAGGTTCTGGTTCATGAAGAATTCGTGGAAGAAGGTTGGGTTCTGGTGCTGCACCGCGATGAACCAGGGCAGCACGATGGCGAAGTAGAGCAGCACGCCCGGCCACCATAAGGATCGCCGCACGATCGACCATTCCTTGCGCAGGGCGGCGAAGCAGCAGACGATCACCAGGGCCAGCAAAGGCGCCACCGGCCCCTTGGCCAGCGTGGCGATTCCGGTAAAGAAATAGATGTCGAAGAGCCAGAACTTCGAATCGGTCTCGTACCAGGCATACCAGCCCAGCAGCCCAATACAAAGCGGTGCGGCCATCTGCATGTCGGTCGATGCGCCGCGAGAGAACCCAATGATTCCCGCGCAGGCCACCGTGATCAGCGCCGCATCCAGGTGCCCGCCTCGTCGGAAGCGCCGCATGTGCAGATAGATCAGCGCCACCATAATGAACGCGAAACTGGCCGACGGCAGGCGGGCGCTCCAGTCGTGCACGCCGAACTCCCGGAACACGAACATTGCCCGCCAGTAGTAGAGAGCGGGTTTCTCCAGCCATGGCCGTCCGTAAAGATACGGGGTAACGCAGGCGCTCAGTTTGCCCTTGACGGTGTGCGCCGAGTCAAACCGGACCAGCATCTCGTGGGCAATTTGCGCGTAGCGCGGCTCATCCGCGCCCACCAGGCCCATGCCGTCGCCGCCCAGCCATGGCGTGACGCCATAAAAGATAAAAAACGCCGCGAACAGCGCGAAAACCGCCGCCTCACATGCGGTCGCCCAGCCGGGCAGCCGTATGCGCCGGCCTTCAGGCGAAACCGGAGCAGAAGGTTCCAGGTGCGTCTCCACTTCTAGAAATCTCCCGTGCGCGCTCGCTCCAGTTTGCGGAGCGGCTCAGCGGGTCCGGCAGATGCTGCGGGGTCACCCGCACGCGGCGTAAGGTAGCCGGTCAACAGGCTAAGGCTAACAGATTCAGGAGCGGGGCTATTCTTCAAGATTCTCCCCGACACGGCCCACGGCCGTCCGCAGCGAGCCCAGAATCAGCTCCGAGGCTCGTTGCAGCGGACCATCCAGCGTAAGTCCCGCAGCCGTGTCGTGGCCTCCGCCGCCGAGGGATGCGGCGATCGTGGCCACATCCACCTTCCCCTTGCTGCGCAGGCTTACACGCACCCGTCCCTCGGGCAGTTCGCGCAAAAAAGCTGCGGCCTCAACGTCCGCGATGGACACGGCATAATTGACAATCCCCTCGCAGTCCTCCTCGGCAGCGCAGGCACGGATCATGTCCTGGTGCGTGACCCAGAGCCACGCAATCCGGCCCTCCCGCTTCAGATTGCTCAAGGCGGCACCCAACAGCAGCAGCTTCGAGGTGGCGGTGGAGAAATAGATCTCCTGCGCAATGCGGATCGGGTCGGCCCCCGCCTCTACAAGTTCCTTCGCCATCGCAAATGTGGAGGCGCGCGTCCCGCCGTAGCAGAACCCCCCGGTATCGGTCAGAATCGTCGTGTACAGCGACGCAGCCATATCCGGCGTTACCGTCGCGGCGGCCGCTTTCACCAGGCGGTATACCAGTTCCCCGACACTGGCGGCTTCGCGATCGATCCAGTTCAGGTGACCGTACCCCGTCCCCGTGGGATGGTGATCGATGTTGATCTGGTAGAACCGTTCCAGACCGTTTACCTTGGTCCTCGCCAGGCTGTCGCACTCCAGCAGGATCACCGCGTCATACCGGCCATTCACGCTCATGGTAAAACGAATGGTCTCGGCGCCCGGGAGGGTGCGGTAGATGTGCGGCACGCGATCGGCGGCCACCAGGTCGACGCATTTCCCCATCTGGCGCAACAGCGCGCCCATGGCAAGCATCGAGCCCACCGCGTCCCCGTCCGGCCGCGAATGGGAGCAGACCAGGAACCGCTCCCCGCGGCGAATCACATCCAGGATCGCGGCCATCGGGTCCGCAGGCATCCAGCCCAGGCTGGCCTGCTCGGGCGCCACTGGACCTGCCGCCCCCTCTGCGCCGGGCGTTGGAATCCTCTTTTCGAAGGCATCCATTTGCGGCTACTCCTGCGGTGCCTTCTGCCGTTTGCGGCTGCGCGTCATCAACTCGTCGATGCGCGCCTGGAACCGGCCCGAGCGATCGGCAAAGAACGCCAGCTCGGGAACATGGCGAACGCCCATCCGCTCCTTCAACTCGAATCGGATGTATCCCTTGGCTGCCTCCAACCCGGCTACTGTGTCTTCCTCGGCCTTGGCGATATCGGGCTCCGCGCTGTCCACGGCCACATACACTCTCGCCGACTTGCCGCCCGGATTCAGGACCACCTCGCTGACGTAGCAGAACGCAATCCGCGGATCGGAGAGCTCGCCTTCAATCATGGCGCCAATCTCCTCGCGCAGCGTCTCCGCGACCCTGTCCTGATGATGTTTTCTTCCACGATGCTCCGGCATCCCCGCTCCCTGTGCGATCGCCCCAGCGCAGCTCAGTCGCGCTGAGGCGGAGGGGTAAACCCATCAGGATACCAGAAGGGCGACGATTACCCGAGGGCCGCCGCGCGACGCCCGCTCAACCCGCTTCGGCTGATGATTGTGAGCCCCATCACCTGTTCTCTCGATTCCATCACCCGCGCGCGTTCACCGCCCCGGAACGGTGCTACACTTGCGCCGGGATTTCGCGCCGGCGCCGTCCCGCATTGGCGCGTCCTTGGAGGTTTCTGCCATGGAAACCGCGCCCCGAGCCGGCAATCTCGTTCCAAGCTTCGACCCATCCCAGCCTTCCACACCCGACGCATCCGCCAACGCCCTCGTCTCTGCCCACGATGCTTCTCGCAACGCCGTCGCGCGCTGGCCGCTGCAGCGCGCCGGGCAGTTCCACCGGGCGTCTTACCGCAACGCTTCGCGGAAGCACGGAATCTCAGCCCGATCCCCATCGTGACCCGATTTGCAGAAAGGTGCAAAGCCATGACCGCTCCCACCCTCCTCATCCTGGCTGCAGGAATTGCCAGCCGCTACGCCGGCACGAAATGGGACGATCCCGTCGGGCCAAACGGCGAATCGCTCATGGAATACTCCATCTTCGACGCTCGCCGCGCCGGCTTTGGCCGCATCGTGTTCGTCATCCGCAAAGAGCGGGAACAGTTCTTCCGCGAGTTGCTGGCCCAGCACTTCGGCCACCGCCTCTCCCTCGAGTTCGTCATTCAGGACAATCACCGCATCCCAAACGGGTTCTCCATACCGGCCGACCGCAAGCGCCCCTGGGGAACCACGCATGCCGTGCTCGGCGCGGCGGGAACCCTGCACGAGCCCTTCGCCATAATCAACGTGGATGACTTCTACGGTGCGCAGAGTTTTTGTTCTCTCGCCGAACACCTGCGATCCGGCTCTGACGACCAGGTCGTAATTGGATTCGTGCTCCGCAATACCCTGTCTGATTTCGGCCCCGTCGCTCGCGCCATCTGCGAAATGGACGACAGCAACCACCTGCGCAGAATCATCGAGTTAAAGAACATCGAGATGGACGGCGGGCACGTTCGCAACACCGATGTCGCCGGCGCAGAATTGCTCCTCACCGGAAACGAGACCGTTTCCATGAACATGTGGGGATTCACGCCCGCCGTCTTTGCGCCGCTTCGCGAACACTTCCTCCGCTTCCTCGAAACGCATCACGACGATCCGACTGCCGAGTGCTTCCTGCCCAACACTGTCAACAACATGATCCAGGAGAATCAGGTGCGCGTGAAAGTGCTGCCCAGCCGCGAAGAATGGTTCGGCCTCACCTACCGCGAAGAGCATCCCCGCGCCGTAGACCATATCCGCCGCCTTGTCGGAGACGGCCATTACCCCAGGCGGCTCTGGCCTCACGCCACGTCTATTCCGTCCTGAGCGCGCGTGCCGGGTCAACGCTGGCGGCGCGCCGCGCGGGAAGGAATCCGGCAAGCATGGCCACGATACAGATTCCTGCGATACCCGCCGCGTACGCCATTGGGTCCGCAATGGAAACGCCATACAACTGGCTGCGGACAGCGCGCGCTCCCAGAATCGCCAGCGGTACAGTAGCGACGACCGCGCACCCCGCCAGCAGAAGCGTTTCGCGCAGGATCAGCCCTATCACCGACCCGCGCTGCGCTCCCAGCGCCATGCGGATGCCGATCTCCCGCGTGCGCTGAGCCGTGGAGTAGGCAAGGATTCCATACAGCCCGATGCCCGCCAGCAGCGCCGCTAGAGCGCCAAACACCATCGCCAACAACGCAACGGTCCGCTGGCCCAGAAGGTTATCGTCGATCTCGCAACTCATCGTGATCACCTTTGAAACAATGAGCTTCGAATCGATGTTCGCAACCGCCGCGCGAATCGCGTTGGTTGCCTCCTCTGGCTTTTGCCATGTGCGCACGTAAAAGATCAGCCCACTGGGGCGTGGGGCCTGTTCGAACAGCGTGTAGCACATTGGAAGTACCGGATCCTGCACCGATGTATGCTTCACATCGGCAGTCACGCCGACAATCACCGCATCGGTGGCAGGCCGGTCTGGCCGGCCCGTATGGCGCCCCAGCGCCGCCTGCGGATTCGCGAAATAGTGCCGGACAAAACTCTCGTTCACGATCGCCACTTTCTGTGATGTCGTGCTGTCCGACCTATCGAAGTACCGCCCCGCCACCAGGGGGACGCCCAGAGTCTGCAGGTAGTCGTTGCTCACCCACGGCAGCTCCACATCGAACTCATCGGCACCGGGCTTCTCCTGGTAGCCGGTCACGTACACATCGCCCTCGATGCCCTCGCCCGCCAGATCCGCATCGTTGGTCGCTCCCACTCCGCGGATTCCCGGCAGGTTCTTGATTGCTTCCAGTGCGCGCAGTTCCACCGGGACCACCGCAGGCCCCGGATAGCCGGCCAGTTCCGGAGCCAGGCCGAACGCCAGCAGATGATCGGTGGCAAATCCGGGATTCACATTGCGCAGGTTCTTGATCGTGCGCACAAACATGCCCGCCCCTACCATCAGCAGCAGGCTGAAGCCGATCTGCAGCGCCACGCAGGTCCGGCGGAAGCGCAGTGACCCTCCCACTCCCGTGCTCAACTGCTGCTTCAGTGCGTCCGCAAGCCGCGGGTTCCAGAACTGTGCGGCCGGCGCCAGGCTGAACAGGATGCTGCCGGCCAGCATCGCCACCGCGGTAAATGCAAACACGCGCCAGTCCAGCGTCGCCGTGAACGGGGACGGATCGCGAGCGGTACCCTGCATCCATCGGATCAACAGCCGCAGCGTCTCCGGCGCAATCGCAACTCCAAGCGCCGTACCCGCCAGCCCCAGAAGCATGCCCTCGCACAACAGTTGGCGCAGAATCTGCGGAGCCGTTGCCCCCATGGCATAGCGCACGCTGAATTCCCGCACCCGGTTCGCCGCCCTCACCAGCAGCAGGCTCGCTACATTCACCACCGCCATCCCGATCACCAGCACCACCATGCCCATGATGATGATCAGCGGCGTGCGCACGTCATCGCGCAGCGGCGAGAAGCCGCGCGCTCCCCCCTCCACATTCAAATGCGACGCATCGATATATTCCTTGCGCGCCTTCGCTGACTGATCGTGCAGCTTGGTGAATTCCTGCTCCCGCAGCCCATGAAACAAAACGTTCAGCGACGCCGCTGCCTGCTCCGGCTTCACACCGCTGCGCAGCCTCCCCACCAGGTTGATCCAGTAGGAGTTGCGGTCGCTCAAAAACTTCCACTCTGACTCCACCACCCGCTGCATGGTAATCGGCACATAAACGTCGGGCGTCCGGCCCCACTCCACGCTATGGAACCCCGGAGCCGACACCCCCACAATCGTGAACGGCTGCCCGTTGATCAGCAGCGTCCGTCCCTCCACCGGCGCCTCGCCCAGGTGCGACTTCCAGTAATCGAAATTCAGTACTGCCACAGGGTTCGCGCCGTCCGCCGTCTCGTCCCCGCCGTCGAATAGCCTTCCCACCGCGGGCCGCACGCCAAGCATGCTGAAGTAGTTGCCCGTCACCAGCTCGGCCGTAACCGCCTCCGCGTGGTTGTTCCACGTTGCCCCCACTTCGGACTGCGCGGAAGCAATCAACCCGTTGAGCACCGTATTCCGGTCGCGCAGATCGCGGTACATCGGGTAGGAGAATTCGTGCCGGTGCCCCGGCGTGTTTCCCCCTTCCGAGTGCGTGTGCCCCTCATGCGATCCCGCATAACTCAGCACAACCAGTTGCTGCGGATCGCGAACCGGCAGCGTGCGCAGCAGCGCCTGGCTCATCAGGCTGAATATCGTGGAATTGGCCCCGATGGCGAGCGCAAGCGTAAGAATGGCAACCGTGGTCAGCCCCGGGTTACGAAACAGTCCCCGCACGGCAAACCGCAGGTCGCGCAGGACCATCTCCAGGCTCCACGACGGCCGCTGCTCGCGGCACTGCTCGCGCGCGCGTTCCCTTCCGCCAAAAGCAACTGCAGCTTGCCGCCGCGCTTCCTCAGGAACCATGCCGGCCGCGAGATTCACCTCGATCTGCCGCTCCAGATGAAAGGCGATCTCCTCGTCGACCTCTACCCGGCGCTTGCCCGTAAAGAAGAACCGCACCTTCGCCAGCAATTCCCGCATGTCGCTCCCCCTACTCCCTATCCCTGGTGTCTTTTGTCCCTTTGTCCCCTCTATCCCTCTGTCTCTTTGTCCCTTTGTCCCTCTATCGCTATCCCTTCTCCCTGTCCCTGCTCTCTCATATCTCCGCCAGCACCAGGTTCACCGCCCCGGCCAGGCGCTCCCAGTTGTCCAGCTCCGCCGCAAGGTGCTTCCGGCCCGCCGCGGTGAGCGAATAAAACCGCGCCTTGCGGTTGTTCTCGCTCGCGCCCCACTGCGCCCTGATCCAGCCCTTGTATTCCAGCCGATGCAGAGCGGGGTAGAGCGACCCCTGCCCCACCTGCAGCACGTTGTTTGAAACCTGCTGAATCCGCTGGGCAATCGCCCATCCATGCTGCGGCTCATTCGCGATGGCCTTCAGGATCAGCATGTCAAGCGTGCCCTGCAGCAGATCAATCGATGTCGGCATTCCATTCCCCTCGATACTCGACAAGAACCATACCCGCCTCTCTTGTCGATCGTCAAGGGGGAGAGAGGCACCAGCCAACAGGGAGAAAGGATAGAGAACAGGCGCAGGCATCGGTCCGCAACTGCCGACTATGAACTGTGAACTGCGAACTTCTCAAGCTGCTATCCTGAATCCGTGATCCGCCGCTTCCGTTCAAAGGGTTCCCTGGCCTTTCTCTTGCTTCTGGCGCCGGTCCTCTTCGCCTGCCACAAGGAAGAGCAGGCCGTTCAGCACGTTGCGCAGAGCGCAGCCAAAGCCGAGCAGCAGGCGCAGGCCGCCGCCGCGGAGCGCGACCAGCAACGCGCCCAGATGGGCGCTATCCCGCTGCCCACCAAGAGCCTGTACAGCAGCGTTCACGATCCCAGCGAGTGGAAGAACCCCTTCATCAGCGTTGACGCCGACTTTCTTGACCTGCATGTCATCATGGGCGATGCCAACCCCAGCGACCTGGGCGCAGGCAGCATGTTCCGCCCTGAGGCTGCGCGGCGCCAGGAGTTGCAGATCAGGCCTCCGGATTTGACCCGCGCCCTGCTCGCGCTGCCGCCCCGCGCGTGGCCGTACGGCCGTGTGGTCGCCATCGCCGAGTCGCCCGAAGCCGACCGCAAAAAGCGCCCCCTCATCCGGCGCAACGTGGAACTCGCGATTCAGAAGCTGAACGACCTGGGAATCATCGTCGAAGAGTGGCCGGCGCGATAACCATGATTGCAGCATGGGAAATAAACGCACCCTCGCGCGCTACCATGACCCCGTGAGTTCCTTCCCGATCTTTGGCCAGTTCCGGCCGCTTGAGCACGAGCGCTTTTCCGCGCACCGCGAACTTGGAGCCCGCCTCAAATCGGCCGTCCGCGGCGAAGTCCGCTTCGATTCCGGCTCGCGCGCGCTCTACGCCACCGACGCTTCCAACTACCGCCAGCTCCCCATCGGCATCGTCGTCCCCCGCGATGCCGGGGATGTCGAAGCCGCCCTTGCCGCCTGCCGCGAACTCGGTGCGGCGGTGTTGCCCCGCGGCGCCGGCACCAGCCTTGCCGGGCAGTGCGCCAATGTCGCCGTGGTCTTCGACTACTCGAAGTACATGAACCGCCTCACCGGCATCGATCCCGAACGCAAGCTGGCCACCATCGAGCCGGGCATCGTGCTCGATCGCCTGCGCGAGGCCGCCGAGCTGCACCAGCTCACCTACGGCCCCGATCCCGCGACGCACAACCGCTGCACCCTCGGCGGAATGATCGGCAACAACTCCTGCGGAGTGCATGGGCTGCTCGCCGGCAAGGTGGCGGACAACGTCGAGTCGCTCGACATCGTGCTGTATGACGGCACGCGCATGACCGTCGGCAAAACTGGACCCGAAGAGCTCGAAGCAGTGATCCGCGCGGGCGGCCGCAAGGGCCAGATCTACGCCGGGCTCCGGCAAATTCGTAACAAATACTCCGCCCTGGTCAGGCAAAGATTCCCCGATATTCCGCGGCGCGTCTCCGGATACAACCTCGACCAACTGCTGCCGGAAAATGATTTTCACGTCGCGCGCGCCCTGGTGGGCAGTGAAGGCACCTGCGTCAACGTGCTCTCCGCCACGGTGAACCTGACCGAGAGCCCGCAACACCGCGTACTCGTAGCCGTCGGCTTCCCAGACGCGTTCGTGGCCGCAGACGCCGTTCCGCTCGCGTTGCGCCATGCGCCCATCGGCCTTGAGGGCTTCGATCACCTCCTCGTAGAGTTCATGCGCCGCAAGGGCCTTGCTGTCGCCCAGTTGCAGAGTCTGCCCAAGGGCGTGGGATTTCTCCTCATTGAGATGGGCGCCGACTCTGCGCAAGAAGCCCGGGCGCGTGCTGAGGAGGTGGTGCGCGACGCAGCCTCCTGGCCCGGCGCGCCCCTGGCGCACGTCTGCACGCCCGACGAAGCTCGGAGCGTCTGGTATGTGCGCGAATCCGCTCTGGGCGCGGTGGTCTTCGTGCCGGGTGAGCCCGATCGCTTCGAAGGCTGGGAAGACGCCGCCGTACCGCCCCATCGCTTGGGAGAATATCTGCGCGCCATCACGAAGCTGATGGATGAGTACGGCTACTCGAGCCCCTTCTACGGCCACTACGGCCAGGGATGTGTACATACGCGCATCAACTTCGACTTCCGCAGCGAGGCGGGCATTCGCAAGTTCCGCGAGTTCATCGAACGCGCCGCGGACGTGGTGCTGCGCTTCGGCGGCTCCTTCAGCGGCGAGCACGGCGACGGCCAGTCGCGTGCTGTATTACTTCCGAAGATGTTCGGCCCCGAGCTGATGCAGGCATTCCGCGAGTTCAAGCAGTTATGGGATCCCGACAATCGCATGAATCCCGGCAAGCTCGTCGACGCCGTCCGCGTCTATGACCCCATCGAAAACCTCCGCCACCCCCTCGATCAGGGCCCACCGTCTTCGACCCCGCAAACCAGTCCGGATACCAGACAAAATCCCGTGTCAGGGCACTACTTCAGTCGTGCCGAAAAAGCCGCACAAATAGCCGGGGCTTCAGCCCCTGCGCAGGAGTCGTTTCCGCAACGACATCTCGAAACCCACTTCGCCTTCACCAAAGACGGCGGTTCCTTCGAGCGCGCCACCGAGCGCTGCGTGGGCGTGGGCGCCTGCCGCAAAGCGTCCGGCGTGATGTGCCCCAGCTACCAGGGAACGGGCGAAGAAATGCATTCCACCCGCGGCCGCGCCCACCTTCTCTGGGAGATGCTCGCCGGAAGCCTTCAGCCCGAGGGATTCGCGAGCGCGGCGGTGGAAGAAGCGCTCTCCCTGTGCCTCAGTTGCAAGGCGTGCAAAACCGAGTGCCCCGTTCAGGTGGACATGGCGCAGTACAAGGCCGAATTCCTGGCGCAGCGCTACAACAACCGCCGTCGGCCAGTGCAACACTACATCTTCGGTTTCGCCGACAAGCTCGCTCGTTACGGGTCCCTGCTGCCCGGCCTCACCAATGCCGTGCTCAACGGCCCGCTCACCAGCCCGTTCATCAAACGCATCGCTGGAGTCGCAAAAGAACGGACACTCCCTGAGCTCGCGCCGAAGCCCTACACCAAGGCTCGCCCCGCCAGCGCGTCAGGGCACGACTTCAGTCGTGCCGAAAGCAGCCCATTAACAACCCGGGCTTTAGCCTCTGAGGGACCCTCGCCCGAACGCACCGTCTTTTTGTGGCCTGACACATGGAACAACTACTACCAGCCGCAATCGCTCTCCGCGGCCGAGTCGCTGCTACGCGAAGCGGGATTTGAAGTCAAGACCGCGGAGCGGCACATCTGCTGCGGCCGCCCGCTCTATGACTTCGGCCTGCTCCATCAAGCCCGCGCCTACCTCGCCAATGTGCTCGACCGCATGGAGGCGCACATCAACGCCGGTCTCCCCTTCATCTTTCTTGAGCCAAGCTGCGCCAGCGTGTTCAAGGACGAATTGCCAGAACTCTTTCCCGACGATGCCCGCGCAAAGCTCCTTCGCGAGAACATCTGGCTCCTCGCCGACTTTCTCGCTGCAAAGGCGCCCCACACAATCGCCGATCGCCTGCAAGGCAAGCGAATCCTCATCCATGGCCACTGCCATCACAAGGCGGTATTCGGCGGCCCGTCGAACGAGGTCGCGCTGCTCCGCCAGGCCGGGGCCGAGGTGCAGATGATCGAGGCAGGCTGCTGCGGCATGGCCGGCCCCTTTGGCTTCGAGGCAGAGAAGTTCGAACTATCGCGGACCATCGCCAGCCAGCAGCTCCTCCCCGCGATTGAAAGCGCCAGCCCCGACACCATCCTCGTCGCGGACGGCTTCAGTTGCCGCGAGCAGATCGAGCAGCTAGGCCACAAACACGCCATCCACTTCGCGGAAGCGCTGGCGCGCGAAAACAACCGATAGACATTCGCGCGATGACGAACATACCCAGAGTCCGTCTATGCGCTAGTTGATCATCCGCACGATGGCCTTGTTGCCGGCTGCGCCTCAGCCGCCAGCGATGCCGGAAGAGGTGTGCATGTCAGCACCGCAGTTCTTCTCCGCACCCGTGTCAGCCAGAACCAGCCCATGGACCTTCGGCACATCCGTCCTCATCAACGGCGCAATTGTCACAGCGCTCATTCTCATCGGACTACAACACCGGATCCATCTCGATCCGACAGCAATACCTGGAGACATAAAGCTCGGCACCTTCACCCTGACTGCGCCTCCCATGCACGATGCAGCGCACGGCGGTGGCGGGGGCGGCTCCAACAGCCTTGTCGATCCGATCACCGGCCGCATGCCTAAATTCGAAAAGATTCCTCTTACGCCCCCGCAGGCTCCCGTTCTCGATCATCCGCAGCTCGCCATTCAACCCTCCATTGCAGTGCCAGAGCAGATCAAGCTCCCTGACAATCCCAACTTGCCCAACCTGGGCGTATATCGTTCAGCCAACGTCACGCTTATCACGGAGGGACCCGGAACAAACGCCGGAATCGGCTCGGGCCGCAACGGTGGAGTAGGACGCGGCAATGGAAATGGTGCGGGAGACGGGACCGATCACGGCGCGGGCAACGGTATCTACACGCCCGGCGGCGACGTCTCCGCACCAGTCCCGATTGTCTCGCCGGAAGCCGATTTCTCCGATGAAGCGCGCCGCGCCAAGTTCCAGGGCGTCTGCGTGATCTCTCTCATCGTGGATACGCAAGGTAACCCCGTGAATCCGCGGGTTACGCGGCGCCTGGGAATGGGACTCGATGAGAAAGCGCTCGAAGCCGTGAGCCACTACCAGTTCAAGCCGGCAAGAAAGAATGGAAGACCTGTTCCCGTAAGGATCGCCGTAGCCGTGAATTTCCGCCTGTATTAGCCGCCACCGAATGCCCTGGGCTCCGGTTCGCAACGACGTGTTCGGGTTGCTGCGCTAACATGGTCCAGATCATGTTCATCGTCGTGTGGCACTTTGAGATTGCCGAAGAGAAGGTGGCCGCATTCGAGGCGGCGTACGGGCCAGAGGGCGACTGGGCCCGCCTGTTTCGCACCTCGCCCGAGTACCGCGGCACCGAGCTGCTGCGCGATGCCTACGTGCCCGGCTCCTACCTGACCATCGATCGCTGGACCAGCGAAGACGCTTTCCGCGCCTTCCGCCGCGATCATGATTCCGATTACGAGACGCTTGACCGCGCCTGCGATGAGCTCACCGCCAAAGAAACCCGCATCGGCGCCTACACCGCCTGAGCTTTGTCATGGCTGTTCCCTCCCGCGACCGCGAGCTGATCCAGATCATGGACGCATCCTGGTCCGACGCGGCCCTTCGCGCAGGCGCGCACCTGGCTTGCCGGCCCGGTTGCACCCAGTGCTGCCACGGGCCCTTCCCCATCAACGCGCTCGACGTGGCGCGCCTCCGCGCCGGCATGGACGCCCTTCGCTCCAGCGATCCCGCCCTCGCCGCGCGGATCGAGCAGCGAGCTCAAGCCTGGGTCGACACCTGGGCGAAGCATTTCCCCGGCGATTGCGAAACCGGAATCCTCGCCAGCACTGAAGCCGAACGCGAGCACTTCGAGGACTTGGCCGACGACGCACCCTGCCCGGCGCTCGATCCTGCGACCGGCCGCTGCGACGTGTACGCGTGGCGCCCCATGACCTGCCGCCTGTTCGGTCCGCCGGTCCGGCAGCAGAGCGGCGCGCTGGGCTGCTGCGAACTGTGCTTTACCCAGGCATCGGACCCGGAGATTGCCGCCTGCGAGATGCAGGTGCCGCATGATCTTGAATCTTCGCTGCTCGAGGACCTTGGCGACCCGTCAGAAACAGTCGTGGCCTACGCTCTGGTGCAACACGGCTCGACCCATCCGCGATAAAATATCGATTGGACCAGCCTCTGCCAACTCGCCCCTGCCGGGTGGAAATCAACACCCGATCCCTTGAAGACAACTATCGCTTTCTTCGCGGCCTGGCCGGCGATCCGATCGAGTGCCTGGCGATTGTGAAGGCCAACGCCTACGGCCACGGCCTCGATCTGTGTGCGCCCGCCGCAGCCGCTGCCGGAGCCCAATGGCTCGGCGTCACCAGCGTGGAAGAAGGCGTCGCGGCCCGCGCAGCATGCACCGGAAACGGCTCGGCTCCTCGCATCCTGGCCATCGGCGGCGTATTTCCCGGCCAGGGCACAGCAGCGCTCGAGCACCGCATTACCTGCGTGGTGTGGGAGCCCTATCAGCTTGACGAGCTCGAACATGCGGCCCGCGCGGCCGGCCTTCCCGCGCACTCCGTCGCCGTGCACCTCGAGATCGACACCGGCATGAGCCGGCAAGGGGCCAGTCCGGAGTCGCTGACCTCATTGCTCGCGCGATTCAACGGCGAATCAACGCTGCGGCTCGAAGCCGTAATGACGCATCTCTATGCCTCCGACGAAGCGCACGGGGAGACGACAGCAGCCCAATTGGCGCGCCTCGAAAACGTTCTGGATCAAATCTGCCGCTCGACCGGC
>Ga0070683_100002124_pt1 | contig 15650 bp, 12 predicted proteins | sample KBSC713LmetaG_FD_64662 | JGI IMG/M metagenome (GOLD analysis project Ga0070683, IMG submission 64662) | Corn rhizosphere microbial communities from Kellogg Biological Station, Michigan, USA - KBS C7.1-3L metaG | ecosystem: Host-associated > Plants > Roots > Rhizosphere ...
GCACCGGGCTCAAGACGTGCACCTTGGTGCAGCAGGCGTCGGGAAGCTGTATCATCGACAGCACGTACCACAACAACGTGCTGAACGAGCCGGACCTCACGCCGCTCGCCACCGGCATTCGCTCGCAGTACGGCGCTCAGGTATCTGGCGGCGCCGATCGGCTCCAGTTCTTCATCTCCGGCGATCAGGAGCACACGCAGGGGCCGTACAAAATGCCAGGCCGCGAGATCGACCGCCTGATGACCGAGCGCGCCTCGACGATCGGCGCCGACCAGGTCTATCCGAACGCGGAAAAGAAGGTGAGCCTGCGCACGAACCTCAACACGCAGCTCACGCCCAAAGTGAATCTGTCCGTTTCCATTGGCTACGTAGACAACGACAATCGCCAGCCGCAAAACGAAGACAACAGCGACGGGCTGATGGTCGCCGCAATCGGCGGCTCTGCGCGCACCGATCTGAAAGACGCGCGCGGTCTTCCGCTCCTCGGGTATCGCAGCTTTCCCATCGGCGACATCTTCGCGCAGACCACGACGCAGAACATCAATCGCTTCATCAACGGCGTGAACGCCCAGTATCTGCCGTTGTCGTGGTTGACCACCCGCGCCAACGTGGGCTACGACTACAGCGCGCGGAACGCCACGTTCCTCCAGCAATTCGGCCAGGGTCCGTTCGGCGAACAGGCGCGCACCGGCAGCGTCCAGAACAACCGCGCGGAGACGGCGATCTACACGATCGACCTGGGCGCCACGGCAACGATGGCCGCGCGCCACGGCTTCGGGCTCAAGACCTCCGGCGGAATGCAGTACTTCCGGAGCTGGTTCTCATCGAGCACCGGTACTGGGTTGGGGATGCCGCCCGGCGCCACGACCACGAGCGCCGGATCCACCCGCACGGCAACGCAGTCCACGACCGAATCCATCAACCTCGGCGCGTACGGCGAAGAAGTGCTGTCGTACGCCGATCGGATCTTCGTCACCGGCGGGTTGCGCTACGACGGAAACAGCGCGTTCGGCACCGGCTTCTCGGGCGTCTACTATCCAAAGATCGGCGCGTCGTGGCTGTTGTCGGACGAAAAGTTCTTCCCGCACATCGACGCAATCAACTCGTTCCGCGTGCGCGCCACGTACGGCTCGTCGGGCGTGCAGCCTGGTGCACTCAACGCCCTGCGCTACTACCAGACCGCCAACGCCAACATCTCCGGCGTCGAGCAGTCGGGCGTGACGCTGACGGCGCTCGGCAACGCGAACCTCAAGCCGGAATATTCGGGTGAGTTCGAGGCCGGGTTCGACGCGAGCGCGTTCTCGAACCGAACGTCAGTCGAGCTCACGTACTACGACAAGAAGACCAAGGACGCACTCATCAACGCGCCGACCGCACCGTCGGTCGGCGGCGCGATCTCGAGCTTGCTCGAGAACATCGGGTCGACGCGCAATCAGGGCCTCGAGCTCACACTCAACCAAAAGGTCATCGATCGGCGCCAGATCGGATTCGACATCGCGCTCACCGGCTCGACCACCAAGAACCGCATCATCACGCTCGGCGAGGGTGTCACGCCGATCTTCACCGGCAACCGCAGCACGCAGTACAACGCACCGGGCTACCCACTGTTCGGGTTGTGGGGCAAGACGTACACGTACAACGACGCGAACAAGGACGGCATCATCGTCGCGTCGGAGATGAAGTTCAGCGATACGGCGGTCTTCATCGGTCCCACCGCGCCGACGCACGAATTCGCCTTGAGCCCGCGGCTCGAGCTGCTCGGCCGCAAGTTGGCGATCGCCGCGCAGTTCGATCATAAAGATGGCATGACGAAGTTCTACAACACGCTTCGTCACCGCTGCCAGGGCGGCGCGTCGTGCGAGGGATTGTGGGATCCCCATGCCACACTCGCCGACCAAGCCGCGGCGGTGGCCGACAACCTCAACATCTACACCGGCTACTTCCTGAACGGCGAGTTCACTCGGTTCCGCGAGCTGTCGGTCACGTACCAGCTTCCCGACGCATTCGCGAGCAAGATTCACTCGAGCCGCGCGTCGATCATCGGCACCGCGCGCAACCTGCACGTCTGGACGGCCTATCCGGGCATCGATCCGGAGGCCACGGTCGGCAACACGGACACGCGAGGCAGCGAGGAATATTTCTCCACACCGCCGCTCCGCTACTTCACGCTCCGCCTCAACCTGAACTTCTGAGGCGACCACACATGACACGCATCCAATCACACCGACGCCTGATGCAGACGATCATGCCGGCGCGCACGGGTCTGACCTTCGCGGCCGCAGCCGCGCTCACGGTGCTCGGCGCCTGCAAGCCGAGTGAAGTGCTCAACGTCACCACGCCGGACATTCTCGCGCCAGGCGTGTTCAACACGCCGACAGGCACCGATCCGCTGCGCTTCGGAGTCATCTCCGATTTCACGCTCGCGTTCGACGGCGCCACCGACTCGTTCACGACCATGGCCGGCGACATGTCCGACGAGATGGTTGCCAGCGATACATTCGCCGAGCGGTTGTCGGTGAATTCGCGGTCGCCGATCGAGGTCAATTCGTCGACCGAGTCGGTCTTCCGTAACCTCCAGCAGGCGCACTCCGGGGCCATCAAAGCGGCCACCGTCATCGGGGCGACGCAGCCAACGCAAAAGTGGCAGCGCGGCGAGATGTACATGCTGCGCGGATTCATCGAGATCTTCCTGGCCGAAGGGTTCTGTTCCGGCACGGCGTTCTCGAGCGCCGATGACCAGGGCGTCGTGACCTACGGCCCGATCAACTCATCGACGGACCTGTACAACATGGCGGTTGCGAGCTTCGATTCCGCCACGACACTTGCCGACACCAGCAAGCGTGTGCTGTACGGATCGGCGATCGGCAAGGCGCGCGCGTTGCTCAACCTCGCCAAGTTCACCGAGGCGGGCGCCGCGGTGGCGAGCGTGCCGCGAACTTTCCAGCTCCTCACGTTCCACTCCACCGCCAGCGGCTCGACGGGGCGCGAGGTGAACGGGATGTGGCTGGCGGCGGCCAATGGCTCGTCGCGCTACAGCGTGATCACGAAGGAAGGAGGGAACGGTCTGCCGTATCTCTCGTCGCCCGATCCGCGAATTCCGTGGTCACCGTCGACGCGCATTGGATTCAACAGCATCTCGACCAACTTGCCCACCGAGACGAAGTTCGGGCAGACAACGAACGGTATCATTGGCGACGGCACTGAAGCACAGCTCGACATTCTCGAGGCGCGTCTCCAAGGCGGCACGCAAACCGATCGCGATGCGGTATTCGCGGGCCTCAACACGCTCCGCACCACGAACACGCCGGCAATCGCCGCGATCGCCGGCTCGGCGCCGACCACGCAGGCGGCCGCGGTGGATCTGTATTTCCAGGAGCGCGCATACTGGACGTGGCTCACCGGCCACCGGCTCGGCGACATGCGGCGATTGGTTCGTCAGTATGCGCGCGGCACGGAAACCGTGTTCCCGACCGGATTAGTTGCCAACTCCGGCGTTCCGTCCGTTACCGGCGCGCTGTCCGGATCCTACGGCACGGCGACGAGCATGATCATTCCATTCGCCGAGCGCAACAATCCGAACTACAAAGGCTGCCTCGACACGAAGCCGTGAGGTCAACGAACGAAGGATTGGAGTCGCATTGAGAGTCGTCGCACTGCTGCTGGTCTCCGCGGTCTTCGCGGGGTGCTACACATACACACCGATCGAGCTCGCCGCCGTCACGCCGGGAATGGAAGTCCGCGCCCGCGTGTCGGCGGCGACCGCCGCGCAACTCGGTCCCTCGCTCGGCATGAGCGACGCGCGTTTGTTGAGCGGATCTGTCGTCGACAAACCGGCCGACGGGCTCACGCTGAAAGTGGCGTCAGTTCCAGCCGGCACCGTCGGCGCTCAGGAAGGCCTGTTTCAACAAATCCTCATCACGCGCACCGATTTGCTCGAGCTGGAGTCCAGGCAGCTCGATAACACGCGCACACGGCTCGCGGTCGGCGCGAGCGTGGTGGGTGCGGTCGGCGTGGCCGTGGCGATTCTTCGCGGCCATTCGACGGGTGAATCGGCGGTCACGGAGCCGCCGGCCAATTTCACGCTCGGCTTTTTGCGCTTCTACCTCGCGCCTTCCAACCGCCGGGCTCCGCGCACCTCTCCCACTCGGCGCTAACGGTCACGCGTCGGTCGCTGGCCTAGAGGCACCCGAGGCGTCGTAGCTCCGTCTCGCACTGCGCGCGGTCGACAAACTGAATCGTCCGAATGCCAAGTTGCGCCGCGGCGTCGAGATTGGCCGCGACGTCGTCGATGAACACCGTATCGCGTGCGTCGAGCCGATGCGTCTCCAGCAAGTGCTCGTAGATCTCCCGCTCCGGCTTGCAGAAGCCCACGCGTGACGAGACGACCACGCCGGTGAACAGGTGCCAGAACGAGTACGCGCTTTCCAAGTACTCCATCGACATCACCGGCATGTTCGACAGACAATACAGCGCATTCCCCGCGGCGCTGAGGCGATGGAGCAAATCGATCATCTGCTGATCCGCGACGAGTGACGGTGGTACACTCTCGAGTAGAGACTTGACCACCGGTTCCGGCAGCCCGGTGCGCCGCGCTGCGCGCGCGATCACCTCGCCTGGCGATATCGTTCCGCGATCGAGAGCGAGCCAATCCGGATGACCGATGATCTCGCGCCGCGCGAGCACGCGATGCCGAGGATCGTCGAACGCGCGAGCGAGGATGTCGTCCGGCTTCCAAGCGACGACTACGCCACCAAGGTCGAACACGACGTTCATTGTTTGGGGGAACGCATCTCGAAAATATGGCGCATGTCATACTCTTCTTGAACGTCGGCGGAGAAATCAGCATGTTCTCCGGCTTGTTTCAGTTTACCTGGAGGCCGGGTTGCCGCAGATCGTCGTCGAGTGCCTCACCAAGTCGTACTTCGTCGCGGAGCGAGCTCCCGGGCTGATCGGCGCCGTGAGAGGGCTCGTCCGCCGACGCCGCCGACGCATCGAAGCACTCACCGACGTCTCGTTCTCCCTCGCGCATGGAGAGCTGCTCGGCTTCATCGGACCCAACGGAGCAGGGAAGTCCACGACCATCAAGATTCTGTCCGGCATCCTGCGGCCGGATACGGGGCGCGTCGAGGTCGATGGGCTCGTGCCCTATGAGGACCGGATCCGTCACGTCGCACACATCGGCGTCGTCTTCGGCCAGCGGACGCAGCTCTGGTGGGACCTGCCCGTCATCGACGGCTTCGACCTGCTGCGCGACATCTACAGAGTCGATCGAGCAGCATACATCCAAACGCGCGACGAGCTCGTGGCCATGCTCCGCCTCGAGCGCTTGCTCGACCAACCGGTGCGACAGCTCTCGCTCGGCCAGCGCATGCGCGCCGAGATCGCGGCCGCGCTGCTCCACGCGCCGAGCATTCTCTTTCTGGACGAGCCCACCATCGGTCTCGACGCGCCGTCCAAGCTCGCCGTGCGCGGATTCGTCAAGCGTCTCAACCGCGAACGCGGCGTCACTGTCTTGCTCACGACGCACGACATGCACGACATCGATGCGCTGGCCGAGCGCGTGATCGTGATCGGGCACGGACGCGTGCTCGCGGATGGGACGTTCGATTCTCTTCGCGACCAGATCGTGGCCGAGAATCCGGAGGAGGGCGATGACACGGCATCGCTCGCGATCGAGGAAGTGATCGCGCGGTTCTATCATCTCCACGGCGCGTCAGAGGTCTGAGCAATGGAGCTCACGCGCCCGTACGTCGCTGCTTTCTCGGCCCGTTTTCTTCTGATGTTGCAGTACCGCGCCGCGGCGTTCGCTGGATTTCTCACGCAGTGTTGGTGGGGCGCAATCAAGATCATGGTCTACGCGGCGTTCTACCGAACGTCGCACGCGTCGACGCATCCGGCCATCACGCTCGCGCAGGTCGCCACGTACACGTGGCTCAATCAAGGCTTGCTCGCACTCATGCCGTGGGGATGCGATCCGGAAGTCGCGCTTGCCGTTCGCACGGGCGCTGTGAGCCATGATCGTCTCCGCCCCGTCGACACGTACGCGTTCTGGTACGCGCGCGCCGCCGCGTACATGACGTCGCGCGCCACGCCGCGCGCGCTTCTCATGGTGTTTTTGGCGGGGATCGCGATGCCGCTGATCGGCTTCCATGAGCTGAGTTGGGCGCCGCCGCCGAGCGTGGCGCAAGCCGCGCTGTTCGGCCTGTCGCTGGTGCTCATGGTGTGTCTTTCGTCCGCCTTCATGATGTTGCTGAACGTCGCCGTCGTGGTGACGTTGAACGACCGGTGGGTGAGCCAGAGCCTCAACCCGCTGCTCGTCGTGCTCTCCGGGAGCCTGGTTCCGCTGGCGCTCTATCCCCAATGGGCACAACGCGCGCTCTTCTTTCAACCGTTCGCCGGCATCGTCGACATTCCGTTCCGTATCTACTCGGGCAACTTGGCGGGAACGCCGGCATATGAAGGGCTCGCGCTGCAGATGTTGTGGATCGTCGTCTTGGTGTGGCTGGGTCGTGCTTGGATGGCGCGCGTGATGCGGCGGCTCGACGTGCAGGGCGGCTGATGAACGCCATTCGACTTCTCATACGCTATGGGTCGGCGAGCGTTCGGGCCCAGATGCAGTACCCGTTCAATGCCGTCATGCTCGGCATCGGTCAATTTACGGCGACGATGATCGACATGGTCGCCATCTGGGCGCTCTTCTCTCGCTTCGGCGCGCTCGACGGATGGCGCCTCGGTGACATCGCCATGTTCTTCGGATTGGTGAGCGTCAGCTTTTCGGTTGCTGACTTCCTCTCGCGGGGATTCGACGTACTCGGCACGGAGTTCATCAAGACGGGCCAGCTCGACCGGCTCCTGCTTCGACCGCGCACGTTGACGCTGCAGCTCGTGGGCAACGACATGCGTCTGAGCCGATTCGGCCGGCTGGCGCAGGGACTCCTCGTGCTGTTCATCGCCACGGTGAGCCTCGATTTCCATTGGACCGTCGCGACGCTCGCCATTGCGCTCTGGACCGTTGCGGGTGGCACGGCGCTCTTCTTCGGGCTGGCCGTCATCCAGGGGTCGATGTCGTTCTGGACGGTGGAGAGTCTCGAAGCCATGAACGTGTTGACCTACGGCGGTGTGCAAGCAGCGCAGTATCCGCTCAGCATCTACGCGCGCTGGTTTCGAACGTTCCTCATCTTCGTGGTGCCCATCGGTTGCGTAGCCTACTTCCCGGTGCTGGCAATCCTCGGCAAGCCCGATCCGCTCGGCGCGCCGGCGTGGTTTCTCACGCTGTCTCCGCTCGCCGGTTTCGTGTTTCTCGGCGCTTCGTTCTTGGCGTGGCGAGTCGGCGTGGCCAAGTACGCGTCGACGGGAAGTTAAGAGACGAGGAGCCGGTGCGCGGATGACGAACGGCGCAGTGGGGGCCGCCTCCGCTAAAATTTCTCGTCGGCCCTCGATTGTGATGTACGCCTGCTCGGGCCTGGTACGCGGAATGCTGTGCACACTCGCCGTCGAAGGACTCTTGTTCACCGCGGCGTCGAACACCGCGACAACCGATGTTGCCGCCGACGCCTCTCGTCCGCTGATGCAGGAGGACACATGGAAACGCGTCGAATGACTCGCGCAGTTTTGATTGGTGTGGCCGCGGTGTCGCTGGGGTCGCTCCCGGCGCAATCGCAGACCGTTACGTTCTCGACGACCGGAGCCTTCAGCGGCGGCGGCTGTAGCACGACGAGTTGCGCCTTCGACGGATTCACGATGTCGTTCACGCCCGTCGGATCGAACACGTTTTTGTCGGGCTCGCTCGTCGACCTGGGTTCGTTCGTGACGCAGTGCGTATCCTGCACGCTGGGGTCGATCCAGAGTTTCCCGTCCGGGGTCCTGTTCACGCTCACGATCAACCAGACCGACCCGAGCGGAGGGACAGGATCGTTTGTCGGGTCCGTCTCGGGCACGGTGTCCTTCAACCCGTCATTCAGCAGCCTCGTCTGGATGCCGTCACCAAACAATCTCAATATCGGACTGGCAAACTACAGGTTGGTTTTGGACAACACGGGCAACTTCAACATCGAGGCGCCGATCGCGAGCCAGAATCCGAATGCAACGGTGGTGAAGGCGTTCGTGACCACGACACCGGAGCCGAGCTCGATGGCGCTCATGGCGACTGGGATCGTGGGCTTGGTACCCGTGATTCGTCGTCGCCGTCTATCGTAGGGTTCGAAAAAGGAAAGCTCAATCAGCGTGACGCGTCACCAGTTCCGTAGCGCGACCGTCGGGTCGACGTGCGACGCACGCCAGGCCGGCACGAGGGCTGCCGCAAGCGCGACAGCGAGCAGCCCCGCCGCTACGCCGAAGAACGTACGCGGATCGGTGGCCGTCACGCCGTAGAGCATAGCTCCGAGCAGACGCGCAAACGCCGCCGCGCCAAGTACGCCGAGCGCCACCCCGAGCGCCGTCAATCGTAGGGCGCCACCGCCGACTCGCGCGAGAATGTCGCGCGGCCGTGCGCCCAGCGCGATGCGCACGCCGATTTCTCGCGTGCGCTGCGCCACGCCGTACGAGATGAGTCCATATAAGCCGACCACCGCGATCGTCATCGTGACCACCGCCAGCACCGCGAGCATCACGGCCATCATTCGAAAGGCCGATACGTGCCGAGCCTCCATGTCGAGCATGGTCTTGATGCCGCCGACCGCGGCCGACGGATCGGTTCGCGCGACGGTGCGGCGCACGACATCGGCCATCGCTGCGGGGTCGCGATCGGTCCATACCGCAAGATCACCCGCTCGCTCCGCGGCCTGATACACTGACCGATAGATCGTATACCGCACGGGTTCGTCGAATCCGCCGTGATGCACGTTGGCTGCTACGCCAACCACAGTCCACGGAACGCTCTCGATCGTTACCGTACGTCCAATAGCGCTCAGTCCCGGCCACATCGATTCGGCCAGCATCTGATTTACGACGGTCACTCGCTGCGCGCGGGCGTCGTCCGTTGCGGCGATCCCGCGGCCGTCGATGATGCGCATGCCCGCCGCGCGCGCGTAGTCCGGCGTCACATGCTGGTCGATTGCACTGAGCCGCTGTCCACCGGGATCCGCCGCCCGACCGGGGATATCGAACGATGTTCCCCAGAAATTGTTGCTTAACGGCGTCGTGCTCGTGACGCCGGCGGCGCGAATGCCAGGGGTCGCACGCAAATTATCGTCGAGCCGCCGATAGAAATCCCACCTGGCGGTGTCGCTCATCTCGCGCGGCACCGACAGGTGCATGACGAGCGCATGGTCGAGCCGTACGCCGGGGTCACCGGCCATCATGTTGCGAACGCTTCGTGTGAGCAACGTGGCGCCCGTCGACACGACGATGGCGATGCTCACCTCAAGGACGACGAGCGTCGCGCGCGTGCGAGTACCATGCGCGCCGCCGGTGCTGGCCCGTCCGCCGTCAGACAGCACAGTCGTCAGATTCACGCGCGTGGCGCGGAACGCGGGGATCGCCGCGAACACGAGCATTGCCATCACCGCTGCGACGAGCGTGAACGCGAAGGTCCGCGCATCGAGACCGATCCGTGCCCAGCCCGGGACGTACGCCGCGAAGTCCGCGGGCATCGCATCGCGCATCGCCGTCACGCCCCAACGCGCCAACAAGAGTCCGAGCGCGCCGGCAACGAGCGACACCATGAGCGCTTCGGTGAGCAGATGTCGCGCCAGGCGCCACCGCCGCACGCCAAGCGCGGCGCGCAACGCGAGCTCGTTGCGTCGCGATGCCATGCGCGACAGCGCGAGGTTGGCGGCGCTCATGCAGGAGGCGAGGAAGACCAGCAACACCGCCACGCCCGCAATCCGCTCGATGATCACGGTGTCGTCAGTGTGGTACTGCGTAATCGGGCGAACGACGAGCGTCCAAGCGCTGTCGGTCTTGGGCGACTCGCGGCCGAGTTGGGCGCTGATCGTACGCGCTTCCGCGACCGCCGATGCGAGGCTGGCGCCTTGAGTGAGATGTCCGAACAGCTCGAGATAGCGCGATCCGTAGTCCGTCGCGGCGTTGGTTGCCGGGACGATCGGCGCGTACACGTCGGCCGCCGTCGGAAAGACGACGTCTTTGGCGAGTACGCCGATCACGGTGTACGGCGAGCCTCCGAGGGTGATCACCGAGTCGACCACGCCGCGGCTTGCCGCGAAACGGTCGTGCCAGAACTTGTATGAGAGAACCGTTGCCTTTGGCGCTGCCGACTGGTCGGCGTCCGGCGCGAACCCGTGCCCGAGCGCGAATGGAATCCCGAGTGCGGCAAAGGCGTTGGCCGAGACGGTGAAGCCATTGACGATCTCGCTGCCGTCGGCGGTGCGGAGCGTCGTACGCCAGACAGCCGTCCCGACGGCCGCGAACGTGCGCGCGCGCGTCCGGAGCGCAGCGAGCGCCGCGGGCGACGCCTGATCGCAGGTCGGACAGGTCGGACTGCGCTGCACGATCCAAACGAGCTTGTCCTGCTGGAGCTCCGGAAACGGACGGTGAATCGCGTCAGATAAGCTGAACATCGACGCTCCGGCGCCGATGCCTAACGCAAGCGTTATCGCGACGGCAACGCTGTACGCCGGGCTCCGCACGAGCGCGCGGAACCCATGACGTGCGTCCTGGGCGAGCTGCTCGAACCACGTCCATCGCCAGATGTCGCGCACGGACTCGCTGACGTTCCCGACGTTGCCGAACCGCCGCCGAGCCGTGGCGGGTACGTCGCTGGGTTTCACGCGGCCCGAGTTCGCAAGCGCTTCGGCGTCGAGTTCCAGATGGTCGCGCAATTCGCGCGCAATATCATCGTCGCTCGGCGCGTGCGTCCCGGTGAGTCGCGTGAACCATTGGCGCAACATGCCTCAGCCCTCCGGTACAGGTCGCATAACTCGGCCAATGGCGCGTACGAGCTCGTCCCATTTGGATTGCTGCTGAACGAGCTGACGCCGCCCGGCCGCGGTCAGACGGTAGTATTTGTGTTCGCGGTTCTTGTCGACGGCCTTCTCCCACTTGGACGAGATGAACCCGTCGCGTTGCAGGCGGTGGAGCGCCGGGTAAAGCGATCCATGCTCGACCACGAGCGCGTCCTCGGTTGATTGCCGAATGCGCGTCGCGATCCCGTGCCCGTGCTCCGGGCCGAAGACCAACGTCTTGAGGATGAGCATGTCGAGCGTGCCCTGGAGCAGCTCGAGCTTGTCCGAAGACCGAGAAGGCATGGCTCTATAGTAGACCAACTACCGTCGCCAGGGTAGAGGGTCTACTATGCGTGCTCGATGTCGGTGATCAGGCCGTCCGCGGCAGCACGGTGTGCACCCTTCCAATGAAGGCGTGGAACTCCGTCATGTACATCCGCAGGAACTTCTCCGTCGACTCGTCGGTCACCTGGCCGTCATCCGTGATCAGGCCCGGCAAGAACTGGATGTAGGCCTCGATCGCATTCATCTGCGGCGAATTGCAGAAGCTGAGAATGCTCCGCAAATGCTGTTGGCCCACGGCCGTGCCGATCTTACCCGTCGACGCACCGATGATCGCCGACGCCTTCCGCGAAAAGGAGTTCTTGCCATACGGTCGGCTTGCCCAGTCGATCGCGTTCTTCAGCGCCCCCGGAATGGACCGGTTGTATTCGGGAGTAATGAAGAGGACCGCGTCGACCTTCGCGATGGCGGCCTTGAACTCCTGGGCCACCGGCGGAAACGCGACATCGAGGTCGCGGTTGTACAGCGGCAGGTCCTTGAACGGGATCTCGACCATCCCGAGCTCCGGCGGAGCCAGACGGATGAGGGCCTTGGAGAGAATGCGATTGATGGATTTCGATGAGAGGCTGCCGACGAAATATCCGGCTGTGAACTCGACCATCGCTTCTCCTGAAGGGTGAACCGTGCGGCAATGCAAGTTCCGTACGGCGCCCGCTGTGGAGCTCGGACGGGCGTTCGCGGAACCAGTCGGCGACGAAACCAGTCGCCCATCCGACAGCCTCGCGCCGATTGCCTCGACCGCATTCGTGACGCATTGTTTCCGGCGTTGCGACCATCCCTTGCTAGAGGTGCCATGCATCGCGCTTTGAGCCGCGTTACCCCGCTGGCCTCGCTCGCAATCTCCCTTTCACTGTCTCTCGTTGCATCGCCGCTCGCCGCGCAGGTGGCACCCGTTCCCGCGCCGCCCCTACCCACCGGACCAATCGTCATCCTCACCGACCGCGCGCTCGACGGACGCGGCGGACAATTGGCCAACGCACGCATCAGCGTGGCGCAAGGCAAGATCACTTCGCTCGACGCACGGGCGTCGAGCGGTTCCACCGTGATCGACCTGCGAGGATACACGGTGCTCCCGGGCTGGATCGATACGCACGTCCACCTGGACTCGCACTTCGATCGTACAGGCCACATCGCGACCCGAAACGAGTCGCCGGCGGAAGCGGCGCTCGGAATGGCCGACAATGCGTGGGTCACGCTCATGGCGGGCTTCACGACGGTGCAATCCGTGGGCGCCAACTCGGAAGCGCCTCTGCGCGACATGATTCGCGATCACGGATTTCCCGGACCCCGTGTTCTGACGTCGCTCTCTCCGGTTCAAGCTGACACCACGGTGACGAGCGATTCGCTGCGGTCGATGGTTCGACGCCGAAAAGCGCTCGGCGCCGATCTCATCAAAATCTTCGCGTCAAAGAGCGAGCGCGTGGGCGCGGGTCCCACGATTACGGAAGACCAACTTCGCGTGCTGTGCGACGAAGCCAAGGCCGTCGGCTTGCGGAGCATGGTCCACGCATACCGCTCGCAAACGGGCGCGGCGGCGCGCGCCGGTTGCCGAGAGATCGAGCACGCCACGTACTCGACGCAAGCAGACATCGACGCCGCGGTGCACGCCGGCGCCTACATCAGCCCACAGGTCGGGCTCGTCGTGCAGAACTACCTCGAGAATCGGGCGCGCTACGTCGGCGCCGGCGGCTTCACTGACGAGGGCATGGCGATCATGGAGCGCGACCTGCCCCGCGACTTCGAGATCTGTACCATCGCCGTGCACACGCCCGGCGCGAAAGTCGTGTTCTCGACCGACGCCACCGCGGGCGCGCATGGGCGCAACGCCGAGGAGTTCCTGGGACGCGTCGAGCACTGCGGTCAGACTCCGATCGCCGCACTCGTTTCGGCCAACTCACTCGCCGCGGAGGCCATTGGCATGGGCGATCGCATCGGGTCGCTCGCGCAAGGGTACGACGCCGACGTCATCGCCCTCGACGGCGATCCGCGGACCGACTTGACCGCCGTACGGCGCGTCGTGTTCGTGATGCGCGGCGGCGTGGTGTACAAGTGGACTGGCGCGAAGAGCAAGTAGCTCCGCTCAATAACGAAGCGCGACGATTGGATCCACACGCACCGCCCGTCGCGCCGGAACGTAGCACGCCGCGAGCGCGACCGCGGTGAGCGCCGCGGCAACGACACCAAAACTGAGCGGATCGGTCGGGCTCACACCGTACAGAAGGCTCGACATCATGTGTGACACGACCAGCGCGCCGGCCAGGCCGGCGACCGCGCCGGTCAGCGCCAGCCGCAAGCCCTGCCTCAACACCATGGCCATGACGTCGGCGCGTTGCGCGCCGAGCGCGAGACGCACGCCGATCTCGTGGGTGCGCTCGCTGACCATGTAGGAGATCACTCCGTAGATCCCGAGGCTCGCCAGCAGCAACGCCGTGAGCGCGAACAGCGCAATGAGCTCCATGGAGAGGCGTCGCACCGCAAGTGAAGCCGACACCGTTTCGTCGAGCGTCGCCTCGCCAAAGACAGGAAGCGCCGAGTTTACCGACTGCACTTGCTCGCGCACTTGGCGCGTGATCGTGGCTGGGGTGAAGCGTCCGCGAAGAAAAATGGCCAGGTGCTTGGTGCTTCGTTGATAGATGCTGGCATAGAGCACCGGCACTCCGCGATCGCGCGCTTCCGTCCGCGCATCGGCCACCACTCCGACGACCGTGGTCCACGCCGGCGCCCGCGTCGAAAGCTTGATGCGCTTGCCCAACGGGTCTTCGTTCGGCCAGTACGTTCGCGCCATCGTCTCGTTGATCACCGCGACGAGCGGACTCCGATCGTTGTCAGCTTCGGCGAGCAACCGACCTCGCAGCAGCGGGATGCCGAGCAGGTGAAAATATCCCGGCACCACGGCGGCACCGGTGACGAACAACGGCTCGTCGCCGGCGTGGTTCTCGAGAACCACGCGGAGGACGTTCTGGTCTTGCTCGGGGTGATTCAACGGGACGGACGACGAGCTGCCGAGGGCCGCTTCTTCGACGCCGGGCAGTGTTCTCAGGCGTCGCAGGACCTCGTGCACGAATGGCGCTTCGTCGGCCGCCGTCGCGTACAAATCCTCTTTGGGGTCGTTCGGGTAGGGAAGGCGCGTGCGGATCATCATCACACGTTGCGGATCGAATCCGAGCGGGGCGTGCATGAGATCCCAGAAGCTGCGCAGCAGCAGCGTAGCGGCGATCATCAGCACCAACGACAGCGCGAATTCGGCGACGACGAGCAGCCGGCGCGTGCGCGCCTGCTCTCCGGATCCTGTCGAGCCGCGTCCTTCCAACTTGAGGACGCGCGTGATGTCGAGGCGGCGAACGTGCAACGCGGGAGCAAGGCCGAAGAGTGCACCCGCGACGAGCGAGATGCCGAACGCGACAAACAAAACACCCCAACTGATCGTGATCTCGTTGATCCGCGGCAGACTCGCCGGCACGAGCCGTACGAGAGAGCCTTTCGCGGCGAACAGAATCGCGACGCCCACGATCCCGCCGAGTACGGAGAGTACGACGCTCTCCGTGAGCAACTGTCGCGTCAACCGTGATGGCGCGCCGCCGAGCGCTTGACGGACGGCCATCTCGCGACCGCGCGCGCTCGCCCGCGCAAGGAGGAGGTTCGCCACGTTCACGCAGCCAATGAGCAAGACCAGGCCCACGGCGCCGAACAGAAACAGCAGCGATTGTCGCACGTCGCCAACGATGTTCTCCTTGAGCGGAATCAATCGGATCGTCCACTCGCTTCGCGGCGGATAATCGGCTGGATATTGCCGCTGCAGTGAGGCGACGAGAGCGTCGATCCGCTGCTGCGCGCCGGCGATCGTCAACCCGGATGTGATCCTGGCGATCGCCCCCGGAAAATGATTGCTCCGCAATTGAGACCACGTCGTCACGGGCGCGCCGACGAAGCCGAACGCCGGCCACACCTCGGTGCTGCGCTCTTCTTTCGTTCGTCCCGGCGCCTGAAAACCGGGCGGCATGACGCCGATGATGTGATACGAGTCGGAATCGAGCTGCACGACGCGGCCAAGAATCTTGGGGTCGCCGCCGAACGCGCGCCGCCACACTCCGTCGCTGATGACGATCTGCTCGTTATAGCCGGGAGTGGGATCCGCCGGGTCGAACGTCGCCCCTAATTGTGGCTTCACGCCGAGCAGCGCGAAGTAGTTGGGCGCCACGCTCAAAATGCCAACACGCTGCGGCCGCGACAGACCCGTGAGGTTGTTGTCATCGAACCACGTGGGCGAGACGTACTCGAACACGCCGGAACGTTGGAGATCCTGCCACTCCGGCGTCGACATCCCGACGTCCTCAGCGCCCACGCCGCGGAGATCGTCCCGGATGCGGACGAGCTGCTCGGGATGCGGATACGGGAGCGGGTGAAGGA
>Ga0070683_100002127_pt1 | contig 15643 bp, 16 predicted proteins | sample KBSC713LmetaG_FD_64662 | JGI IMG/M metagenome (GOLD analysis project Ga0070683, IMG submission 64662) | Corn rhizosphere microbial communities from Kellogg Biological Station, Michigan, USA - KBS C7.1-3L metaG | ecosystem: Host-associated > Plants > Roots > Rhizosphere ...
GTAGGTGTCCAGGGCGGTGACGGTGAGATTGTCCGTTTCTCCGGCTACCGGCGCGGTGGTGGTCGCCGTCAGCGCGAACTTGGCCGCAGCGGCCGGGGCCACCGTCACCGCCGGCGAGGCTGAGCTGGAGACCGTGCCGTCGGTAACGGCGATGCTCGGCGATTCGACCTTGTAGAGAGTCATCGTGCCGTTTTTGGATGAGCTGGCCGTGGCCACTCCGGCGCTGAAGGTGATCGCCGTGGCGGTGCCGAAGGCCGTCGCCGTTCCCGAGCCGTTGGAGACGGTCGGTTTGTTGGTGCCGATCGTTGCGGCCCCCGAGAAGATGAGGCTGTGGGAGCCGGTGTAGGAGGTCGCCAGGTTGCCGTAGGCATCCAAGGCGGTGATCGTGAGGTTGTCAGCTTCGCCCGCCGTGGGGGTGGCGCCGGCGGCTGCGAGTGTGAATTTCGCCGCCGCCGCGGGCGCCACGGTGACTTCCAGCGCGGTCGTGGTCGAGATCGAGCCGTCGCTCGCTCCGAGCTGGGCCGCGCCGCTCTTGTAGAGCTTCATCACCCCGTTCGTTGTGGAGGAGACCGTGGCGACCCCGGCACTGAAGCTGAGCGCGGTTGCGGTGCCGAAGTTGACGGCGGTGCCGGCGCTGTCGGCGACCGTGGCGACGGCGCCGTTGGGGCCGGCAGGCGCGCCCGAGAATGTGATGTTGTGCGGGCCGGCGTAAGTGGTGACCGTTCCCCCTTTGGCGTCCTTGGCGGTGATCGTCAGGTTGTCGCCGGCGCCGGCGGTCGGTGTCGTTGAGGTGGCGCCGAGCACGAAGTGGTCGGCGGGGCCGACTGTCACCGTCGCCGCTTTACCCGAGCTACTCGCGCTCCAGGTGCGCCACTTGGCTGTGACGACGTAGGTGTATGTGCCCGGTTCGAGCCCGCTGTCGGTACAAGTGAGGATCGAGAGCGTGGTCGAGCAAGTCCCACCCGCTTTTTCGCCGTTGCGGCTGACCGTGTAGGTGACGTTCCCCGTCCCCGGGGCGGTGACGGCGCCCCAGGTCAGCGCGACGATCCCGCCGGCTTCAGGCGTGGCGGTGGTAATCACGGGTTTGGCGATCGTCGAGACGACCGCTGGGGTGCTTTCGCCGGTGCCGTTGGTGGTGAAGTAGGCGACGGCGGTGCCCGCCGCGGCCATCGCCAGCAGGATGAAGGCGACGATCCCGGCGAGGCCGATTGGGAGCAGGCGTCTCATCCGCGGGCCGTCCCAGAGAACGAGAGCGGAAATTGGGCCCGCTGGCAGGCGTCCTGGCTCACCGGCAAGTCACGCAGCTGGATCGAGGGCGCCGTGGCCCCTGGCGCCGGCAGGCTCACCGAGCCATTTGCGGGGACCTTGATCGGGGCGGCGTTGGAGGCATTCGAGCCGCTCAGCACGAGATTTTCGGCGCTGCCGCAGCCGGGTGGGTCTGCCGTTGCGCTGACCTGCAGGCTGGTAACGAGGATCGGGACCGGGTTCGGATTGGTGATCGTCAGTGGCAACGCCTGCGCCGGCGCTCCCGGGTACAGGGCGCTGAGCCCGCCGAGCTGCGGCGTGATCGAGAAGTCCTTTGGTTCCAGCACCTGCCAGCGAAAGCGAGCGATCTTGCTGTGCTTCCCCCGCGCGCCGGCGCTGCGCACCGAGAAGCTGTGGCTGCCGGCCGCCAGCTTGCTGAAGCTCACCGGCGCTTGGCAGGTGGTCCAGGGCCGGCCGTCGAGGCGGCACTGGAAGCGTGGCCTGCCGCTGCGGACGGCGAAGCTGAATTTGGCGTTGGTTGAAGTGGCCAGCTTGTCGGGGTGCATGGTGATCTTGGGTTTGGGCAGCGAGGCGACTCCCTGGCTCCGCTCGGTCTTGGCAGCGGAGCCAGGGGTTGGGCTTTGCGGGTGCGGGGCGGCCGCGTAGGCGACGGCGCCGAGACCGGCGATGCCGACGAGCACGACAAGCACGCCGCGCATGGTCCGCATTGGCCCCGTCCGCCTCGTTTGGTCTTAGTTGTTGGTCAGGTGCAGCGTCAGCGTCGCACCCTGACACGGGTCCTGATTGGTGCCCGTTTCGTTCATCGTCAGGGTCCCGGTGGCGGCGACGCTCTGGCCGTTGCCAGGGTTGACCACCTGGTTGACCGGCACGGCCGCCATCGTGAAGTCCGGGTTAGCGCCGCTGATCGTGGTTTTGCATTCCGAGTGCGAAGCATCGACGGTGATGCTCGCGAGGGTGACGGTGCCGACCCGCTGGACGCCCGAGGACGGGTTGTCCACCGTGAAGGAGACCGGCGACGAGGAGCCCGGGTAGAGGCTGTTGGAGATCGTGGCGTGCAGCGTCACCGCGGAGCTCGAGCCGGCGGTGGCGGTGCCGGTGCCCGACCCGTTTGACGTGAAGTACGCAAACGCGACGCCGGCCACCGCGAGAGCGCAGGTGCAGCCGAGTGCGATGAACGCCCTCTTCTTGGTGATCCAGCGCATTACTTCCCCCTAGTCGATAGGTGAATGGTTTCCCGGAGCCTTGACTCCGGCAGGGGGAACATCGACGGATGACGTATCGGCCTTAAACCTGCAAGGGCAGACAGGTTTTTTTGCTCTTGTCCACTTTGTACAACGGCTATTTAGCCTGCAAATGCTGCATTTTAATTATCCGTGGGCCAGCTCGCGCTCGACGATCTGTGCCAGCGCGTCGGCAACTCCGTTGGCAGGAATGCTGCAGATTTTTGCCGCGGTAGCGGCACCGCGAACGTCTTCAGCCGCCCTCAGAGCGCGCCAGTGAGAGTCATACGACTCCCCGGCGGTGGCGATCGTGCGGCCATCGGCGCCGAGCAGGCGCCAGCGCCACTTTCCAACCAGGTCTTCATATGCGTCGAATTGGGGCATCCCGTCTCCTTTGATCGAATACGAACACATGTTCGCACGGCGATCGGCGGAAAAGTACGCTCGACGGCTCGAGGCCTGCGGAATAGGGTCGATGGCCCCACCCACCATCAAGGAGGCTGTCCATGTATGTGCGTGCCGTCCGATTCACCGACGTGTCCGCTGAGCGGATGCAAGAGCTTCTTACTCGCATCGAGGAGTCCGATGGTCCGCCTCCCGGGGTGCCCGCCACGGGTCTCAAAATCCTGGTTGACGAAGCGCAGGGGACTGCAGTTGTGCTCCAGCACTTCGAGAGCGCGGAGGACATGGAGGCGGGGGCGCGGGCATTCAGCGCGATGGATCCGTCGGAGACGCCGGGCACCCGGGCGTCGGTCGACATGTGCGAGGTGAAGCTCGAGCTAACGCCGAGCTGAAAGGCGCCGGCGGAGCAATGGGCCTCCACACTGACATTCCGAGCCGCGATCAGATCGAGCGACTCCTGCGGGCGCGTGGAGGCCTGCTTGTCTCGATCTATCTGCCGACCAGCCCAATCACAGCTGAGGCCGATGCAGCTCGGATCGCTTTCAAGAACCTGGCCGGAGAGGCGGTCGATCGCCTTCGCGCGGCCGGCCTTGACAGCGCCGATCGGGAGGAGATCGAGCAGGCGCTCGACGACCTCCACGACGACCTCGAGTTTTGGAGCGAACAGGCCCACTCACTCGCCGTCTTTGCCGACCCGCGCGGCCTGCGCAGCTTTCGCCTGCCGAACCGGCTGACGGCGGCGGTCCAGGTCGCCGATCGCTACTACGTGAAGCCGCTGCTGCGCACGGTCACCTTCCCGCAGACGGCCTTCGTCCTGGCGCTGGCCGAGGGCTCGGTGCGCCTGCTCGAGGTGACTCCCGACCTGCCCACCTTCGAGGTGAGGGTCCCTGACCTGCCGAGCGACGCAGCGAGTGCCGCCGGTAAGTCCTCGATCACCGACCGCTCCCCCTCCCGGCGCCTGCAGGGCAGCGAGGGCCGCAAGACGCTGGTCCGCAGCTACGCCCGGGCAGTCGACAAGGCTCTGCGGGCCGTGCTGGTCGGCCGGGACGTGCCGCTGATCCTGGCGGCGGCCGAGCCGATCGACGCGATCTTTCGCTCGGTCAACTCATACCCTCACCTGGCCGGCCGCTCACTGCCAGGTAGCCCCGAGGACTCGACCGATGCCGAGCTGGGAGAAGCCGCACGCGCGGTGCTCGACGAGCTCTACGCCGAACGGTTGCGCGATCTGGCGGACCAGTTCGAGCAGCGCTCCGCCGTCGGCCGCACGGCAGTCGAGATCAACGACCTCGGTCGCGCCGCGACCTTCGGTGCCGTCGAAGCCCTTTTCGTCGAAATCGACACCAAGCTCGCCGGGTCGGTCGACGAGGAGTCCGGCGTGGTCTCGCTCGACGATGTCGAGCAGGACGGCGACTACGGCGTCATTGACGAGCTCTGCCGCCGCGTCATCCTTACGGGCGGCAGGGTGCTTGCCGTGCGCGCCGCCGATGTTCCAGGCGGTGGTCCCGCGGCGGCGATCCTGCGCTACCCGGTCTGAGCCCTACTGGCGGCGCGCCAGCAGCGCGTCGAGCTTTTCGTAGCCCTCGTTGACGCCCTTCTCCATTCCCGACTGGAGCATCGTGTCGCGCGCCTCGACGCTGGGGAAGGTCGCGTTGACGAGGATCCGGGTGCGGCCGGGCTCGATTTCCTCGAACTCGACTCGGTCCAGGGAGGGGCCGTGCTCGTTACGCTCGAAGTCGAAGGTCTGGACGAGGAGTCGCGGCGGCTCGACCTCGCGGAACTCGCCGAAGAAGACGAAGGGGCCGTCGCCGCCGGGCCCCTGATGGGTGTAGCGGTAGGAGCCGGCGCTGCGCACGTCCATCTCCTGCACGGTCATCGTCAGTCGGTTTGGGCCGAGCCATTCGCAGAGCAGCTCCGGGTCGGTGTAGGCCTCCCAGACGAGCTCGCGGGGTGCATCGAAGTGGCGCTCGATGCGGACCTCGGTGTCGCTGAGGACGGTGACGGTCAAGGGGTGGCGGGTGTCGGTGTCGCCTGTCATTTGGATGCTCCTCGCTTTCGTTCGATCATCTCTTCGACCCGGTCGAAGCGTTGCTCCCAGCCGCGGCGGTACTGCTCGATCCACTCGCCGGCGTCCTCGAGCCGGCGCGGGCCGAGTCGGCAATGGCGGCTGCGACCGCGCTTCTCGCTGCTGATCAGCTCTGCCTCCTCGAGTACCCGCAGGTGCTTCTTCAGCCCGGTCAGCGACATGCCGGCCGGCGCGGCCAGCTCGCTGACTGTGGCGCTGCCCCCGCCCAGGCGCTGCAGGATCGCCCGCCGGGTCGGGTCGGCGAGGGCCGAGAAGGTGCGATCGAGGGTCGCTTGATACTGAACCATATGGTTCAGTATAGCACTTCGATACGGTGCCGCTTACTCGACGTAAGCGCCCTTCGATGCACCTGTAGGAGACCGCCCCGCATGTCCTCGTCCGCAGGCGACCGGACCAATCCCAACCTGACCTTGGCCGTGCTCGCCCTTGGCGGGATGGCCTACGCGCTGCTCAGTTCGGCCGTGGTGCCGGCGCTGCCGACGATGCAACACGACCTCGGCACCAGCGAGACCGGGATCACCTGGCTGCTTACCGGCTACCTGCTGGCGGCCTCGGTCGCAACCTCGATCCTCGGCCGGCTCGGCGACATGTACGGCAAGGAGAGGCTGTTGCTCTGGACCCTGGTCATCCTCGGCGCCGGCACCCTGCTCGCCGCCGTCTCCAACTCGCTGGCGGTACTGATCGCGGCGCGCTTCATCCAGGGCGCCGGGGGCGGCATCTTCCCGCTTGCCTACGGCATCGTCCGCGACGAGTTCCCGGCCGAGAAGGTCGCGGGCGGGATCGGCATGCTCTCGGCGATCCTCGGCATCGGCGGCGGTCTCGGCATCGTCCTCTCCGGCGTCATCGTCGAGAACCTCAACTACCACTGGCTCTTCTGGATGCCGCTGGTCGCCATCGTGCTGGCAGCCCTCGCCACCTGGCGCTTCGTGCCGGAGTCGCCGGTGCGCACGCCGGGCAAGATCAACTGGCTGGCGGCCGGGCTGATGACGATTGGGCTCTCGGCGGTGCTGCTGGCGATCAGCCAGACGACGACCTGGGGCTGGGTCTCGGGCAAGACGCTCGGCCTCCTCCTCTTCGGGGCGCTGGTGACGGCGGCCTGGATCGCGGTCGAGGTGCGCAGCCGCGAACCGCTGATCGACATGACGATGATGCGGGTACGCGGCGTCTGGACCACCAACGCGGCCGCCTTCCTGCTTGGCGCCGGCCTCTACGCCTCCTTCATCGTCTTTCCCCAGTTCGCCCAGCTGCCCAAGAGCACCGGCTTCGGCTTTGGCGCCTCGGTCGTGGTCTCCGGCCTGTACCTGCTGCCGGCGACGATCGGGATGACGATCCTCGGCCTGCGCGCCGGTCCGATCGCGGCCCGCTTCGGCTCGCGCAACGCGCTGCTCGCGGGGACGGTCTTCGCCACCGCCTCTTTCATCATGCTCGCCGTCGCCCCCGAACATCCCTACGAGCTGCTGATCGCCGCCGCCCTGCTCGGCGTCGGCATCGGCCTCTCCTTCGCCGCCCTCGGCAACCTGATCGTGCAGGCGGTCTCGCCGGAGCAGACCGGCGTCGCCAGCGGCATGAACAACGTGATGCGGACACTGGGCGGCGCCCTCGGCGGCCAGCTCTCGGCCACCTTCATCGCCGACCACATGGCCAGGAACCTGCCCGCCGTCACCGGCTTCACCGAGACCTTCCTGATGGCAACCGGCTTCCTGGTGCTCTGCTTCGGCGCCGGCCTGCTGGTGCCGCGCACCACTAGGGTTCCGCCGTGCCCGCCAAACGGCTCGCCGCGTGTGTCACCGGCCCGCGCGGCCGTTGGCTGACGGTTGCGGTCTGGGTCGCGCTCGGCATCGCCGGGTTCGTCGGACGCACCCAGATCAACGATGTGACCGCTGCTGGGCAGAGCAGCTACCTGCCTGCTCACGCCGAGTCGACCCGGGCCGTCGCTCTGCTTGGGCGCGACTTCAAGGGCGGCAACGACGTGCCGGTGCTGGTTGTCTTCGAGCGCAATGGCGGGCTCAGCGCCGCCGATCTGAACGCGATCGGCAGGCTCGGCAAAGGACTGGAACGGCTCGGGCTCTCCGGCGCGACGCCGGTCTTCGCTCCCTTCTCCAAGCAGGCGAGGCAGCCGCTGGGCGAGGTGACCCGGGTGGCGCGGGGGGTGGGGCCGATCTCGCGCGACGGCGAAGCCGCGTTGGTGACGCTGGCGATCGACAGCGAAGACCGCGGCGCTGTCGTCGACGGGGTGAAGGAGATCCGCGCCTACCTCGCCGAGCACAGTCGCCCGGGCCTGCACTCATATGTGACCGGGCCAGGCGGGGTGGCGGCAGACTTCGAGCAGGTCGCCGAAGATGCCGGCCAGACGCTGCTGATCGCCACCCTCAGCCTCGTCCTGCTGCTGCTCCTGCTGGTCTACCGGGCACCGCTGCTGGCGCTGATGCCGTTGCTGGTGGTCGGCACCGCCTACCTGATCGCGATCGGGCTGACCTACCTGCTGATCTCTTCCGGCCTGATCACGGTCAATACCGAGGGAACGTTTCTGCTCTTGGTGCTGATCTTCGGTGCCGGCACCGACTACTCGCTGCTGTTGATCCACCGCTATCGCGAGAAGCTCACCGGTGGCGGCGAGTCTTTGGTGGCGCTGCGCGCCGCGCTTGCCGAGAGCGTGCGGCCGATCGTCGCCTCGGCGGCGACGGTGATCGCGGCGATGCTGGTCTTGCTGCTCGCCGACCTCGAGTCGACCCACTGGCTCGGGCCGGTGCTGGCGATCGGGGTCGCGGTGATGCTCTGCGCCGGGCTCACCCTGCTGCCCGCGCTGTTGGCGATCCTCGGGCCGCGCGCCTTCTGGCCGGGGCGGAAGTCGGGGGCCCGGGAGGGGCGCCGCTTCTGGGCCGGGGTGGCGGGCCTGGTCCGTCGCCGGCCGCGGGCGATCGTCGCCGGCGTCTTTGCCGTCCTCGTCGGCCTCGCCCTCGGCAACCTGATCGACCACGGCACGATCGGCTTCGGCGAAGGCGAAACCCGATCGAGCGAATCGAGCCGTGGCAACGAGGTCCTCGACGAACACTTCCCGCCCGGCATCGGCTCGCCGCTGACAGCGGTGCTGCGGATCGGCGAAGTCGGCGCGGCGCTACACGGGCTCGAGCGACTCGACTCGGTCAAGCTCGCCGTGCCGGTCCCACCCTCCTCGGTCTCCGACCTGGCGGCGCTGGCGATCGTGCTGCGCGGCAACCCCTATTCGGGGGAGGCCGCCGACCTGGTCAAGGGAGTGCGCGAACGGCTGCACGAGGTCGCGCCCGGCGCCCTCGTCGGCGGCATCCCGGCCGAGAACTACGACGTCGAGCAGACCAACACCCGCGACACCAAGCTGATCGTGCCGGTGGTGCTGGCCGTGGTCGGCCTGATCCTGATCATCGTCCTGCGCGCGCTCGCCGCACCCGGCTACCTGATCGTCACCGTCGTCGCCTCCTTCGCGGCGACGCTCGGCCTCGTCACCCTCGCCTTCACCCAGCTCTTCGGCTCGGGCGGGATCGGCTTCGACCTCGTGCTGCTGGCCTTCATCTTCCTGGTCGCGCTGGGGGTCGACTACAACATCTTCCTGATGACCCGGGCCCGCGAGGAGGCGCTCGCTCACGGCACGCGGGAAGGGATCCTGGTCGCGCTCGAGGACACCGGCGCGGTGATCACCGGCGCCGGCCTGATCCTCGCCGGCACCTTCGCCACCCTGACCCTGCTGCCGCTCGAAGAGCTGGTCCAGATCGGCGCCACCGTCGCGGTCGGCGTCCTGCTCGACACCTTCGTCGTCCGCTCGCTGCTGATCCCGGCGATCACCTACCTCTGCGGCGAGCGCGCCTGGTGGCCTGGCTCAGCTCGATCACATGTAGACTAATGATCTACATGGCCGTGAACGACACCACCACAATTCGAGTGTCGACTCGTACCCGCGACCGACTGAAGATCCTGGCAGCGCGGCGTGGAGAGCCTGCCGGCGAGGTGGTGGCAAAGCTGGTCAGTGCCGCCGATGAGGAGGCGATGCTGGAGGAGATCGCGACCGGGTTCGAGAGGCTTGCTCGAGACCCCGCCGCCCTCGCCGCCTACCGGGCGGAGACGGCTGAGATCGAGTCCGCCTTTGATGCATCGACGCCCGAGTGGTAGGAGCCCGGCCCCAGCAGGGTGACGTGTACTGGGCCGACCCCGATCCCACTCGGGGGAGAGAGCAGGCTAAGCCGCGGCCTTTCGCGATCGTCTCGGTCGACCAATTGAACCGGGCGAGTCTCGGCCTCTCGCTCGCTGTTCCCCTCACCCGAACCGATTTCGGCAGCGCTCTCCATATCCCGATTCGCTCGCCCGAAGGCGGCTTGCGGGAGGATGGCTTCGCGATGCCCGAGCAGATGCGGGCGATCTCCCACGAGCGACTCAGCCGCCGGCTCGGGAATCTGCGTCCAGCAACTCTGGATGAGCTGCTGAAACGCTGCCGCGTTCTCCTGCGCTAGCGATCGCCGGCTGGTGGATCAGGTCTGTTCTCGACTGCCCCGGGTATAGGTGGTCCATGACCAACTCATTGAAGAGCACCATCGTTCGCAAGGCGGCTAAGAGTGGCGCCAAGCACACTGCCCACGGCACGGCTTCGAAGCTGAAGCGCAGGCCGTTCCGGGCCGGCACGCTGCTTGCGGTCGGTGGCGGGATCGGCGCCGTGACCGGCTGGGCAGCCGCGCGCCGAGGCAGTGCAACGCATTGAGCTCCCGGCAGGGCCGTAAAACGTTGCACCTCGGGTGAGCGCCGGCTCCGAGTCCTGTACAGATTCCGGGATGGGCGAGTTCCGCTACGAGGGGCACCGGATCTCCTACGACTCCTACGGGGCGGGCGAGCGCGTGCTGGTGCTCGTCCATGGGCTGCTGATGAACCGGCGCATGTTCGAGCGGCTGGGGCCGGAACTGGCTGCGGCCGGCAACCGGGTGGTATGCGTCGACCTCCTCGGTCACGGGCGCTCGGATCGGCCCGAGGACCTGCGTCTCTACTCGATGCCGATCTTCGCCCGCCAGATGGTCGCCCTGCTTGACCACCTCGAGTTGTCCTCGGCGGTAGTGGGAGGGACCTCGCTCGGCGCCAACGTCGCGCTCGAGCTGGCGGTCCACTACCCGGAGCGGGCGCGTGGCCTCTTCATCGAGATGCCGGTTCTCGACAACGCCCTGCCCGCGGTCGCCGGCGCCTTCACCCCGGTCCTGCTCGGGCTGCGGGCGGCGCGGCCCGCCTTCGAGCTCACGTCCCGCCTCACCTCGCTGATCCCGCGCACCAATTATCTGGTTGACATCGGCCTCGACTGGGTGCGTCAGCGCCCGGGGCCTTCCGGTGCAGTGCTCGAGGGCCTGTTGCTGGGGGAGACCGCGCCCCACCGCGCAGAGCGCCTCAAAATCAAGCAGCCGGCGCTGATCGTCGGCCACACACGCGACCCGGTCCACCCGTTCAGCGACTCCGGCATGCTCGCCGAGGAGCTCGAGAACGGCAGGCTCGTCGTCGCCGGCTCGATCTTCGAGTGGCGGCTCAAGCCCGCCCGCCTCACCGCCGAGCTGATCGCGTTTCTCGCCGAACTCGCCTGAGCGCAAGGCGTGAAGTACCTGGAAAACTGGGATGCCTCAAAAAGATCTCCCAACTTCCGTACTTTGGTACGCCTCGAGTGCTAGGATGCTCGCAAAATTTAGATCGGTCAAGTGAGAGAGGGACCCCGGGAGAGGGACGCTCAGGGAGCTTCAAAGGGAGGAGCCCCACCCATAGCGCACCAGTGCCTTAATCGGTCAAAGGGCCGGCCTTAAAAGCCGGAGATCCGGGTTCGAGCCCCGGCTGGTGCATCGGAACCCAAACGAAACCGGTGACCGGCTATGGCGAACAATCTCTTTGACCAACTAGACAAGATCTCAACTGGCGGCGAGCAGGAGCGTCCCCTCTGGGCGGCGCGCGCTCCCTACCAGCCGCAGGGCGACTTCGACCTGATGCTGGTGCCGCGGGTGAAGGGCTGGCAGGAGGACGCCGACGCGATCGCGGCGCTGGAGCGGATCGAGGCAGAGCCCTGGGTCGAGAGCATCGACCGCAGCGGCAGGCAGGTGCAGGCGCGCCTGGCAAGCGAGTGGATCGAGGCCACCGGCACCGCCCTCACCTCCGGCGAGGCCCCGTCTCACACCGACCTCGCCGCCGGCCGCCGCTTTGCGCTCAACTTCTGGGACGCTAACTCGACCAAGGCGCTGCACATCGGCCACCTGCGCAACCTGGCGCTCGGCAACGCGCTCGGCTCGGCGCTGAGCGAGGCCGGCGGCAAGGTCGAGCGGCGCAGCATCATCTGCGACGTCGGCCGCAGCATGGGCGAGGCGATGGCCGGCGTCGTCGCGAGCGGTCGCCACACGCAGTCCTCACCGGGCAGCGGCACCAAGAGCGACCACTTCGTCGGCGACTGCTACGCCGAGTACGTCAAGACCGGCCCCTCCTTGACCGGGCGCGACGACAACCCCGCCACCTCGCTCAGCCGCGAGGTCGACGTCCACCACGACAGCGCCGACGAGCTGCTGCAGCGCGTGCTCGACGGCGACCAGGACGCGATCGAGCTCTGGTCGAAGACGCGCGCCTGGGTGATCTCCGGTCAGCGCAAGACGTTGGCCCGGCTCGGCATCTCCTTCGACCGCGTCTTCTTCGAGTCCGACTTCCTGCCCGAGGTCGCCGAACTCTCCAACCTCGGCCTCGAGCACGGGATGCTGCAGCGCCGCCCCGACGGCGCGATCATCTACCTCACCGACCGCGAGGAGCTGGAGGAAATGCCGCTGCTGCGCGCCGACGGCCTGCCGACCCAGCACATGCGGGCGCTCGCCTACTGGATGGCGGCGCCGGGGCTGGAGGGCACGACCTCGATCCAGGTCTGCGGGCTCGAGTGGGTCGCCCACGTCACCTGCCGGCGCCAGCTGATGGACGAGATGATGGAGAAGGGGGCGGGGGCGGACATCAACCACCCCGCGCATGACGTCTTCCACGGGATGGTCTCCAAACAGAGCGAGTCGGTCTCCTCGAGCAAGAAGAACGCGCTGCTGATCGACGAGCTGGCCGAGTGGATCGATGCGGCGATGGAGCTCGAAGAGGAGCGCGTGGGAGTGCGCGAGCGCCACCCGGCGGCGGAAGCGATCGTGCCCCAGGTCGCGCTCGGCTACTTCCTCATGCACACCAACACCAAACCGCTCGACTTCGAACCGGAGAAGCTCTTGCGCGAGGAGCAGAGCCTCGGCTGGGACCTCGCCCGCGCCCGCGCCCACAATGGCAACGGCTCCGGCACTGCGACGGCCGAGCCGGCGCAAGACCCCGACTACCGCTTCGCTGTCGTCCAGTCGGAGATGTACCGGCGCCACCTACAGCAGGCGGTCGAGCGACTTGACGTCGGCCCGCTGGCGAAATACGTCGCCCACCTCTCGCGCTGGTACGTAGAGGAGGACCGCGAGCCACACGTGCAGGAGGCGATCCAGGCGGCGCTCGCCCAAGGGGCACGCGGCCTCGGACTGGAGACGGTTCGGTGAGGACGCTGCTGGTCGACAATCACGACTCCTACACCTACAACGTCTTCCACCTGCTGGCGGGCGTCTCGGGCGAGGAGCCGATCGTGGTCGACAACGACGCCGTCTCCTGGCGGGCGCTGGAGCGTTGGGACTTCGACGCGATTGTGCTCTCGCCCGGCCCCGGCACGCCGGGCCGCTGGCACGACTTCTGCGTCTGCGACGACATCCTCCGCTTCAGCGAGATTCCCGTGCTGGGCATCTGCCTCGGCCACCAGGGCCTGGGCAAAATGCTCGACGGCGAGGTGCGCAGCGCCCCTGAGGCGATGCACGGCCGCCTCAGCAAGATCTTCCACGAAGGCGACGGCCTCTTCGCCGGCATCCCGCAGGGCTTTCCGGTCGTCCGCTACCACTCGCTGGCGATCACCGGCATGGGCCCCGACGGCAACGTCTGCGCCTGGGCCGACGACGGCGTGGTGATGGGGATCGAACACCGCAAACGGCCGATGTGGGGCGTCCAGTTCCACCCCGAGTCGATCGCCACCGACCACGGCGCTCGTCTGGTCGAGAACTTCTTCAACCTTGCCCGTGAGCGCAAAGGGACCCCGGTACGGGCGACCAAGCGGCCCGCCGGCGCTCGCCCGCGCAATGCCCCGGGAGTCGGCAAGCCGGCGTCGGCCGACACTCACCTGCTGCTGCGCTCGATTCCCGGCGAAGCCTCGACCGAGGCCCTCTTCGAACGCCTCTTTGCCGAGGAGGAGCACGCCTTCTGGCTTGACAGCGCCGACGCGCCGACGCGCCTCGCCCAGGCTTCCTACCTCGGGACCAGTGCCGGCCCCGACCGCTGCGTGCTGGAAGCCGACGTCGCCGCCGGGACGGTGACGACCCATGGCGAACGCAGCGCGGCGAGCGAGCGCGGCTCGATCTTTGACGTGCTCGACCGTGAGCTGGCGCTGCGTACGCTCGAGACTCCGACAGAGGGCCACGTCTCGCCGAACCTGCTCGGTGGCTTCGTCGGTTACCTCGGCTACGAGCTGAAGGCCGATTGCGGCTCGACCAACGTCCACGTCTCCGATGTCCCGGATTCGGTGCTGATGCTGGCCAACAGGATCGTCGCCGTCGACCACGCCCGCCGGCGCACCCATGTGATCGCGGTACAGGCGGGCGAGGACGCCGGCGCCGAGCGCTGGCTCGGCCGGGCCGAGGCGGTCGTCCGCGACCTGGTCGCCAATCCACCCGCCGCTCCCAGTCCCGCCGATCCGGCCTTCGGCGATCCGAGCGCGGCCCACGTCAGCTTTCAGTGTGGCCGCGGGCGTGAGCAGTACCTCGCCGATATCGAGCGCTCCCAGGCCGAAATGGCGGCCGGGGAGTCGTATGAGGTCTGCCTCACCGACCAGATCTCGACCAGGGCCGAACCGGACCCGTTCGACCTCTACCGCAACCTGCGCCGCAGCAACCCGGCGCCCTTCGCCGCCTTCCTCAAGCTCGGCGAGGTTGCCGTCGTCAGCTCCTCGCCGGAGCGCTTCCTCTCGCTCGACCGCGAGCGCCGGGTCGAGGCGCGCCCGATCAAGGGGACGACCAAGCGCTCTGCCGATCCGGCCGAGGACGCGGCGCTGAAAGCCGAGCTGACCAGCGACGAAAAGACCTATGCCGAGCACCTGATGATCGTCGACCTGCTGCGCAACGACCTCGGCATCGTCTGCGAGGTCGGCAGCGTCGCCGTGCCCGAGCTGATGGTGGTCGAGGACTACGCCACCGTGCACCAGCTGATCTCCACGGTCGAGGGCCGGTTGCCGGTCGACCGCTCCGCCGCCGAGCTGACCCGGGCCTGCTTCCCAGGCGGCTCGATGACCGGCGCGCCGAAGCTGCGCACGATGGAGATCATCGACGACATCGAGGCAGAGGCGCGCGGCGTCTACTCGGGCGCGATCGGCTACTTCGGCCTCGACGGCGTGATGGACCTCAGCATCGTCATCCGCACCGTCGTACTGCGCGAGGGGCGGACGACGATCGGCGCCGGCGGCGCGATCGTGATGCAGTCCGATCCGGTCGACGAGTTCGACGAGATCCTGCTCAAGGCGCGGGCGCCGATGGCGGCGATTGCCCGCACCGTCACCGGCAGCGACTCGCCCGACTCCTGGAGCGTCGAGCTCGAGCCGGCCCGGGCGAGGCAGGCAGCGTGATGGAGGCCGCGGCCGAGCCGAAGTGCGTGGTTCGCGAGGCGACCGAGGCGGATGTTCGCGCTGCGGTTGCGGGGATTAGGGAGCTGTTGGTCGAGCTGAGTGGTGGCGGGCCGGCGGAGGAGGAGCTTGAAGCAGCAAGCCTCGAACTGGTCAGGGACAGGGGGTTGGGTGCCCTGCTGGTGGCGGAGGCGGGGGGCGAGGACGGCATCGTGGGGGTCCTCGCCGCCAGCTGGCAGCACGCGATCCACGTTCCCGGTCGCTACGGCACGATCCAGGACCTCTGGGTGCATCCCGAGTGGCGCAGTCGCGCGGTCGGCCGCGAGCTGGTCGAGGCCTACTGCGAGCTCGCCCGCGGTGAGGGTGCCAAGCGGATCGAAGTCGGCCTGCCGCGCGAGGACTTCGAGCGCATCGAAGCCACCACCGCCTTCTACCGCGCCAACGGCTTCGAGCACCTCGGCCCACGCATGCGGAGGAAGCTGTGAGCAGCGCGCTTCGGAGATTGACCCACCTCCAGGTGGGTCAAAGTCGGATGGGTGGCGATGGCTGAGCTCCTCCTCGTCGAGCAGCGCACCGGGGGCGAGGACGACGGCGCCCACTGGATCCTCGAAGGCGGGCGGATCCTGCCCGGCGTCGACGACAACCGCCGCATGTCCGAGCTCGGACGAGGCCTGCTGCGCCACCCGGGCGTGCGAGTGACCGCCGCCGACGCCGACAGCGAAGACGTCGAGCAGACCCTCAGCGTGCTGCACGACCCGGGCTATCTCGAGGCGCTGGCCGAGGTCTCCGCAGAGCCGATGGTGATCCCCGAGCTGACCCCGCCCGGCCTGCCGCCCGATATCCCCGTCAGCGCCGGCCTGGTCGACGCCGCTCGCGAGGGGGTGCGCACGGCGATGACCGCGGCCGAGCGACTGGCCGAAGGCGCCCGCTTCACCTACGCGCTCTGTCGCCCGCCCGGCCACCACGCCGGCCCGACCTGGTTCG
>Ga0070683_100002132_pt1 | contig 15628 bp, 10 predicted proteins | sample KBSC713LmetaG_FD_64662 | JGI IMG/M metagenome (GOLD analysis project Ga0070683, IMG submission 64662) | Corn rhizosphere microbial communities from Kellogg Biological Station, Michigan, USA - KBS C7.1-3L metaG | ecosystem: Host-associated > Plants > Roots > Rhizosphere ...
GTGATAGGGGCTTGGTTGCCCGCTGCGGAAGGATGGCGTTGAATGAGCGATACGATTGGTTTTCCCGACTCTGGTCTCGACCTGTCGGACGGTTTCAAGCCACACACCTCGCACTGGGGTGTGTTCTCGGCACGTCTTGGCGAAGCTGGTCTCGAAGTCCGATCGTATGCGGGTGATCCCGATCCAAACGGCATCATCGGCAACTTCCCCGCCGCGCTGCGGCACGACGCGCGCGTTGCTCGACCGGCGATCCGCCGTGGCTGGCTTGAGCGCGGCGCTGGCCCCGACGATCGCCGCGGCCGCGACGAATTCGTTTCCGTCAGCTGGGAGAAGGCGCTCGACCTCCTGGCTGGAGAACTGAGGCGTATCCGCGACACGCGCGGCCCCGGTGCGGTGTTCGGTGGCTCCTACGGCTGGTCGAGCGCAGGCCGCTTTCATCATGCGCAGAGCCAGGTCCATCGTTTCCTCAATATCGCGATGGGCGGCTATGTGCGTTCCGTGAACAGCTATTCCTCGGGGGCGTCCTCGGTGCTGCTGCCACAGGTTCTGACGGACTACGAGGACGTCACCAAGCGCAACGTCACCTGGGAGCAGATCGCGGCCGAGACCGAGATCGTGCTGGCGTTTGGCGGCATGGCGTCGAAGAACTCCATGGTAGCGGGTGGTTCGATCAGCAAGCATGTCGAGCGCGGCGCCATGGCAGCGGCGCGTCGGCGCGGCTGTGAGTTCATCCTCGTCAGTCCGTTGCGAGAGGATCTTCCAGCGGAGGCCGGAGCGGAGTGGATGACGGCGCTTCCCGGCACCGACACGGCCCTGATGATCGGCATCGTGCATACGCTCGTCAGCGAAGGGCTGCACGATCAGGCCTTCCTCGACCGCTACACCGAGGGCTGGCCGGTCTTCCTGCGCTATTTGACCGGTGAAGTGGACGGCGAGCCGAAGAATGCCGAATGGGCCGCATCCATCTGCGGCATCGACGCCGCGACCATCAAGGCGCTCGCGCGCCGCCTTGCCGGGCGGAGGGCGCTCATCACCGTCTCCCATTCGCTGCAGCGCGCCGAGCATGGCGAGCAGCCTGTGTGGATGGGCCTGGTACTGGCGGCCGCGCTCGGCCAGATTGGCCTTGCTGGCGGCGGTTACGCCTATTCGCTGGGCGCGATCGGCTATTACGGCCGGCGCGTCAACGCCGTGCCGGGGCCGACCCTCCGGCAGGGCCGCAACGGCGTCGCCGATTTCATTCCGGTGGCGCGCATCGCCGACATGCTGCTCAACCCCGGCGCCACCTATCGCTACGACGGCGAGACCCGGACCTATCCGGATATCCGCCTCGTGTACTGGGCGGGCGGCAATCCCTTTCACCATCACCAGGATCTCAATCGCCTGCGCAAGGCATTCGCGCGGCTCGACACGCTTGTTGTGCATGAGTTCGCCTGGACCGCGACGGCGCGCCACGCCGACATCGTCCTGCCCGCCACGATGACGCTCGAGCGCGAGGACATCGGCTATTCGAGCAACGATCCGCTGATGGTCGCCATGCACCGGATCGCCGAGCCGTTCGGCCTTGCGCGCGACGACTACGATATCTTTGCCGATCTCGCCGAGCGTCTCGGGGCCCGCGAACCGTTCACTGAAGGACGCACAGCGCGCGAGTGGCTGGCGCATCTGTACGAACCGACCCGCGCCTCGCTCGCCGCGCAAGGCCTCCCGTCGCCAACCTTCGAAGAATTCTGGGAGGGCGGCAGCCTGACCGTGCCGCAACAGGCAGACGACGGCGGTACGCTGCGCCGCTTCCGCGAGGATCCAATCGCTCATCCGCTTCCGACGCCGAGCGGGCGCATCGAGATCTTCTCGGCGAAGATCGCGGGCCACCGCGATGCGGATTGTCCGGGTCATCCGCTTTGGTTGGAGAAGACGGATGTTCCCCGACGCGGCTCGCCGCTCTATCTCATCGCCAACCAGCCAACAACGCGCCTCCATAGCCAGCTCGATTTCGGCGGACATTCGTCGGACGCCAAGCATCGCGGTCGCGAGGTCGCGTGCATGAATCCCCGCGACGCAAATGTCCGTGGTATCGCCGACGGCGACATCATCCGCCTGTTCAATGCGCGTGGCGCCTGCCTTGCCGCAGTGCGTGTCACGGAGACGATCGCGCCCGGGATTGTTCAGCTGCCGACTGGTGCCTGGTACGATCCGATGGGTCCCGAGGAAGAGGCGCCGCTCTGCGTTCACGGCAATCCGAATGTGCTCACGCGCGACATCGGTACCTCATCCTTCGCGCAAGGATGCACCGGTCAGCTCACGACCGTCGAGGTGGAGCGCTTCAACGGCAATCTGCCGCCGATCCGTGCTTTCGATCCCATATAGCGGCAAATGGCCCAGGACGGACCGCGCTCCTGGGCGTCGGCCAGAATGGGTAGCCGTGCGACTTTAGGTCAATGACCGGCTTGATCGTTCAAGCAAGCTGCGCCCTTGTGGCTTGCGTCGACGCCTGTACAATTCAGCGTAAACCGAAAGACAGCGAGACGTCAGCTCGCCCATTGGTCGGGGGGAACGGTGATGCGGCATGCAGCCATTTTGATATCATTTGGTTTGGCGTTGGCGCCGGCGACGAGCTGCCTCGCGCAGAATGCGACGCCGCATAATCTGATTCTCTTCGTTCCCGATGGGCTGCGTGGACGGATCGTGACGCCGCAAACGGCGCCGACGATGGCGGAGATTCGCGACAAGGGCGTGCATTTCAAGAATTCTCACTCGCTGTTCCCGACGTTTACGACAGCCAACGCTTCTGCGATGGCTACCGGGCATTATCTTGGCGATACAGGCGACTTCAGCAACACGATCTATACCGGCTATCCCGTCACGGTCGCCAACGGTACCGTGACGCCGTTCCTGGAATCGGATCCGGTGATCCTGGACGCGGATGAGCATCTTGGGGGAGACTACCTCAACGAAGAAACCTTGCTGAAGATGGCCCGTGAGAAAGGGTACAGCACCGCCGCAATCGGAAAACTCGGACCAACGTTCATCTTTGATCACACCGACAGGGTAGGGAGCACCGGACTACACTCGATCGTCATAGACGATGCCACTGGGGGCAAGAACGGTGTGCCGCTCTCGGATGAGATGAAAGACGCGTTGAGCAAAGCGAACCTTCCGCTTTCGACGCCCTCCCGCGGAGAAAACGGCAAAGCGGGTGATGCGAAGACGGCGGGGACCACCACCGCGAATCTTCAGCAACAGGCCTACATGGTGGATGTAGCCACCAAGATCGTGCTGCCTATGTTCAAGGCGAGGAACAAGCCCTTTGTGTTGGTCTTCTGGTCTCGGGATCCGGACGGAAGCCAGCACAACAATGGCGACAGCCTTAACGTGGTAACGCCAGGCATAAATGGGCCGACCTCGATGGCGGGCATCAAGAATGCCGATGACAACCTCGCAAAGCTTCGAACAGCGCTGGATGACCTTGGATTGACGGCGACGACCAACATCATGATCTCGTCTGATCACGGGTTTTCGACGATATCAAAGGAAAGCAAGACCAGCCCTTCGGCGAAGGCCAGCTACGCCGACACCCCGAAGGACTTTTTGCCAATGGGCTTCGTCGCCCTTGACCTGGCAAAGGCGCTGGACCTGCCTCTATTTGATCCCAACGACAAGAACGTCCGCCTCGCGGACGGCGCGCATCCAAAGGCGGGAAATGCGATTCTGGCGCAGGACCCGAACAAGCCGGAGGTCATCGTTGCCACGAACGGCGGCTCGGATTTGATCTATCTGCCCCGGAAGAGCAAAAAGCTCGCGGGTCGCGTTGTTAAGGCGCTGCTCGAACAGGACTATGTGAGCGGCATTTTCGTGGAAGACGACCTGGGCAACGTCCCGGGAACGCTACCGCTATCATTACTTGGACTACGCGGCAGCGCAGTTACGCCGCATCCGGCAATTGTCGTGAACTTCAGATCATGGTCCTCAGGTTGCGAGGAGGTGACGAATTGTTCGGTTGAAATCGCTGACACGGTCTTGCAGCAGGGGCAGGGGATGCACGGCAGTTTCAGTCGAGGTGACACGCTCAACTTCACGGCGGCAGTCGGGCCTGACTTCAAGTCGGGCTATGTCGATGACCTTCCGGTCAGCAACGCGGATGTTGGCGCAACCGCCGCCAGGATCCTGGGTCTGACGCAAAAGCCGAAAGGCAAGCTGGTCGGCCGCGTCATGACGGAGGCGATGCCGAACGGCGCAAGCCCGCGCGCTTTCTCCGAGTCGATCGGGTCGCAACCGTCAGCAAATGGACTGCGAACCGTTTTGAAATCCCAACGGGTCGGAGCCCAACGCTACTTCGACGTCGCCGGTTTTCCGGGACGAACATTGGGGCTCGAGGCGGAGAAGAAGCGGAGTCGGTAGAGAGGCGTCTCCGGTATGCGGAAACCAGCCGTGTTGCGACTGAAGAATGTGAAGAGTTGATGTCTGCGATCAGCCTGAAAAACGTGACAAAGATGTACGGGGCGATGCGGGCTGTCGACAACGTCAGTCTGTCCGCGGACGAAGGCTCGTTCCTGGTGCTGCTCGGGCCTTCGGGGTGCGGAAAGTCGACGACGCTTCGGCTGATCGCAGGGCTCGAACAGCCTGACCAAGGGCAGGTCCGCATTGGTGGGGTGGATGTCACCGGGCTGGCGCCTGCCCAGCGCAAGATTTCAATGGTTTTTCAGTCCTACGCGCTCTTCCCGCACCTGACCGTTGCCGAGAACATCGTATTTGGTCTGCGGGTGCGTCGGGTCGCGCGCGGCGAGCGCGATGCCCGACTGAAACGGGTGGCCGACCTTGTCGGACTGTCCCATCTCCTGGACAGGAAGCCGTCGCAGTTATCGGGAGGCCAGAGGCAGCGTGTCGCCCTTGGCCGAGCCATCATCGCGGAAACGAAGGTCTGCCTGATGGACGAGCCGCTTTCCAATCTCGATGCCAAGCTTCGACAGGAAATGCGGACGGAGATCAGAGCTCTGCAGCAGCGGATTGGAATGACGATGGTCTACGTCACGCACGATCAGGCCGAAGCGATGACAATGGCTGATCGGGTCGTGTTGATGCGCGATGGCCGCGTTGAACAGGACGGCCCTCCCGAGGATCTCTATCAAACGCCGGCGTCGACGTTCGCCGCCCGATTCATCGGGACACCGCCGATGAATGTCATCGCGAGCAACGGGCGACAGATCGGAGTGCGACCGGAGCACATGCGTATCGCGCCTGATGGCCGGAGAGTGGCTCGGGTCAAAGCGGTCGAGCATCTCGGCGCAGACAGCATAATTGTGTGCGAAGTCGACAATCAGCCGCTTGCCGTCCGCGAGGAAGGCTTCAGCAGGATTTCGCCAGGCGATGAAGTCAGAATCTCATGGGATGCAAGCAACGAACATCAATTCGATCCGGCAACCGGGTGCCGTCTCGCAAAACAGGCGGCAACATGATCAATCGATATGAATAAAGCCGAAAGCCAGGGAGGGAACCCATGAAAGCCTTTAAGCTCGCTGTAATGGCTGCTGCCGCGCTCATCACTCTTGACGCAGGTTTGCGCACTGCGTCGGCCACAGATCTCACCATGTATTATCCGGTCGCCGTCGGGGGTCCGGTCACCAAGATCATCGATGACATGGTGCAGCGCTTCGAGAAAGAGAATACCGATATCAAGGTGACTGCCGTCTACGCCGGCAACTATACCGATACGATGACAAAGGCGATGACGGCGATGAAGGGAGGCCAGCCGCCGCAGCTTTCCGTGCTGCTTTCGACAGACGTCTTTACCCTCATGGACGAAAACGCCATCGTGCCCATGGACGATCTCGTTGCCGACAAGAGCTGGTTCAAGAGCTTCTATCCAGCCTTCATGGCGAACGGTCAGATCGATGGGAAGACGTGGAGTATCCCATTCCAGCGCTCGACGATCGTGTTGTATTGGAACAAGGATGCCTTCAAGGAGGCCGGACTCGATCCTGAGAAGGCGCCCGCCAGCTGGGATGAGATGGCGGCGATGGCGGCCAAGCTCGTCAAGAAAGATGCTGCAGGAAACGTGACCCGCTGGGGGGTCGAAATCCCGTCGACCGGTTACGCCTACTGGATGCTACAGGCGCTCGCGATCGAGAACGGCCAGAAGATGATGAATGAGCCGGGTACGGAGGTGTATCTGACGGCACCAAAGACGGTCCAAGCCCTGGACTATTGGGTCGGTCTGTCGCGCAAGGATGGCGTCATGCCAAGGGGGAGCATTGATTGGGCCACCCTGCGGACGGACTTCGTTGAGGGAAAGACCGCGATGATGTGGCACACGACGGGTAATCTGACCGCGGTGAAGGATAGCGCCAAGTTCAATTTTGGCGTGGCTTTGCTGCCCGCCAAGGAACGGCGGGGCTCGCCAACTGGCGGAGGTAATTTCTACATCTTCAAGAGCGCATCGCCGGAGCAGCAGAAGGCGGCCGTCAAGTTCATTCAGTGGATGACCGCGCCGGAGCGTGCTGCGGAATGGAGCATCAAGACCGGCTATGTTGCCGTCTCTCCTGCAGCCTACAAAACCGAAGCCATGGAGGCATATGCGAAGGGTTTCCCAGCGGCCGTGGTTGCGCGCGACCAGCTCAATGAAGCGGTGCCGGAACTTTCCGTGCATGAAAACGGGCGGATCTACAAGTTCGTGGGCGATGCCGTCCAGGCGGCTGTTACCGGATCGCAAAAGCCGCAGGAAGCCCTTGCCGCTGCCCAGCAACAAGCTGATCGCGTGCTTCGTGCCTATAAATAACATGGTCTGTTGCGAGCCTCAGAGGAGCGGTCGGCCAATCCAATGACAGATGTGCCGGCCGACTTGCCCCGGACTTCGGGAGGCGCGCGGGCGTGGCTGACCGAACTCAACGCCTGGCTGCTGTTGCTACCGGCGTCGGTCGTGCTCGTCGCGTTTACCCACTATCCGGTGCTGGCGACGATCCGGAGCAGCCTGTTCGTTGTCCGAAGGAACGGCACCGAAATATTCGCAGGTTTGGACAATTATCGCGCGATGGCTGACGACGCGATCTTTTGGAAAGCGCTCGTCAATAACGTCTGGTTCGCGCTTGGTACGGTGCCCACTTCGATGGCGTTGGCGTTGTTGATGGCGCTATGGGTGAATCGCAATATTCGAGGCCGTGGCTTCCTGCGGCTAGCCTATTTTACGCCGACCGTGCTCCCGATGATTGCCGTCGCCAACATCTGGCTGTTCTTCTACACGCCGGATTACGGATTGCTTGATCAGTTGCGCGCTTTGGCTGGCTTGCCTGGGTGGAATTGGCTGGGAGACCCTCGCACCGTGATGGGGTGCCTGATCGTCATGGTGATCTGGAAGGAGGCGGGCTTCTTCATGATTTTCTATCTCGCCGCACTTCAGCAATTGCCGCCTGATCTCAGCGAGGCAGCAGCGGTCGAGGGGGCAAGTCGGCTCTATATCTTCCGCCGCATAACCTTTCCATTGTTGATGCCGACGACGCTCTTCATTGCCATCAACGCCGTCATCAACTCCTTCAAGCTGGTCGATCACTTGGTCATCATGACGAAGGGGGGACCCAACAACGCCAGCACACTGCTATTGTACTACATCTACGAGGTCGCTTTTACGTTCCAGGATAGCGCTTACGCCGCGACACTGACCGTAGTGCTCATCGCTATCCTGAGCAGCCTCGCGCTGATCAAGTTCGGCTATCTCGATCGGCGGATACATTATCAATGAGGGAGCGAACGTCCATTCTGGAAGCCGTCGCCGCTTGGGTCTTGGCCCTGGTATGGATTGCGCCGTTGGCCTATGCCCTTTGGAGTTCGCTTCATCCCGCAGCCTTCGCTACGTCATTCAGCCTGTCGGCGCCATTGACGTTCGACAACTTTGTCCGGGCTTGGCACCAGGCGCCGTTTGGCCGCTACTATCTCAACACCGTCATGCTGGTTAGCTTGGTCCTGGCGGGTCAGCTTCTCCTCTCGACCCTGGCGGCTTATGCCTTTGTGCATTTCAAGTTCAGGGGCAGCGGGGTGGCATTCGCGCTTGCGCTGCTTCAGCTGATGATCATGCCCGACGTCCTCATCGTGGAAAATTACCGGGTCATCAGCAAACTCGGACTGCTGGATACGATCCCGGCGATCGCCCTGCCATATATGGCAAGCGCGTTCGCCATCTTCCTTCTGCGGCAGACGTTCAAGAGCATCCCACGCGAGCTGATAGAGGCCGCTAAGGTCGAGGGCGCCGGACCGTTGCAGATTTTATGGCGAGTTTACGTGCCGCTCGCTCGCCCCACCTATGTCGCCTTTGCGTTGGTCTCGGTCAGCTACCATTGGAATAATTTCCTTTGGCCGCTTATCGTTACGAATTCGGTGGAAAGCCGCCCCCTGACTGTAGGTCTCGCCGTGTTCGGTGCACCGGAAACGGGAGTGGACTGGTCGGTCATCAACGCCGCTACGGTGATGACGATGGCGCCATTGCTCATCGCTTTCCTGATATTCCAACGCCAATTCGTTCAATCGTTCATGCGAGCGGGAATTAGGTAGATGCTTCTGGTGACCTGGAATATCCAGTGGGGCAAAGGCTGCGACGGTGTCGTCGATTTGGCGCGGACGGTTGCGGTTGCAAAGGAGCTCGCTGACGCGGACCTCTTCTGTTTCCAGGAGGTATCTGAACATTTTCGTCCGCTCGACGGAGATGTAAGGCAGAGCAGGGAGTTGGCGTTGTTGCTGCCCGGCTATACGGCAATATTTCGTCCCGCCGTCGAAACGATGGATGATGAGGGCAGGGTGCGTCGTTTCGGAAACATGACGCTGTCGCGTTTGCCTGTGTTGCAGGTTCGCAATCATCTTCTGCCTTGGCCCGAGGCGAACACTGTTCGCTGCATGCAGCGCCACGCATTGGAAGTGACGGTGCAGGCGCCGTTTGGTCCTCTCCGCGTCGTAAACACGCATCTCGAATATTATTCCGCGGCACAGCGAGAGGCGCAGCTGATGCGCCTGATGGACCTGCAACAGGAAGCCTCGACAAGTCCGAAGCCAGGGCGGACTAATCATGACGATCCCTATCTGAGCTTGACGCTTTCCCCATCCAGTCTGCTCTGCGGTGATTTCAACCTTGATGTCTCCGATCCGCAGCACAGGCTCATTGCGGAGTCGTCCCGTTCGGGACTGAACTACCGGGACGCCTGGACGGTATGTGACCCGCAACGCAAGCATGAACCGACGGCAGGACTGTACGACCGTGTCCAGTGGTCCAAAGGACCCGATTGTCGGGATTTTGTGTTTGTCACGGAAGATCTGGTCTCTCGCGTTCGGAGGATGGAGGTTGACGGTCAGACCGACGCGTCGGACCATCAGCCGATCGTGATTGAGCTGGCCAATTGAGGCGAGATGTTTCGCCATCGCCGACGGTGCCGTGATCTATCTCGGCGAGGTTATCCATCGTGGCGATTTCGTGCGGATTGAGATGGATCTGCGCCCTTGATCTCGACCTGCGGGCCGCGGCACGGGCCTGTCATCGCGGACGACACGAAAGCCAATGTTGCTTGCCGAGCTGTCCGGCGTATTGGAGCTGCGCGCGGCCACGCGATAGCGAGCCCGCCGCGCGCGGCCATTTCCCATTCGGCTTCCGTCGGCAGGCGCGTTCCTGGCATGACCAACCGGCAGCACGCGAACGTCCGCGAGCAGCTCAGGGAGCGCGTAGTCTGGCAGCTCAAGCGGCTGCGGCTCGCCGACGACACGCCGATCGCGATCGAGCACGCATTCTACCCGCCGGACATCGGGCTGGAACGCGACAAGCGCGATCTCAAGGGCTGATTGGTGCCGAGGTCGATCCAATGGCTGGCGATCACCAGCGCCACGGAGCAACGGGCAAGCTCAGCCGCGTCCGATCCGGTCCAACGGTGTGACGGGCTGGCTCGCACCCAGCGCGTCATAGCCATCCTCGTCTATGTCGCGACCGTGTTGCGTCGACATGCCCCGCGGATAATAAAGGCTCTTAAGAATCACTAACATAGGCGCGACATAAAAATCCCTCCGGTGGGATGGAGGTCAATAATTCCAATACTTTCGGATACCTATAGGTGGCTGGGGAATCTGGATTCGAACCAAGACAAACAGAGTCAGAGTCTCTCGTCAAACATTGATTTTGCTACAAAATTTCTCCTTGTGTCGCGTTCAGTCAGTCCTTGACCAAATCCCCCAACAGATTCGCCGTCACAGTCAGCTTAGCGAGCGTCAGTCCGCTAACAGCAATCTCCTCGACCGAGCGGCGGATACGCGTCGCTTCAGGATGAGCCGCGAGCCAGATCTCGGTAGCCCGCTGGCCGCATTGGCCGGTTGTCAGCATATCCGCGGTCAATCTCCTTTCAGCTGCTGCGATCTGGTCGACCGCACGGTCGATGGCGAGACGTTCGAAATGATCGTTTGCTGGCACGCTGCGCGCGGCGACAATGATGGGATTGAGATGGAAGTCTGCCTCGGCGGCGAAGAAGGTCGTGGCGGCGTCGCCGATGGCGCGGCTGGTGCGCTCGGCGACAGTCACGATATCCGGTGCGGAGACCAAGGCGTCGAGATCGGCGAGTTCGTTTGCGAGGTCGGTGGGGACGCCGGCATCGATCAGGTCCCGTCGCTGCTTGCTTCGGGTGGCCTGCAAGTCCCGCGGCAGAGCGCTGTCGAGTCCGGCGGCGATCTCGCGGATACTCGGGCCAAAGCGCGAAATCACTGCGTCCAGGCCGGCTTTGAAATCAACGTTGCGCACATACCAGACCATGCGGGAGAGCAGGAGGTCCTGAATCGCCGCGTAGAGGCCGAGTTGCACCTGACCGTTGATCTTGTTGTCGAGCGCATCAATCGCGTTGTTCAGCCGCTTGAGACCGTAAGATTCCTGCACCGCCACGAAAGCCATGACGATGGTGGATACGTCGGCGTCCGTCTCATCGATCAGGCGCCCGATGCAGGTCGGGCCTCCGCGATTGATCACGGCATTGGCAAGATTGGTGGAGATGATCTCCCGCCGCAGACGATGGTGTTTCATGGAATCGGGGAATTTGTCTCGAATCTCATGCGGGAAATATTTTGACAATTCGCCGATGAGATAAGGATCGTCCGGAACGCTCGTGACGAGCAGATCATCGTATAGGGTAAGCTTGGCGTAGGCGAGCAGCACGGCAAGCTCCGGCCGCGTAAAGAGTTGCCCGCGCTGAGTGCGCGCGGCGATCGCGACGTCGTCCGGCAGGAACTCAACGGCGCGGTCGAGGAGGCCTCGCCGCTCGAGCGATTGCATCAAGCGGGCAAGGAAGCCGTTGTCGGCCACACCCTTGAGTTCAGCTAGCGACAACGCCAGCGACTGAAGGTAATTGTTGCGAAGCACCAGCGTGCCAACCTCGTCGGTCATCGCACCAAGCAGACTGTTGCGGTCACGCGGACTGAGGCGCCCCTCGCGTTCGGGGCGAGTCAGCGCAATCTTGATATTGACCTCGACGTCGGAAGTGTTCACTCCGGCCGAATTGTCGATGGCGTCGGTATTGAGCCTGATGCCGCGCTGCGCCGCTTCGATGCGGGCGCGCTGGGTCACGCCGAGATTGGCACCTTCGCCGATCACCCGGGCGCGTACTTCGGCGCCGGTGACACGGATTGGATCGTTCGCGCGGTCTCCAACCTGATCGTCGCTTTCCCCCGACGCGCGGATATAGGTGCCAATGCCGCCGAACCACAGAAGGTCCGCGCGTGCTTTGAGGATCGCCGTCATCACCTCGAAAGGCGTGGCTTGCGGCTTGTCGAGGTCGAGCAAGGCCTGCACCTCCGGTGCGAGCGGAATTGCCTTGAGCGAGCGCGAGAACACTCCGCCGCCCTGCGAGATCAGCGACTTGTCGTAGTCCTGCCAGCTCGATCGCGGCATGCTGAACAAGCGGAGGCGCTCGACGTGGCTGATGGATGGATCGGGCGAAGGATCGATGAAAATGTCCCGGTGGTCGAAAGCCGCGACCAGCTTGGTTGCCGGCGAAAGTAGCATGCCATTCCCGAAGACGTCGCCGGACATGTCGCCCACACCGGCTACTGTGAAGGGCACGGTTTGGATGTCGGTGCCGAGCTCGCGAAAATGTCGCTTGATGGCTTCCCACGCGCCGCGCGCGGTGATGCCCATCTGCTTATGGTCATAGCCCTGGCTGCCGCCGGAGGCGAAAGCGTCGCCAAGCCAATGGCCTTTCTCGACCGATATCGCGTTGGCAGTGTCGGAGAAAGTGGCCGTACCCTTGTCGGCAGCGACGACGAGGTAGGGATCATCCCCGTCGTGCCTCATGGTGTCGTCGGGCGGCACGATCGCGTCGCCATCCAGATTATCCGTGAGCTCGAGCAGCGAGCGAACGAAGATGCGATAGGCTTCGGTGCCTTCCGCGATCCAGGCCTCGCGATCGGAGGGTGGCGGCAGGCGTTTGGGCACGAAGCCGCCTTTGGCGCCAACCGGCACGATGACGGCGTTCTTGACCTGCTGGGCCTTTACAAGGCCGAGGATCTCGGTGCGGAAATCCTGCGGACGATCGGACCAGCGCAGGCCGCCGCGCGCCACCTTGCCGAAGCGCAGATGAATGCCTTCGACACGCGGTGAATAGACGAAAATTTCGTAAAGCGGCCGCGGTGCCGGCAGGTCTTCGATTTTGTGGGCGTCGAACTTGAAGGAAATCACCGGACGCGGCTGCCCGTCCTCGCCGATCTGCCACAGATTGGTGCGCACGGTGGCCTGTACCAGATTGGTGAAGCGGCGCAGGATGCGGTCTTCATCGAGCGAGGCGACGGATTTGAGTTGTTCCTCGATCTCGGCGAGGAGGGTGGTCTCACGTGCCGAGCGCTCGGCGTCGGTGGCGGTGAGACGCGGGTCGAAGCGAGCCTGGAACAGAGCGACGATGCTGGTGGTGATCGCGGTGTTCTTGCCCAGTGTCTTCCACATGTAGTCCTGGCTGAACGGAGCGCGAATCTGGTGCAGGTAGCGGGAGAGAGCACGGATGGCCGACACTTCGCGCCAGCCCAGGCCCGTGCGCAGGATCAGAGCGTTGTATCCGTCGGATTCCGCGCGATCGCCTACCACCGCCATGATCGAGGCTTCAACGCGACGGCTGAATTCCGAGGTGATAACGATCGGCTTGCCGTCATTGGTTTCGATCGCCATGTCGTGCAGCCAAACCGGCGCCGGTGCAGGCTTGGCGCTGGGCGTGATTTGATAGGTGCGCTCGTTGACGACGCGCAAACCGTGATTTTCGATCACCGGGACCCGATACGACAGCGACAGGGGCGCGCCGCGCGAAAAGACCTTGAGGCCGAAACGCGTCGGGTCGTTATTGCCGTCGACGCGGCCGACCGAAAGCGCCACGGGGCGAGCGGCGGAGAGCTTTTCGATAGTGGCGATATCGGCAATCGCCTGTGTGGTGTCGAAGACCTCGGTATAGCCGCCGGTAAAGGCCCGGGCATAACGGTTGGCGAGCAGGCGGGCCCGCATGCCGTCAGTGGTGGTTGCAAGCGCGGCCTTCAGCTTGTCACCCCACGTTGCGGCGATGGCGCTGATCCCGGCTTCCAGCATGGTGCGCTCGATGACGGGCGTTTCGCCTTCATAGCGCGCAATGATGTAGTGCACGCGCGCCAGCGACCCTTCGGGGAAGGAAACGTAGGAGGCCGCCAACGTCCCCTTGTAGACTTGGGCCAGGAAGGCCGCGACACCTGCGCGCACGTCAGTGTCGTATTTCTCCCGTGGAATGAACACGAGGATGGAGACGAAGCGATCGAACTTGTCGGCCCGTGCCAGCGCCCTCACGCGGGGGCGCTCATAAAGCATCAGGATCTCCATGACGAAATTATAGAGCGTCTCGGCATCGACCTGGACGAGTTCGTCGCGCGGATATTCTTCGAGGATATGCAGGAGAGCCTTGCCGGAATGGCTATTCGGGTCGAAGCCGGCGCGATCGAGCATCTGCGCCACCTTGTGGCGGACGTACGGGATTTGCCGCACCGAGCGAGTATAGGCGCCCGAGGTAAATAGGCCGACGAGGCGTAATTCACCCTCGAGTCGGCCGTCGGGCGTATAAAGTTTGATGCCAACGTAGTCCATGCGGACGCGGCGATGAACGCGGCTACTCACGTTGGCCTTGACGACAATGAGGAGGGTTGGCTCCCGCATGAACTGGCGGATTTCCTGTGTCATCACCACCATTTCAGTGCCGCGGCGCAGAACCTTCACATCGGGATCGCGCAGTATGCCGAGGCCTTCGCCGGTGCTGATATTGTCCGACGCATCCCTGTTGGGCGCGAAGCGATATTCGCGCAAGCCCAGAAAGGTGAAATTGTCGGCGCACAGCCATTGCAGGAACTGGTTGGCTTCGGCGACCTCGTCGATCGGCAGTGGCGGCGGATTGGAGCTGAAGGTCTTGATCGCCTGCTCGACGCGGGCGCGCATGGCCCGCCAGTCGGTGACGCAGGCGCGCACGTCGTTGAGCGTCCTGGTGAGGCTGTCGATCAGCCTCTGGCGGTCGGCGTCGGAATCGAGGCGGGCGATGTGCAAATGGATCAGGCTTTCGCGCGCGCCCTTTGTCCCGTCGGGCAGCGTTTCGCCGTAGAAATGCAACAGCTTGCCTTGCTCGCCGCGCTCCACGGCAACGATCGGGTGGGCGACCAGCGTGACTTCGATGCCCTGCTCGGCGAGTTCCGCCATGATCGAATCGAACAGGAAGGGCATATTGTCGTTGAGAGCTTCGAGCACGGAAATCTCGCGTCCGTCCGGCATCATCGGATTGTCGATGCGGACATCTGCACCGCCAGCCGTGCGTTGCTGCACATGCTCCCAGGCCTGTTCCGCCAGGAAGGCCAGGGATGTGGCATCGTAGCTGCTAAGATCCTCGATATTGGTGTGGCCGAACAGAAGCTCGGCAAAAGTCCGGGGGGTCTTGCCCAGCTCGACGCTCCCCGCTGCATCGCGGATCAGGGTTGCTCGGGCCTTGTCGTCACGCCACGACGCCATAACGTCCTCCATTTCCCGCGCGATCCGACCGCAACCGCGATCGTCCGCTTGATTTTGGAGTGCATTTCTTCGAGCGCCATTGTCTCGATCGCGAGCGATCGCGTAAGCGAAATCCTCGGTCTCGGAGCTTCACAGCTCCTGATCACAGTACCATCCCAGAGCGGCCTGCGCCAGTTATTGCGGTGCCGTCCCAGGCGCTCAATGTTGGCAGCTTGCCCGTGTGCAGTGCGTTCTAGTCTCGGTCTGCTTGGCCGTTTCTATGAGTCGGAAAATTGAAGAAGATATCGCAGGTTCAGTTGGCGTGGCGAAAGGCGGTCGCGCTTCCCGCTACTTTCCTGCGACTCTCTACGCCAAACTACGATTTCGAACGACTTTCTCCGCTCGATGGTAGCGCTTGGGCGCGAGGCATGCCCTTACGCGAGTGGATTTCTCAGAATGGTCAGTAATGGAACGCGCGAGGACCCTTCGTTCGGCTCATTGCCTTCCCCAATGCCAACGATGGCAGCTGGCAATCACGAATCATTCAAAACCAAAATCCCAAAACGCAAGAAAGCGAGGTCCAACACCTCGCTCTCCTGTAAAATCAAATACCATATCAACACCAATTCCGCTTATTTATTCGGTCGATCTGAATTC
>Ga0070683_100002133_pt1 | contig 15626 bp, 11 predicted proteins | sample KBSC713LmetaG_FD_64662 | JGI IMG/M metagenome (GOLD analysis project Ga0070683, IMG submission 64662) | Corn rhizosphere microbial communities from Kellogg Biological Station, Michigan, USA - KBS C7.1-3L metaG | ecosystem: Host-associated > Plants > Roots > Rhizosphere ...
AAGCGCCATGTTCGGAAGAGGCACCCGTGAGGAACGATCAGCCGAAGCCGGGGATGGGTATAGCGCGCCCGGCAGGCTAGCGGCCAGGCGGAGCCGGCGAGGAGGAAGATGACTATTCGCGCGGAGGCAGCCGCGGTAGCCGAACGCACTCCTGTTTCTCGCCACTCTCGTAGAATTCAGCATCCCCTCGTAGAGAGGCTGCTGATGAGCACGGACGAAACCACGCCCCCTGACTACGTCGCGTATACCGCGGTCGGCGGACCGCTCGATGGGCAAACGATCTCGGTGCCCGCGAACACGACGCTGTTTTACTACAAGCCACTTCTGCCGGTGCGAGGAAAGCGCGTGGGACGGGCGCGCTATCGCCTGCAAGATGGACAGCTGGTGTGGATAGAACCGAAGACATGAGCGACGAGCAGCCGAAGAACACGGCCGTCGCGCGTCAGGCGAGCACCCGAACCTGAAACGCGTGAATACCGTAAACGTCGGTCGTCCGCCGAATCAAATCCGCGCGGAACTACGGGAAGGAACAGAGACTTTTAGAAAAAGAGTCTCATGCTTCTCACGTTGTCTGGTTCCCCGCCTAAGTCCGCGATGATCCGCCTAGTCCGCGTCCAAATTCAATCCAACCATATTCGGCGGCATCGTACGATGAAGCCGTTCAACTAGTCGACACAAATAGATGGCCCGATGCGGCGTCGCGACGCAGATTGCCCCATCCCCCATCACGATACCCTGTCGATGCGACCCCTCCATCTATTCCTGATCAGCGCGGCGATTCCCGGCGCAGCCGCGCTCAACGCGCAGAATCCAACGCCGCCGCAAAACCCACCGGCGCAACAGCAACAGGCCGCCCCGCCACAGCAGGGGCAGAATCCGCAGCCGCGACGTCCGCGACCGTACAATCAGGTCATCCCCGATCGCGCGCACACGGAGCACGGCGGCGTCACGGTACATCGGGTCGACGACCGCTACTTCTTCGAGGTCCCCGACTCGCTACTCAATCGCGACATACTACTTCTGAGCCGAGTGGCCGGCGTGCCGACCGGGTTCGGCGGCTTCGAGTTCTCGGGCGACGAGATCGCGCGACGCGTCGTGCGATGGGAACGCGTCAACGACCGCTTGAATCTCCGAACGATCAGCTTCGCCGCGGTCGCCGACGATTCACTCCCGATCTCGATCAGCGTTCGCAACAACAACTACGGACCAATCCTCGGCGCCTTCCCGATTCAAGCATTCTCACGGGACAGCACGAGCTACGTCATCGACGTCACGGACTTCTTCTCCGGCGACACGCCGGGAATTTCCGGGCTCAACCCGCAGCAGCGCACGCAGTATCAAGTTCGTCGCCTCGATCCCGCTCGCAGCTACGTCTCGAGTGTTCGTTCTTTCCCGATCAACGTCGAGGTTCGGCACGTTCAGACCTTCGACGCTGGACAGTCGCCGAGTGATCGTGCGTCGAACACGATTTCGCTCGAGGCGCGGCAATCGATGATTCTGTTGCCGAAGAAGCCAATGCGCGCGCGCGAGTTCGACCCGCGCGTCGGCTACTTCACCGTGAGCCGGGTGAACTACGGTCTCGATGAGCAGAAGGCCGCCACTGAGACTTTCATCACGCGCTGGCGGCTCGAACCGAAAGATCCCGCGGCGTACGCGCGCGGCGAGCTGGTCGAACCGATCAAGCCGATCGTCTACTACATCGATCCCGCGACGCCGACCAAATGGCGACGCTATGTAAGAGAAGGCGTCGAGTCGTGGCAGAAGGTGTTCGAGAAGGCGGGCTTCAAGAACGCGATCCAAGCAAAGGAGCCGCCGACGAAGGACGAAGATCCCGACTGGGATCCGGATGACGCGCGCTACTCGATGGTCCGCTGGGCGGCGAGTCTCGTTCGCAATGCGATGGGCCCGAGCACACCGGATCCGCGAAGCGGCGAGATCATCAACAGCGAGATCGTCTGGTATCACAACCACATGCGGTCGTATCGCAACCGGCTGATGATCGAGACGGGCGCAGCCAATCCGATGGCCCGCACGCTCGACATCCCCGAAGAGCTCATGGGCGAGACGATGCGGCAGGTCATCGCGCACGAGATCGGACACGCCCTCGGACTCCAACACAACATGGTCGCGTCGTCGTCGTTCCCGGTCGACTCGCTTCGATCACCGACGTTCACGAGCAAGTACGGCGTCAGCGCGACGATCATGGACTACGCGCGACAGAACTATGTCGCGCAGCCGGGCGACGGTCTCAAGCCGAAAGACTATATCCGGAGGCTCGGACCGTTTGATGATTTCGCGATCAATTGGGGATACCGCTATCTCCCGAACGCGAAGAGCACGGACGATGAACGGAAGACGTTGAACGATTGGCTCGTTCATCAGACCGGACCATTTCCGTATCGGTATGTCTCGCAAGCATTCGGCAGCATGGATCCGCGTTCGCAGACGGAAGACATCGGCGACGATCCGATGCGCGCGACCGACTACGCGCTGAAAAACATGCGTAAAGTCGTTCCGCAGCTCGTCTCGTGGACGACGAAGAACGGCGACGACTTCGCGGATCTTCAAGAGATCTACGACGAGACGCTGGGTATGTGGTCGACGTACATGGGCCACGTCACGACGGAGATCGGCGGCATCACGGTCGACATGAAGACCGCGGAGCAGGGCGCCAATGTCTACCGCGTCGTGCCGAAGGCGAAGCAGAAGGCAGCTCTCGCGTTCTTGAAGGAGAATGTTTTCACGACGCCGACCTGGCTCGAGTCAAAAGAGATCGCCTCGCGCATCGGACCGTCGACGCTCGCGACGCGACAGTCCGCCGTATTGACGTCGCTGCTCGGCGCTCCGCGGTTGGCGCGACTCGCGGCATCTGAACAATTCGATGCAGCGAACGCCTATGGGCTTGCTGAATTCCTCGGCGACCTCAAGGCGGCGATTTGGGGCACGTCAGCGCCGGATGCGAATCAGCGGATGCTGCAGCGTGTGTACGTGGAGCGACTCGGCGTAATTGTCAATCCGCCGCCAACGCCGACATTGCCGCCGCAGGCGATCGCCGCCGAACCTGTAACGCCACCCCCGTTCGTGACGGCGCCGAATATTCCGCGCAGTGATCTGCCCGCGCTGGCGCGAATGCAGCTGCGTCAGATCCGTGAGGAGGCTCGTCGCGCGTCGACGTCGGCATCGAACGCGGTCAATCGTGCGCATTGGCAGGACATCGCCGATCGCGTCGACGACATTCTCGAGGCGAAGAAGAAGTAGCAAGAGCAGCGTCATCCCGAGCGCAGCGAGGGATCGCTTTCCAGCGAAGGCAGTTCAATTGCCCAGCATGGAAGGCGATCCCTCGTCGCTTTGCTCCTCGGGATGACCCGTTGAATGGAAGCGATCCGCCGTCGCTTTGCTTCTCGGGATGACCGTTCACGCGCGGGTCAGCTCGTGCGACGCCCCTCGACCGACCACTGCCGTTTCCCTTCGACGATCGAGCCGGCGACATCCCTATCGGAGAACTTGAGCGACACCGTCGCTTTGCCGGTGGACAAGTGGAGCGACCCCTTGAGCGTATCGTCCGTGACCGACACGCCATCGATGATGGCGGGGCCGTTGCCGTCGGTGATGAACGTGACCTCGAGACATCCTTCGATATTTTCGAGCATCAGCACCGCCGTGCTCGGATCGTTGCTCTTTTTGTTGGTAGTCACCAACCGGAAGACCCCGGTGCGGGTCGGAGTGACGCAATTGCGTGTGCCGCCGGAATCAACCGGAGTGGCCCGCGCGTGAGCCGGTTCGCCACCGAGAAGAGACAGCGCGAGAACTGTAGCCGCGATCACCATGAGAATCCTCCAACGACATTTCGTTGAACGTGTGCCGCCTGTACGGGGTGTGACACACCGAGGATTCAGATTGGTTGCCGGCTTTGTGTTCGCGTTTTGTGTTGATGAGTATTTTCTAAATACTCGTGCCATCCCGAGCGCAGCGAGGGATCGCTTTCACGAAAGCCGTTGTGAAACGGCCTGGCCGGGAGAGCGATCCCTCGTCGCGTTGCTTCTCGGGATGACAGCCCTGAGAGGCTACGTCTGCTCTGCAGGTCGGCGCAATCGAGGTGCGATGCGGACCGCGGTGCCATAGCACAACACCTCCGAGACACCCTGCATGATCTCGGTCGCGTCGTAGCGAATCGCGATTAGCGCGTTCGCGCCCATCGCGAGCGCGTGCTCCCGAGCGCGATCGTACGCATCTGAACGAGTGCGCTCGCAGAGCTCTTCGAGCAACGAGATGTTGCCACCGCGGATCGTCTGCAGCACGGAGCCGAGCGTTCCGAAGATCGAGCGTGAACGAACGACGATCCCGCGCACGACGCCGAACGTCTGCACGACGTCGTACCCGTCGACGGCGTTCGATGTCGTCGTGATGAAATCCGGCAGTGAATTCCGATCCATGGCACGTCTCGCGGGTAGAGGTCGCGCCGAATCTACCGCTGAATGCCGTCGCCCGCCTTGAAGAAGCCTGGAAGCGAGACCGGCGACTTCCCCGTGATCGGCGCGGCGCCGAAGATCGCCGAGGCAGCCGCGCACTCCAGACTCTCGCTCACGCCATACGTGTTCACGTATGTACCGACGCTCGGAAACTGTCGAATGAGATAGGGGTTGCCGAACGACACGACGACCGTCGGGCGACGCTGTGCGACGGAGTCGATCCAGGATGCGATCGGCTGCGGCACCGCGACGCGCCCTTCGCCTTCGACGCGTCGAACGTAGGCTGCAACGACCACCTTGCTCGCGTTCGCCGCTAACTTCGCGATCGAGTCGAGCTGCTGCGCATTGGCGCCCGGCGTTATGCGGACGACTGCCGCCGCCCGCGACGTCCCGGACTTCCCGCCAGCCCCTCGCATCGCGGGGCGACAGCTGCGTCCGACTTTGATTTCCGTTTCGGGCGCGTACTCGACGAGCAACATCATCCCCGGATCGCCGCGAAGAGGAATGAGACCCTCCCGATCCCGAATCAACGTGATCGCGCGCTTCGCAATGTCGCGCGACAGCGCACGGTTCTCCGGCGATCCCACGATCTCTCGAATATTCTCGAGCGAAGAGATCGGCGCGGCGACGGCGCCGGATCGAACTTTGAGCTCGAGAATGTGCCGCACGGCGCTATCGATTCGTGCGCGCGTGATCTCGCCCTTCTCGACCGCCGCAACCACCGCGTTGATGGCGCGCGTCGGATCACTCGGCTTGAGCAGAATGTCGGCACCGGCTTTCACCGCTAGCACACTGCTCTGCTCCGTCGTGTACCCCTTGCCGACGCCTTCCATCGTCATCGCGTCCGTGATCGCGACGCCGCGGAAGCCGACCGAATCGCGTAAGAGATTCGTGATGATGCGCGGCGAAAGCGTTGCGGGAGTCGTGCTGTCGCCGGAAATCGCCGGCAACGCGATGTGCGCGGTCATCACGAGCGACGCACCTGCCGCGACGGCCGCCTTGAACGGGACGAGCTCGACGGAGTCGAGGCGCGCGCTGTTCGCGCTTACCAACGGAAGGCCGACGTGCGAATCGACGTCGGTGTCGCCGTGACCGGGGAAATGTTTGGCCGTCGCCAGCTCGCCGCCGTCTTGTGCCCCTCTGACAAAAAGCGCCGAAAGTCGAGCGACGCGCGCTGGGTTCTCGCCGAACGAGCGCGTGTTGATCACCGGGTTCGACGGGTTGTTGTTGACGTCGACGACCGGCGCAAAGTTTATGTGAATACCAACCGCGCGTCCCTCGCGCGCGATCGCACGGCCGACGTCGTACGCATCCGAATCGCGAGCCGTCGCGGCGATCGCCATCGCGGTCGGAAAGACGGTCGCGCTCCCCGCATCCAGCATGTAGTGCGCGAAGAGTCCACCCTCGAGTCTGCCTAATCCCGGCTCGAGGTCCGCGCTCGTGAGCAGCGGAACCTTGGATCGACGCTGCATGTCATTGATCTTCGCGGCGACTTCGATCGGTGTTCCGAGCGACATCGACACGCCCCCGATGTGATCGCGCTCGATCCAGCGAATCACTTCCGCGTAGCTCGAGTCCCGGGTGTTCGTGTAGTCGCCGAGTACCCACTCCATGACCATTTGTCCAACACGTTCGCGAAGTGTCAGCGACGCGAGTGTCTTCTCGATCCATTCGCGTTGGCTCGAGGTCAGAGGCCTCGAAGGGTCGATCGGTCCACTCGGAGCCGCAACAGAAAGCGGGGCGACCTCACGCCGTGCAGCGGCTGTGCACCCCGCGACGGTGACGAGACCAAACGATATCAGGGCTTTCGCTGTCTTAGTCATTTGATGAAACACCGATGTTAGCCCCCCGTACGACCGGCCCATGAGAAACGTCAAACTCGCTTTGCGCACGCTGTTCAAAACGCCATTCGTCACGACCGTCGCGATCCTCTCGCTCGCACTGGGCATCGGCGCGAACGCAGCGATTTTCTCGTTGTTCAACCAAATGCTGCTGCAGCCGCTGCCCGTCGCACAACCGGACCGGCTGGTGAACCTCGGCGCACCGGGCGTGCAAGCGGGCTCGAACTCATGCAATCAAACAGGTGGCTGCCAAGAAATCTTCAGCTATCCGATGTTCCGGGACCTCGAGAAAGCGCAGACGGGATTCAGCTCGATTGCCGCGCACCGATTGATCGGGGTCAACCTCGCGATGAAAGGCCAGACGCCGGTCAATGGACAGGCCGCGCTCGTCTCCGGCTCGTACTTCCCGACGCTTGGCATCACTCCATCGCTCGGCCGTCTGTTTTCGCAAAGGGATGACGAAGTCATCGGCGGACATCCGATCGCGGTGCTCAACTACGCGTTCTGGGAAACGCAGCTCGGCTCGAACCCGAACGTGTTGAATCAGCAGATCACGGTGAATGGCGTTCAGCTGACGATCATCGGAGTTGGACCGAAGGGATTCAACGGGACGACGATGGGTTCGCGGCCATACGTCTATGTGCCGATTACGATGAGGAAGGCCTTGCAGCCGCGCAACGACGACATGATGCGGCGCAACAACTACTGGGTCTACTTGTTCGCGCGCCTCAAGCCCGGTGTCACGATGAAAGGCGCGCTCACAGCGATCAACACGGTTTACTCGCCGATCATCACCGACGTCGACGCGCCATTGCTCAAAGGACTGAGCGCGCAGACGATGGCGAAGTTCAAGTCGAAGAAGGTGACGCTCGCCGATGGACGACGCGGCCAGAGTCAGGTGCAGCGCGAAGCGAAGACGCCGCTCTTCATGTTGCTCGCGACCACCGGGATCGTTCTGCTCATCGCTTGCGCGAACATCGCGAATCTGCTGCTGGCTCGCGCGGCGAACCGAATGATGGAGATGGCGGTTCGCCTCTCACTGGGCGCGACGCGTCGTCAGCTCGTCGCACAGGTGCTCACCGAATCAGTGCTTCTCGCCGTGCTCGGTGGTATCGTGAGCATCGTCGTGGCGCACTGGACGCTCAACGGCGTCACGGCAATGCTGCCGCCCGAAGCGACGACGACGATGGCGTTCAGCATCAGCACGACGGCGCTTCTGTTCACCGGCGCGCTTTCGATCGGCACCGGGCTGTTGTTCGGAATCGTTCCCGCGCTTCAGAGCACTCGGCCCGATCTCGTGACGGAGCTTCGAAACAACTCCGGCAAATTATCGGGGAGCCGAGGCGCCGCGCGGTTTCGCACGTCGCTGGTGACTGCGCAGATCGCGCTCTCGATGGCGCTTCTGATTTCGGCGGGACTTTTCATCAAGAGTCTGCAGAACGTCAGCAAGGTCGATTTGGGGATCAAGATCGACAACATGGTCACGTTCGCGATCTCGCCGGCATTGAGCGGTTACGACTCCGCGCACACGAAAGAACTGTACACGCGCGCCGAACAAGAGATCGCGGCGATTCCCGGCGTGACCGGCGTGAGCGCGTCAATGGTGCCGATTCTCGCCGGCGACAACTGGGGCCAAAGCGTTTCGGTCGAAGGCTTTCACAAGGATCCCGACACGGATGACAACGCGCGGTTCGACGGAGTGGGGCCGAATTTCTTCAAGCTCATCGGCGTTCCGGTCCTGTCGGGGCGTGATTTCGCGGAGAGCGACAACGGCGGCTCGGCCAAGGTGGCGATCGTCAACGAGACGTTCGCGAAGAAGTTCAACCTCGGACAGAACGCCGTCGGCAAGCACATGTCGATCAATAACGATTCTCTGAACATCGAGATCGTTGGGCTCGTGAAGGACTCGAAGTACTCGGAGGTGAAGGACAAGATTCCTCCGGTGTATTACACGCCGTATCGTCAATACGGAACGGTGGGCTCGACCTACTTCTACATCCGCAGCTCGCTGCCGAATGATCAGATACTGCGCGCGGTGAACGGCACGATGAAGAAGATCGATCCGAATCTCCCCGTCGAAGATCTCAAATCGATGCCGCAGCAGGTGCGCGAAAACGTGTTCCTCGACCGAATGATCGGAACGCTGTCGGCGTCATTCGCGCTGCTCGCGACGCTCCTCGCGGCGGTTGGTCTGTACGGCGTCCTGGCGTACTCGGTCGCCCAACGCACGCGCGAAATCGGCGTCCGCATGGCACTAGGCGCGAACTCGTCGACGGTTCGCGGGATGGTGCTGCGGCAGGTCGGTGTGATGACGTTGATCGGCGGAATCATCGGAATTGCCGCGGCGATCGGGCTCGGGCACGCCGCGCAGTCGCTGCTCTATGAGCTCCAGGGTTACGACCCGACTGTCATCGGTCTCGCGGCGGTTGCGCTGACGATCGTCGCTCTCGCCGCAGGGTATCTGCCGGCGCTGCGTGCGTCGCGCGTCGATCCAATGGCGGCGCTGCGCTACGAGTAGTCGAAAAGAAGATCGGGGCGTGGTTGGCGGAGCGGCGGCATAGCGTCGGCGTCACAGCAATGGGGCACTTACGCCGAGTTTTGCCAATCCCGCCAACCACCCCCGGTTTCGCTCTAAATGGCACGCACGAATCAGGTCGCCACCGGCGGGCGCGCGAGACGCTCGGCGATCGGCATCGCGCTGATCGCGATCACGAGATGAAGGACTCGGATTATCCAGTGCATGTCGCCGACGAGTAGCGTCTGCTGCGCCATCCCGAACCCGGCGATGACGACGCCCCAGACAATCGCGAAGACAGCCAACCCAACGTTCGACTTCTTCACCAGGGCGAGCACGGCGATCACCCAGAGCAGCACGACGTACACGACGCCGATCGTGCGGTGAACCGGAATGGCGGTAATCCAGTGTCCGGTCCAAAAGCCGATGCCGACGATGAGCTGAACCGCGGCACCGAGGCGCATCAGCATCAGAGAAATCCGAGCGACGTTCATTGCGTCCTCCGAAAGAGAACTGCGACGGCGGGTCATTTGCGCACCAGCGCTCCGGCGCACTAATTAGACTGCATGTACAACGAAACTATACAGGCAGTCTAACGAAATCAAATCCGGCAGAGAACCAGATCTCCGCTGCTTCTCGTTTCGCTCGATACCGGATCAGGATGGCGAGATCAGCAGATGACCCGACCCTATCAGCCCCGCGAGCGCCAGCGACAGGTCGACGCGGGACGAGAGAGAATCCTCGCCGCCGCACGCGACGTTCTCGACGCCGACGATGGCGAACCGTTCTCGATCGACGCCGTCGCCAAGCGCGCCGGCGTCGCGCGGATGACCGTATATAACCAATTCGAGTCGAAGGCAGGCCTCCTCGAGGACCTGTTCGACTCGATCGCCGAGCGGGGCGCGTTCGGCCAGATGGCGAAGGTTTTCGCCATCGAGGATCCAGACATCGCTCTCGACGAGTTCGTCGCATTGTTCGGACGATTTTGGACGAGCAGCCGTCGCGCGCACCGGAAGCTCCGCGCGGCCGGACTGCTCGATCCCGAGCTCGAGAGCGCGATGGTCGCGCGTAACGAACGACGCCGGCGCGGCGTGACGGAGCTCGTCAAACGAGTCGCGAAGGAACGAAAGCTCCAGCTGGCAAAGGACGACGCGGTCAACACGCTGTTCGTGCTGATGAGCTTCGACACGTTCGACGCGCTGGCGGGGCCGACGCGCACGCCCGAAGACGTCATACCGGTTGTCCGCCGGCTCGTGCGACTCATCACCGGGGCATAGCAATCGTCGAGTCGCGAGTAACGTTTTTCCCCTATTCGGGTGTCTAACCGGAGCGTTCCCGCGATCAACCTCATCGACGGTCACATGCTGAACCTGAAGCTTGCCCTTCGCACACTCTTCCGGACTCCGTTCGTCACGATCGTCGCCGTGCTGTCGCTCGCACTCGGCATCGGGGCAAACTCAGCGATCTTCTCGCTGTTCAATCAGATGCTGCTGCGACCGTTGCCCGTTCGCGACCCCGCGAGGCTCGTGAACCTTGCCGCACCTGGTCCAAATCCCGGATCACAGTCGTGCACGAACGCCGGCGGCTGCGACGAGGTGTTCACGTACCCGATGTTCAGAGACCTCGAGGCCGAGAAGGGCGCGTTCAGCGGAATCGCGGCGCATCGTGGCTTCGGAGCGAACGTCGCGTATCACAATCAGACGTTGAACGGTGACGCAGCCTATGTCTCCGGTTCTTACTTCGGCGTCCTCGGCGTCCAACCAGCGCTCGGACGACTGCTGACGACGAACGACGATCAGGGGATCGGGCAGAACTACGTCACCGTGCTTGGCTACGACTTCTGGCAGACGAAGCTCGGCGCGAATCCAAACGTCGTGAATGACAAGATCATCATCAATGGCCAGTCGATGACGATCGTCGGCGTCGCGCCGAAGGGGTTCGAGGGCACGACGCTTGGCAGCACACCAAACGTGTACGTGCCGATCAGCATGCGACACGTGATGGACCCGGACTTCAAAGGATTCGAAAACCGCCGGACCTACTGGATCTATTTGTTCGCGCGGCTCAAGCCGGGCGTGTCGATGGAACAAGCAAAAGCCGCGATCAACGCCGTTTACAGGCCGATCATCAACAACGTCGAGGCGCCGCTGCAAACCGGCATGAGCCCGACGACGATGCAGAAGTTCCGGACGAAGGAAGTCACTCTCGCCGACGGGCGCCGCGGACAGAGCTCGCTGCACGCGCAGACGCGCGCCCCGTTGATTCTGCTCTTCTCGATCACGGGCATCGTACTGCTGATCGCGTGCGCGAACATCGCGAATCTTCTTCTGGCGCGCGCTGCCGGCCGCACGACCGAGATGGCAGTTCGATTGTCGCTTGGCGGAACGCGCAGTCAGCTGCTGCGCCAACTGCTCACTGAATCCGTATTGTTGGCGGTGCTCGGCGGCATCGTGAGTCTCGCCGTCGCGCATTTCACGCTCGCCCTCCTCGTGATGCTGCTGCCGAGCGGCCAGTCGACGATGGCGAACTTCGGGCTCAACACCGGCGTTGTACTGTTCGCCGCTCTGCTTTCGCTCGGCACCGGATTGCTGTTCGGTCTCTTCCCCGCCCTGCAAAGCACCCGACCGGACATCGTGTCTACGCTTCGCGCTGGAAGCGGAAAGCTCGCGGGTGCGAGAGCGGCCGCGCGCTTCCGAACGTCGCTCGTCACCGCGCAGATCGCACTCTCGATGGCACTGCTCGCGGCGGCCGGCCTGTTTGTGAAAAGTCTAACGAACGTGAGCCGAGTGGAGCTCGGGCTCAAAATCGATCATGTGGTGACCTTTGGAGTGTCGCCGGATCTCAACGGATATCCGCGCACTCGGTCCCGCGCGTTCTTCTCGCTACTCGAGGAAGAGCTCATGGCGGTTCCGGGCGTCGACGCGGTCTCGGAATCGCTCGTGCCCGTGCTGGGAGGAAGCAGCTGGGGCAGCGACGTCAGCGTCCAAGGGTTCAAGCGCGGTGCGGATACCGACGCGAACTCGCGCATGAACATCATCGGACCGTCGTTTTTCAAGGCGCTCGGAATGCCGATGGTCGCCGGACGCGAATTCACGACGGCCGATGGACTCGGCTCGGCGAAGGTGGTCATCGTCAACGAGGCCTTCACGAAGAAGTTTGGTCTCGGACGCGACGCAATCGGCAAATTCATCGGAACAAACGGCCGCGATTCGCTCGACACGCAAATCGTCGGCGTCGTGAAGGACGCGAAGTACGATCGCGTGAAGCGCGACGCCCCACCGATGTTTATCCTGCCGTATCTGCAAGATTCGACGATTGGGTCGCTTCACTACTATGTGCGGACGGCAGGCGATCCGGCCGCCGTGGTTCGCGCGATTCCCGCGATCGTCAAGAAGCTCGACGCAAACTTGCCGGTCGAAGGACTGAAGACGATGCCGCAGCAGGTGCGTGAAAACGTCTATCTCGACCGCATGATCAGCATTCTGTCGGCGAGCTTCGCGGCGCTCGCGACGTTGCTCGCTGCCATCGGGCTGTATGGGGTGCTCGCGTACTCAGTCGCGCAGCGCACACGAGAGATCGGCGTTCGCATGGCGCTCGGTGCCGATGCGGGTAACGTGCGCACGATGGTGCTTCGTCAGGTCGGCATGATGACGCTCGTCGGCGGCACCATTGGAATCGTCGCGGCACTCGGCGTCGGACGTTGGGCGAAGTCGCTCCTGTTCGAACTTCAGGGCCACGATCCGATCGTGCTCGTCGGATCGGCGGTCGTGCTTGCGTTCGTCGCGCTCGGAGCCGGCTATCTGCCGGCGCTGCGAGCGTCGAAGATCGATCCGATGCAGGCGTTGCGGTACGAATGAGAAGTCATCCGAGCGTAGCGAGGGATCGCTTTCACTAAGGCAGTCGAAAGGCCTTGGTTGGAAAGCGATCCCTCGTCGTTTCTCTCCTCGGGATGACCCTGTTTTATGCCTGTCGCCGTCCAGGAACGACCACCGGAACGTTCGTTGTCGAGACGGACGCGGGCTGCGGCGCAGGTACCGCGACCGTCGCGTCGATCTTCTTGCCTGTCGTGCGACCCGCGGCGTAGCCGAGAACGGCGCCGAGCAGCGTGCCGATGATCGCCTCGGTGATTCTCCCGGCGAGCGCCAGGACCAGCATTCCGGCGACGATGATGACGAGCGTCGTGAGCTCGAGCCAGAGACCCGAGGAGAACAGGTAATGCTGGAGCTCCGTGCTGCGGAAAATCCGTGGCGCGAACATCAGCGTGATCACGACAACGCCGAACATCGGCAGTCCGACGTAGATCGCGTGCGTCTCGCTTCGATTTTCTTCCTGGGCGCCGATTTGGTGCGCGAGATCGTTTGCGCGGCGACGGAGCCGTGCGACTTCCGAGCGTCCGGCGTCGCGCGCTTGGCGAATCTCGGACATGCGTCGTGAGAAGGCGGCCGACATTGCGACTCGATACGCCTCGAACCCCGAGTCGCTCATCGCCGCACGGAAATCCGCGATGTCCTGATACGTGACACGCGCGACCGCCTGCTTGCCGTAGTCGCTGCGACGAACCTTCTCCCACAACGGCGTGTCGCGCGGCGGCATGTCGCCCGCGACCGCCACGACGGCGGCGTTCGGCGAACGCGTAAGAACGTCTTGTGCGGCCGCCGACGAAAGAACACGGGTGCCGAGCGATGTCTCGCCTTCGGTGAAATCGCGCGTCGCGAGCGTCACGGCGTCGACGAGTCGAGCAATGACGTCCGGCGAGTCGGGCGCGAGTCGCAATTCTGCGGCGATGCCTTCGACACGGCCGACGTCTCGATTCACGAGCGGAGACTTGGCGAAGCGCATGATTCGCGTGCTGTCGATCGCCATCATGCGAAGCACAGAGTCCACTGGCTCGAGCGATGCCTCGAGTCGTCGCCGCTGTTCGTCGACCTCGAGCAAGGTGCGCTGCATCTCGAATCGCGATGCGCCGACAGCAGAGCCGTCCGCCGCGACCGGAGCTTGCGCGACGACGCGGTGAACGAGCGGGGCGGCAACGGTGATCGCGAGCGCGAGTCGGAGCGCGACGGAAGTGCTCATGCGTGACATGAGAATTTTCGCTCGGCGAACTGTGTGAGGCAGACGATGGTGCGGCGAGAAAAACGAGCCATCTCTTCCGGCCACAACTTATACTCAGAACCGATGAGTGCGGAATGGCGGATTAATGAAGTCGTTCTGGGCACGGCTCGATCTGTGGAATTCGAAGGAATGTGACCTCTGGCCGCGGTGGATTTTCCTCCGCGCGCTGGGGGCGATTTTCTTCTCGGCGTTCTATTCGCTGTGGTTCCAAATCCATGGACTGATCGGCGCGCGCGGCATTTTGCCGGTCGAGAGCTACCTCGCGACCATCGTCGCCGCGCTGCCCGGTGTGAAGCGCCTGTGGTATGTGCCTTCGCTGTTCTGGATCGACTCGAGCGACCGCGCGCTCACGCTCGTCGTCGCCGCCGGCCTACTCTCCTCGCTGCTCGTCATCGCGAACGTCATGCCGAAGCTGACGATCGCGCTGTCGACGCTCCTCTTCCTGACCTTCATCGCCGCGTTGCAAGACTTCTCGTCCTATCAGTCCGACGGGATGCTGCTCGAAGCCGGCTTCATCTCGATTTTCTTTGCGCCGAGCGGTTCGCGGCCGGGACTCGGCGCAAGCGATCCGCCGACGCGAGCCGCGCTCTTCATGCTCCGCTGGGAATGGTTTCGCATCTACTTCGAGTCGGGTGTCGCGAAGCTCGCGAGTGGCGACATCCATTGGCGGAATCTCACGGCGATGGACGAGTACTACCAGAACGGTCCACTCCCGGCCTGGCCTGGCTGGTACGTCCAGCATCTACCGCACTGGTATCACGCGGGGACGGTCATCGCGACGCTCGTCATCGAGCTCGCCATTGTCTGGGCGGTATTCCTTCCGCGGCACATTCGGATCGCGTGCTTCGTCGTCGTCACCGGGCTTCAGATTGGCATCATTGCCACCGCGAACTACGCATTCCTCAACTATCTCGTCCTCGTGCTCGGCGTTCTTCTTCTCGACGACAGCGCGTTGGCGAGCGTCGGACTCCGCGTGCGTGACGTTGTGGTTCCGGCGCTAACAAGTGTTCGACGATGGCGGCTGGGTGTCGAATATTTCGTGATGGCGTGGCTACTCTACGCGACGGTTGTCGTTTTCCTCGCGGCGCGCTCGTCGAGCGTCCTCATGATGCCCGAGCGTGTCTTGGAGCCGTTCCGCATCGCGAACCCATACGGGTTGTTCGCGACAATGACCGAGGCGCGATACGAGATCGAATTCCAAGGAAGCCGCGATGGCGGCAAAACGTGGATCGCGTATCCGTTCCGATACAAGCCGCAGGATATCAACGAGCGGCCTGGGATCTACGCACCATATCAACCGCGATTCGAGTGGAACCTCTGGTTCGCGTCGCTCGGACCGTGGCGAAGCTCCGAGTGGGTCGTGCTCGCGCAGGAGCGCTTGCTTCAGGGCAGCCCTAGTGTATTGCGGCTCTTTCGTCGAGATCCGTTTGGCGGAAACCCACCGACGCAGGTCAGAACAGTCTTGTGGCAATACTGGTTTACTGATTGGAAAACCAAGCGCAAGACTGGAGCGTGGTGGCGACGACAGGAGCTGGGACTCTACAGCGGAGTTTTGAGTCGCGGTGCGGACGGTCAGGTGATATTGAGCAATTCTCCGTGAGGCACTCGTCAACTGCCGAACCTCAGAGCTGCGGACTACGAACAGACTACGGAACTACAAAATCAACACTTGAACACGGCATGCCACGG
>Ga0070683_100002137_pt1 | contig 15618 bp, 14 predicted proteins | sample KBSC713LmetaG_FD_64662 | JGI IMG/M metagenome (GOLD analysis project Ga0070683, IMG submission 64662) | Corn rhizosphere microbial communities from Kellogg Biological Station, Michigan, USA - KBS C7.1-3L metaG | ecosystem: Host-associated > Plants > Roots > Rhizosphere ...
CGCCAAGGCGGTTTCCCCCGGCCGCGTTCGCGAGGGCATCGACGTGTTCGATTTCGAGCTCTCTCACCGCGAGCTGGCGGCCGTCGCCGATCTCGGCAGCGACAGGCAAGTGTTGCTCAGGTAATCTCAAGCTATTCTGCCGAAGCTTTTCGCCTCGCTCGCCCTTGCGCTGATTCTGCTGGCCGGTTGCGGCTCCAGCGGCGATTCCTCCAGCGCCCCGGCCACCGGCCTGCCGAAGGAAATAGTGATCGGCGCCGCGCTGGCAAAGACCGGCTACATGGCGCCGTATGACTCCACCTTCACTGCGGTGGAACAGCTGATCGACGAAACCAACGCCAAGGGTGGAATCGACGGACACAAGATCAGGGTCATCCGTGCCGACACTCGTTCGGAACCGCAGCAAGATGTGGTTGCGGTTCAGAAGCTGATCGAAGAGGGGGCCGATGTGCTCGTGCTCAGCGGCGAGACGTTGAACGCGGACGCAGCGGCGCCGCTGGCCGAAGAACACGATCTGCTCAACGTGTCCAACGCCAACGAACCGGGCTTCGGACCGCCGACGACCGGTCGCCTCTCCTTCAGCTCGTACCCGAGCCTGCTCACCGAGGCGAGCGCCGCCGCCAGGTTCCTCTGGGGGCGGGGGGTCAGGCACCCGTTCCTCTTCCGCGACACCGCGATCATCTACGGCAAGGCGTATTGCTCCGGCTTCCAGCAGACCTGGGAACACCTTGGCGGCAAGATCGCCGGCGAGGTCGACTTCGAGAACAGCGACGAGTCGGTCGCCGGCCAGGTCAGCGAGCTGCGCGGCGCCAACGCCGACGCCGTGGCCATGTGCTCCTACCCGCCGGGAGGGGCGTCGGCGATCAAGCAGATCCGCTCCGCCGGCATCGAGGTACCGATCATCGGGCCGGCGGGTTTCGATGGCGTCTTCTGGCTGAAGGGAATTCCCAGCACCAAGGAAATCTTCGCCACCTCCAACGGCTCCACCTATGACCCGGCCAACGCCGAGACGGCGAGGCTGTTCGCGAAGCTCAAACGCGCCGGCATCAACACCGACGTCTCCAGCTCACTGCTCGGCGCCTACGCCGGCGGCCAGCTGATCCTCGACGCGATCAAAGAAACCCATAGCGTCAACGGCAACACCCTGGCCGACGCGCTTGAGGCCAAGCCACACCACACCGTCGTCGGCGATCTCGCCTACACGAAGGGCAGCCACCTGGCCGTCCACACCTGGCCGATCTACTCCTTCACAACCGGCAAGCCGGTGCTGGCGGCGAAGGTCAAGCCGGGGTTCGTCCCCGAATACGGCCGTTAGGCAAGCGAGCGGCGCCGGGCGAGGGCGCGTTCGACGTACTCGCGGTAGGCCGCCCGGTAGGCGAGGGTGAAGCGGTCGGCGAGGGTGTTGACGTCGGCGTTGGCGTCGAGCGGCAGCTCGGCCGGCTGGATCGCCGCGATGATCGGCAGGTCCTCGGAGTAGACGCGCCAGTCGTAGGCGATCAGGTTCTCGAGATCCTGGCGGTCAAAGTTCTCCAGGCCGCCCTCGATCCAGTAGTGGGCCGACTCGGTGGCGCTGATCGCGCGCGCGGCGTGGAGCAGGCAGCGCTCGCCTTTCACCGTGAGGATTCGGATCGAGATGAAGTTGGGCGCGACCGCGTGGTAGTGCATTTCGCGCAGCGCGCCCCAGACCGCCGAGACGTCCTCTCCCCACTCGACCTCGCGCCGCATGACCACCTCGCGGCCGTCGCGCTCGGGCTCGAGCGGCTCGATCACCTCGGGCATCGCGCCCAGCGTCGCCTGGTGGACGAAGGCGAAGTGGGAGACGTCGCGGGCGTTCTCGATCATGATCCCGAAGGCGACCGGGAGCTCGAACGGCTCGCCGTGTCCCCAGGTCCACGCCTCGGGGTCGAACCAGGGCACGGCGGGCGGCTCGCCCAGCGGCTCCTCGAGCACGGTCCACACGAGCCCCCACTGTTCGCGCACCGGGAAGGCCGGGATCCGGGCTCGCGGCGGGATCTGAGTCTGGTCCGGCAGCGAGGGAACGCGCGTGCAGGCGCCGCTCTCCCCGGCCCACTCCCAGCCGTGGTAGGGGCACTGGATCGAGCTCCCGGCAACCTTGCCCATCGAGAGCGAGGCGCCGCGATGGGCGCAGCGGTCGGCGACCACTGCCGCCTTGCCGCTCTCGGTGAGGAAGATCGCCAGCGCTTCGCCGAGCAGCACCGCCCGCTGCGGACCGCCCTTCAGGTCCTCGATCCTCGCCACCGGCTGCCAGCAGTGGCGCAGGGCGAGGGAGACGTCCTCGCTGCTCGGTGCCTCGCGTGGCTGGTCGTCAAACATCACCGCTCCTCGTGACTGCTTCGGAATTCCATTGTATTCACGGTTGCCTGCCGCCCAGATAGGCGCGCAGGACATCGGGGTTGCGCTGCAGCTCCTCGCGCGAGCCCTCGGTGCGCACCTTGCCGGTGCTGAGCACGAGGCAGCGGTCGCAGAAGGCGATCGTGCGCGCGGCGTTCTGCTCGACCAGCAGCATCGTCACCCCTTCCTCGCGCAGCTCCTGAAGCAGTTGATAGATGACGTCGATCATCTTCGGCGCCAGGCCGAGCGAGGGCTCGTCGAGGATCAGCAGCCTTGGCCTGCCGAGCAGGGCGCGGGCGATCGCCAGCTGCTGTTGCTCGCCGCCTGAGAGCCGGTCGGCCCGCTGAGCGGCACGCTCGCGCAGGATCGGGAAGCGGGCCAGGGTCTGCTCCATCAGCTCGCCGACCTCGGCCTCCTCGCGCACGCCCAGTCGCAGGTTCTCGGCCACGGTCAGGGTCTTGAAGATGTGGCGTCCCTCGGGCACCAGCGCCAGTCCCAACTGCGCGATCTGCTCCGGCGCCATCCCGGTCAGGACACGATCCTCGAACGTCGCCCGGCCCGAGCTCGGCCGCACCAAGCCGCAGATCGAGCGCAGGATCGAGCTCTTGCCGGCGCCGTTGGGGCCGATCATCCCGATCGCCTCGCCCCGGCCGACGCTGAGATCGACGCCGTGGACCACCTCGATCTGGCCGTAGCCGACCCGGATCTCGCGCAGCTCAAGCATCGACGGCCGCCAGGAAGGAGCTGCCGAGGTAGGACTCGACCACGGCGGGGTCGGCCTGGACCTCCTGCGGAGTGCCGATCCGGATCGTCTCGCCGTCGTCGAGCACCTGCACCCGCGAGCAGAGCGGCATGACGATGTTCATGTCGTGCTCGATCAGCAGGATCCCGCAGCCGAAGTCGCTCAGCACGTTGCGGAGAATCGCCACCAGCTCTTCGCATTCGGCTTCGTTCAGTCCGGCGGCCGGCTCGTCGAGCAGCAGGTAGCGGGGCCCGATCGCCAGCGCGCGGGCGATCCCGAGCAGGCGCCGGCGACCCGGCGGCAGGGTTCCAGCCGGCAGCGTTGCCTGTTCGAGCAGGTCGAGGCGGCCGAGCACGTCGGCGGCGACCGCGACCGCGCGCCGCCTGCTCACGCCCATGCCCATCGCGCCGACGGCGACGCTCTCGAGGCCGCTCAGGTCGGGGAAGGGGAGGGCCGCCTGAAAGGTGCGGCCGAGGCCGTCGTGGGCGAGGCGGTTCGGCGAGCGTCCCGTCACATCGACGCCGTCGAGCGAGACGGTCCCCGAGTCGGGCGACTGGAAGCCGCTGAGCACGTTTACCAGCGTCGTCTTGCCGGCCCCGTTGGGCCCGATCAGCCCGAGCGCCTCAGCGGGCGCCAGCGTCAGGTCGACCTGCTTGAGGACCCGCAGGCCGGCAAATGCGAGGGAGATTCCCTCCGCGCGCAGGGCGCCGTCGGTCGGCCGCTCGCCGACTGGCCTGCTCTCGGCGACGGCGCCGGCGGCCGGCGGCGCCGGAGCACTCAGGCCCAGTCGCTGCAGCCAGGGCAGCTCACCGGCCTCCCTGCCCCCGCTCAACCCGTTTGGCATCGCGATCATCGTCGCCAGCAGGATCAGGCCGAGGCCGATTGCGGCGAGGCCGGGCGCTTCGCCGATCGAGACCGCGCCGAAGAGACTGGCGCCGTTCTCGACGCCGCGCAGCAGTTCGTTCACCGCCGCGATCGCGAGCGCCCCGATCACCGCGCCGAAGACGCTGCGGGCACCGCCGACGACCAGCATCGTCATCGTCGTCACGGTCGCGCCGAAGTAGAAGGTGACCGGGCTGAGGACGCCGGACTGGTGCACCGCCAGGGCGCCGCCGACCCCGCAGAGAACGCCGCTGATGCCGAAGGCGAGCAGCCGCTCCCTCATCACGCCGATGCCGATCGAGCGCGCCGCCACCTCGTCCTCGCGCGTCGCCTGCAGGCGGTAGCCGCTCGCCGACCACTTGTAGGCCAGCGCCAGGACGACGGCGGCACCCGCCCAGAGCCCCGCCGACTCGACGCCGGTCGTCGCCGGGATGCTGATCAGGCCGCTGTTGCCGCCGGTCACCCGATCCCAGTTGGCGACCACGTTGTAGATGACGATCAGGAAGGCAAAGGTCGAGATCGGGATCGCCAGGGTCGAGGTCCGCATCAACGGCAGGCCGATCACGATCGCCAGCAGGCCGGAGATCGCCGCGGCGATCAGGGTCGAGGGCAGCGCGCCGAGGTGGGCGTCGGCGATGAAGTGCGGCAGGCCGGGCGTCTGCAGCAGAGCGATCGCCGCGGGCAGGGTGAGGAAGGCGGCGACGTAGGCGCCGGCGGTGGCGAAGCCCAGCTGGCCGAAGGAGTAGACGCCGCTGTTGCCGACGAAGACCTGCAGGCCGATGACGACGATCAGGTTGCAGAGGATCGTCGTCACCGTGTCCTGAAACGAGGGTGTGCCGTTGGCGCCGAGGAGCACGGCGATCGTGATCAGCAGCAAAGGGATCAGCAGCGAGGCGGCGGCGGACTGCGGTGTGCGGAAGCGAACGCGGCTCATACCCGCGCCCTGCCGATCTCCCCGCCCAGCAGCCCGTGCGGCCTGAAGATCAGGATCAGGACCGGGAAGGTGAAGACGATCGCGTCGCGGAAAGGCGCCAGGCCGTCGGGCAGATAGACGCCGAGTAGCGAGGAGAGGGCGCCGAGCAAGAGGCCGCCGATCACGGCGCCGAACATCCTGCCGAAGCCGCCGATCACGACCGCGACGAAGCCGACCAGGACCGGTGTCAGCCCCATCGTCGGCGAGACCTGGCCGCTTTGCAGCACGATCAACACGCCGACCACGGCAGCGAGCGCGCCACTGATCGCGAAAGCGATCGCGATCACCCGATTGGCCCTGACGCCGAGCAGTCGCGCCATCTCGAAGTTCTCCGCCGCCGCCCGCATCGCCAGGCCGGTGCGGGTGCGGTAGAGCAGCCAGCCGAGACCGGCGAGGACGATCGCCGTGAGCCCCAGGGTGACGAACTCCAGGTTGGGCACCATGATCGCGCCGATGCTGGTCGATTCGCTGATCGCTGCCGGCGTTTCGACCGACTGGGCGCGAGCGTCTACGGCCACGGTGACGACGTTCTGGAGGATCGCCGCGACCGCCAGCGAGGTGACGAGCTGGGCCGAGAGGTCGGCGTTACGAACCGGCCGGAAGGCGACACGCTCGGCAAGCAGCGCAATCGCGATCCCGGCCAGGAGGGCGCACCCGACCGCCGCACCAAAAGGCAGGTCGGCAAAGACGAAGAGAGCGTAGGCGGCGAGCATGATGAACTCGCCATGGGCGAAGTTCATCATCCCCATCACGGTGTAGACGAGGGTGATGCCGAGGGCGATCAGGGCATAGAGACTGCCGAGGGCGAGGGCGTCGATCAGGTTCTGACCCAGCGCGGTCATGGCGAACGAATGATCTTTCCATAGCGCTCTAAAAAGCTTGTGTCAGCTGAGGACAAAGGAGAGCTGGGCGCTGTCGGCGCGATAGATGAGGCGGGCGAACTCGAGCGGTCGCTCGTGCTCTGATCCGTTTGGGCGGCCGAACTGGACGAAGCGACCCATCAGGGCGGGCTCGCCCGCGGTGGCCCCGACCTGCGAGGAGCCCCACTCGCCGAAGAAGGTGTGCTCGACCGAGACGGTTGCCCGGGTGAGGTCGAGATCGCTGGGAGCGGGCGGTTCTCTCTCCTCTTTGAGTGCCTCGGCGGTGGCGAGGAACCAGGGCACGTGGGCGATCGCGGAGTAAGAATCGATCAGACAGACCGAGGGCTCGCCGACGTCGACGATCGCGGTCACGTGCGCCACCGGCGTCTCCGGATCCTCGATTTCGAGGCACTGCGACACGGTCGGGTCGGGCAGCTGTTCGCGGGCAGCGCGCACGGCAACCGGGCGGCCGTTGTGGCCTTCCAGCCAGAGCCTGACCAGTCCGGCCACCTCGATTTCCCGTCGCGGCGGCGCCACGAATGCGCCCGAGCCCTTGACCCGGAAGATCGCCCCGTCGCCGACGAGGAGATCGAGCGCCGGCCTGATCACGGCGCGTGAGACCTCGAACTCTTCTTCGATCTCCCGCTCGGAGGCAAAACGCGCACCGGGCTCCCAGGCCCCGACCTCCAACATCACCTTCAGCACCGAGGCAAGCTGGAAGTACAGCGGCACATCACTGCTGCGATCAAGCCTGCGGCTGCCGGAAAGGGGGATGTCGGACGATCGCTTGGGCCGGCCCGGGCCAGATTGGGTGGGCTTGACCATGCGTCCACCAAGAATACCCTCGATTAGTCACTCGTAGTCATGTGGGGTTTTTTGCAGAAACGTTCTAACTCCTTGTCGTCAGGGTTCGAACTCGTGTTCATTCGGGTAAGCGGGCAGACGAACGAACAGCGCAAGGGGCCGGCGAAAAGCCACACCCGTAAATAAACCAGCATCACCAATCGGAGGGAAACAACGTGACAATCGTCGGTATTCTGGTCGTAATCATCCTCGTGCTCCTCGTCATCTACCTCTGGCAGAGGGTGCGATAGCCGCGCGCGGTGGCATGGCGAGGACTACTGTCTCACCATGCCACCGACGCTCGACGAGCTCGCGGTTGCCGACCCGGGTCGAGCCTGGGAGGCCTGTGGGTTCGAGGTGGAGGGAAACTCCTTTGTCGTCGGCGAGACGCGGATTCGGCCGGCGCCGGGGGATGGAGTCGGCGGCCTAACCTCATGGTCACTGCGCGAGCTCGAGTCGACTGAGCTCGACGGGCTGGTGACGACGCGATCGGATCGCCCGCCGCCGGCCCGGCCCGGGGTGCATTCCAATGGTGTGGTCGCGCTCGATCACGTCGTCGCGATCAGCTCTGACCTCGATCGCACCGTTGCCGCCCTGCAGGCCGCCGGACTCGATCTGCGTCGCATCCGTGAGGAGCCGACCCCCGCCGGCGCTCCCCGCCAGGCCTTCTTCCGTCTCGGTGAGCCGATCCTCGAGGTGGTCCAGGCGCCGGCCGAGGCAATCGAGCGAACCGGGGGAGACCGTCCCGCCTTCTTCTGGGGCCTCGCCTTTGTTGCCCCCGACCTCGAGGCGACCGCCGCATCGCTCGGCGACCGCGTCAGCGAGGTTCGCGACGCGGTTCAGCCCGGCCGGCGAATCGCCACCCTGCGCCGCTCGGCCGGTCTCTCATTGCCGGTGGCGCTGATCACCCCGGCGGTCAAGGGCCCGCCGGCGGACGCAGGTCCTCGACGTTGAAGTCCCAGTCGCGCCGCAGGCGCGCCGCGATCAACGAGCGATGACAGGCCTCCGGGTCGCGCTCGACGCAGAGCAGCGCCGCCTTCGAACCGCCGATCCACTTGACGATCGGCGCCAGGTCGACCCGGTCGAGGATCTCCTCGGTGTAGCCGTCGACGTACTCGCGAGCGAGAACGGTGCGCGAGCGCTTGCCCTCGCCGCGGCGCTCGTCGGCTCGGTACTGGGCCTGGCGCAGCTCGGTCGTCGGCGCCAGCTCCTTCAGGTGCGAATAGCCGATGCAAGCGTCGGCAAGCGCATCCTGCAGGCGCCGCGCGTTGGCCCAGGCGTACTCGCTGCCGCGCACCCCGCGGCGCTGGCGCACGTCGAGCACGAGGTCGACGCCGGCTTCGGTGAGCGCGGTCAGGAAGCTCTCGCGATCGAAGCCGTAGACGCCGATTGTCGCCAGCGTGGCCACGATCGAGTTCGGCTCAGCCCACCTGCTCGGTCGGGCGGATCAGCATCTCGTTGACGCAGACGTGCCAGGGGCGGGTGACGGCGTAGGCGATCGCGTCGCCGATGTCGACGGCTTCGAGCGACTTGATGTCGGCGAAGCGGCTACGCACCTGCTCGCGCACGCCGTCGCGAAGGTGATCGGTGAGCTCGGTGTCGACCGCGCCCGGCTCGATGATCGTCGAGCGGACCTTGCGAGCGGCGAACTCCTGGCGGAAGGACTCGCTGAAGGCGCCGACCCCGTGCTTGGTCAGGTTGTAGACGCCCGAGCCCGAACGGGCGACGCGGCCGGCGACCGAGCTGATGTTGACCAGGTCGGCACAGCCGCGCTCCGATTCCTCGGCGGCGGCGAGCAGGTGGGGGAGGGCGGCGTGGGTGGTGTTGATCAGGCTCTTGAGGTTGAGGTCGATCATCCGGTCCCACTCCTCCGTCGGTGCCTCCTCGATCGGGCCGAGCAGCATCTGACCGGCGTTGTTGACGAGGATGTCGAGGCGGCCGAGCTCATCGACGGTGCGGTCGACGGCGGCGATCGCCTGCTCCTGATCGGTGATGTCGGATTGGATCGCCAGAGCGGTGTGGCCCTCGCCACCGATCTCGCTCGCCAGCCGCTCCAGCCGTTCGAGCCGGCGGGCGGCAACCGCGACCTTGGCGCCCCGCGCTGCCAGCGCTCGAGCGGTCGCCTCGCCGATGCCGCTGCTGGCGCCGGTGATCAGGGCAACGGTGCCATCAAGAGGGGTCGTGATCGCGTTCATCTCGCTCGCTTTCGCTCCGTGGTTGCTTGCCAAGCAAGCTACTCCCCGGATTTCCCCGGCCTCAAGCATTCCGCTGAGGCGTCGATGAGGGCAACATGCGAACCCGCCGAACTGCTTCCGCTGCCCTGAAAAGCTGCCCGCTGCCTCTGCTTGGCCTGGCTGTCGCCCTGGCGCTGCTCGGGCCGGCGGCAGCGGGGGCGGCGCCGGCGCCCTCAGTCCTCACCTTCAAAACGGTCAAGGTCGGCGCGCCCGGCAATCCCTCGGTCGGGATCGTTCCCTTCACCGACGCCGTCTACTCCTCCTGCGCCGAAGTCGTGCCGGCCGAAAAACAACCGCCCTGCCAGCAGGTGGGTGCGGTGGGCTACCGCTACGGCATCGGGCAGCTCGAGGTGACGGTTGCCCAGTACGTCGACTTCCTCAATACCGTCGACCCTGCCGGTCGCAACAAACACAAGCTCTACAGCTCGACCGAGAGTGGTACCGAATGGCCCAAGTACGGCCAAATCGATTTCTCCGCCCCCGCCGCCGCCGGTCACCACTACTCGGTCGCCTCGCCGGAATGGGCCGACAAGCCCTACGGCTTCGCCAACTTCCTGCGCTCGGCCCGCTTCGCCAACTCGCTCTACAACGGCCAGGTCATTGCCAAGCAGGCGACCAGCGCCGGCAGCTTCAAGTACGTCACCTACCGTGTGCGGCTCTCGCGCCGGACCGAGGTGGGGATGTACGACATGCACGTGCGGGCGATGACCCGTTCGCACAAGACCGGCTTCGTCGTCCCCAGCCAGAACGAGTGGATCAAGGCGGCCTACTACGACCCCAACGGTGGCGGCAAGTACTCCTACTGGCAGTACCCGACCAACCCCGGTGCGTTCGGTGACGAAGGGGCCGCGGCGCCGCATCAGGCCAAGCTGAACCCCACTACCGGCGATGTCACCAACGCCTCCGAACAGCCGCTGGCGAACTTCCACCAATCCGAAACGGCGGCGCCGAGCTGGTGCCCCTCCGCTTTCACCACCACCACTTGCGCAACCGTGAATCCCCTCGGGATCAAGGCCTCGACCTACGAAAAGGCCTACCAGGGCAGCCTCGAGACGGTTGGCCAGGCCAAGACCACCTCCCCCTGGGGCACACTGGACCAGGGCGGCAACGCGGTCGAGTGGACCGACACGATCACCGCGCCACCTTCGGGGCGCAGCGGCGCCCACGGCCGCGTCTGGCGCCGCCTCCACGGCGGTATCGCCAACGCCCCCGTCTACCAGCTCTGGCTCTCGGCGGTCGGCCTGCAGCCGCAGGACAACACCTTCTACACCGCCACCTACCCCTGGCTCGGCATCCGCATCGGCGTCCTCGGCAACCTCAAGCTGAACAAGCACTGAGCTCTTGTCGGTGTCCGCGGGGCGCAATAGGCTCGCCCCGCGTGCACCTTTCTGCTCGAGAGCGTCACCTCACCCGCCGGCTGCCGGCGATGCTGGTGGTGCTGGTCGCCTTGCTGCTGCCGATGGGCGCGCTCGCGAGCGTCCCGAAGCAGCAATCCCAAGGAAACAGGGCGGGGACGCTCGTCCAGCTGGCCGGTAAGAGCGGCTGCCTGGTCGATCGCTCTGCGCGCACCAAGAGCTGCGGGGTGGCCCGCGCGCTCAAGGGCCCCGGCCCGTTCATGGGCTCGCGCGCGATCGCGCTCAGCCCTGACGGCAAGAGCGTCTACGTCGCCTCCTCGCAGAGCGACGCGATCGCGATCTTCCGCCGCAACCCGCGTGACGGCACCGTCACTCAGCCGAAAGGGCCGGCGGGCTGTGTCGCCGCCAAAGGCGCCGAGCACTGCGGGACGGCGATCGGCCTTGACGGGCCCAACTCGGTTGCGGTCAGCCCCGACGGCCGCAATGTCTACGCGACCTCGCGGGCGAGCAACTCGATCGCCGTCTTCCAGCGCAACCAGAAGACCGGCGCCCTGACCCAACTGCCGGCCAGCGCCGGCTGCGTCGCCGGGGTGCCGATCCCGGTCTGTGCCGTCGGCCGCGCCCTGGTCGGCCCCGACGTCGTCGTCGTCAGCCCCAAGGGCGAGAACGTCTACGTCGGCTCCTTCTTCGGCAACGCGGTTGCCGTCTTCGATCGCGACCCCGTCAGCGGCTCCCTGACCCAGCCCGGCGACAGCAGCGGCTGCATCGCCGAAGCGATCAGCGGCTGCGCTCTCGGCATTGCGCTTGGGGCACCGGAGGGGATGGCGATCAGCGGCGACGGGGCGAGCGTCTACGTCGCCGGCGCGCTCTCCAACGCCGTCGTCACCCTGGCGCGCGACCAGTCGACCGGCAACCTGAGCCAGGCCGGCGACGGCAGTGGCTGCATCGTCAACGGCGCTCTCGCCGGCTGTGTCACCGGAGTCGAGCTGAAGGGTGCCAACGCGGTCGCATTCAACCCCGGTGGCGACGTCTACGCAACTTCGCTGTTCAGCAACAGCGTCACCGCCTTCACCCGCTCCCGCAGCAGCGGTGGCCTGGCGCAGAAGCAGGGCACGGCCGGCTGCCTGATCTGGCTGCGCGCCGCCGGCTGCTCTTTCGGCCGCGCGATGCGCGCCCCGGAGGGCCTGGCGATCTCACCCGACGGGGACAACGTCTACGTCGCCGCTTTTGCCAATAGCGCCATCGACGTCCTCGCCCGTGGCAAGAAGGTCGGCAAGGTGAAGCAGCTGCCGGGCCGCCGCGGTTGCCTTGCGCCTCACTCGGTGCCGGGCTGTACGCAAGCTCGGGCGCTGCGCGGCGTCAGCTCCCTGGCCCTCAGCCCCGACGGCCGTTTTCTTTACTCGACCTCGTTCGGCAGCAACGCCGTCGACATCTTCCGGAGGAACAAATGAGCGCTGGTGAGAAACGCGATGGTGGGCTGACCCGCAAGGAACTGATCGGTTCCGGCGCCGGCGTCGCCGCGGCCGCGCTGCTGGCCCAGGGCGCCGGCGTCGAGCAGGCGCTGGCGGCGGCGAAGGGCAAGCGCAAGGACGTGGCGGGGATGAACATCATCCTTTTCCTCACCGACCAGGAGCGGGCGATTCAGCACTTCCCGCAGAACTGGCTGCGCCAGAACCTGCCGGGGATGCGGCGGCTGCGCCGGCACGGGCTCAGCTTCGAACGCGCCTTCACCAACGCCTGCATGTGCTCGCCGGCGCGCTCGACCCTGATGAGCGGCTACTTCCCGGCCCAGCACGGGGTCAAGTACACGCTCGAGGAAGACATGGAACCGCCGGAAAACCCACAGGTGAGCCTGCCGACGGACCTAAAGAACCTGGCGACGGTGATGAAGGCGGCGGGTTACAACGTCGTCTACAAGGGCAAGTGGCACTGCTCGAAACCGGCGAAAAAAGAAGACGCCCAGCCCTCGGATCTCGAAAAGTACGGCTTCTTGCGCTGGAACCCGCCCGACGCCGGCGCCAATCAGACCGTGCCTGAGGCGGGTGGCGGCTACATCGACAACGACGGCCGCTTCATCGAACAGGAAGGCAACGTCGCCGACGGCACCGAGGGGGCGCTGCAGTACCTGAGCTCAACCGCGGCCCAGCAGCAGCCCTTCTTCATGGTGATCTCGGTCGTCAACCCACACGACGTTCTCTTCTACCCGAGCAAATCGTTCGACGAAGCGGGCTATGACGGCACCTGGCTCGAGGGCAACATCCACCCCCCGGCGACGGCTGAAGAAGACCTCTCGACCAAGCCCACCGTTCAGGAACAGTTCCTCAAAATCTTCAACCTGACCGGTAAGCCGAAAAACAAAGAACAGATGCGCAACTACCTCAATTTCTACGGCAACCTGATGCGGTCCTCCGACAGCTACCTGGTCAACGTCCTCGACAAGCTCGAAGAGACCGGCCTCTTCGAGGACACGCTGATCGTGCGCACCGCAGACCATGGTGAGATGGGCCTCGCCCACGGCGGCCTGCGGCAGAAGAACTTCAACTTCTACGAGGAGGCGACGCGGGTACCGCTCGTCTACTCGAACCCGAAGCTCTTCCCCAAGCCGCACCAGACCGAAGCGCTGGTCTCACACGTCGACTTCCTGCCGACGCTGGCCAGCCTCGCGGCGGCCCCAAAGAGCGCCCGCGCCAACTGGCAAGGGGTGGACTACTCGAAGCTGGTCCTTCACCCGTCGAGCAAAAACTCGGTCCAGGACTACGTCGTCTTCACCTACGACGACTACCAGTCAGGTCAGAAGAAAGGCCCCTACCCGCAGCCGCCCAACCACGTGGTCAGCATCCGCGAAGGCCGCTGGAAGCTGGCCAAGTACTACGACATCAGCGAAAACCCGGTGCCGCCGCAGTGGGAGATGTACGACCTCAAGATCGATCCCCTGGAGCGCGAGAACCTCGCCTACAAGGGCCACAAACGCAGCAAAGAGCAAGAGCAAGAACTCCAGCGCCTCAAACGTAAGCTGGCCGGGGTCGAAAAGACCCGCTTGAGGCCGCCCGCCTCCACTTAGTAGCGACGAGGCGTCCTCGCCTCAACGGCAAGAGACGCCCCGTTCACTGAGTCCTGAGCCACTAAGCGGACTTGTGGATATTGAGCAGGGGTACGACCTGCTCCGTAGCGCTAACGCGCATACGTCTCACCTCCCTTCCGGTGTCGCTTGCCGGGTGCCTGGCTCGCTTGGCCGCTGGGTGCCCGGCCTGACAAAGATTGCGCAAAAAGCGGCTCACCGGTTGAGAAAAAATGACCCAATGGCGCACGCGATGCTTATCAATGTGCTTTGATTGCGCCGTTCAAGAGCACTTGAGTATTAGCCGAGAAATCGCCTTTTTCAACGCGAGGAGTGGGACGTGGGGCAGACCAAGAGCAAGGAAAAGGCCAAGGGCCACAAGCGAAACGAGCAGACTCATCGCGCCAACAAACGTGCGCGCGAGGAAACCTCGGGCCTGATCGATCCACGCCTGCGCAAGGCGCTCTCACATGAGCTGCGGGTGCAGATCCTCACGGTTGCCAACCAGCGTGAGCTCAGTCCCAGCGAATTCTCCGAGGAGTTCGATGTGCCGCTCTCCAACGTCTCCTACCACTTCCGCAAGCTGCTCGATTACGACTGCATCGAGCTGACCCGCGAAGTCCCCGTTCGCGGTAGTCGCGAACACCGTTATGCCGGTACTCGCCGCGGCCTGATCAGCGACGGCGATTGGGCACAGCTTGGCAAGGGCACTCAGGCCGGCGTCCGCATCGCCGGCTTTCAGGACCTGATCAACCGCTGTACCCAAGCGGTCGAAGGTGAGACCTTCGACGCGCGCGAGGACGCCGCCTTCTACTGGGTGCCGGTGAGCGTCGACGAGATCGGCTGGGAGAAAATGCAAGCCGCGATCCGCCGCGTCATCGCCGAGGTCGAGGACTGCGAAGTCGAGAGCGCTCAGCGGGTGGCGAACGGGGAGAGCGAGACGTTCCCGGCGACCTTCGGCGTGCTCGGCTTTGAGTCGCCCAAGAAGCCCAATTGGGAGCGGCGCAAGAAGAGCAGGGCCGGTCGAGTCCTCTAGAGCGAGATCACGTGGGCGCTCTTGGGGCCGACCTTGCCCTCGAGCACCTCGAGGTAAGCGCTCTTCACACCCTCGAAGCCCTCACCGCGGTCCACCTCGAGCCAGCCGGCGATCCATTTGCAGAAGGGGTGCCAGGCCTCGGCGACGCGGCGCTCCAGCTCGGCCGGGCCCCAGTCGGCGGAGCGCTTCTCGACCCGGGTTGGGGCGAAGAAGAAGGTAGGGGTGGGGCCGGGAAGGTCGCCCTGGCCGGAGCCGAGCTCCTCCCAGTGGGTCACGCCGACGGTCATCGAGTAGGCGAGCTCGTCGCCGAAGTGTGCGTGGACCGCTTGGCGTACCGCGCCGTCGCCGGCGATGTCGACGTAGGTCGCGGGGCCCTCGCCGAGCGAGTCAATCTCGTCGTAGGTGACGGTGCGCCCGTAGGTGCCGAGGCCCTCGACGAACTCTTTGTTCGGGGCTGAGGTGAGGCCGACCAGCTCGACCCCATCGCGCCGCGCCAGCAGGAAGGCGGCGGCGATCGCGGTCTTGCTCGAGGCGCTGGAGATGACGATCGGGCCGCGCTCAATAAGCCCCTCGTCGGCGAGCTGGTCGTCGATCAGGAAGGAGGTGAAGAAGAGCGGCCGCAGCAGCATCTGCACGTCCTCGCTGTCGGCGCTGTAGAAGGGGTCGCTGCCGCCGGCCAGGTAGCGGTGATAGGCCGAGGGCAGCGCCGCACGGTGGGGCGAGCCGTCGGTGAAGCCGTTGCCGTTGACGCTCTTTGGCGTAACCAGCAGCTGCGAGGAAGGTGGCAGGTAGCCGTAGACGCGGGTGCCGACCTCGACCCCCTCGGTCTCGCTGCGCTCGACCTCGGCGAAGCCCCACATCGGCACCCGTCCCCAGCCGGCCTCGGCGGGGAAGAAGTCCCAGTAGGACATCGCCTCGCCCATCACCGCGTAGGTGACGTTGTTGGCGGTCAGGCCGAAGCTGTCGATCCGCAGCAGTGCCTCTCCGCCGCCCACCTCGGGAGGCTCGGACTCGGCGATCCGGCACTCGCGCAGCTCGTCGCGCTTGACCAGGAAGTCACTCATCGCAGACCATGCTCTCACGAGCAGGCGGATCGGGGGCAGCCGTCGGATACGCTCGCCGTCACTTCGACCACGACTGGAGCGTCATGAACAACCCGATCAGCGGCGAAGAGGCCGCCAAGCTCTACGGCAACCGCTTCCTCACCGAGGACGCTCCCGACGGCCCCTTCCCGGCGAGCGGCATGTCCGCCCTCGACGCGATGCGGCTGGTCGACGAGGAACTCG
>Ga0070683_100002139_pt1 | contig 15616 bp, 14 predicted proteins | sample KBSC713LmetaG_FD_64662 | JGI IMG/M metagenome (GOLD analysis project Ga0070683, IMG submission 64662) | Corn rhizosphere microbial communities from Kellogg Biological Station, Michigan, USA - KBS C7.1-3L metaG | ecosystem: Host-associated > Plants > Roots > Rhizosphere ...
CGGCTGATGGCCAACGACCGTGCGTTTCACACGCTCATCACGTCGCGCTGCGGAAATCCGGTCCTGGCTGCGTTGGTGGAGAACACTTCGGGCAAGACAGTACGAGCCCGGCTGTGGCGGGGCCGCCTGGATGCCACGGCCGACGCGCGCACCGTGACCGAACACCGGATGATCTACCAGGCGATCGCCGACGGTGACGGCGAGCGGGCCAGGTTGCGGGCCGCCGCCCACATCCTCGGCGTCGAGGACGCGGTTCGGGCAATGGCTGCTCTCGGAGCCGATCGCCCGCTCTGACGATGACATTGTGAGGAGCCACCATGCCCCGCGCGCTCTATACGGGAGATCGAACGTTTTCGGTGGTTGAGCACGACGAGCGACCGCCCGGGCCGGGTGAAGTCCGCATTGACGTCGCCTACACCGGCATCTGCGGCACCGACTTGCACATCCGCCACGGCGCCATGGACGCCCGGGTCCGCCAGCCGGCGGTCATCGGCCATGAAATGGCTGGCCGCCTCGCCGAGGTCGGTGAAGGGGTCCCGGGATGGGCGGTCGGCGATCCCGTGACCGTCGTGCCCCTGGAATCATGCGGCACCTGTCCGGCCTGCCGCGCCGGGCACCGCCACATCTGCCACAACTTGAACTTCGTCGGCATCGACTCGCCCGGATCTCTGCAGAGCTCTTGGACGGTCCCGGCTCATCTCCTGGCCAGCCTCCCGGCCCAGCTGTCTCTGCGCACGGGCGCGCTGGTCGAACCGGTCGCAGTCGCCGCGCACGACGTACGACGAGCCGGGCAGATCACCGGCCAGAAGACGGTCGTCGTCGGCGGCGGACCGATTGGACTGCTGGTGGCCCGCGTCGCCGCCAACGACGGCGCCGACGTGCTCCTCGTCGAGCTGGATCGCCGACGGCGCGAGACGGCGAACCGGCTTGGCCTGATCGCCGTCGACCCGACCACCGATGACATCAGTGCGCTGGTTGACGAATGGACGGCCGGCGCCGGGGCAGCCGTCGCCTTCGAGGTTTCCGGCTCACCCGCCGGCGTCGCGATGGCGACCCAAGTCCTCGCCGTGCGCGGACGCCTGGTGATGGTGGCGATCCACCCGACCCCCCGCGAGGTCGACCTCTACCGCCTCTTCTGGCGGGAGCTGTCCATCGTCGGGGCGCGCGTGTACGAGCGTCGCGATGTCGAACGCGCGATCGACCTGCTGGCCCAGGGAACCATCCCGGTCGACGCGCTCATCACCCGCGTCGTACCGCTCAGCCAGATCAACGACGCGTTCGACGCGCTGGAAGGCGGCGGTGAAGTCAAGATCCTGGTCGACTGCCAAGGCGCCACCGATGCGTGAGCCGCTCTCGCAACTGTTCGACCTGACCGGCAAGGTGGCCGTGGTGACCGGCTGCCGGCGCGGCATCGGTCTGGCCATCGCTTGCGGGCTGGCCGACGCCGGCGCCGACATCATCGGCGTCAGCGCCGCCCTCGAGGACTCCGACAGCGCGGTCGCGCGGCACGTGGAGCTGCGCGGCCGTACCTTCCGCGGCTACCGGGTCGACCTGGCCGAACGGGCCATGGTTCGGAGCCTGATCGATCGGCTCGAAGCCGACGGCCCCATCGACATCCTGGTGAACAACGCCGGCACGATTCGCCGGGCCCCGGCCATCGACTACGCCGACGCCGACTGGGACCATGTCCTCGAAGTCGACCTGACCGCGCAGTTCCTTCTGGCCCGCGACATCGGCCGGCACATGCTCGCCCGCGGAACCGGGAAGGTCATATTCACCGCTTCCCTGCTCAGCTTCCAGGGCGGCATCAACATTCCGGCATACACCGCGGCCAAGTCGGGCATCGCCGGCCTCACCCGAGCGCTCGCGAATGAGTGGGCCGGACGCGGCGTCAATGTGAACGCGATCGCCCCCGGCTACATCAGCACCGACAACACGCAGGCACTGCGGGACGACCCGGACCGCAACGCCGGCATCCTGGCACGGATACCGGCCGGCCGGTGGGGCCGACCCGACGACCTCACAGGCGCCGCGGTGTTCCTTGCCTCGGCCGCATCCGATTACGTGCACGGCACGATCCTCGCCGTCGACGGCGGCTGGCTGGGGCGATAGCCGGCAACAGGCCGGCGACGGTCAGCCTTTCAACGAGCCCTCCAGCAACGACGCGACGAATCGGCGCTGGAACACGATGAACACGGCCAGCGTCGGCGCCAGGATCAGCAACGAGCCGGCACACAGCAGCGGAATGTCGGTGCCCCACTGGCCTTGGAACGCACCGAGCGCTCCGGCCACCGTCCGCTTGGTTGGGTCGCTGACCAGCACGATGGCCAGCAGCAGCTGATTCCAGGTCCAGAGGAACAGCAGGATGGCCAGCGACGAGATGGCCGGCATGGCCAGCGGCACATGAATGCGCCAGAACAGCTGCCACACGCCGGCCCCGTCAAGTTGCGCGCCCTCCGACAGATCACGGGGCATATTCACGAAGTGCGCGCGCATCCAGTACACGGAAAACGGCATGAACAAGCCAATGAGCGGCAGGATGATGGCCCACCGGCTGTTGAGCAGACCCATGTCGCGTGTCTGGTAGTACAGCGGCGTGATGATGCCCTCGAAGGGCAACGTCAGCCCCAACACGAACGTCAGCAGCAGGAGCCGGCGCCCGACCACACGCAGGTGCCCGATGGCGAAGCCGGCCAGCGTCGCGAGCAGCAGCGATGCGGGCACCACCCCGAGCACAATGAGGACGCTGGAGCCCAGCAGGTCAGCCATGTGCGCGGCGCGGAACGCGGTGACGAAATTCCCCCAGTGCGGGTGGTCGGGCCACTGCAGCCCGAGCGGGTAGGTGCCCGACGGATGCAACGCGGTGACGAAGAGGCTGACGAACGGCATCACGGTGAACGCCATGAGCAGGACCAGCAGGATCCGGCCGGTCAATGCCTCACGACGGGTGACGATCACGACTCCTCCCGGGTGAGCCACTGGATGGGCAGGACACAGCCGAGCACGAGAACCATGAGCACCACGGCGAGCGCCGAGGCAAGCCCCACCTCGCGCTGGGAGAAGGCCAGGTAATAGATCTCCAGACCGGGCACCATCGTCGTGTTGCCGGGGCCGCCCTGGGTGGCGATGTAGACGATGTCGAAGCTGGCGAGCGCGGCGATGACGGTGACCGTGACGCACACCCCAATCTCTTGCCGCAGGCTTGGCACGGTGACCGAACGGAACTCCCGCCATGCGCTCGCCCCGTCGATCCGGGCGGCCTCGTACAGTGCGGGATCGATCTTGGTCATACCCGCGAGGAGGAGCAGCGTGCACAGCCCGAGCAGGACCCATGCGCCGATGACGCCGACGGCCGGCAGCGCCGTCGAGAAGTCGCCGAGCCAGGCCCGGGTCACGCCGCCGAGGCCGACGGCGGACAGTATCTGGTTGACCAGGCCGGTCGAGGACAGCAGCCAGCTCCACGCGATGCCGGCCGCGACGAGCGGGATGACCTGCGGGAGAAAGACCACCGTGCGGGCGATCAGGGCGAGCCGGCTCGCGGCGATGCTCCGGATCGTCGCCGCGATGGCCAACCCGAGACCCACCGGGATCACGGAGAAGAACAGGATGAGCTCGAAGGCGTTGAGGATCGCGCCGTAGAGGTCCCGGTCGGCGAACACTCTGCCGTAGTTGCCCAGGCCGACCCAGGTGGACGGGCCGATCCCGTCCCACCGGTACAGGGAATACTCGAACGTGAGGAACAGCGGCCGAAGGACGAACACCGCGTACATCAGCAACGCTGGTGCCACGAATCCCCAGCCGACCCAGGTCCGCGCGCGGAAGTCGGCCCGGCGAGTCGACCTCCGCGGCGGCGACAGCTGGGCCTCCTTCCGGTCGGCGGACCTGTCGAGCGTCGCTCGTGGCATCGGCTCAGCTCCCGACCTGGCTCTCGTAGTCGTGTTGCACGGTGCTCAGCAACGCTTGCGGGGTCTGCTGTCCGGCGACCAGCTTCTGCAGTTGCGGCGTCCAGCTCTTGGCATAGATGGCACCGGTGGCGTTGGCGATGAAGTCCATCGCGCCGTTGTCCTTACCGATCTGGGCGCCCGCCTCCAACGTGCTCGCGGTGACGGTCCCTGGGGTCACCGTCGGCATCGGCGCGTCGGCCGGTCCCATCGGGTGCGAGCCGCCCACCCGCACGGCGATTTCCCGGGCTTGCGGGTTGGTGGCGACCCAGTTGAGGAAGAAGGCGGCGCAGTCGGCATGCTTGGCCTTCGTGCTGATGCCGAACGTCAGTGGCGCCGACATCGCAGCGCGTTTGCCGCCGGACTGCGCCGGTGGCATCAGGAAGAAGCCGACCTTGCCGGCCATCTGTTTGTCGAGGTTGCCGGACTCCCAGTCGCCGTCGAACATGAGCAGGCCCTGGCCGGCGATGAAGCGGCTCATCATGGTCGCGTAGTCCAGTGCGTTGGCGTCCTTGACGAAGTAGCCGGCCTTGATCCACCGGTCCAGGTGCTCGACGGCCTGCCGGTTGGATGGCGTGTCGATGCTGGCGCCCGGCTTTTGGAAGATCCAGTCGTTGATCGGGCCGGCCGGCCCGTATGACGCCATGAGGTTCTGCAACGGGAAAGCCAGGCCGCCCGTCGCGCCGCCGTTGAACTGAAGAATCGGGGTGATCCCGGCCTGCTTGGCCTTGGCCAGCGCGGTGTCGAGCTCGTCGAGGGTGGACGGCGGGGTGGTCAGGCCGATCTGTGCGGCGAGCGTCTTGTTGTAGAACACGCCGGTCATGCTGAAGTTCAGGCCCATCGCGTAGAGCGAGCCCTCGCCGCGCGGGCGGCCTCCGGGTCCGATCCTCATCTGGGCCAGCTGAGAGGCCGGCCACTTATCCCAGCCATACACCGCGGCATAGGCGTCGAGGTTTTTCAGCAGGCCGTCCTTGACCAACTCGGAGACCTGGGGAAGGCGCATGAGGTCGGGCGGGTCGTCGGCGAGGACGCGGGGTGCGTTCTGCGTGATGACCGCGAACTGGTCCTCGCGGATGGTCCATTTGACGTTGGGGTACTGCTTGCTGAACTCCTCTGTGAGGGACTTCGGCAACGGGAACCCGGTCTCGAAATAGCCGCTCAACGTGACCGCCGCCGTGCCGCAGGTCGGTGCGCTCGAGAAGGACGTCGGTGTCGACGTCGCCTGGGCGCTGCCGCCGCCGGGACCGCTGCAAGCGGTGACGGCCAGGGTCCCGACCGTCACCAAGGCAACCAACAGTGGTCGGCCTGCACGTGCACGAACTCGACGCGCCATGTGCGTCTCCTTCGCTGCTCTGTGGGGTGTACCGACGCCGCTACTTGCGGTCATCGGCTTGCTAAATCGCGTTAGCATGAGAGTCTGACGCCCTGCTATCGTCGCTGTCAAGGCGCGCTGTATCCGCCGAGGCTGGAGGTTGCCGGTTGAGCGCACGACGGGTCACCCTGGCCGACGTCGCCAGCACGGCCGGTGTCGCGCCTAGCACCGCGTCCCTCGTCCTGTCCGGCCGGGCCAGCGAGCTTCGCATCTCCCGTGAGGTCGAGCAGCGGGTGCTCGCGGCCGCCGATGAACTGCAGTACCGGCCGAACATCGTCTCGGCCGCTCTCCGGACCGGCACGACGCGAACGATCGGCTTGGTGTCGGACACGGTCGCGACGTCACAACTGGCCGGCGACATGATCAAAGGGGCGTTGGAGGCGGCCCGGGAGCGGGGCGTCCTGCTCCTCTTCGGTGAGACCGAGGGTGACCCCAACGTCGAACGCAGCCTCGTGCAGGCCATGCATGACCGCCAGGTGGACGGCGTCATCCTGACCTCGATGTTCACCCGGACCCTCACCGTGCCGACCGGCCTCGGCACCGGCCCCGCCGTGCTACTCAACGCGCTGGCCACGCCGAAAGCGCCGCTACCGGCCGTGGTTCCCGACGAGGTCGAGGCCGGCCGCGCCGCCGCGCACGTCCTGCTCGAGGCCGGCCATCGGGAGGACATCCACCTCATCGGCGCCGGCCCGACCATCCACGACGTCCCACCGTGGTCGGTCGCCGCCCTCGAGCGGCTCACCGGCATCTACGAGGTGTTCCAGGCGGCCGGCGTGACCGTCGCCGGCGGTCATCAGTGCTACGAGTGGCTGCCCGACGACGGGTTCGCCACCACCCGGGCAGTGTTGCGGGCCACCCGGCCCCGAGCACTGATCTGCTTCAACGACCGCCTCGCCATGGGCGTCTACCAGGCACTGGATGACGCAGGACTGACCGTGCCGACGGACGTGTCGGTCGTCTCGTTCGACGATCACCCCATCGCCTCATGGATCCGCCCGAAGCTCACCACAGTCGCGCTACCGCACTACGAACTTGGCCATACCGCAGTCGACGTGCTGTTCGGAGAGATCGACCGGCAGCGCCGCAGCGCGCCAACCGAGGTCGGCGTCGTCCACCGAGTTCCCATGCCGGTGCGCCTCCGCGAGTCGGTAGCGCCACCCGGTCACTGAGACCCTCGATGCGGCGCGCTTCCCGGCAGACATCTCAGCTCTCTATTGTGAGCGTGGCGACTCCTTGCTGAGCGGGGCACGAGGGAGATACATGTGGCGCTGACCGACGAGGCGATCGCAAAGATCCGTAGTCTGATCCAGAGCGGCGCCCTGCCGCCCGGTTCGCGGTTGCCGCCCGAGCCGCAGCTGGCCACACAAATGGGTCTGTCCCGCAGCGGTGTGCGCGAAGCGGTCAAAGTCCTCGAGTCCGCTCGGGTCCTCGATGTGCGCCGCGGCGACGGCACGTACGTTACGAGTCTCGCACCAAGGCTGCTGCTGGAGGGACTTGGCCTGGCCGTCGAACTGTTACGCGATGACACCCTGCTCGAGGTCGTGGAGGTTCGCCGCATGTTGGAGCCGGTCGCGACCGGCATGGCGGCGTTGCGAATGTCCGACGACGATCTGGACGAACTCGGCCGGATCCTCGACGACATGCGCGCAGCGGCCGGCGACGCCGAGAAGCTCATCCAGTTCGACACGGCCTTTCACCGCACGGTGGTCGCCGCCACCGGTAACGAGACGCTTACCTCCCTGTTGGACGGGCTGTCCAGCCGGACGCTCCGCGCGCGTGTCTGGCGCGGACTGATCGAGGCCAACTCCGCGCCCACGACCATCGAAGAGCACCACGCTATTTACCTGGCGCTGCGCTCTCGCGATCCGCTGCTTGCACAGGCCAGCGCGCTGATGCACGTCAACACTTCTGAAGCGTGGCTGCGAGCTGTCCTCGGCGGCCCGGTGCAGGGCCCGGCCGCGTAGCCGAGAAGCCGATCATTCACGTCTGCGCTTTCCCACCGGTGATTCGTGACACCACGAGCGCGACCAGAATGACCGCGCCGTTGAGGAAGTTGGTCCATTGGGCCGGCACGCCGGCCAGCGTGAGCACGTTGATGATCATGAAGAGGAGCAGCACGCCGGTAAACGCCCCGAAGACGGTCCCCCGGCCGCCGTTGAGGCTCACGCCGCCGATCACGGCGGCGGCGAAGACCTGAAAGATGGCGCCGTTGCCCTGCGCGGCGGCAACCGAGGCGAGGCGGCCGCTGATGAGCAGGCCGGCCAGTGCCGCAAGCGTGCTGGCCGCGATGAGGGTGAGCCAGAGGACGCGGTCGGTGCGGATGCCCGCGGCGCGGGCCGCATCGGCATTGCCGCCGATGGCGTACAGCGCGCGACCAGGACGGGTGTAGCCGAGCACCACGATGCCCGCGGCGAACAGCAGCAGGGATATCCAGATGGAGGCCGGCACGCCGAACCACGTGGCGGAGCCGAGATACGTCATCGAGCTGGGGAGGGCGAAGAACGTCTTGCCGCCGGAAATCCCGGTGAGCAGGCCGCGCAGCACGATGAGCATGCCCAGCGTGACGATGAAGCCGTTCAGGCCGAATCGCACGATGAGCAACCCGTTGAACGCCCCGATCAGGGCACCGGCGAGCAGAACCACCGGCACGGCCAGAGCCGGCGGCACCACATGCAGGCCGAGCCCGTGGGTGACGGACGGGTCGACGATCAACCAGGCGGCGATGCCCGGCGCGAGACCGAATGTCGACTCGAGTGAGAGATCCATTTTGCCGCTGATCAGCACGATGGTTTCGGCGAGAACGACGATGGAGATCTCGGACATGCTCTGCAGGACGTTGATGATGTTGTCGGACTGCAGGAAGACCGGATTGACGATGAAGCCGACAATGGCGACCGCGACAATGGCCGGCACGAGGGCCAGATCTCGCAAACGCGCAATGGCCGGGAACTTTCGCCGCGGAGGCGCTTCGACCGGCGCGGCGGCCGTCGTGGCCGGCATGTCAGACATGGCGGAGATCGACTCCTTCCATGGCGGCGACCAAGTCGTTGTCGCTCCAGCCGTGGGCCTGTTCACTGACGACCCGGCCGCGGAACATGACCAGGACCCGATCGCAGATGCGCAGGTCGTCGAGTTCGTCGGAGATCACGAGCACGGTCGTGCCGCGGGAGCGCACCTCATCGACGACGTCGAGGAGCGTCTGCTTCGAACGCACGTCGATTCCCGCCGTCGGTGCGATGAGCACGAGCAGTTTCGGATTGCCGGCCAGGGCTCGGCCCATGACCACCTTCTGTTGGTTGCCGCCGGAGAGGTCCGAGACGGGCACGTGTGGGCCGGACGCCTTGATGGCGAGATCGCTGATGGTTCGCCGGGCGAACGCGTCACGCCGGGACGGAACGATGAAGCCGTAGCGTCGCACCCGGTGCGGCACCGACATCGTGACGTTTTCCGCGATCGACAACTGCGGCACCAGACCCTGGCGGTGGCGGTCCTCGGGCACCAGGCCGATGCCGGCCTCGATCGCATCGGCGACGCTGCCGGGCCGCAGACGCCGGCCGCCGAGCGTAACGGCGCCGGCGACCGGTCGGGCCAGGCCGACGATCGCCTCGGCGACCTCGACCTTGCCGCTGCCGCCGCCGCCCGCGATACCGACGATCTCGCCGGCGATGGCCTGCAGCGAGAGTTCGGCGCCGGATCGCGTCACAAGGCCGCGCACCGACAGCACGACGGATGCCTCCGCCGCGGACGGCCGGCGGACGGCCTCCGGCATGGTCACTTCCTCGCCGGTCATCGCCGCGATCAGCCCCGCCCGGCTGAGCCGGCGAACCGGCGCGCTGAGGATGTGGCGTGCGTCGCGGAAGACCGTCACCTGATCGCAGATGTCGTAGACCTCCTGCAGATGGTGGCTGATGAACAGCACGGTGACGCCCTGGGCGCGGAGGTCCCGCACTCGCTGGAACAGCCGTTGGATCCCGGCCGCGTCGAGCTGGGCGGTCGGCTCGTCGAGGATGATGAATCGCGCACCAAGCGACAGCGCCCGGGCGATCTCCACGAACTGCCGCTGCTGCACCGAGAGCATCGCGGCCGGCTGCCGCACGTCGACGTCGACGCCCCAGGTCGCGAGCAGGCGCTCGGCCTCGCGCCGCACGGCAGGCCAGCGGATCAACCGGCCGGGGCCGCGGGCCTGCCGGTTGAGGAACAGGTTTTCCGATACGGTCAGCGCCGGGATGATCGTCGACTTCTGGTAGACGCAGGCGACCAGCTGTCGCCACGCCTCCCGGTCGCTGAGTGGCGGGGCCGGTCGGCCGTCGAAGGCGACCGTCCCTTCGTCCGGCGCCTGCAGCCCGGTGAGAATGCCGACGAGCGTCGACTTGCCGGCACCGTTGCGGCCGACGAGCGCGTGGATCTCGCCGGCGCGGACGGTGATTCCAGCGCCGGCGAGGGCGAGCGTCGACCCGAACCGCTTCGTGATGCCGGCGGCCACGACGACGGGCCGGCCGGCCCCGGCCGGCCCGTCGCGCGGATCTTGCCCAGCGGTGCTCATACGTTGTTGCCCCACAGGGACTTGTCGTCGAACCTCGTCGTCGGCTGGCCACCGATGGTGGCCCCGTCGAGCGTGACCAGCGGCGCCGCGAGTTGGTCTTCCAGCACGCCGTCGCGGACCTGGATGATCGTGCTGCCGTGGTCGGTCGGTCCGGGCGTGAACGTCTTGCCCTCGATTGCCGCCTTGACGTAGTACAGGCCGTACTTGGCGTACAAGTCGGCCGGCTGGCTGACCGTGGCGTCGATGAGACCGCCCTGGATGTCCTTGAGCTCCTCGGGAATGCCGTCGTTGGAGACGATGAAGACATGCTTCGGGTCTGTGGGCGGAACCTGCAGGCCCTTCTGTTTGAGAATCTGCAGCGTGCCCGACAGCGCGAAGGACGACTCCATGTAGACGCCCTTGACGTCCGGATCGGACGCGAGCCGGGTCTGCAGCTTGGACGCGGCTACGTCGCCCTTCCAGTCGGTTGCTTCACCGAACACGGTGATGCCCGGGAAATTCTTCTTCATGCAGTCGTTGAATGCCTCGGTGCGGTCCCGACCGTTGATCGAGTCGAGGCCGCCCTCCAGCATGACGACCTTGCCCTTGCCGCCGAGCTTGGTGCCCAGGAACTGGCAGGCGTTCGTGCCGTAAGCCCGGTTGTCGGCGCGGACCACCATGAACACCTTGCCCGTGTCCGGGCGGGTGTCGATGGTGACAACCGGGATCTTCTTGGCGGTGAGCTGGTCGAGTGTCGGCGCGATGGCCGCGGTGTCTTGCGGGGCCATCACGACACCCTTGACGCCCTGGCTGATGAGCGTCTGGGTGTTGGAGATGAGGTTGGCGATGTCATTTTGCGAGTTGGTCGTCTTGAGCTCGACGCTGAGCTCTTTGGCCATCTGCGGCACGTACCTGATGTAGGAGTTCCAGAAATCGGTGTCCGAGCGGGGATAGTCCACTCCGATCAGCGGCGCGGCACTGGTCCCGTCCGTCCCACCCGACGATCTGCTGTTGCCGCAACCGGCGGTGAGCATCACGGCGGCAAGTGTGGCGGTCAGGCTCACGCCGATGAGTGCGTTGCGGTTCACCGGATCTCCTCCTTTGTGAACGCGTTTGGCAGTCAGGTCCGCGGCCAGACGACGGTGGGGCGATCTGGGTGTCGACTCGCGTCGGACCGGCCGAGGGACGCGCATAGATGTGATGCGATGCCCGCGAGGCACATACATCAGATGTCTTTATAGATCAAGCGAGGCTCTCTGTCCAGACATCGTCGATTGATGCCCATAATACGGCGAACAGTACTGTCTATACCTCTGATGTCTCGATCAACCCGGCCGCCAGAAGGGCGGACCAGAGCGCGTCCGGTGGTCGGGTGTCGGCCCGTTGCATGGTCTCGCCAACCTCGGTGTCGCTGGCGAGACCGACCACGGTCGAGACGATGGCGGGGTGGCGGCGCACGTAGGCGAGCGCCGCCTCCGGCAGGGTCACGCCGAACGCTTCGCAGATGTCGGCGATTCGAACGACTCGCTCGATCACGTCGGGGGGCGCCGGCCGGTAGTTGTAGGTGGCGTCCGCGGCGAGTCGGTCGCGGGCCAGCAGTCCGGAGTTGTAGACCCCGGCGATGACCACGTCGACGCCGTGACGCTCGGCGACCGGCAGCAGATCGTGCAGCGCGCCCTGTTCCAGCAGCGTGTACCGGCCGGCGCACATCACAACGTCGACGTCGGCCTCCTGCACCAAGCGGCTGAGCATCCGGGACTGGTTCATGCCTGCCCCGACGGCCGCCACGACGCCCTGGTCGCGAAGTTCGATCAGGGCCGGCAAGCCCTGCCCTACCGCTTGGTCCCAGTGGTCGTCCGGGTCGTGCAGGTATGCGATGTCGATCCGATCCAGCCCGGTTCGCTGCAGGCTTGCCTGCAGAGAGCGATGGATCCCGTCGCGGCTGAAGTCCCAGACCCGCCGGTGGTCGGCGGCGACGTCGAATCCTTCCGGGTCCCAGCGGTCGGCGGTCTCCGGTGAGGGCACGAGGAGCCGGCCGACCTTGGTCGACACCACATACTCATCGCGCGGCCGCGACCGCAGTGCTTCGCCCAGTCGCCGCTCGGACAGGCCGAGCCCGTAGTGCGGCGCGGTGTCGAAGTACCGGATACCGGCCTCCCAGGCGGCGTCGACGGCCGCCGCGAACTGGGCATCCGTGACCGCCCGGTACAGGTTGCCGCCGGACGCGGCGCCGAAGCCGAGCTCGCTGAGCTTGACGCCGGGCCGTCGGCGAAGGCGCCGTTGGTTCACCTCAGATCTCGCGCAGCCATCACCGGCACCGATTCGGATACCGGCAGAAGTCGTCGCCCGGCGCGCTCCGGGCGGACATTGGGTCCATCGGCCACGGCCGCGTCGGGCCGGTAGGGCAACGCGACGATGGCCTGCTCGTCGACGGTCACACCAAGACCCGGCGAGTCACCGAGGATGAAGGCGCCGTCGGCGATGTGCAGGTCAAGCGAGACGCCCACGGGCGGGTCCAGGTTCTGCATTTCGCTGGCGAGATGGTTGGGGACCGCCGTAGCCGCGTGCAACAGGGCGACCGGTGTGGTGCCGACCGGACTGACCGGCAGATCGTGAGCGTGTGCGAGGGCGGCCACCCGCAGAAAATGGGTGATTCCCCAGACCGCGGACGTCTGTACGACGTCGACGGCACCGGCGGCGAGGAGCGGCCGGAACTGCTCCAGGCCGGTAAGGTTCTCGCCGGTCGCGACCGAGGCTCGGATGCCTCGCCCGACGGCGGCCAGCCCGTCGGCGTCCCACCGGCGCACCGGTTCTTCCACCCAGGTGAGGTCGAAGGTGCGCTCAAGCTCGCTCACGTGCCGGACCGCCTGCTTGCGGGTCCAGGACTCGTTGGCGTCGAGCATCAGGCCGGGACGGATGCCGGTGGCGTCGGCCAGAACGTCGCGGACGAGTGCCAGGCGGCGACGATCCCGCTCGACGTCGAGGCCGCCCTTGAGCTTGGCCGCCGCCAATCCGCGTTCGGCGTAAGCCTGGTACAACGTCACGAGTTCGCCGTCGGCCAGCGCGATGTCCAGTCCCGACGCGTAGGCCGGCACCATGCGGTCCCGGCCGCCGAGCAGACGCCAGAGCGGTTCGCCGGCGGCCTGCGCTTTGATGTCCCACAGCGCGGTGTCCAACGCGCCGATCGTGCCGAAGACGGCGCCGGCGTGGCCGGCTTTGAACGTCTGCCGCAGCATGTTGTCGTACAGCGCGACGGCGCATCTGGGGTCTTCGCCGTCAATCGCCGCGAACACGTCGTCGATGTCCAGGTGCGATCCGAGCCCGACGCCGGTGATCCCTTCGTCGGTGTCAACCAGGACGATCCGCACGTCGGTGCAGCCGTCGGCGAAGACGCCGTTGGCGTCCCCGACCGGCCGCCCCCAGTCGTGCACCGTTGTCAGCAGTCGAAATCCCGTGATACGCATGTCAACCCTTCGTGGAGCCGGCCGTGATGGCAGTGGCGATCTGGCGTTGGAAGATGAGGTAGACCGCCAGGACCGGGACGGCAGCGATGAGCACGCCGGCGGCGAAGGTCGGGATGTCGTCGGAGTACTGACCCCGCAGCGAGGTGACCCCGATCATCAGGGTCCGGTGCTCCGGGGACGGCATCATCAGCAGCGCGATCAGCACATCGTTCCAGCAGAACAGCGCGTCGAGGATGCCGATCGACAGCAACGCCGGCGTACCCAGCGGCAGCATGATGCGCCGGTACACGCCGTACAGGCTGTTGCCATCGATGCGGGCCGCGTCGACGATCTCGGTCGGGATGCCGCTGTAGTAGCTGGCCATCAGGTAGATCGTGAAGGGAAGGAACTGCGCGACATAGGCGAGGACGAGACCGGGGTAGGTGTCGATCAGGCCGCTGTCGGCCATGGTCCGGGCGAGCGGCACCATGATCACCTGGAACGGCACGAACAACCCCGCCAGAAAAACCAGGAACAACACCCGCGAGCCCCGGAAGCGTACGTGGCTCAGCGCGAACCCGGCCATCGAACCGAACAGGAGCAGGAGCCCGACGGCGCACAGCACGACGATGATCGAGTTCACGAAGTACCGGGCCATGCCGCCGGTCGTCCACGCGCTCGCGATGTTGTCCCACCGCAGCGCGTTCGCCAGCGAAAACCGGTCGAGGATGTAGTCGCGCTGCGTTTTCATGGCGACATTGACGGTAAACACCAGCGGATAGATCGTCGCGAGGGCGAGGACGGTCATCGGCAGGGCGATCACCCATCGGCTGATCCGGGCGCCGCGCATCATTGCTCCTTGAGGCCGCGGCGAAGCAGCCCGATCTGGGCCAGCCCCACGACGAGCATCACCAGGAACAGCACCGTCGAGGCGGCCGAGGCCAGGGCCGGGCGGTTCATCTGCCCCTGCTGGATCCAGATGTAGTACTCCGGCAGGTAGGTCGACCCGCCCGGGCCGCCGCTGGTCATCACGAACAGCAACCCGAACATCGACGTCAGCATGCCGATCATGGTGGTCACGAATACGAATTGGATGGTGCGGGACAGCCCCGGGATGATCACGTGCCAGATCACTTGAGCCGTGGACGCACCGTCCGCCCGCGCGGCGTCCAAGAGCGTGGTGTCCAGGGTCGCGAAGCCGGACAGAAAGATGATCAGCGACATGCCGAACGTCGCCCAGACATGAACGCCGACCACCGCGAACATGGCGACCTTCGGATCGCCGAGCCAGTCCACCGATCCCAGGCCGACCGCGTCCAGGATCGCGTTGAGCGGTCCGTCGGCGGCCAGCAGCAGGCTGAAGATCGCCCCGATAATCACCGGGGAAAGCACCGCCGGGAAGAAGTACACGCTGCGAAAGAACCGATGACCCGGCACCCGCAGGTAGATGAACGTCGCCAAGAGGCCGGGGATGGCCACCGCCACCGGAAGTAACAGCACCAGGAGGCCGACGTTGCGCAGGGCCGTGCGGAACACCGGATCCTGCCAAAGCTCGAGGTAGTTGCTCAGCCCGACCGACTGCCCGTCGCGTTCGCCGTCGCCGGTGAAGGAGAAATTCACGCCGAGCACCAGCGGCCACAGCCGGAACCCGACAATGATCAAAATGGCCGGGGCCACGAGCACGAACGGTGCGAGCCGATCGCGGCCCGGCCGGCGCCGCCGGCTCGGGCCACCGGTTCGACCGGAACCGACGGGTTGGACCGCCGTACGGTCGGCCCGCCGAGCCGGAGCCGGGCGGGCCGACTGCATGGAACCTCCGATCGGCACGCGATCAGCTCGCCTGGTCGGCCGTGGCCAGCTGCTTCATCCCGTCATCCACGGTGATCCCACCGGACAGGAGCTGCTGCGACACCCGGCCCATGACTTCCTGAGTCTTGGCCGACAACGCCACATGCAGGGCGGGCTTTCCCGACGGGATCTCCGCCGCGATGGCCTCCGCCGCCGGACCCCCACCGGCGATCTTCACCGTCTTGTCGGCGGCGATGGCGCCGGCGTCGCCCGCATACGCGGTCAGCGCGTCGGTGCTGGTCAGTGAGCGCACGAGGTCGGCGGCCAGGGACGGGTCCTTCGTCCACTTGGCTACGCCATAGCCGACACCACCGTCATACGCCAGACTCGGCGTGGCGCCCGGCGTGACCACCGGAGCCAGCATCACGCCCAGGTTGTCGGCGCCGATCAGCGGGTTCATCTCGTGCCAACCGCCGACATCGGACATCAGACCGATCACGTTGGCCGCCTTGCCGCCCTCGAACTTGGTGTACTGGTCCATGAACATGGC
>Ga0070683_100002144_pt1 | contig 15599 bp, 14 predicted proteins | sample KBSC713LmetaG_FD_64662 | JGI IMG/M metagenome (GOLD analysis project Ga0070683, IMG submission 64662) | Corn rhizosphere microbial communities from Kellogg Biological Station, Michigan, USA - KBS C7.1-3L metaG | ecosystem: Host-associated > Plants > Roots > Rhizosphere ...
GGCTGATCGCGCCGAGCACGAGCCGGTTGCGGCGGACGTAGGCGAGACCCTCGACCATCTGCGCCCACGGATTGGGTCCGCGGGCGAGCTTCGTCCGAGGTGCCGGCGGGATAGCGATCAGGCACATGAACGCAACCAGGAAGAGGAACGCGCTCCCCGCGTAAGGCGCATAGGGCGCGTAGGCGTAGAGATAGCCGCCGAGGGCCGGCCCGAGCACCGCCCCGGTCTGCCAGGCGATCGATGACAAAGCGATCGCCCGCGGCAGGATCTGGCGCGGCACTAGGTTGGGCGCGAGCGCGCTCAGCGCCGGTCCCGCGAAGGCCCGGCCGACGCCGAGCAGCGCGGCGACGATGTAGAGCGCGAGCAATGTCGTGCTGTGCGTCCAGGCAAGCCATCCCAGCGCCGACGCGCAGCCAAGCTCAAGCGCGACCGCCCCGCGGGCGATCCAGCGCCGGTCGAGCCTGTCGGCCGTCCAGCCGGTGACCAGGGTCAGCAGGAACAAGGGAATGAACTGGACCAGTCCGATAATTCCGAGGCGGAACGCCGCCTCCTTGAGGCCCATCGTGTGCCGCGCGATGTCGTAGACCTGCCAGCCGATGACAATGACCATCGCGAGGCTGCCGATCGTCCACGTCAGCCGCGCGAACCAGAAGAACCGGAATTCGCGGATTCGAAGCGGTTCGGGAAGCAGGCTCACCCGGCGCTGACTAGGCAGGCGCGCGCGCAGCGGCAACTCACTTGGCGCGTCGCTTGCGCGTCAGCCCGAGCCGTTCGACCAGCCACGGCATCGTCAGTCCCTGGACGAAGATGGAGAAAGCGACGACGACGAAGGCTGAGAGGATGATCGGTCCGCGCTCCGGCACTGTTAGAGGTACGGTGAGCGCGAGCGCGAGGGCGAGGGCGCCGCGAAGGCCGCCCCAGAACAGCACATTCTGGAACCCAAATGGGACCTTGAGCCTGGTTGGGCGGAAGAGATTGGAGAGCGGATAGACAGCGACCGCCCGGCCGGCGAGCACAAGCACAATCGCGATTGCGGCCGTTTCCCAACCAAGGCGGCCGATCGGAACGTCGACCAGCTGGATTCCAATCAACAGGAACACGAACGAGTTCGCGACGAACGCGAAGAACTCCCACGCCGCCAGCACGTGCGGCCGGCCTGTGTCGGAGATCGCGCCCATGCTCCCGAAATTGCCGATGATCAGGCCTGCGGTCAGCGACGCAAGCACGCCGGACGCGTGAAACCGTTCGGCGATCAGGAAAGAACCGTAGGCGGCGAGGGTGGTCAGCGTGATCTCGACCAGATGATCGTTGGTTCGACCGGCCAGGAGCAGGATCAGGCCACTGACGAGCGTGCCGATTAACGCGCCGCCGACAAGCGTCCACAAAAAGGCCGGGACGACGCTTCCAATGCCCGCCGACGCGCCGCCGGCGACGCCGACAAGCACTGCGAAGGCCACAGCCACCACGCCGTCGTTCAGCAGACTCTCGGACTCGACGAGCATGCACAGCCGCTTGTCGGCGTTCATCTCCTTGAACGCGGCGATCACCGCGACCGGATCGGTCGCCGCAATCAAGACCGCGAAGAGGCTTGCGCCGATCCAGCTCCAGGACAGCCAATAATGGAGCCCGGCGGCAACGACGAGCGCCGCTAGCGCGACGCCGATCAGCGCCAGGGTCAGCGTGACCGGCAATTCGCGGCGGAAATCCTTCCACGGAAGCTGGAGCGCCGCCTCGAACACCAGCGGCGGCAGCAGGATGTTGAAGATGAGGTCGCGCGACAGGCTGAACTTCGGCGCTTGCGGGATCAGCGCGATGAGCAGCCCCGCGGCGACGAGCCCGACGCTGTAGGGCAGCCCGACCCTGCGCGAGATCATCGCGATGAGGCACGCGACGAGGAGCAAGAGGCCGATCGGGGCGAGCGCGATGCCGTCCATCCGCCAACGCATATCAAGGCTTGTCCGTCAGGTCTGCATCGCTGCCGTCGCCGCGCAATTATGGTGCTTCCGCATCGCCGATGTTCGTGTATTGTTCCGCCCATGGCGAAGGTGAAATCGCGTTACGTGTGCCAGGCCTGCGGCTCGGTCAGCAGCCGCTGGCAGGGGCAATGCCCCGACTGCGCCGAATGGAACACGCTCGTCCAGGAAGCGGCGCAGGTCTCGAGCATCTTCGCCGCCAAGCACAACCTTCAGGGCGGCGGCCGAGTGATCCCGCTCGTCGGGCTCGAGACGCCGGCCGCGCTGCCCGAGCGGCTGCCGAGCGGGCTCGCCGAGTTCGATCGCGCGATCGGCGGCGGAATCGTCGCCGGATCGGCGATGCTGGTCGGCGGCGATCCGGGCATCGGCAAGTCGACCCTGCTGCTCCAGGTCGCCGCGCGGCTCGCCGGCGAGGGGCACAAGATCGTCTACGTGTCGGGAGAGGAATCTGCCGAGCAAGTGCGGCTGCGGGCCGTTCGCCTCGGGCTCGGTCGCTCACCCGTCCGCCTCGCAGCGGCGACATCGGTTCGCGACATCCTCACGACCGTCGGCGACGGCGAGCCGCCGGCCCTGCTCGTCATCGATTCGATCCAGACGATGCATTCCGACCTGATCGAGGGCGCGCCCGGCACCGTCAGCCAGGTCCGCGCTTCGGCACAGGAGCTAGTCCGCTTCGCCAAGGAGCATGGCACGGCCGTCGTTCTCGTCGGCCATGTGACCAAGGACGGCACCATCGCCGGTCCCCGAGTGCTCGAGCATATGGTCGATACCGTGCTGAGCTTCGAGGGCGAGCGGAGCCACCAATACCGCATCCTCCGGGCGATGAAGAACCGCTTCGGCGGCACCGATGAGATCGGGGTTTTCGCGATGGAAGGGCAGGGGCTGAGCGAGGTCCCGAACCCCTCCGCGCTGTTCCTGACCCACCGGGGCGAGCCGGTCAGCGGAACCAGCGTCTTCCCGGCGATGGAGGGCTCGCGCCCCGTGCTGGTCGAAATCCAGGCGCTGACGGTCCGGCTTGCGACCGGCGCGACGCCGCGCCGCGCCGCGGTCGGCTGGGACAGCGGTCGCCTCGCGATGGTCCTCGCGGTGCTGGAAGCGCGCTGCGGCCTCAGCTTCGCAACCGCCGAAGTCTATCTCAACGTCGCCGGCGGCTACCGCCTCAGCGACCCAGCCGCCGACCTCGCGGTGGCCGCCGCGCTGGTCTCGGCGCTGTCCGAACGTCCGGTGCCGAGCGAAGCCGTCGTTCTCGGAGAAATCGCGCTTTCGGGCGAGATCCGCCCGGTCGCGCACGCCGGCCTGCGCCTCAAGGAAGCCGCCAAGCTTGGGTTCGAAACGGCATGGGTACCGAACGGCGTCAAGGGCGGCGACGGGCTGCGGCTCGCCGAGTTCGGCAATCTTCGGCAGCTCGTGGATCAGATCCTCGGCCGCTAGCGGCCGTAGCATCCGGACGGCTTGCGGTTCGTTAGTCGCCGGACCAATGGACCTGCCGGTGAATCTCCTCAGCGCGACCCAAACGCAGCACGCCGCCGAACAGGACGGCCTTCCGATCCCGCGACGCTACTGGTCCGTCGTCAGCATCTGGCTGGCGCTGACCATGGCGGTGCTCGACGGCGCGATCGCCAATGTCGCGCTGCCGGTTATCGGGCACCAACTCGGCGCGACGCCCGCGGCTTCGGTGTGGGTGATCAATGCCTATCAGCTGACGATCACGGTGCTCCTGTTGCCGCTCGCCGCGCTCGGCGACCGAATCGGTTACAAGTGCATCTACATTCCCGGCCTCGCGCTGTTCACCATCGGCTCGGTCGGCTGCGCCGCGGGCGGGACGCTCGAGCTGCTGATCGCCGCACGCGTCTTTCAGGGGGTTGGCGCCGCCTGCATCATGAGCATGAACGCGGCGCTGGTGCGCGCCACCTACCCGGCGGACATGCTCGGCCGAGGAATCGGCTACAACGCGATGGTCCTGTCGATGTCGGCGGCGATCGGGCCGACGCTGGCGGCGCTGATCCTCAGCGTCGCTTCGTGGCAATGGCTGTTCCTGATCAACCTTCCGATCGGCATCGTCGCCATCCTGATCGGCCGGAAGTCGCTCCCCGATCCGCACGGCCACGGCAACCCGTTCGACTGGCCGTCGGCGCTCCTCAGCGCGGCGATGATGGGGTTCATCGTCTTCGGCGCGGAGACCTTTGCGCGGGTCAGCTCCGTCGCCGGCTTTGCGCTGGTCGGCGCGGGCCTCCTCGCCGGCGCCGCGCTGGTCCGGCGCGAACGCGGCGAAAAGCATCCGCTGATGCCGGTCGACCTGCTCAGGATCCCGATATTCACCCTGTCGATCACGACTTCAGTGGTCTCGTTCGCGGCGCAGATGCTCGCATATGTGGCGATCCCCTTTCTCCTTCAGACGGTGCTCGGCCGAAGCGTGTTCGCGACCGGGCTGCTGATGACTCCGTGGCCGATCGCGGTCGGCATCGCGGCGCCGTTCGCCGGACGCCTCGCCGACCGGATGTCGGCCGGGCTGCTCGGCGGCATCGGCCTCGCCATCTTTTCTGTCGGCCTGTTCTTCCTCTCGCGCCTCGGGCCGTCGCCGGACAATTTCGAAATTGCCTGGCGAATGGCCGTGTGCGGGCTCGGCTTCGGCCTGTTCCAGTCGCCCAACAACCGGACGATCGTCAGCGCAGCGCCAAAGCCGCGCTCGGGCGCCGCCGGCGGCATGCTCGCCACCGCCCGGCTGCTCGGCCAGACGACCGGCGCGGTCGCGGTCGGCGTCGCATTCCATCTCGCAGGAGTGCGAGTGACACCGCAACTGCTGCTCGCCGCGTCGATCGCAGCGCTGGCCGCGGCGGGCATCAGCCTGCTGCGCATGGGCGTCGCTCCGCCGAGCCGCGTTGCCGTCTACAAGCCGATCCTCGACTAGCGCGGGACTGGCATCGCCTGTTTCGCTAAGCTAGCGCCGCCCCCATGACCGCGCTCGACGTCTTCGTCTTCCTCCTCCTGATCGGCGGTGCCGCCGTCGGCTTCGTGCGCGGCTTCGTCCACGAGGTGATTTCGCTCCTCGCCTGGATCGTCGGCATCGCGATGCTCAAGCTGTTCCACACCCAGCTGTGGACCGGCCTCGACAACTCTTTCCACACCAGCCCCGCGGCCGGCGCGGTGCTCGCTTTCGCCTTGCTGTTCGTGCCCAGCTTCGTCGCCGTGAAGCTGATCGCCCGCGCTCTCGGAGGCCGGACCCGCCGCCACGCCGTGCTGGGGCCGGTGGACCGGGTGCTCGGCGGGGGCTTCGGCCTCGTCAAAGGTCTCCTAGGAGCAACCCTCTTCTTCCTTCTCGCCAACCTGGCGACCGACATGGTCTACGGGCCGCAGGCCGACCGGCCGCACTGGATGACCAATTCGCGCACCTATCCGCTGCTCAACGGGAGCGGCCGGGCGATCGTCGATTTCGTCCAGGCGCGGCGGCTGCACCCGCGCAAGGCAGGCGAGTCCGAATGATCCGCCTCTACGACACCATGGCCCGTGAAAAGCGGCCGTTCGTGCCGCTGAACCCGCAGCGCATCACCATGTATGTGTGCGGTCCGACGGTCTACGGCCGTGCGCATATCGGCAATGCGCGGCCCGCGGTCGTTTTCGACACGCTCGCTCGGCTAATCCGGCACGAGTTCGGCGAGAATAGTCTCGTCTATGCGCGCAACGTCACCGACGTCGACGACAAGATCATCGCCGCCGCGGATGAGGAAAGCGTCGACCCGTCAGTCATCACCGAACGCTATGAGCGGCACTATCTCGAGGACATGGGAGCATTGGGAGTCGCACCGCCCACGGTCGCGCCTCATGCGACCCAGGAAATCGGCCCGATGATCGCCATGATCGAGCGGCTGGTAGGCACCGGCCATGCTTATGAGGCGATGGGCCATGTGCTCTTCTCGGTGCCGAGCGATCCGGACTACGGCGTGCTCAGCAGGCGCGACCGCGAACAGATGATCGCCGGCGCCCGTGTCGAGGTGGCGCCGTACAAGCGCGATCCGGCCGATTTCGTCCTGTGGAAGCCGAGCCCCGACGGAGTCATCGGCTGGGATTCCCCGTGGGGACGCGGCCGCCCGGGCTGGCACCTCGAATGCTCTGCGATGATCGAGCATCATCTTGGGCAGACGATCGACATCCACGGCGGCGGGCTCGACCTCATCTTCCCGCACCATGAGAATGAGATCGCGCAGAGTCGCTGCGTCCACGCGGGCGCGCCGCTCGCCCGCTTCTGGGTCCACAACGGCTTCGTCGACATGGGCGCCGAGAAGATGTCGAAGTCGCTCGGCAACATCGTCACTCCGGCCGACCTGCTCGCCCAAGGGCACAGCGGCGAGACTCTGCGGCTCGCGCTGCTGAGCGCGCATTACCGATCGCCGCTTCCGTGGACGAATGCGCTCGTCGAACAATCCAAAACGATCCTCGACCGTCTTTATCGCGCGGCAGGGGACGGGGAGCCCGGTGAAATCGACGCCGGGGTCGTCGAAGCCCTTTCGGACGACCTCAACACTCCAGCGGCGCTGACGCGGCTGCAGGCGATCGTCGATCCGGCGACTCTGAAGGCGAGCGGCAAGCTGCTCGGCATCCTGCAGGAAAGCGCTACCGGCTGGTTCCAGGGGGAAACCGACGCCGACGCGATCCAATCCCGAATTGCCGAGCGCGCCGCCGCAAAGAAAGCACGCGACTTTGCCGCCGCGGACCTCATCCGCGACGAGCTCAAGGCGGACGGCATCATCTTGGAGGACGGGCCGGGCGGCACTACTTGGCGCCGCGAATGAGCAGCCCGCTCTACACGACCGATATCCTCCGCCTGGCGGCCTCACTCCAGGAAGAGCGCGAGCTTGGGCGCGAGGACGGGCGCGCCGAGCTGCGCTCTCCGACGTGCGGCAGCCGGATCGCCCTGGTCGTCGAGCTCGACGAGGACCGCCGGGTGAGGATGGTCTCGCAGCGGGTCCACGCCTGCGCCTTCGGCCAGGCGTCGGCCGCGCTGGTTCAGCAACATGCTATCGGCCGCGCGCACGACGATGTCGCGGAGGCGCTGGTGACGATCAGCCGCTGGCTTGCGCAGGAGCAGGAGGAGGCTGGAAACTGGCCGGGAGTGGAGGCGCTCGCGCCGGCCCGCTCGCGGAAGTCCCGCCACGGCGCCATCCTGCTGCCGTTCCGGGCGCTGCTCGCCGCGATCGAGTCGGCGAGGTGAACCCCAACACGACGGCCCAGGCGACCACCGCCATTCTCGAAAGCGGCGCGATCATGCTTGGCGCCGCGCTCGTCTTCGTCACCTTGTTCCGGCGCCTCAAGCTTGGCGCGACGCTCGGCTATATCGTCGCCGGCGCGCTGATCGGGCCGCATGTCCTCGGGCTGATCCGCGACCCCGAGCAGCTGACCAGCGTCACCGAGATCGGAATCGCTCTGCTGCTGTTCATCGTCGGACTGGAGCTTCGGCCCAGCCGGTTGTGGCGGCTGCGCAGGGACATATTCGGCCTGGGGCTTGCGCAAGTAGTGCTGTGCGGCCTCGCGATCAGCCTGGTTCTCTATTTGGCTCTCGGGCTGAGCCCGGAGGCCGCGCTCGCGATCGGCCTGCCGCTCGGCCTTTCGTCGACCGCGCAGGTGCTTCCGATGCTGCGCTCTGATAACGATCTCAATACGCCGCAGGGCGAGCGCGCCTTTTCGATCCTGCTGTTCCAGGACCTCGCGATCGTGCCCATGATCACGATCATCGCGGCGATGGCGCGCACGCCCCCAGACCCGAGCGCGCCGGTGGGCTGGACGCTTGCGCTCTACACCGTGGGAGCGGTGATCGGCCTCGTTCTCGTCGGCCGCTTCGCCCTCAATCCGCTCTTCCAGCTCGTCGGCCGGCTCGGCGAGCGCGAGCTGTTCATCGTCGCGGGCCTGTTCACCGTGGTCGGCGCGGCCGCGGTCATGCACACCTTGCATCTGTCGGTCGCGTTGGGGGCCTTCGTCGCCGGAGTAATGCTCGCCGAGTCGCCGTACCGGCACGAGCTCGAAAGCGATGTGGAGCCGTTCCGCTCGATCCTGCTCGGCCTGTTCTTTCTCTCGGTCGGAATGCTGCTCGACCTGGGTCTGGTTGCGAGCCGCCCGTTTTTGGTGCTCGCGCTTGCCGCCTCCGTCATCGTCACCAAGACCGCGCTGATCACCCTCCTCAGCCGCGCGTTCAGCGGCAGCTGGACCCGGAGTTTCCGCCTCGGCCTGCTGCTCAGCCAGGCCGGTGAATTCGGCTTCGTCCTCTTCGGCCAGGCGACGGCCGCGTTGCTTGTCACTCCGGAGGCGGCGTCGCTGTTCAGCGCCGTCGTCACCTTGTCGATGGCGGCGACGCCGTTCCTGATGCGCCTGACGGACTGGCTGGAGCGGCGCGAGGAGCGCTCTGCCGAGGGCTTCGACGGACCCGAGATGTCGCCGGAGACCAGCGCGATCGTCGTCGGCTACGGTCGCTTCGGCCAGACCGTCGCGCAGATGCTTCAGGCCAAGGGCATCGGCGTCACGATCATCGACAAGAAGCCGAGTCAGATCGAGCTCTCGGAAGAGTTCGGGACCAAGGTCTATTACGGCGACGGGCTGCGCATCGACCTGTTGCGGACGGCGGGCGCCGAGACCGCGCGGCTGATCGCTTTTTGCAACGACAACGAAGGCGGCGAGCTTTCGCGCGATGCGCTCGAAGCGGTGCTCGACGCATTTCCGCAGGCCTCGGTGATGGTCCGCGCGTTCGACCGGCGGCATCTGATCGAGCTTCGCGGATTGGATCTCGTCCTGGCCGAACGCGAGCTGTTCGAGAGCGCAGTGGTCATGGGCAAGGCCGCGCTCCGCGCAAGCGGCGTCGATCAGCGCGAGATCGAGCGGGTGGAGCGCGAGTACCGGATGCGCGACTGCGACCGGCTGGAGCGGCAGGGCGAGACCGGCGACATCCGCGCCGGCTGGGAAACCTCTTTCGGCGAAGATCGCCCCTTGCCGGACGAGCAGCCGACTCCGGCCTAGCCTTCCTTCCGGAGGTGCTTGTCGAGCGCCCGAACGATCGCGTCGACCACTTCCTTGTGGGCGCCGGTGCCGCTTTTCACGTGGATGTGTGCCTGCGCGTAGAGCTCGCGCCATTCGTTGGCCAGGCGTTCGAGGGTCGCCTTGCGGTCGCCGTTCCTGAGTTCGGCGCGGGTGTTGCGGCGCCCCGTGCGCTCGTCGAGGATTTCGACCGGGGCGTCGAGCCACACGGTGATTGCCCGGCCGTTGAGCAACTCGCGCGTGCGCGGGTCGACATAAGCGCCGCCGCCGGTGGAGATGATCCGTACATCCCCTTCCTCGACCAGCCGGGCGACGAGCCGCCGTTCGCCGTCGCGAAAATCCTGCTCGCCGTAGCGCTCGAAGACTTCGGCGGCCGAAAGGCCCGCCGCGTCCTCGATGGCCGCGTCGCTGTCGACGAAAGGCAGGCCGAGGCGCTTCGCCAAGCGCCGCCCGACCGTCGACTTTCCAACTCCCATCAGCCCGACCAGCACGATCGGCCGGTCGAGGCGCTTCGACAAATCCATATAAGTAAAGGGCTATACAGCGCGTCACCCGCTCGGCAAAAGCGCCTCCATGTCTCGACTGATTGCGCTGATTGTCGTTCTCGTCATCCTGATTGGCGGGTTGATCTACCTCTCGACCGTGCCCAAGCCGCAACCGACCCATGCGATCGAGGTCGTGGTGCCTCAGGGGGGCAATGCGCATTAAGCCTTCATTGATTGCGTCGGCTGGTGTGCTCGCGATCGCGATTCCGGCGATCGCGCAGCAGGTGGCGCAGACCCAGCCGCCGGCGGCCAACCAATATCCGAACGGCGGGATCGGCGCGACGCAGCCGCAACCCTCGACGGCGCCGCAGCCGACGATCGACGAGAATACGGGCGCTGCCGACGAAACCGCGGTCGAGGAGATTACTGCGGCGAAGCTCCAGCCGCAGCAACCGGTTCAGCCGCCGGTCGAATATCCGGGCTGGGCGCGCCGCGATCCGTGGGTGGTCGGCAAGCTCGATCCTGCAGCCGAAGGGCTGGGAGACAATCCGTGGGGCGGCGCCAGCGGCGCTTTCCTCTCGACGCTGATGCGCCGCATGGAAACTCCGATCGCGTCCCGCTGGGCGCATATCGCGCTCCGGGATGCGCTGCTCGCCAAGGCTCGCGCGCCGCGTGACGTCAATCCGGTCGACTGGGTGGCTGAACGCTCCTGGCTATTGCTGCGCATGGGCGAGGCGGACGCCGCGCGCATGCTCGTCGACGGAGTCGACACCGATCGCTTCACGCCCAAGATGCTCCAGGTGGCCGTCCAATCGGCGCTCGCCAATGCCGATGCCGCCGCCTTGTGCCCGCTCGAGATCGGGATCCGCAAATACGACCCGGCGACGAAGCAGCTGGTGCAGGCGATGTGCGCAGGGCTTGCCGGCGACGAGGACAGCGCCTCAGCGCAGATCGACTCCGCGCGGCGCTACGGGCGCATCGGCGGCATCGACCTCGCGCTCGCGCAGAAGGTCGTCGGCGCGTCGGGAAGCGGGCGCGCGGCGACCATCGACTGGAACCCGGTCGACAATCTCACGGCGTGGCGCTTCGGCCTGTCGGCCGCGACCGGTATGCTTCCGCCCGACCGGCTGGTGAATGCGGCATCGGTCCAGCTGCGCGCGTTCGAGGCGCGGGCGCCGCTCTTTTCCGCGCAACAGCGACTCGATTCCGCGATGATCGCCGCCGGCCTCGGAGTCTTTTCGTCGCAGAGCCTCGTCGACCTCTATTCGGCGATCTACGACAGCACGGACCCGAGCGACCTTCCAACGACCGACGCGTGGCAGCTTCGCGAAGCCTTCATCGGCAAGGACGAGCCGACCCGCCTCGAAGCCATCCGTCACATGCTCGGCCTCGGCAAGCAGGGGCTGCAAAAGGAGGCGGCGCGGGCGCTCGTCGCGCGCGCAGCGACTCTGGTCAGGCCGGACAAGGCGCTCGCCAAGGATGCGCCCGACCTCATCTCCGCAATGCTCGCGGCCGGCTACGACCGCGCGGCATCGGCCTGGATTCCTGCGATCGGCGGGATGGACGATGAGGACGCCGATCGTTGCTGGGCGATGCTCGCGCTCGGCGCTCCCGATGTCTCGGCCGTCGGAACGAGCCGAATCGGCGGCTTCATCCGCCGCGACAACAGCCCGCACAAAGTGCGCAGCGCATTGCTCGTCGCCGGTCTTGTCGGCCTTGGACGGATCGGCACCGACACCGCGAATTCGCTCAACCGCCGCTACGGCCTCGGCCTCGGGCTGACCACCAGTTGGACCCGCATGATCGACTCGGCCGCCGGGCGCGGGCAGGCAGGGACGGTCCTGGTGCTGACGGGCACGGGGCTGGGAACACCCGACTGGGACAAGGTGCCGGGAGCCCATCTTTATCACGCCATTGCGGCGCTCGAGCGGACTGGACAGGACTTCACCGCGCGGATGATCGCCGCCGAGGCACTTTCCCGCACGTGATCCCCGACGACCGAGCGCTCGTCGATCGGTTCCTCGACATGATGGCCGCCGAGGCGGGCGCTTCCAAGCACACGCTCGCCGCATATCGCAACGACCTCGATCGCGCCGCCGAATTGCTCCCGAGCCTTGGCGCCGCGTCGAGCGACGATGTCTCGCGGCTGGGCAGCGGCTGGGCCGATCTCGCTCCTTCCACCGTCGCTCGCCGTTCGGCCGCGCTCAGGCGGTTCTTCGGCTTCCTCGTCGATGAAGGGCTGCGCCGCGACGACCCGTCATCCGCGCTCCCGCGACCGCGGTTCGAACGCCCCTTGCCGCGTATCCTCGACGAGGAGCAGGTCCGGCGCATGTTCGAAGCGGCTGAGGACCGCGCGGCGAGTGGCGACGCCGCGGCCGTGCGCAACCTCGCGCTTCTGGAACTGCTCTACGGTTCCGGCCTCAGGGCCAGCGAGCTGGTGAGCCTGCCGCGCGGTGCCGTCCGTCCCAGCCAGCCCTTCCTCATGGTGCTTGGCAAGGGAAGCAAGGAGCGGCTCGTGCCGATCTCGACCCGCGCACAGGAAGCCGTGGCGAAATGGCTGGAGCAGGTGCCTTCGGGCGCCTTGTGGCTCTTTCCGAGCGGCAAGTCCCACCTCAGCCGGGTGCGGCTGTTCCAGATTGTCCGGGCCATGGCGGCCGACGCCGGGATCGCACCCGAGCGCGTAAGCCCGCACGTCCTTCGCCACGCCTTTGCGACGCACCTGCTCTCAGGCGGCGCGGACCTCAGAGTCCTGCAGTCTCTGCTCGGCCACGCCGACATTGCGACGACTCAGATCTACACGCATGTCGACAGCGCCCGGCTGGTCGAGCTGGTCAACGCCCGCCATCCCCTCGCGACCCGCACGCGTTGACCTTTGCCGCAGCTTCGGCCTAGTCGCGCCGCACTGATGTTGACGTACCTAGATTTCGAAAAGCCGATTGCCGAGCTGGAGACCAGGGTCGCCGAGCTTCGCGAGACGGCGAACAGTTCAGAGATCGACATCGATGCCGAGGTCGGCCGTCTAGAGACCAAGGCCAACAAGCTGCTCCGCGACACCTATGCCAAGCTGACTCCGTGGCAGAAGGCGCAGGTGGCGCGGCATCCCGAGCGGCCGCATTTCAAGGATTATGTCGCCGGCCTCGCCGATGACTTCCTGCCGCTCGCCGGCGACCGCGCCTTCGGTGACGACCCGGCGATCGTCGGCGGCCTCGCGCGAATTGACGGCCGGCGGGTGATGCTGCTTGGCCATGAGAAGGGCGACGACACCGCTTCACGCCTCAGGCACAATTTCGGCATGGCCAAGCCCGAGGGTTACCGCAAGGCGATCCGGCTGATGCGGCTTGCCGACAAGTTCGGTATCCCCGTCGTGAGCCTGGTCGATACGCCCGGCGCCTTTCCGGGCGTCGAGGCGGAGGAGCGCGGGCAGGCCGAAGCGATCGCGCGCTCGACCGAGGAATGCCTGTCGCTAAACGTGCCGATGATCGCCGCGATCGTCGGCGAGGGCGGCTCCGGCGGCGCCGTCGCGATCGCCACAGCGAACCGCGTGCTGATGTTCGAACATGCGGTCTATTCGGTGATTTCGCCGGAGGGCTGCGCGTCGATCCTGTGGCGGACCGCCGACAAGGCGGCGGAGGCGGCCGAAGCGATGAAGATTACGGCGGCGGACCTGCACGGCCTCGGCGTCGTCGACCGAGTCATCGATGAGCCGCTCGGCGGCGCGCAGCGCGACCCGGAAGCCGCGATCGGCGCGCTCAAGGGCGCGCTGATCGAGGAGCTCGACGGCTGCAGCAAGCTCGGACCGAAAGAGATACTGGCGCAGCGCCGGGCCAAATATCTCGCGATTGGCTGAAGGGCGGCGCCCAGGAACTCGCCTTAGTCATTCTCCGTTCAAATTCATCGGGGCTTTTGTTCTCCGACGGAAACGGAGGCTGCATCGAACATGCGAACACGCGTCCTGTTGCTCTTTGCCGCTGCGCTCGCCCTCACTCCCGCCGCGGCGCAGCAAGTCCGCTATCTCGATCCGCGCGACGTCGCCCAGGCCCAGCAAGAGAACGCCGCCGTCATCGAAGAGCTGGGCGGAGCCGAGACTGGTCCTCGGGCGGCTTATGTCGCGTCGGTCGGGCGCCGGGTCGCCGCTTACTCCGGCCTCGCCAATCCCGGCCAGGCGCTTCATTTCACGACGCTCAACTCGGCGGTGGAGAACGCCTTCTCGGTCCCCGGCGGCTATGTCTACATCACTCGCCAGCTCATGACCTTGATGGGCGATGAGTCGCAGCTCGCCTTCGCGCTCGGCCACGAGGTCGGGCACATCGCGGCCAACCACGCCCATCAGCGCGAGGAGGTCGAGCGCGAGCTCGCGCGCGAAGCCCTGCCGTATGTCCTGATGGGCCAGATGATGGGCGGGATCGCCAACCAGATCGCGGTCCGCAACCTGCTCGCCGCCAAACTGCAGACTCTGAGCTTCTCGCGCGAGCAGGAATATGAGGCGGACACGCTCGGCCTGCGCTACATGATCGATGCCGGCTACGATCCCGCCGGCGCGGCCCAGCTCCTCGCGGCGCTCGCCCGGCAGACGGCGCTGCAGGCGCGGGTCCAGGGGCGTACCAACCGCGGGATCCCGGAATGGGCGAGCACCCACCCCTTGAGCGAGAACCGGATGCGGCGAGCGCTCGACGAAGCGCAACAGACCGGTCGCCTGGGAACGGGCATCCACAATCGCGACACGTTCCTCAGCGAGCTCGAAGGCATCTATGTCGACGACGACCCGGCGCAGGGCGTGATCGACGGACCGGTGTTCACCCATCCCGACCTGCGAATCCAGTTTCGCGTTCCCACCGGCTATCTGATGTCCAACGGCACCTACGCCGTCACGATTTCCGGGTCCGCCGGCAAGGCGCAATTCAGCGGCGGCCGCTACACCGGCTCGCTCGACGATTATATCCTCAGGGTCTTCCGCCAGGTGACTCGGGGCAGCGGAGTAACGGTTCCCAGGCCGAGACGAACCACCATCAACGGGCTTCCCGCGGAATTCACCACCGCGCGGGTCAATACCAACTCCGGCGTCGTCGATGTGAGCGTCGTTGCCTACCAATGGGACGCCCAGCACGCTTACGACTTCGTGATGCTGACGCCGGGAGGGACCGGCATTGGCGCCTTCGCGCCGATGGTGAATTCGCTGCGGAAGATCAGTCGCGAGGAGGCGGCGGCGATCCGGCCCCGGGTGATTCACGTGGTGACGGTGGCTCCGGGCGATACGGTCCAGTCACTGGCCGACCGCATGGCCTATCACGATTTCAAGCTGGAGCGCTTCCTCGCGCTGAATGGGCTCACGGCGGCTACGAGGCTCGTGCCGGGGCAGAAGCTGAAGTTGGTGGTCTATGGGCCGAGGCGCGCGTTACCGGCCGCCGCGGCTACATAACTCCCGACACGCTCGACAGGATTCTGCCCCACATGCTGTTGGAGCCCCCTGCGAGGGTCTTCAGGCCGGCAATCATGGTAATCACGATCAGCGCGCAAATTAGGCCATACTCGATAGCCGTCGCCCCGCGCTGATTTACGCCGAGCAAGCGCAAGCAATTGCGGATAGCGATCACGCCACCCTCCTCTGGTCCACGTCCACGAGGACGGGTGTAGCGGAGGCGCAGTTAACAAGTCTTACCGATTGTACAGTTAATGCCGCGGCATCAGCTTGCCGGCGTCCAAGCCGCAAAATGCAGGACTTCGAACGTTTCCGCGGTGCGCTGGCCGTCACCCGCTGCCGCGAAAGCGCGCTCCGCGGCGGCGATTTGCGCTCGGGTCAGCGGCGGCGCTCGCATCTGCAGGACGTTGGTTGCGCCCATCGCGCGCAAGTCGTGGACGAGGTCGCCGAACGACTTGTAGCTTGCCCGAACGCGGTCGACATCGACCACCGCGCGGACGAAACCAGCCTCCGTCAGGAGTGGCGAGAGCGCCGAGGGCTCGATCCGCGGGTGGACATGGGGCGCCGCCGCCCCGGTGACCGCATCGGCGGCGCGCATCGCTGTGCGAAGGTGCGGGATGGTGTCGCCGCCCGAAATCGCGCCGATGAACAGGCCATCCGCCATCATCGCATGGCGCACCAGCTGAAGTGCGAGCGGGAGGTCGTTGA
>Ga0070683_100002148_pt1 | contig 15580 bp, 12 predicted proteins | sample KBSC713LmetaG_FD_64662 | JGI IMG/M metagenome (GOLD analysis project Ga0070683, IMG submission 64662) | Corn rhizosphere microbial communities from Kellogg Biological Station, Michigan, USA - KBS C7.1-3L metaG | ecosystem: Host-associated > Plants > Roots > Rhizosphere ...
TCGGATGCTCACGCAGCAGGCGCTCGAGGACGCACACATCTCGAACGCGCTTCGGTTCGTCGAAGACGGCGAACAACTGCTCGACTACCTGTACCAACGAGGAGAGTACGCGGGCGAGACAGGCGCGGCCCCGCGGCCCGGATTGATCCTACTCGATCTCAACATGCCGAGGTTGGACGGCCGCGAAGCCCTCCAGCGCATCAAGGGCGATCCGACGCTCGTCGACATCCCAATCGTCATTCTCACCACGTCGGGATTGGACGCGGACGTCATCCGGAGCTACCGGCTCGGCGTGAACTCCTTCATCACGAAGCCGGTCACGTTTTCGGGGTTGGTGGAGGCGATGAACGTGCTCGGCAAATACTGGCTGGAGATCGTCGAGTTGCCGCCGACGCCAGTGCAAGTGTAGGCCCGCTTGGCAACCGTACGGATCGACGCTCCGTCTGCGGCCGCCGGCGAGGAGTCGGATCGGCCGTCGTCGCTCTCGACAACCGTCATCGCAAGCCTGCTGGTCGTCGCGACGCTTCGACTCGGGCGCACGCTCGTGCTGCCCGTGGTCATCTCGATGCTGTTGACGCTCACCCTCAGCGCGCCCGTTCGCTGGCTCCGACGCAAACGTGTTCCCGCGCGACTCGGCGCAGCGTTGGTTGTTTTTGGCGCGCTCGGCGCCGGCGTCGGCGCGGCAACACTGCTCGCGTCGCCTGCAATCGACTGGATTGCGTCCGCGCCGAAGACGATCAAGACGATCGAAACGAAGGTGCGTCGCGTCATGCTGCCGTTCACCGCCCTTCAGCGATCGGCAGAGCGCATGCAACAGGTCACGGCGCTGCCGGCCAGCGACGCACCTCGCACCGTGCAAATCGCGACGCCGGGGATCCTCGGCCGGATGTCGGTCGAGTCGCTGGCCACGATCCCCGTCGCGTTGAGCGTCGTGTTCCTGACGTATTTTCTCTTGGCGAATGAAGCTCTCGTACGGCGGAAGCTGTCGCGGCTCTTGCCCGGCCGCTACGAATTGCAGCGCCGAGAACATTTGCTCGGCGAGATCGAGGTCGCCGCCTCTCACTTTCTGGTGACGGTCGCGCTCATCAACATCGGCGTAGGCGCGATCACGGCGCTTGCACTCTGGGCAGTGGGCGTCCCGAGTCCTCTCCTTTGGGGCGGCGTCGCGGCGATGCTGAATTTCGTGCCCTACCTCGGGCCGATGGTGACGGTCGCGATCATCGCACTCGCCGCACTGGCGAGCATCGATTCGACCGGACACGCGCTGCTCGCTCCGGCCGCGTTCCTACTCGTTCATCTGACGGAGAGCAACCTCATCACGCCGGTCGTCCTCGGGCGACACCTTCCGGTGAACACAGTCGCGATGTTCCTCGGACTGCTGTTCTTCGGCTGGATGTGGGGAATTCCGGGCGCCGTGCTGGCCGTTCCTCTCACGGTGTGCGTGAAGCTCGTATGCGATCACGTGCCGACCCTCGCGCACATTGGCGACCTGCTCGACAACTAGCGACGTCCCGAGAATGCGTTGGCTACGCCCGACGGTCGCGAAGCTCAACGACTCACCACTTGACCGTACCGAAGCGGCGCGGGCCGAGAAACGAGTAGGCGAAAGTGAATGCGCCCTCCGAGAATCTCTTATCCGGTAGCTTGCCATAGCGCGCATTGCGCGTCGACGCCACGAAGCGGACGCCGAACGCGTGGTCGCCGACGACGCGAACGTTGAGTCCGATGTCGCCGCGAAAGATCGTCTCGGAGCCGCGCGTGTCGTCCGATCCGAGGCCGCTCACGTAATATTCTCGCGCCCCCGCGTCGAGCATGATCCGATCGCCGGCGATGAGTCGCGCCGTTGCCAGCCCTTGAGGCGTGATGCCGAAGTGGTAGTCCCGTATCGCGGCATTGGTTGGCGTGCTTGGGATCACCGTCGTCGAGCCGGCGGCGCCATAGCCAACGCCTCCGAGCATGGATCCCTGTAGCGCGAGTCCGGGCACCAGCCAGTATTGGCGTGTCGTACCCAGCGACAGCGCCGTCGTCGATACACGAAATAGGTACGGCGAGATGTAGTCGTAGCTTCCATAGAGGCCCCAGATGCCGCGCGACCGCGCGCGCTGCGCCGTTTGCCGGCCGATCAGCAACCCACGAATCATCACGTTCTCGACCGGATTGCTCGCGGACGAAAGGAACGACATCTGAAAGTCGAAGTAGTCGAGTGGACGGGCATAGTCGTAGCCAGGGAGCCCAGGCAGTCCGTACGACATCCAGAACTCCGCTGCGGCATCGTGGCGCAGCAGCGAAACCGGTGCAGCGTAGTCGTGCGACAGCGCGTCGGCTGTGGCACCGAGCCGAAGTTGCCATGACGTCACCGGAGCCGTATCGGAGAGCTGACTTCTGAATCGCTCCCCGAACGCGCGACGATTCACCGCCGACGGCGGCGAGAGCACATCCGCGAGGATCTCGTGCAGCCGATGCGGCTTCTCGCCACGCGCGTCTCTGAGCACGAGGTCGGACATTCGATACAACGCCTCGCCGAGCAGGCTTCCGGCCTGCCCGGTGGTGATCATGTCATTCAGCGACGGCGGATCGGTCTCGCCGGCCATTTTCCAAATGAAGCTTCCGGCGTTCGCTTGGATGAGCGATGTCCAAAAGCGATGCCCGCTCGAGCGCGCGAGCCCGTACATCGTCGCGCCCTGATACGGATGCTCGAATTGATTGACGTTGAAAGGATCCTGATCGTGCACCCAGGTTTGGCGGCGAAGATGATCCCACGTGCTCGACAGCGTTGCGCTGTAGACCTTCTTTCCATCCTGGACGTCCGCCGCGTGGACGGTGCGATCGTACGCGCTGAGAAGCGTCAGAAACCCAACGGTCTCGAGCACCGGAAGGACGTTGCTGCGTCGCATGCTCGTGTCGGCCCGCAACGCCGGGTTCGGAGTGGGAAGCGGAGTCGGAGCGGATTGCGCGCCCGCGATTCGCAATGACGCGCTCACGAGCAGCGACGCGACCCAGGTCCAGCGCGTCGCGGTTCTCATCAGGCGGACGATCGGCTCGTCGGACTTCGGCGGCGCGCGCCGATCGGATTGTTCGGGCTCCCCCGGCTCGATCTCATGTGGACCGCCTCGGTCTGGCTCCGGCGGCATCAACGCCAGAAGCACTCGGCGAAGCTCCTCGACGGAGATTGGAATCCGGTGCCACGTGACGCGCTCGACGCGAGCGAGTGCGGGAGGGCTGCCGTGAGTCTCGGCGGTGTAGAGCATCAACAGCGGTACGCGCCGCGCGGCGACGTCAGCGATCATACGTCGCAGGCGCTTGACGGGCGCGTCGTGATCGCATATCACGACGCGCGGTTGCGTCCGCGTGACGGAAATCCACGGTGCTTCCAGCCCAACGGGGAACGCGGGCGTGAACCCGCTTTCGGCGACGAGGTATCCGACCGCGTCGGCAAAGAGCTTGTCCGCGGAGGCGATCAGGATGATGCCAGAACTCGCATGACGCGGCTCGGCGCCGCTGCCGGGTTCAACCAGCTTCAGTGACATTTTCCACCGCTCTGGTCCCACACGCGTCCGCCGATCTCGATGAACGCCGATCGATACTCCGCGGCGCCGAGCGTCAGCAGCAAGACACCGGCTCGACCTTCGATGCGGTACACGCTGTTGGGGTTGACGTTATTGAAGCCGCGCAGCTCTTCGCCGCCCGTGCCGGCAACGATTTCGGTGATGCCCTTCGTCGTATCGGTCACGCCCGCGGGCGTCATCGCCCGGAATCGCTCGTAGTCGTGATCGTGACCGTTGAGTACGAGATCGACGTCGTTGTCGTAGAGGAGCTGCCAGATGGGAATGAGCCTTCGATCGCTTCCGTGCCATCCGGAGCTGAATCGCGGATTGTGCCAATAGGCGATCGTACAGAGTTTCTTGTGCGCCTTGAGATCCTTCTCGACCCAGTCCATCTGCGCGCCGCGCGCGGAGTCGGAAAAGATCGGATTCACGATGATCTCACTGTTGACGACGACAATGTGCCAGGCACCGACGTCGTAGCTGTAGTAGCCCTTGCCGACGACGCCGGCCGCCGGGCCGAAGTACTTGTAGTACGGATCGGCGGCGGGCGTGTAGTACTCGTGATTGCCCGGCGACGGGTGGATGTTCTTGATGATTCGCTTGTTCGGATCGCCCCAGGTCGGGGTGAAGCATTCGTTGAACTGCGCCGTGGTTCCGGAGGTGTAGACGTTGTCGCCGAGCGTGAAGACCGCGTTGTCGACTTTGGCGATGCTGTCGGCGCGGAGAACGCTGTCGACCAAATGCGCTGTGCCAATGCTCAGGCGCGAGCTGCAGCTGGCAATGTCGCCCACACCAACCATTACCGAGGCGCCACTCAGGGCGATGACCGGCGCCGGCGACGCCGCGGGCGGCGGTGTGAGATTGACCGATGGCTTGCACGTGGCGGTCGCGAGAAGCGCCACGAGAGATCCTGCCTGTCGCATAAACCGCATATGGTTGCTGGTTGCTGGTGCTGTTTGGGTTAATTGGAGTCGGTTAATTGGAGTCTGACCCCATTTGCGCGAATTGGGGTCAGACTCCAATTCGCGAATTTGGCGCTCGCTACTGGGGTCAACACCCATTTTGGCTAATTGGAGTCTGACCCCATTTGCGCGAAATGGAGTCTGACCCCAATTGACCGACCCCAATTCGCTGGCTGCGGGTGCCGCGCTTTGCCACAGCCTCAAAAGTTCAGTCCGAGTCCCACACCGATTCCCTTATGGCCCGGCTCTGTGGTTCGCATGATCGTCACGATCGGCGACGCGCTTCCCTGCCCGAACCACACGCCCTCGCCGGTTCGCGAGTGCCAACCTCCGGGCGAGCTGCCACCAACGTAGACCCGGCCGCCCTCGGCGACGCCGATGACTCCCGCGCGGAGCGGAACGACGAACTGGAACTGCGCGAGCGGAATTCGAAGCTCGGTAGTGGCGTAGAGCGACGCGTCGCCCGTGTACCGCTGCGGATCCATGTAACGCGTCGTGCCTTCTCCCCCTATCGAGGCGGCTTCGTAAAACGGAAAGTCGCCATACAGCTTCTTTGCGCCCGTGCGAACGATGAACAACGGTGCCGACGGCAACGGGATGGTCACGGAGGTTCCGATCGAGAGCGTCGTTTGCCCGAACGGCGAACGAACGTCCATCGCCGCGGGAAAGTATTCGTTGTCGAGCTCCATGAGGACTCTGTGATGCGTGTGTTCCTCACTATCGGGCGCCGCGCGCCATTCATACCGCGCGCTGAATTGCACGCCTGCCTGGTTGAACGAACCGCCGCCGTACGCGCCACTCGCGGTCAAGTAGGGACTCCGCGCCGCGTCGGTGACCGAGTGCTGGATGACAGGACCGAACGACAAGTTCGTCGTCGAACCGATCGCAAGAGCGACGGCGGGACGCAGCATCCACTGTCGCTGATGCACGGCGAAGTACGGACTCGAGCTCCCCGAGTCAGCGGTCGCGTTGCCGAACCCATTGAAGTTGACGACTTGAAAGTCGGATACTCTTGCCGTCGCCGCGAAATAGATCGGGGAAGACTCCAATCGTCGTTCCCCCGCGACGCTCACTCGTCCGCCACGAAACTGTGTCGCGTACTCCGCCTCGAGCTTGATCATCGACTCGTAGGGGCGGCGACGGAATCCGTACGTGTACTTGGCGCCGCCAACGCGCGGCGTGATGCCGACGCCGCGACGGTCGCTGACTCCGACGATCGGGGCATACCGCTGGCCCGCGTCGGCGCCCGGCGGCGCGAGCGCGCCATTCATCTTTTCCCAGGGCCGCCGATCGAACATCGTATCGGCGCCGTACGAGATACCTTCGACCGTTCCCGCGTCGTACACGCGTGCGACGTTCCGCTCGCCGTCAACGGTCGACGAATCGATGAGCGTGTTCGTACCGTTGCCACCAATGATTCGGAGCGCGATGCTCCGCCGGACGTTGCCGGTCACGAACGCCGTATCATCGCCGCCGTGGAGATCGACGATGATCTCCGACGTCTCTCTCTCGTCGAAGCGACGCGAGTAGAATGTCTTTCCGCCAGACGCGAGGCGAACGTCGACGACGCCATCGGCCACACGGCGAATCGTCGCCCGATCCGATGAATCGGTTCCGTGCACCAGCACTCGCGCGGCAAGCATGCGGTAGTATTCCGCCGCCGCCTTTGGCAGCGCATCGCGACGCTTCGCAAGCACGGCTCTGAGCTTTGCGGCCGACGCCGAATACTCGATCGGCATTCGTGCCGCGGCGGAATCGATCACCGCATCGGTGACGCGACCCTGAATCGCCACCGCGATCGAATCCCACACAGGCTTCTCGAGACCGCCGAGGAGTCGGGCGTCGAACTCGCGCGGCCACGTGAGTCCCGGGACGTTCGGCGCGTTCCCGAACGAGACGAGTGTTGCCTGCGCCATCGCCGCAATCGTGAGGATCGCGCCGTCATACGAGATCAGCGCGTGGTCTCGATCGCGCGCGATCGGTTGCCACTCGGTCTTCGGGCCCGACTCCAGCCGAGCCCATTTCCATTGTCCCGAGTGTCGGTCGTTGTCGTTGATCAAGAAATCGGTGAGCCGCGCGGCGAGAAATGCGCGTGCATCGACATGCTCCTTGGCGTCGCGGTTCAAGAGTTTCAGCAACTCATCGCTGTCGATGATCTTGGTGGCGCCGCCAAAGCCCGAGCTGTGCTTCGGCACGTTCGGATATTCTTCGATCATGCCGAGACGGCCCGCGAAATCGGCGCTGTACTTCCCGAGCGATGAATCCGCCGGCATGACGACGAGCACGGCCGTCGGATGCATGACGCCGCTCGCCTCGAGAATGGGCGCCGAGATTTCGGCGGCGGCAGGGTGCATCGCACTCACCGCATCCTGGAAGAATGCGTTGACCGGCGTGTCTTTGAATCGACTGGGCGTGCCGGTCTCGGTCTTGTCCGACAGCCGAAACACATATTCGGATCCATCCGCCGTTTCCAATCGCAATGACTTGGTCTGCATGCCGCCGCCTTCTTTGGTCGGATGGAGACCGCCGGCGTACGTTTGCCAATCCAGCACGGGGACTCGTATCGGCGTTGCCCAAAGATCGCGGTACGTGTCGCCCGAGAACCAGCGATGCACCGCCCCGGCCTGATATCGCGCGCCGGCGGCGACCGTGACGCTTTCCGGCTTCGCCAGAATCGGCGCGGTCGAAAGCCCGGATTGCGCATTCACCAGCGATGGCGCGACCGACGCTACCACCGCGGCAATCCACCACGTTTCGTATCGAATGAGACGCATAGTGTCAGGGCCATTTATAGAGTGTGATGATCCCCGACCCCTGGCCGCCTTCGTCGCTGACCAGGAGAATGCCGTCTTTCGTGATCGCTACTCCCTCAGGCTGCGGGTGTGATGCGGGGAGCGCACGAACAAACACAAGCACCCCGGCGGGGGTGATCGAGATCAGCGACTTCTCGAGCGAAGCGACGATCACGTAATTGCCGGTGAGTGGGTCGATCGTGATATCGGACGGATTCAGATTCTTCCATCCGTTGGCGGCAAGCACGCTGTCGACTGGCACGATCATCCGCGTCAATCGCGATGCGCTGTCGCTCGCGACGAGACTCCAGCGATAGATGACGATGGCGCCCTCGATCGTCTTGTCGTGAACGTGCTTGCACGCCAGCAGCAGCGCGTTGATGGTCGGATCGAACGCGACGCCCTCGAACTCGCACTGCGCCTTGAGGCCGGTATCATGGATCTTGTATGCGACGTGCGCTCCATTCGCGCCTTCCTGGAATTCATAGAGCTTGCCGTTGCTTGCGAGCATGAACACGACGTCGTTGGCGATCGTAATGCCTTCGAAATCGCCCTTGACGCGACGGTCGCCGAGCGAGAACTGTTTCATCACCACGCCGCGACGGTAGTCGATCTCCCAGACCTGTCCGTCCTCGTCCTGATGCGCGAGCACATAGCCGTCTTTCGTGAGCGCGAGTCCCGAGATCTCTCGTAGATCCTGTGGCAGCAGCCATCGCGCGATCGGGCGACCGTGAGTTGCCGTGGTGTCGCCATCGGCAAGCGCCGCCTCGAGACGCACCTCGCGGGCGACCGAGGTGCTGCCCGACATCAGCGTGGCCAACTCGCCGTGAGAGCGCTCACAGGCGGTTGCCGCGAACAACCAACCGGCGAGCGACGCGACGCGCCACGCCGCGTTCATGCGGGTTGCTCGGCCTTCTTTCGTTCGGCGCGGATCTCTCCAGCCTCTTTCGCGACCGCATCGCCAACTTCGATGTCGGCGTGCGTGATGGAACCGTTCCCGCCAGTGCGGATCGCCGTCAACATCGCATCGCGGCTGACGGATTTTCGCTTGCGCACGAGGTAGTAGAGCTCTGACGGCTTTCCGATGTTGGTCACGACCTCGTCGAATCGCCACCGCTTGGTGATCTTGTCCAGCGCAGCTTCGACGTGCTTCTGCGCGTCGCCAACGTCGCTCGTCAGGACCGTGAGCACGGCGTCGTACCTCGGCTTCTTTCCGTTGGGGCCGAGAATGATCTGCACGCGCGCGAATCGTTCGGCGAGCGCCTCGACCTTGGTCGGTGTCAGCGCGAGCACGAGGTCGCGGTCCGGTATGATATTGCCGCCCTTGTCCTTGCCGGCCAGGTCGCCGAGCGGATCGGCCCACTGCGACGACGCTGTGGGCTCGAGAACGGAACGCCCAAAATCGTATCGCCAGATCAGCACGAGCACGAAGTTGAAGATGAACGAGAGCATCATCGCGATCGTGATGTCTTGAACACCGGCGGCGAATCCCACCGCGATCGCGAGAAAGATGAACACGATATCGCGAGCGTCGGTCAGATTCGTTCGGAAGCGCACGGCGGCCACCACGCCGCCAAGGCTGAACGCAAGCGCAAGGCTGTTGCTCACGATGAGCACAATGCCCGCCACGATCATCGGGAGCACGATCAGCACCTGGACGACGGACTGATTATGACCCTGGCCGAGCCGAGCCGACATGTACACCCACGTCACGGGCAGCATCAGGGCCAACGTACTCAGGAGAATGACCCCCGTGCTGAGCGCGAACTCGGCGCGCGACGCCAGCGTCGCTGCGGCGACCGGTTGTACCTGGCCGCTCGAGAGTCCATCCTGCAGCATCGCCGGCACCTTCGAGAGATGATCGAGGCGATCGCCGGTGAGCAGCGCATCGAGCACGGGCACGAATCGAAAGACGAGAAACGCGGCGATGAACAGCAGGCCGTAGTACGCGGCGAGACGCCGGATCGGCCGAGAAGAGCCGAGCGTGACGTACGACAGCATTCGCGTGAAGAATCCCATGCGTGCACTCGAGAATAAGACAACTGGCAAGACCGCCGTTCAGTGATCACCGTGGACGCGCGGTCTCACCGGCCTCTTGGACAATAGATCTCATCGTGAGGATCGACTATCACACGAACGGGTGAGAGAGTCCTACGCCGTTCGGGAACGCCTTCCAGCCGCTCGGAGGGAGCGATTACGGCGCGGTTCGTGCGAAACAATCCTCAGCGGACGTGACACGTCCACCCGCCAGCCCTCGTCCGCCCCCTCGCCAAACAGGATCGTCATGCGTCATCGCGCGTTCACGGATCGCAATGGAATCCTGTGGACGGTCTCGGAGGTGACAAAGGATGCTCCCGCGTTCGTCGAGAATCGAGAACGGCGCGCCGAAGCGCGGTCCGAGAACCGGCGAGCGGCCGAGTCCACTCGGCTCACGACTCGGCCGCTCGACTTGCCTTGGTTATCGTTCGAGTCCGCCACCAGCCGTCGTCGCGTCTCGCGTGTTCCGGCCGATTGGGATGAGTTACCAGAAGACGAATTAGAGGACCTGCTCGGCAACTCGGAGCTCGTGTGATGCGGCTGACGGTACGGAGCCGTCCGCCAGCCAGAGCGTGAACACCGCTCCAGCGCCCGTGCTCTCCGCGGTCAGATCTCCGCCCATGAGCAACGCGAGCTGATGGCTCACGGTGAGGCCGAGCCCACTGCCCTTGCGTGTCGCTTGACCTTCGGACAACAGCTGAACGAATGGCTCGAACACATGACCGAGCTTGTCGCGCGGAATCCCCGGGCCGGTGTCCTCGACGCGGATCGCGCACCAAGCGCCTTCCGCCAGCGACGTTCCCGACGGCACTCCGGTCTCGGCGGCCGCCACGACATCGACGCTTCCACCCAGCGGCGTGAAGCTCACGGCATTTCCGAGCAGGTTGACGAGAATCTGGCGAACGCGGTCGACGTCGCCCAGGTACATCACATGATCCGTCGTCTCGGAGAGGCGGACCGTGATGTCGCGCGCGGCGGCTTGCGGCGCGACCAGTGCGGAGGCTTCGCTGATGACGTGCCGTGCGGCGCCCGGATGACGCGCGACCTTCAGGCGTCCGGCGTCGCCTTGCGCCATATCGAGAAAGTCGTTCGTGATGCCGGCGAGATGCTTGCACGCCCGCTCGACCCGAGCGAAGTAGTCTTTCTGTTTTGTCGTTATCGAACCTGAAAGCTCCGTATTGAGTAGCTCCACGTAACCCATGATCGCCTGGAGCGGATTTCTCAGCTCGTGCGTCGTGAGCGCCATGAATCGCTCGCGCACGACGATCGACCGCTCAGCAATGAGCTGCGCCGCCTCGGCGCGATCGCGTGCGTCGCCCGCGATGACGCCCAGCCGCTCGATCTCCGATTGGCGCTGGGTGACTTCTTGGAGTGTGTTGAGCAATGTTTGATTCTGCAGTTGCAGCTCACCCAGCGGCGTCGCCTCGACCGTCTTCGTCAATTCGCCGGTGAGGCGAGCAACGTCCGCGGCGCCGAACTTCGCGGTCGACCACGGAAGACGCTTGGCCATCACGACAGTCGTTCCGCGGCCGACGACGGACGTGAGCTCGAACCGATCCATCAAGGCACGGGAGCCCTTGAGTCCGATCCCCAACCCAGTGCGCGATTTGAAAGTCGGCGACAACACGGCGCGCGCGTCCGCGATCCCAGCGCCTTCGTCGACGACGCGGATGAGCAAATCCTGCCGGTCGAGGGCTTGCCCTTCGATGGCGAATGTCGCCGATCCGCCACCCGCGTACTCGAACGCGTTGCGCGCTACTTCTGAGAGCGCGGTCGTGATGCGCGCAACGTCGCCGCTCGAGAACCCGAGGAATTGACTGATTTGGCGCGCACGCTGTCGCGCGAGCAAAATGTCGTTTTCCCGGCGGATTGCCACGGTCAGCAGCGGCACTGTGAGACCCATTACCGCTGTTCCTCGGCAACCGCGCCAACGGCATCACGCAGCACGAGCACCGTGGCGTCGTCGCGGTCTCGTGCGAAGTCACGGTAGATCAGGCCGGCGAGCAGCGCGGGATGACTCGCGGCGCCAGTCTCGTACGCGTCGAGGCGCCAGCGCGGAATGATTCCGTCCGAGTGCATGACAAGGCGACTACCGGGTGGCCACGTGGCGTCGGTTGCTCGCGGAGTTGTCATGCCATGGCCGACGATGCCGTTTTGCGGGATCAAGTGTTGCGTCGCACCATTCGAGAGCACGCGACCGTCGACATTCCCGACGCCACTGAATTGAATTTGCCGCCGAGCCCTATGAATCGCGACGATCGACGCGGCCGCCCCGCGCGTGTCCCCGAGCGCGGCGCCGAACGCCACCAACATCGCCTCGGGCGACGCGGCAGCAGACTTCGAAAATGTCGTCATCGCGGCCGCGGCCGCGGTCGCAGCCTCGGGGCCGTGCCCGAGGCCGTCGACGACCAGCACCATGATGCGGTTGCGGTCGATGTTCACCTGCCACGCGTCACCACACTCGATTTCCCCGTGGAGCGGAACGCACACCACACCGACATCATCGGCCGCGGACATCGCTGGTGCCTTTCTCGTCGCGCGCGACGCGCGGTCACCGACTCGCGCCAACACCGCCGTTCCCATGCCACGCTGTGAATGAATGTCGAACACGTCGGCCAGCCGCGCTATGCCGCCAAGCCCCTGACCTGCCGTGCCGATCGTCGAATAGCCGGCGCGCATTGCGCGAGTGACATCGGGAATGCCAGGCCCTTTGTCGAGCGCCAGGAGCTCCACGCCCGCGCCGTCCTGGTTCGTGAACCCGCGCATCACGACATAGCCCCGGCCCGCGTGCCGCACGATGTTCGTCGCCGCTTCGGTGGCGATGATCGCAAGCCGGCCGATGGTGTCGGAAGCGAGGCGCTGCGCCTGAGCCAACGCGACGGCGGCGCGGCGCGCGCCGCCGATTTGAGTTTGCTCATCGACGTCGACGCGGATCGACGCGCAGAACGTCGTCGTGGGTGATTCGATCACGCTTTCCATCGTACGATGGTGACGCAGGTTCCGTTCGAAGGCGTCGACGACAGATGGAAGTCGTCGACGAGTCGTTTGGCGCCCGGCAGGCCAATGCCCATGCCGCCGGCGGTCGAGTAGCCGTCCTTCATCGCCGCATCGATCGCGGATATCCCTGGTCCGTGATCCTGAAAGGTGACGCGAAGTCCGTGACGCCCCGCTTGCCTCACGATCTGCAGACACATCACACCACCGCCGCCGTGCACGATGGCATTGCGCGCCAACTCGCTCGCCGCGGTCACGACCTTCGTGAGATCGAGCACCGTGAGTCCGAGCTCGCGCGCCCAGTCTCTGACACCGCGGCGTGCGGCAACGACATCGATGTCGCTGCGAAGATCGAAGCACGTCTGCTTGTCGACGACGACCGACGCGATCACGATCGCGCCGCGGCAGCTCGCTCGACCAGCGCCATCCCGCGTTCGACGTCCAACGCCGTGTGAATGCCGCGCAGCGAGAGGCCGAGCTCGACGAGCGTGATCGCCACGGCCGGCTGCATTCCGACGACGACCGTTTCCGCACCGAGGATGCGACCGATCGCCGCCGTGTTCGCCATCATGCGCCCGATGAACGAGTCGACGATCTCCAACGCCGAGATGTCGAGGAGCACGCAATTCGTCTGTCGCTCCGAGATCGCTTTGGACAGATCATTCTGCAGCGCGATCGCCAACTGATCGTACATGTCCACCTGGATCGTCACGAGCAGACACGTTCCCATCCGCAGAATTGGAATCCGCTCGACGGCCATGCTAATCGCCGTTCGTCGTCGCGCTGCTGACCATCCGGCCTGTGCGTGACAGCGCCACGCGGAACGCATCGGCGAGGGTTGCCTTCGTCGTCACGTCACCGAGATCGACGCCTAGATGCACGATGGTCTGCGCGATTTGCGGTCTGATGCCACTGATGATGCACTCCGCGCCCATGAGCCGGGTCGCGGTGACCGTCTTGAGCAGATGCTGGGCGGTCATGGTGTCGACCGTCGGCACACCGGTAATGTCGATGATCGCGATGGCGGCGCCCGTTTCGACGATCCGTTGCAGCAGGGTCTCCATCACAATCTGGGTTCGTGCGCTGTCGAGCGTTCCGATCATTGGCAGCGCTAACACACCGTCCCACAACGTCACCACCGGCGTCGACAACTCCAGCATCTCTTGTTGTTGGCGGTGAATCACTTCCTCGCGTCCGCGCTGATACTCTTCCATCGTCAGCAGGCCGAGCTGGTCGAGCAGTTCCGTTGCGTGCCAAATTTCGTCGCCAAGTTGCGCGGCGTCGTCGGCGAACTCGGCGCGTAGCATGGCAAAGAGCGGACGCTTGAGTGCGAAGACGAAGCTCGCCGTCTCCGATGGAGAGAATCCTTGGCGCGCTCGTGTCCGTGAGAGATCGGCCAAGAAGGCGCGCGCCGGTGCCCACGCCTCGGCGTCGGCGTCGAGGATCGAGTCGGAGTCAGCGGGGTCAGCGATGAGCGTCAGAAACTCGTCGCACTGCACACGAAGCTCGTTGGCGGGGAGGCTCTCGGCACGTCCTTCTTTGAGTTGTTCCTTGACCCACGCCTTGAGGACTTCTTCGCGACGTTCAACGATGAGGCGGCGAAAATCGGAACGGATGACGGGTGCGATATCGGGCATGATGCCTCCGGCGACAGGGTACGCATGGCGAGATGGGGGGGACACTCTCGCTTTCGCTCGGAGGGCGCCGGCGCGAAGCCGCCGCGAGTATGCTCTTGAGAATATACGCAAGAACGCATCCAGCCGGCGAATGCCACCGATCAACGGTTGTGGCCGCACTCCATATTCACCGCGCGACCGGCTACTCTTCGAATGATGCCTCCGCATGGAGAGATATTTGGTGCAACGCGACTGGCAGAGCATGCGCAGGCACTCGCGCACAGCCATGCCATCGCTCCGCCATCGCGGCCAAGCTGGATCCGGCGTCACGAGCGCGGACCGCTTCTCACGAGGCTCGACTCGACCAAGCGCGCGCTGATCGCCTCCCGCGACACACTTGCGCGCGCAGCGGACGCCGGCGCGGAAGTGAGCCCGGCCGGTGCGTGGCTCCTCGACAACTTCTTCGTCGTGCTCGAGCAGGTTCCCGAGATTCGAGCAACACTGCCGCCGGAATACTATCAAGAGCTTCCCAAGCTCGTTGGCGACGGCGCGTTGGTTGGATATCCACGCATTTATGAAATCATCATCGAGCTGATTGCGCACACCGATGGGCGCCTCGATGAGCGGAGCGTCGCGCTGATGATCGCCGAATATCAGCGCGTCACCGCTCTCACGATTGGCGAGCTGTGGGCAATTCCAGCGATGCTTCGGCTCGGCTATCTCGAGAACGTTCGTCTCATGGCCGTCCGCGCCGCACGCGATGTTGCGGACCGCGCGCTCGCCGACGAATGGGTGTCGCGCCTGTTGAGCGCCGAGTCACCAGAGGACGAGACCGGAGGGTTGGCGGACTTCGTACACAACGGACCCAAGCTCACGCCCTCGTTCCTCACGCGATTCCTGCAACAGATCCGAAGCCGCCGATCTGACTTCACGCCGTTGTTGTGGCTCGAGCAATGGGTCGCCGAAGATGTGATGAGTGTGGAGAGCGCCGCACAACGTTCTGTCCATGAGTTGGCGCTCACACAGCTGGTCATAGCGAACTCCATCGCGAGTCTCCGCTCCGTCGCGAGCATCGATTGGACCGAGTTCGTCGAAGCGGCAAGCGTAACCGAACATGTGCTTCGCGACGATCCGTCCGGCGCCTACATCGCGATGACTCGCGCGACGCGCGATCACTACCGACATGCGGTCGAGCGCATCGCGAAAGGAAGTGGCCAGGATGAACCTGCCGTGGCGACCGCGGCCGTCGCCGCGGCGCGTGCGGCGGTGGTGTCCGAAGGCGCCGACTCCCGGCGGTCACACGTCGGCTATTACCTCGTCGGTGAAGGACGACGTGCGTTCGAACGCTCCGTCGCGTACCGGCGTGCATGGTCCGTTCGCATCCGTGATTGGATTCTCACGCGCCCAGGCCCGGTTTATTTCGGCGCCGTGTTGGTCGCCACGGTGCTTTCGTTAATCGCGCTGACGACGCCGCTGCGCTTTGCTGCTGCGCATCCCGTCGGCGCCGCGTGGGCTCTGGTCGCGTTTGCGCTCGCGCTCCTGCCGGCGCTCGATGCGGCCATCGCGATCGTGCATCAACTCGTGCCGCTCATCGTGCCGCCGGATCGCCTTCCTCGCCTGGATTTCGCGCGGGC
>Ga0070683_100002149_pt1 | contig 15577 bp, 12 predicted proteins | sample KBSC713LmetaG_FD_64662 | JGI IMG/M metagenome (GOLD analysis project Ga0070683, IMG submission 64662) | Corn rhizosphere microbial communities from Kellogg Biological Station, Michigan, USA - KBS C7.1-3L metaG | ecosystem: Host-associated > Plants > Roots > Rhizosphere ...
GCGGCGGAGGCCAGCATCGGCGACCACAGGGCCGCCTCCTTCACCTCGCCCTCGTCGCTGACCCACTCCGCCTCGGCTCCGTCGGGCACGAGCGAGTGGGGGATCCCGGGCGCGACCTTCACGCAGGCCCGCCGGGTCATCAGCGACTCGACGAAGGTCCACGGTGGGGTCCAGTCGTCGGCGTGGAACGACCTCCCCCGTGCGCCGCGCCGCGCGGGGTCGGCGTATGCCGTGCCGAAGATCGCGACGTCGAGCGTCGTTGCGTCTCCCACCTGGACGGCGCCGCCGAGGCCGAGCGCGGTGAGGTTGGCCCTCGCGATCTCGACGCGGAGCGGGTCGAGATCGATCCCGGCGGTGGTCAGGCCGGCCCGGGCGAACGCGACGAGGTCCCCGCCGATGCCGCAGGTCAGGTCCACGACGCTGGGGCCGCCGAGCGCCACGCGGGCCGCCCGGTGTCGCGCGACCCGAGCGCGGGTCGCCTGCTCGAGCCCGTCTCGGGTGAAGTACATCCGGGCCGCGTCGTCGCCGAGCTTGGCTGCCGCGCGACGCCGGAGCTCGACCTGCCCCAGTGCCGCCGCGACTCGCTCGGCCTTCTCGTCGGTCGAGCCGGTCGAGACCTCGCGCAGCCTCTTCTGGACCTGGAACGGCGTGCCCTCCGCGGCGGTCGCGGCCGCGAGCAGCGACTGACCGTCGTCGGTCAGCAGCCAGCGGAACGTGTCCAGATCCATGGCCTCATCCTGGCAGCGACGGTCAGTGGCCCCGGAACGCCTCCTCGAGCCACCACGACGGCTGCTGGTCGGCCACCTTCGCGTCCACCAGCATCGGGCGCGGCCGGCCGGCGTCGAGCCAACCGCGTACGGCGTCCAGGTCCCGTGCCGCTCGCACCGTGACGGCGTCGAACCCGAAGCCACGCCCGATGGCGGCGATGTCCGTGTCGGGGAAGACCACGGTGTCGAGGGCCGCGCCGTCCGGACCGAAGTGATGCACCTCCGCGCCGTACGCGTGGTCGTCGTAGACCACCACGAGCAGGTCGAGCCCCAGTCGCACGACGGTCTCGAGCTCCATCGAGGACATCAGCGCGCCGCCGTCACCGAGGGCGGCGACGGTCAGCCGCCCGGGACTCGCCACGGCCGCGCCGATCGCGGTGGCGAGCCCGAGCCCGATCGACTGGAACGCCTGGGTGAAGCAGAAGGACCGGTGGTCGCGGACGTCGAGGTACGCCGCGGGGTAGCCCATGAAGTTCCCCGAGTCGACGGCCACGAGCCGGTCGTCGGGCAGCAGCGCGTCGAGGTCGCGGCTGAGCGTCCGCGGGTCGATCAGGCCGTCGCCGCCGAGGTCGTCGTAGAGCTCCGTCGACCAGGTGATGCCGGCGTCGAGGCGACGGCGTACGTCGCCGGTGCGGTAGCCGGTGCGTGGCTCGAGCCGCCGCTGGAGTCCCGCGGCGGTCAGCGCGACGTCGCCGAGGACCCCGAACGTCAGCTCGCGATGGGCGCCCAGCGCGTCGGCGGTGTCGTCGACCTGCACGACGGTGGCTCCGGGTGCGACCAGCGAGCCGTGTCGCATCGTCCACATGTTGAGGGCGCACCCCCAGCCCACGATCAGGTCGGCGCCCCCGATCAGTGCGGCGGCACCGGGGGACGCGAACCCTCCCGACACCCCGAGCGACCACGCGTGACCCGCGAACAGGCCCTTGGCCACCGCGGACTCCGCCAGCAACGCCCCGGACAGCTCGGCCGCGGCGGCAACTGCGCTCCCCGCGCCGCGGGAGCCGCGCCCGGCGACGAACACCGGCCGCTCCGCGCGTCGTACGGCGTCGGCCAGCCGATCGAGGTCCGCCTCGGACGGCACCACCCCAGCCGCCCCAACGGTCGAGCCGTCCCGAAAATCCCCCGAGCCGTCCCGAAAATCGCCCGAGCCGTCCCGAAAATCCTCCGACCCGTCCGGATCCCCGGTCTCGGCCGCCTGCACGGCCAGCGGCAGGTTCAGCAGGACCGTACGGCGTGCGCCCACCGCCGTCCGCACCGCCTCGCGTGCGACCCGGACCGCCGTCGCCGGGTCATCGACCCGGAACGGCACCGCGCCCACGGCCCGGGCCAGCGCGGACTGGTCGACGAAGAAGTTCGACCTCGGCTCGGTCACCTCGGCGGCGACGACCACCACCGGGGTCCGGCTCTTGGCGGCCTCGGTGATCCCGGTCATCGCGTTCGTCAGTCCGCAGCCCTGGTGCACGGTGACGGCGGCCGGGCGCTCCGACGTACGCGCGAACGCATCGGCCATCGTCGCCGCACCGCCCTCGTGCCGGGCGGCCACGAACCGGGCCCCCGCGTCCACCATGGCGTTCGTGACGTGGAAGTTTCCCGAGCCGACCACACCGAAGACGTGGTCGATCCCGCCGTCGACCAGGGTGCGACCGACGAGGTCCGCGACGCGCGGCATCGTCAGCGCTCGACCAGGGCCACGGCACGCGCCGGGGCGCCGGACCCGGTGACGATGGGCAGCGGTCCGACCATCAGGACCGCGCCGGTGGGCGGCAGCGACGCCAGGTTCTGCAGCTGGGTCAGGCCGTACTTCCCGCTCCCCATCAGGAAGGAGTGGCACGGGAAGGCCGGGTCGAAGGAGTGGGCCGCGCCCGCGTCCGTGCCGACGGTCTCGACGCCGACACCGATCACCGGCGACCGCTCGGCGACCCACCGCGCGCACTCGGGACTCATGCCGGGCGTGTGCGGGCCGGTCTCGTCGGCGTTGATGAACCGCTCCTGGGAGTCCGACCTCGCGTCCCACCCCGTTCGGTAGAGCAGCCACCCGCCGTCCGGCAGGGGTGCGTGCTCCTTCTCCCAGGCGGTGATGTCGTCGACCTCGAGCAGGAAGTCGGGGTTCTCCGCGCACGAGGCGCTGAAGTCGAGCACGACCGCCGGCCGGATCAGGTGGGCGACCGGCACTCCTGCCACGTCGAGACCACCCTGGCCGGTCACCCAGTGGTTGGGAGCGTCGAAGTGGGTGCCGGTGTGCTCGCCGCTGCGGAAGTTGTTCCAGTACCACGCCGGCCCCCGGTCGTCGTACGCGCTGATCTCCTCGAGCTCGAAGCGCGCGGTCTGCCCGAACTCCGGTGGCAGCTGGATCACGGGCGTCTCGTTGCTCAGGCGCGCGGTCAGGTCGACGACCTCGACGGACCCGTCGGCCAGGGCATCGGTGAGGGCGGTGAGCACGGACGGCATGGGAGCACGCTACGCCGACGACAGCGGGCCGCCGGGGCCCCGTTGGCACTCGTTGTCGGTGAGTGCTAGTTTCGGCACTGGCACTCTCGACCCGAGAATGCCAGTCGCCTGCCACGACGAACGACCCCCGCGACGGCGTCCGTCAACGCAGGCTCCAACGTCCGGGAGCGTCTGGCTCCCGAGTCCGAACACAGTGGAAAGTGGAGGTCGACATCGTGTCGGTCAACATCAAGCCTCTCGAGGACCGGATCGTCGTCAAGCCGCTGGAGGCAGAGCAGACCACGGCCTCCGGCCTGGTCATTCCCGACACCGCCAAGGAGAAGCCCCAGGAGGGCGAGGTCCTGGCGATCGGGCCCGGCCGCATCGACGACAACGGCAACCGCGTCCCGCTCGACGTCGCGGTGGGTGACAAGGTCATCTACAGCAAGTACGGCGGCACCGAGGTGAAGTACAGCGGCGACGAGTACCTGATCCTCTCCGCCCGCGACGTCCTGGCCGTCGTTTCCTGACGCACCTGGCAACCCGGCTGGCGGCGCTGTCGTCGGTCGACGACCGCTCCGCTCCACAGGTCGCCTTCCCTCCTCCGCCTTGCCAGCCGGGCGCCAGGCACGTCAGGCATCCAACGCTCATCTAGGGAGAACTGAATGCCCAAGATCCTGGAGTTCGACGAGAGCGCACGGCGCTCTCTGGAGCGCGGTGTCGACGCGCTGGCCAACGCGGTCAAGGTGACGCTCGGCCCCAAGGGCCGCTACGTCGTCCTCGACAAGAAGTGGGGCGCACCCACGATCACCAACGACGGCGTCACGGTGGCCCGCGAGGTGGAGCTCGACGACCCGTTCGAGAACCTCGGCGCGCAGCTGGCCAAGGAGGTCGCCACCAAGACCAACGACATCGCCGGTGACGGCACCACGACCGCGACGGTTCTCGCCCAGGCGATGGTCCACGAGGGTCTGCGTGCGGTCGCGGCCGGCGCCAACCCGATGGGTCTCAAGCGCGGCATGGACGCCGCGGCCGAGGCGGTCGGCGACGCTCTGCGGGATGTTGCCCGCGAGGTCGACTCCAAGGAGGACATGGCGTCGGTCGCCACGATCTCCAGCCGCGACGCCCTGATCGGTGAGCTGCTCGCCGAGTCCTTCGACAAGGTCGGCAAGGACGGCGTGATCACGGTGGAGGAGTCCAACACCATGGGCACCGAGCTGGAGTTCACCGAGGGCATGCAGTTCGACAAGGGCTACATCTCGGCGTACTTCGTGACCGACCCGGAGCGGATGGAGGCCGTCCTGGACGACCCCTACATCCTCCTGCACCAGGGGAAGATCTCGGCCATCGCCGACCTGCTCCCGCTGCTGGAGAAGGTCATCGCCGCCGGCAAGCCGCTCTTCGTGCTGGCCGAGGACGTCGAGGGCGAGGCGCTGTCCACGCTCGTGGTCAACAAGATCCGCGGCACGTTCAACGCCGTCGCGGTGAAGAGCCCGGCGTTCGGTGACCGCCGCAAGGCGATGATGCAGGACATCGCCACGCTCACCGGTGGTCAGGTCGTCGCCCCCGAGGTCGGCCTGAAGCTCGACCAGGTCGGACTGGACGTGCTCGGCACCGCCCGCCGCGTCGTGATCACCAAGGACAACACCACGATCGTCGACGGTGGCGGCGACGCCTCCGAGGTCGAGGGGCGGGTCAACCAGATCAAGGCCGAGATCGAGAACACCGACTCCGACTGGGACCGCGAGAAGCTCCAGGAGCGTCTCGCCAAGCTGGCCGGCGGCGTGTGCGTGATCAAGGTCGGCGCCGCCACCGAGGTGGAGCTGAAGGAGAAGAAGCACCGCATCGAGGACGCCGTCTCCGCGACCCGCGCCGCGATCGAGGAGGGCATCGTCCCCGGCGGCGGCTCCGCGCTCATTCACGCGGTCTCCGTGCTCGACGGCGATCTCGGCCTCACCGGCGACGAGGCGGTCGGCGTACGCATCGTGCGCACGGCCGCCGACGAGCCGCTGCGCTGGATCGCCGAGAACGGCGGCGAGAACGGCTACGTCATCGTCACCAAGGTCCGCGAGGGCAAGGTCGGCGAGGGCTACAACGCCGTCACCAACGAGTACGGCGACCTGGTCGCCCAGGGCGTCCTCGACCCGGTCAAGGTCACCCGCTCCGCGCTGGTCAACGCCACCTCGATCGCCGGCATGCTGCTGACGACCGAGACCCTGGTCGTCGACAAGCCCGAGGAGGAGGAGCCCGCCGCGGCCGGCCACGGCCACGGGCACGGTCACTGACCCGCGCCCCGGGTCCCGCGACACCGCATCGCCGGCGCGCCGAGTCGTCACCGGACGGCTCGGCGCGCGGCGTTGTCCCCGCGACTCGGGAAGCAACGACGGCGATCGAGATGGCTACGACGAGTCGCCGGCCGGATCGGGCCGGCGCCACCGGTAGGATGTGGGAGTGGAGCCACCCCTGGAAACGCCCGAGAAGTTCGCCTCGATGGGCCTCACGTACGACGACGTGCTGCTCCTCCCCGGTTACTCCGAGATCGCGCCGAGCGACATCGACACCACCACCCGGCTGACCCGCGAGATCACCCTGAAGGCCCCCCTGGTCAGCGCGGCGATGGACACCGTCACCGAGAGCCGGATGGCGATCGCGATGGCGCGTCAGGGCGGGCTCGGCGTCCTCCACCGCAACCTCTCGATCGAGGACCAGGCCTACCAGGTCGACCTGGTCAAGCGCACCCAGACCGGGATCATCTCCAACCCCGTCACGATCGGGCCCGACGCGACCCTGGAGGACCTCGACCGCATCTGCGGTGAGTACCGCGTCTCCGGCCTCCCCGTCGTCGACGTCGACCAGCAGCTGCTCGGGATCATCACCAACCGGGACCTGCGCTTCACGCCGGTCGCCGAGTGGGCCACGACGAAGGTCGACGAGATCATGACCCCGATGCCGCTGGTCACCGGCCCGATCGGGATCACCCGCGAGGAGGCGACCGGCCTGCTGCGCCAGCACAAGCGCGAACGGCTCCCGCTGGTCGACGACGACGGCCGGCTCGGCGGGCTGATCACGGTCAAGGACTTCGTCAAGGGCGAGCAGTTCCCCGACGCGTCGTACGACGCCCACGGCCGGCTCATGGTGGGGGCGGCGATCGGCTACTTCGGCGACGCCTGGCAGCGTGCCACCACCCTCATCGACGCCGGCGTCGACGTGCTCGTGGCGGACACCGCGCACGGCCACGTCCGGATCCTGCTGGAGATGGTCGAGCGGCTGAAGCGCGACCCCGCGACCAAGCACGTCCAGGTGATCGGCGGCAACGTCGCCACCCGTGCGGGCTCGCAGGCGTTCATCGACGCCGGCGCCGACGCGGTCAAGGTCGGCGTGGGCCCCGGCTCCATCTGTACGACGCGCGTCGTCACGGGGGTCGGCGTACCGCAGATCACCGCCGTGCACGAGGCGGCGCTCGCGGCCCGGCCGGCAGGCGTACCCGTGATCGCCGACGGCGGCCTCAAGCACTCCGGCGAGATCGCCAAGGCGATCGTGGCCGGCGCCGACTCGGTGATGGTCGGCTCGCTGCTCGCCGGGTGCGAGGAGTCGCCGGGCGACCTGGTGTTCGTCAACGGCAAGCAGTACAAGTCCTATCGCGGCATGGGCTCGCTCGGGGCGATGAGCAGCCGCGGCAAGAAGTCCTACTCCAAGGACCGCTACTTCCAGGCCGAGGTCCGCAGCGACGCCGAGATCGTGCCCGAGGGGATCGAGGGGCAGGTCGCCTACCGCGGCCCGCTCGCCGCGGTCGCGCACCAGCTCCTCGGCGGCCTCAACCAGTCGATGTTCTACGTCGGCGCGCGCACCATCGCCGAGCTGCACGAGAAGGGGAGGTTCGTGCGCATCACCCAGGCGTCGCTGGCCGAGTCGCACCCCCACGACGTCCAGATGACCGTCGAGGCGCCCAACTACTCCGGTCGCTAGCGCGTCGACCGCAGCAGGGCCAGCGCCGCCCGCGCGTACGCCTGCTCCACGTCGATGTCGACGAACCGCTCCTCGCTGTTGCCGATCAGCGTTGACACGGCGTACCCGGGTGTCTCTCCCGGGATGTGCTCGAGCCCGATGAACGCCTCGCCGAGCACCTGGCGCAGCTGGTCCTCGCGGGGGAGCCACAGCGCCTCCGACGCCGCCAACGTGTCCATCGCCCACTCGGTGGTGCCGTTGAACGCGAGCATCTGCCGCCCCATCGCCATCCGGCGGGTCTCGATGACCATGTCGCTGACCACGAACTCGAGCTGGTCGAGCCCGCGGTCGGGGATCACGAACCAGTCGCCCTTGGTCGGCGACCAGGGCAGCCCTGCGTCGCGCAGGTCGCGGGCCAGCTGTCGCGAGATCACCCCATCAGTGTGCTGGCAACCCGTCACCCCCGACTAGGGTCGGCCCCGTGACCGGCCCCACCCTGCGTGAGATCCGCCGCTACCCGGTGAAGGCGATGGGCGGGGAGTCGCTGGTGTCCGTCGAGGTCGAGACCCGCGGTCTCGTCGGTGACCGCCGGTACGCCGTGGTCGACGGCGACGGCAAGCTGGCCACGGGCAAGCACTCGAGGCGGTTCCGCCGGCGGGACCAGGTGTTCGAGTTCGCGGCGTGCACGACTCCCGAGGGCGTCCGGGTCTCCGGACGCGGCGGCGAGTGGGCGGGTCCCGGCGCTGACCTCGACCACGCGCTCAGCGAGGCGCTGGGCGACCCGGTGCGCGTGCTGCCCGAGACCACCACGCCGTACTTCGACGCCGGCCAGGTCTCCCTGGTCGGCACTGCCTCGCTCGACTGGTGCGGCGAGCAGCTGGGCGTCGACGCCGACCGTCGTCGCATCCGGCCCAACCTCGTCCTCCAGACCGACGAGCCGTTCGTCGAGGAGTCCTGGGCGGGAGTGATCGAGATCGGCGGGGTCCGGCTGACGCCGGTCGAGCGGATCGAACGCTGCCGGATGATCGACATCGCCCAGGAGGGGCTGCCCCGCGAAGGCCGGTGGCTCAAGGGCCTCACCGGTGCGCGCGAGATGTGCCTCGGGATCTATGTCGCGGTCGAGCGGCCGGGGTCGATCGCCGTCGGCGACGAGGTGCACGTCCGCCGCTGAGCGGGCGGCTCAGAGGAAACGGCTCACCGAGAACCCGCCGCCGCGTGGGCCGTGGGCGGCGGGCAGGGGACCGGACGGTCCGACGGGGCGCCGCCAGACCGCGCGTCCCTGTCGGTTCGTCACCCCGACCAGCACGCCGCCGACCGTGACGGTCAGCGTGGGGCTGCTGGTCTCCGACGGCGGTACGTACGGCAGGCCACGCCACCGGTGCCAGCGCTGGGCGCCGGCCGGAGTCGAGCTCACCGCCGGGTGGCCGTCCGTCGCCACCGCGGCGAGCCAGGTGCGTCCGCTCCGGTCGACGGTGAGCGACGGGGAGGAGTACGGCGACCACTGGCCGGCCAGCCAGTGGCCGCGTTCCCAGCGGCCGGCCCCCGATCCGGTGTGCCGCACGACCAGGTCGCCGCGCCGGGCGACGCTGGCCAGCCAGATGCGTCCGTCCGGCGCGTCGGTCAGGGCGGGCGTCGAGGTGGTCGACCAGCTCATGTGGTCGACCGCCCGGAACCCCGTCCACGCCCGGCCGCCGTGCGTGGTGTGCTGTGACTGCAGGGTGCCGTGCCGGGTCACCGCGACCACCCACACGTGCCCGGCGGTGTCGGGGGTGACCGCCGGCGCGGCATGCGTGGACCAGGAGCCGGGTCGGCCCATCCGGTGCGGCTTGCTCCACCGGTCGGACCGCGCGCCCGGCGTGTGCCGCTCGAGCAGGGTGCCGCCGGCTCCGATCGCGAGCAGGCGCAGCCGACCCTGGCCGTCGGCGACGAGTGCGGGGGACGACGTGGCCGATCCGGCCAGCACGGCCCGCGGATGGGTGAGGGCCGTCGACGCGGCCGACGTGTGCGCGGTCAGCACGCGGCCGCGGGCCGACACCGCGGCGATCCAGACGCGACCCTGCGCGTCGGTCACCAGTGACGGGGCGGCGTGCGCCGACCATCCGCCGGGTGTGTGCAGGCGGGCGGTGTGACCCGAGGGCCGGCGGACGACGAGCCCGCCGTTCGCCGTACGCGCCGACCACGACCCGTCGTGGGCGTCGATCGTGGCGACCCCGGCCCGCGTGGAGCCCAGGTACGGCGCAGGGGCCAGGTCGTCGAGGTGGAGGTAGCGGAACGAGGATGTCGGCACCGTGCGGACGTCGTACCCGCCGGCGACCGCGTAGTTGTACTCCTCGATGGTGACGGTCCCGTCGCCGACCGCGGAGACCCAGGCGACGTGCCCGTGCGAGCCGGCATCGGTCTGCGCGACCGCGCCCACCGCCGGGACGTCGTCCACGAGGTAGCCGATCTCGGACGCGGCCTCGTCCCAGTGCTGGGCGTTGCCCCAGTGGACACCGCCGAAGTGGTTCTCGAAGTCGCCCAGTCCGTTGGTCATCCGCAGCCGCCACGCGACGAAGCTCGTGCAGTTGCGCAGTGCGAAGCCCCACGGGTCGCCGTACGAGCCGTTGTAGAGCCAGATGTGCTTGGCGCACTGGCGCGGCGGGGGAGGGGTGGCCGGCTTGTCGGCCTGCCCGGGCTTCCCCGGTCGGTGCGGACCTGCGGGCGAGCCCGGCTTGACCGGGCCACCGGGCGCGTGGTGACCTCCGGGGGTCTTCGGCGGCAGCGGCACGAGGGGGCACTTGCCCAGGCCGGCATAGGGGTAGTCGTCCCCGGCTGCGGCGTACGACGCCGGCACCAGGCACGCCAGACTCACCACGACAGCTCCGAGAAGGCCCCCGACGAGTCGGCGGCCGGGCCGGCTCCCTCGTGGGAGTGGCATCTCTGGCTCCGTTTCTCAGTGGCACGACCAAGGTCGCATCTCGCACGGGAACGCGCTGGAGAACGCCCGAGCCTTTACCCGCCGCGTCGTGTGGGCCTGCCGACGGTCGGTACGAAGGGCCGGCGTCGATACCCTGGCCCGGTGACCGACATGGAGATCGGGCGCGCCAAGCGCGGGCGCCGGGCCTACTCGTTCGACGACATCGCGATCGTCCCCAGCCGGCGCACCCGCGACCCCGAAGAGGTCAGCACCGCCTGGCAGATCGACGCCTACCGGTTCGAGCTGCCGATCCTCGCGGCCCCGATGGACTCGGTGATGTCGCCCGAGACGGCGATCGCGCTGGGCCAGTACGGCGGACTGGGCGTGCTCAACCTCGAGGGGCTCTGGACGCGGTACGACGACCCCACCGACATCCTCGTGGAGATCGCCGGCCTGGACTCCGCGACCGCGGTCCGCCGCATGCAGGAGATGTACGCCGAGCCGGTCAGGGCCGAGCTGATCACCGCGCGGCTCAAGCAGATGCGCGCGTCCGGGGTGACCGTGGCCGGCTCGCTCAGCCCGCAACGGACCAGGGAGTTCGCGAAGGCGGTCGTCGACGCCGGCGTCGACATGTTCGTGATCCGGGGCACCACGGTCAGCGCCGAGCACGTCAGCGGCCAGGCCGAGCCGCTGAACCTCAAGGAGTTCATCTACGAGCTCGACGTGCCGGTGATCGTCGGCGGCTGCGCGACGTACCAGGCGGCCCTGCACCTGATGCGCACGGGCGCGGCCGGCGTCCTGGTCGGCTTCGGGGGCGGGGCAGCCCACACCACGCGGACCGTGCTCGGCGTCGCGGTGCCGATGGCCAGCGCGGTCGCCGACGTCGCCGGGGCCCGACGCGACTACATGGACGAGTCGGGCGGCCGGTACGTCCACGTGATCGCCGACGGCTCGATCGGCCGCAGCGGTGACATCGCGAAGGCGATCGCCTGCGGCGCCGACGCGGTGATGATCGGCTCGCCGTTCGCCCGGGCCAGCGACGCGCCGGGCCGCGGCTTCCATTGGGGGGCGGAGGCCCACCACCCCGAGCTGCCACGCGGGGAGCGGGTCCAGATCGGCAGCGTCGGGACCCTCGAGGAGATCCTGTTCGGCCCGTCCCGGGTCGCCGACGGCACGATGAACCTGGTCGGGGCGCTGCGTCGGGCGATGGCGACCACCGGATACACCGAGGTCAAGGAGTTCCAGCGGATCGAGGTCGTCGTTTCCTGAGTAGATTTCTGACCATTCGAGGTACGTGGCCAGAAGTTCCACCCTCCTGGGGGTTGAAAAGGACGCGTATCTGACACACCCTGCGTGGACCGCGTGCCCGTCCTTCCGGGGGGACGCCACTGGCAGCGCAGTGGTCAGCTAGGGGGGAGACACCATGACGTTCGCCGCCGCGACGCCCGCATCGGTCGAGGACCGATGGGGCCAGCGCACACCACTCACGTTGCACCTCGACCATCTCGCGATCGAGGGACTGATGTCGGCGCTCGGACGGCGGCCCGACGGCTCGGGTCCGCGGGCCCTGCCCGACGAGCTGAAGCGGCTCACCGACCGCGAGCTCACCGTCCTGCGAGCGATGGCCACCGGTGCGACGAACGCCGAGATCGCCGCGGAGCTGTACCTGTCGGTCGCCACCGTGAAGACGCATGTCGCCCGCGTGCTCGCCAAGCTCGGGCTCCGGGACCGGGTCCAGGCCGTCGTGTTCGCCTACGAGTCACGCCTGGTCATCCCGAGCTAGGCTCGCCCGGCGAGCGAGCCCCTGCGGTGCTCACGCGGCGCGCCCCGGCTCCGCCGACCTGAGCGTCCTCGGTCACGCGTAGCCCCGCGCCTGCAGCGCGTAGAGCTGTGCGTAGCTGCCGCCCGCCACCATCAGCTCGGAGTGGCTGCCCGCCTCGCTGACGGTCCCGTCGGTGAGGACGACCACCAGGTCCGCCGCCGCGACGGTGGAGAACCGGTGCGTGACCAGCACGGTGACGGCGCCGCGCCGACCCGCCCGTCGAGCGGCGTCGGCGTATCCCTCGAACAGGGCGTGCTCGGTGGCGGCGTCGAGCGCCGAGGTCGGTTCGTCGAGGACCAGCAGCAGCGGGTCGCCACGCATCATCCCGCGGGCGATCGCGAGTCGTTGCCACTGCCCGCCCGACAGCTCGGTGCCGTCGTCCCAGCTGGATCCGAGCTGGGTGTCGAGAGCGCCCGGGAGGGCCACGAGCACGTCGCGCGCCGCGGCGTCGTCGAGCGCCCGGAGCGCGCGTTCCTCGCTGTCCAGAGCGGGCAGGTCACCGGTGGTGATCGTCTCCCGCGCCACCAGCTCGAGGTGGATGTGGTCCTGGAAGGCACCGGCGCAACGGGCACGCCAGGCCTCCCCGTCCAGGCTCGCCAGGTCGACGCCGTCGATCAGGACCCGGCCCTCCGTCGGCCGGTACAGGCCGGTCAGGATCTTGACCAGGGTCGACTTGCCGGCGCCGTTCTCACCCACGATCGCGACCACCGATCCGGCGGGGAGGTCGAGGTCGACGCCGCAGAGCGACGGCCGGTCCTGACCGGGATAGGTGAAGCCCAGGCCGCGCAACGAGATCCCGTCGTGCACCCGCGGAGGCGGCTGGCCGGTGCCGTCCGCGGCGCGAGCGGCCGCGACGCCCGCCTCGAGCGTGCGGTAGCGACCGACGGTCCGGGTGACCTGGGCGAGCATCTGGAACGCGAAGCGCAGCGAGATCACGACCTGCCCGAGCTGGCCGATCACCAGCACCGACGTGGCGACCGCACCGACGGGCACGCGGCCGTCGGCCGCGTCGCGGACGATCAGGGTGAGCACGGCGCCGGCGGACGCCAGGTAGAAGAGCCCGCACGCCGTCGATGCGACGTTCTTGGAGACGTCCGAGCGGATGTGCGGTGCTCGCCAGGCGGCGCCGGCCCGGTGCAGCCGGCCGGCGATCACGTCTCGCGCGCCCAGCACCCGGAGCTCGGAGGCCGCCACCGGCTCGACGGCGAGGCCGACGAGATGCTGGGTGAGCCGGGCCGGCTCGGCACCCTCGTCCTCGGCCCGCCGGTCCCAGCGCACGATCCAGCGCCCGACCAGGATGCTCGGGAGGGACGCCGGCAGCAGCAGGAGCAGCCGGGTGTCGGCGCCGATCGCGACGATCAGGGTGACCACCGGGAACACCAGGTTGCGGATCGCGTTGACCACGCTGTTGTAGGCCCCGCCGAGCGCGCCCTGCCGCTCCCGCACGATCTGCGCCTGGTCGCGGAACGCCGGTGACTCGAGGTGGTCCAGCGTCGGTACGGCGGCCATCAGCTCGGCGACCCGGCGGTCGAACTCGTGACCCACGGTCTCGTTCAGCCGCAGCCTGGCCTCGACCCCGATCGTGGTGAAGATCGGCACCACCCCGAAGCCGACCGCCGCCATCACCGCCCCGGACACCAGCGTCCCCTGCGAGCGGGTCGCGACCCCGGTCACCATCAGCCCGAAGGCGAGCGGGAGCAGGTTGCTCAGGATGCTGCCGAGGACCTCGAGGAAGGCCAGCAGGGCCGCCGTCCGGTCCAGCCGGTACGCGGCGGACAGCGGCAGCCACAGGTTGCGCAGGAACGTCACGAGACCTCACCTCCGGCCAGCGCGAACCGCTCGGCCTGCAACGCGAACATCCGGGCGTACCGGTCTCCCGAGGCGACCAGCTCGTCGTGGGTGCCGTCCTCCACGATGCGACCGCCGTCGAGGACCACGATCCGGTCCGCGTGTCGGACGCTGGACAGGCGGTGGCTGACCAGGATCGTGGTCAGGCCCCGGGTGACGGTGAGGAAGTTGTCGAACAGCTGGGCCTCGGCACGTACGTCGAGCGCGGCGGTGGGCTCGTCCAGGACGAGCACGCCCGCCCCGGCATCGATCGCGGCCAGTGCCCGGGCGAGGGCGACGCGCTGCCACTGCCCGCCCGACAGATCGGTCCCCCCGGCGTACTCCCCGCTCAGGACGCGGTCCCATCCGCCCACGCGGGCCAGGACCGGGTCGCCGGTCGCGTCGTGCAGGGCACGCGGAACGACCGCGGCCACATCCTCCTCGCGGTGGTCGCCGAGCATCGCCATCCCGACGTTCTCCCGGAGCGTCAGGTGGTAGCGGACGAACTCCTGGAAGATCACCGCGACCCGGCGCCGCAGCCGGTCGTCGCTGCCCGGGTCACCACCGTCCACGAGCACCCTGCCCGAGTCCGGGCGGTGCAACCCGCACAGGAGCTTGATCAGGGTCGACTTGCCGGCGCCGTTCGCGCCGACGACCGCCACGCTGCTGCCGGGCTCGATCTCCAGGGTCAACCCGGCGAACGTCGGCTCGGTGCGCCCGGGGTAGGTGAAGCGCACGTCGCGGAACGCCACCGCGCTGGCCGTTCCGGTCGGGCGGGTCGGGGTGCTCGTCGCCGGCGGCTCCGGCAGCCGCTCGGCGAGATCCTCCAGGTCGAGCAGCAGGGTCTGCTGCCGGATCACCATGGTCTGCATGTCGCCGAGCATCCCCAGCCCCTCCATCTGGGTCAGCGCCTGAGCGGACGCCAGCAGGGTGGCGGTGCCGATGGCCCCGGTCCAGGCGCCCTGGGCCAGCGCGGCGATGGCCACGGCGTACGCCGCGAGGATCGCGATGTTCGCGAGCACGATCGGACCCTGCTTCGCCCGGCGGCCGCGCCAGAGGTCGGTCATCGCCCGCTGCCAGGTCGCGGAGAACCGCTCCAACCCGAACGACGTCAGCCCGAACAGCCGCACCTCCTTGGCGTTGTCCTGTTCGATCAGGAGGCTTCGGTACCAGCGCGCCCGGCGCCGCCTCCGGTCACGGAAGATGTCCTCGAAGATCTGCTGGGAGTACGCCGACCAGGTCACGTTCACCGCCACGGTGCTGGCGAGCACGAGCGCCGCGACCCACCACGACCAGCTCGCGAGCACCACCAGCGCGGCGACGCCCCAGAGCCGGTAGTTGAGCACGTTCCAGGTCGACGCCACGCCCGTGAAGTACTGCTGGTTGATCTCCTCGATGGCGCCGTCGATCGCCTGCCGGACCTCGGAGTCCTCGAGGTGCTCGACGCCGTGCGGCCGGGAGGCGAGGGTCGAGACGCGTTCCAGCAGGAGCGGCGTGGCCCGGCCCTGCTCGATGACACCCACGACGTCGCCGACCGTCGTGCAGATCGGCTGGAGGACCAGGCAGGTGAGGGTGAGCACCAGCCACCGCGTGTCGAGGTGGTGGTGGACCAGGCCGCCGACCAGGCGGCCCGACGCGACCATGAGCCCCGCCGCCGCGACGGCCTGCGCCACCACCGCGACCGCGCCGAGCACGGTGAGCCCTGGAGAGCAGCGCCACAGCAGCCGGGCGAGGAGGATCTGACCCCGGAGCACCCGCTGCACCCGGGAACGCGTGTTGGCCATGCAGGCACCCTGACATCAATTTGATGTCAGTGCAATGTCGTTACGCCGTCAATTTGGCGTCAAGGAGGTCCAGGATCCCGCGGAGCCCGCTCTCGACGACCGCCGGACC
>Ga0070683_100002151_pt1 | contig 15575 bp, 14 predicted proteins | sample KBSC713LmetaG_FD_64662 | JGI IMG/M metagenome (GOLD analysis project Ga0070683, IMG submission 64662) | Corn rhizosphere microbial communities from Kellogg Biological Station, Michigan, USA - KBS C7.1-3L metaG | ecosystem: Host-associated > Plants > Roots > Rhizosphere ...
GGTGTGGAACCAGCTCATACGCGGAGGAGGTCGGCGGCCTCGTGGAGGTGGGGGCCGGCGCCGGGCTCGTCTGCCGCTGCGAGGAGGGCGTCCGGGTCGATCCGCGCGAGCGCCTCGGCCGCCGCCCGCGCGGCCTCGAAGCGGTCCTCGCGAGCCTGCCGCACGAGCGCCGGTATCGCCGCGTGCTCGCCGACCTGGCCGAGCGCGCGCGCCGCGTGGAGTCGCACGAAGTAGATCCGATCGTCGAGCGCTCGTGTGAGGACGTCCGCCCCATCTGCCGAGGCGAGTCGCCCCAGCGCGCCCGCCGCGCGGGCCCGTACCTCCGCTGCCGGGTCGCCGACCCCCTCGATCACCGCCGAGTCGTCCGAGGCGTCGCCGAGCCAGCCGAGCAGCTCGATCGCCGAGGCGCGTACGTCCTGGTCCGGATCGTGGACGAGCGTCCGCAGGACCGGGAGCGTCCCCGGGCCGATGTCCAGGAGCGCACGGAACGCGATCGCCCGCGGAACGGTCCCGCTCACGAGGGTGTGGACCAGCGGCTCCGCCGCCTCCGGGGCCGCGAGCCGCCCGAGGCTGCGGGCGGCAGCGGCGCGGGCATCGGGATCGCGGTCGTCGAGCCGGCGCAGGATCGCAGGCACCGCTTCGGGACACCCCATGTCCCCGAGCCGGTAGGCGGCGGTCGCCCGGCGCCAGGCACGGTGGTCGCGAAGCGCACCGACCTCGGCCGTGTACGCCTCCGTGCCGGCGAAGTACTCACCGATCCGCTCGCGGGCCTCGCCGCTCACGCTGCGCGAGAGCCGGCCGATCGCCTCCGCGAGGATCGCGCGCTCCTCGGCGCTCAGCTCTCGTTCCTCGACCTCGTCTCCGTCGACGAGCGCGAGCGCGAGGGGGCGAAGCCGAGCCTCCAGCTCGTTCCGCCGGCGCTCTGCGCGGGCGAGCGAGGTCCGGCGCAGGACGAGCGCGACGAGGAACAGGACGCTGAGGACGGCGAGCACCAGCGCGCCGATGCCGAGGGCCTCGAGCATCGCTACCGTCGCCCGAGCACTGCCTGGACGCGCGCGCTCAGCTCGCGCGGGCTGAACGGCTTCCGGATGTAGTCGTCCGCTCCCGCGAGGAACCCTTCCTGCACGTCGGCGTCCTGCGCCTTCGCGGTGAGGAGGATGACCGGAATCTCGGCCGTGGCGGGATCGTTCCGCAGGCGTCGCGTCGCCTCGAGGCCGTCGAGGCTCGGCATCATCACGTCGAGCACGGCAAGCGCGGGAGTCAGCTCGCCAGCGAGTCGGACCGCCTCCACTCCGTCCGTGGCGGTCGCGACCTCGTAGCCCGACCGCTCGAGCCGGTACCGGACGAGATCGAGGATGTCCGGGTCGTCGTCGGCGACGAGAACGAGGGGTGCGGGCAACGTCTCGCTCACTCGAGCGGGGTATCGGCGTGGGGAGCGACCGGCTTGAGCGCCGGATAGTTCGCGGCGTGCCGCGCGAGCGGCAGCACCAGCCGGAAGGTCGCTCCCGAGCCTTCGCCGTCGGCGAGCTCGAGGGAGCCGCCGTGCGCCTCGGCGATCCTCCGCGAGACGACGAGGCCGAGGCCGGTCCCGGGAATCTCCCGCGCGATCGCATCGCGGCTGCGGAAGAACCGCTCGAACAGGCGGCCGCGCTCGTCCTCCGGGATCCCGGGGCCGGAGTCCTCGACCTCGATCGCGCAGATCTCCCGCTCGCGGGTAACGCGCACCGCGATCGACCCGCTCCCCGGGGTGAACTTGACTGCGTTCGAGAGGAGGTTGTCGAGCACCTGGCCGACGCGCATCACGTCGGCGTGCAGGACGAGCCCTTCGTCGCCGTCGAGGTGCACGGCGATCGACTTGCGGGCCGCCGCCGGCTCGATCCGCTCGAGGCTGTCCCTCAGCACCTCGTCGAGGTCGGCGTCGGCCAGGTTCACGTTGACGCCGGCGGTCTCGGACTGCTGGAGCAGGAGAAGGTCGTCCACGAGTCGCGCGAGCCGCGCCGCATTGCGCTGGACGACCTCGAGCAGCTGCAGCGCTTCTCCGCCGAGCGGCGCGAGGTCGTCCTCGAGCAGCTCCGAATACCCGGTGATGGCCGCGAGCGGAGTCCGCAGCTCGTGCGACACGGTCGCGACGAACTCGTCCTTCGCCCGGGCGGCGGCGCGCTCAGGCGTGGTCTCGCGGAGCGAGAAGATCCGCCCCATCAGCACGCCGCCCGCGCCGCGCACCGAGGCGGTGCGGCCGACGAACGAACGGCCGCTCTCGGCCAGGGTGAACTCGCCGACGTGCTCGCCCTCCGGGTCGAGCATCACGGACTCGAGGAGCCGCTGGTACGCATCGTCGGAGGTGGTCAGGCGCGAGAGGCGGTCGACCCGGTCCCAGATCGTCCCGAGCCCCGAGAGGCCGACGTCCGACCAGAACACGTCCATCGCGGCGTTCGAGAACAGCACCTCGCCCCCGAGGTCCGTCATCAGGATCCCGTCGGTCGTCGCGTCCAGGACGGAGCGGCTCTGGGCCAGCAGCCGCTCGCGCTCGGCCTCGGCGATACGACGCTGCGTGACGTCGAGCACCGTCCCCAGGTATCCCTCCGCCTTCCCCTGCTCGTTCCGGAGGGCGACCGCGCGGCAGGCGACCCAGACCACGGACTCGTCCCGGCGCCGGAAGCGGTACTCGACCGAGAACGGGGCGTCGGTGGCGACGAGCGACTCCCACGCCTGCGAGACCTGCTTCAGGTCGTCCGGATGGACCGCCCGGAACCACCCGTCGCCGTGCGCCTCCTCGCCGGAGAGGCCCGTGAGCTCGCGCCACTTCGAGTTGACGAAGATGCAGGCTCCAGCATCGTCCGTGGCGAAGATGCCGACCGGTGCGCTGCCGACGAGCGTGCCGGTGAAGTCCGCCTGCCGCCGGAGCTCCCGCTCGAGCTCCTTGCGCGCGGTGAGGTCGAAGGCGACGCCCATGAAGCCCTCGTGGCTGCCGTCGCTCGCGCGCATGGCGTTCACCGTGAGCGAGACCGGGAAGCGGCTCCCGTCCTTGCGCACGTAGGTCCACTCCCTGGTCTCGGCGAGATTGCGCCGGGCGGCCGCCACGAGCACGTCGAACCCGGGCGCGATGCCGAGCTCCTTCGCCCGCGTCGCGATCTCGTGCGGGTCGTGGATCAGCGCCGGCGTCTCCTGGCCCACGAGCTCCTCCGAGGAGTAGCCGAGCATGCGCTCGGCGCCCTCGTTGAAGACCGTGATCAGCCCGTCGACATCCGTTCCGATGATCGACTGCTCCGTCGCCGCGCGGAGGACGCTCGAGAAACGCGCGGCCTCCTGCCGCGCCCTCGCCTCGGCGATATCGAGTGAGCGCGCCGTCCAGAAGACGACCGGCAGCGAGACCGCCATCGTCCCGATCAGGAACAGCAGGACCCCGACGTCGAAGCCGTACATCCCGGCGTCGGCCCCGCGCCCGATCGGGATCAGGAGCGCAGTCGGGAGGAGCACCACGACCGGGAGCAGCCGCCGCAGGAGCCGCCCGCCCGGCGACGGCCGCATGACGATCGCGCTCAACCCCTCGACAGGAGCGAGCGTCAACGCGCCGCTGACCAGGATGAGAATCGCCGCGGCGGTCGGGATCGACATCGTCGTGACCGGCGTCTGCCAGTACAGGCTGTTGAGGCCCGAGGCATATCCGACGAGGCCGACGAGGCCGATCGCGCCGGCGCCGAGCAGCGGGATCTGGGCGACGACCCGCACCCTCCGCCGAAGGCTGTCCAGCCCGAGGAGGCCGAGTGCCGCGAGGAAGACGGCGATGCACGCGCCGAGGGACATGCGCCCCGCGGCGCCGATCGGCGAGAACCGGTCGTCGAAGAGCAGCTCGTCGATCCCGAGCGAGCGCGCGCGGGCGTGCTCGAGGATCGTCGCGGTCGCCACGACGGCCGCAGCGACCTCGAGCACGGTCCGGAGCCGTTGCCGCTCTGTCCCCATCAACAGCACCGCGATCCCGAGCGCGACGAGGCAGAGCGCCGTGTTGGCCTTCAGCGACGAGGCGGTGCCGAGGTCGGTCAGCGACCGGCTCTGGAGGGCCCAGCCGACGAGCGCGGCCGTGCCGAGCACGACCACGATTCCGCCCAAGAGGCGACCGACGATCCTCGCCACCCTCAATTCATCGGCCCGAGCGGGGCCGAGGATGAGTGCGCTCCTGCACGCACGGCGTTCGTCGGCATCCTTCGCTCGTGGCCGTTCTCACCGCATCCGGGCTCAGGAAGGAGTTTTCCGGCGACCCGTTGTTCGACGGGGTCTCGTTCCGGCTGCGGCGCGGCGACCGGCTTGCCCTCGCCGGGCCGAACGGCGCGGGGAAGACGACGCTCCTGCGGACGATCGTCGGTGAGACGTCGCTCACCGCGGGCGAGCTCGCGTTCGCCAAGGACACGCGCGTCGCGCTGCACGACCAGCGCCCGCCCCGGGGCAAGGGGCTGACGCTCCGCGAGTACTCGCTGTCGGGCGCCGGTGACCTCGTCGGGATCGAGGACGAGCTGCGCCGGCTCGAGACGGCGATGGCCGAGGGCGACCACGGGGCGGCGACACTGCGACGCTACAGCGACGCGCAGGCGAGACTCGAGCATGCGGGCGGCTGGGCCTGGCGCGATCGCGCGGCCTCGATCGTGCGCGGTCTTGGCTTCTCCGACCCCGACCTCGACCGCCAGCTCGACACGTTCTCGGGAGGGGAGCTGACCCGCGCGTCGCTCGCGCGGGCCCTGTCGGCGGACCCCGATCTCCTCCTGCTCGACGAGCCGACGAACCACCTCGACGTCGAGAGCCTCGAGTGGCTCGAGCGGGAGCTCACCTCCCTCGACGCCGCGGTCGTCCTGGTCGCGCACGACCGCTGGTTCCTCGAGGCCGTGACGACCGCGGTGCTCGAGCTCGGTGGTCCGAAGCCGTTCTTCTTCGATGGCCCGTGGCACGCCTGGCGTCGGGAGAAGGCGGCGCGCGCGTCGGCCGCGGCGACGCAGCTCGACCGGGTCAGCGACGACATCGAGCGTCTCGAGCGGTTCGTCGAGCGGTTCCGCTACAAGAAGTCGAAGGCGAAGCAGGCGCAGGCGAAGCTCAGCCAGATCGGCCGCCTCGAGAAGGAGCGCCGCGCCGCGGCCCAGGAGCTCGAGGCGATGACGAAGCGGCGGCGCACCCTCGGCTTCGAGTTCTTCCGCCCGGCCCGCTCGGGCCGGATCGTGCTCGAGGCGGAGGGGCTCGTCCTGAGCGCAGGCGACAAGCTCCTCCTCGACGACGCGTCGCTCGTGCTCGAGCGTGGCGAGCACGTCGCGCTCGTCGGCCCGAACGGCTCGGGGAAGACGACCCTGCTCGAGACGCTCCTCGGAGCGCGCGAGCCCGATGCCGGCCGCATCAAGCTCGGCCACGGGGTCGTGCCGGCGTACTTCTCCCAGCACGAGGCCGAGCTGCCCGAGCACGGGACGATCCTCGACGTGACGAGCCAGGCCACCGGCCTGCCGCGGCCACAGGCCCAGAACCTGCTCGGCCGCTTCCTCTTCTCGGGTTGGGAGACGCACGAGAAGCAGGTTTCGGTGCTCTCCGGCGGCGAGCGTCGCCGGCTCGCGCTCGCGCTGGTCGTCGCATCGGGCGCGAACCTCCTCGTGCTCGACGAGCCCACGAACCACCTCGACCTCGAGAGCCGCGAGGCGCTCGAGGCGGCGCTCGAGGCTTTCCCCGGGACGGTGCTCCTGGTGTCGCACGACCGCGCAGTGCTCGACGCCGTGCCCGACCGGATCGTCTCCGTCGAGGACTTCATCCTCCGGTCGACGGACGGCGGCTGGGCCGACCTCGTACGGACGCGCGAGGGGGCGCCGCCCGTGCGGCCCGCGCGAGAGGCGAAGGCGCCCAAGCCCAAGCCGCCGCGGCCGGCGCGGACGCGGCCGAAGGAGCTCGACCAGGTGGAGAAGCGGATCGCCGAGCTCGAGCAGCGCGTCGCCGAGCTCGAGGCCCGACTCGCGGAGAACTGGACCGACATGGACCTGCTCGCCTCCTACACGTCGGGCCGCGAGGAGCTCGACGCGCTGCTCGCGCGCTGGGAGGTGCTCTTCGCGGCGGCGCAGGTGGAGCCGGGCGAGGACGGCGCCGTCGTCACGTCGGGACCACCCTGAGCGCGGCTCGGCACGCGGTACTCGATCGACCTCTGGCAGGCCTGGCCGACGCGAAAGCGCTTGTGTTGAATCAACAACAAGCCGGTTCGTCGCCGATCATCAGGCTGTGACAGACCGGCGAGGCGGCGGCGTACAGAGGGCGTGCACGCGATGACGCTGGAGCAGCCGCTCGCCGTTCGCCCGCCGCGGACCCTCGCGGAGGCGGCGGAGGCGCACCTCGACGACGTGCTCGGGTACCTGCTCTACCTGACCCGCGACCGCGAGGCGGCCGAGGATCTCACGAGCTCGACGTTCGAGAAGGCCGTGCGCCTGTGGGCGCGATTCGACGCCGATCGCGGCACGGCACGGACCTGGCTGCTCGGGATCGCGCGGACGACCGCGCTCGACTGGTTCCGCGCGGAGTCCCGGCGGCGGAAGCGGGAAGCGGCGGCGGCGCTGCCGGAGCGCGTCGACGAGGCGTTCGTCGAAGGGCTCTCTCCGGCGCTCGAGGCGGGCCTTTCGTCGCTGAGCGCAGGGGAGCGCGAGGTGCTCGTGCTGCGGATCGTGCTCGAGCTGGACGGTGACGCGACCGCCCGCGTGCTCGGGATCAGCCCGACGGCGGTCTCGACCAGGCTGAGCCGCGCGCTCAAGCGACTCGAGGAAAGGGTGAACGAGGGATGACAGTGAACGACATCGTCGACGAGCTGCGTGCGACCCGACCTCGACCGAGCGACGCGCTCCGCCTGCAGGTCATGACCGTCGCAGCCCGGCCGGCGCCTCGCACCCCGACGCTCCGCGAGCGCCTGCGCGGACGCCGCCGACTCGCGCTCCTCGTCCCCGCAGGCGCCGCGGTGGCGCTGACGGCGGCGGTCGTGGTCGGCATCACGCGCTCGGGCTCGACGGGTCAGGTGCAGTCGGCCGCCCCGGACGCCGTGCGGAGCGCAGCGACGGGAACGACGGAAAGATCGCTTGCCGCGCCTCCACCGGTCGCCGATGCGACGACCGCCCTGAAGGGCGCCACGCCGACCCCGATCGGTGGTCGCGCCCAGCGCTACAGCGCCGCGCTGTCGCTGCAGGTCGACGACACCGATGCGCTCTCGTCCGCCACGCAGCAGGCGCTCGCGATCGCGCGTGACCTCGGGGGCTACGTCGTCTCGGTGCACTACGCGACCGGCGACGGCGGCGCGGCGGCGGTGATGCTCCGGGTGCCGTCGAGCAACGCAGCGGACGCCGTCACGCGCCTCTCGGGCCTGGGGACGATCCTCGGCCAGAACGTCCAGATCGACGACCTCCAGGCGACCCTCGACACGCTCGACCGACGCGAGCAGCAGCTTCGCGCCCGGATCGCGGCCCTGACCGCCGCCATCGACCAGGCCGACACCGACGCCGAGCGCGCCCGGCTCGAGGAGCAGCGTGCGCAGGCCCGAGCGGCGCTGCGCGACGTCCGCACGAGCCACGCGGCGACCTCCGCCGAGGCGCGGAACGCGACGATCCAGCTCGATCTCCGCACGAAGCAGGAAAGCGGAGTCGCCGTCCCCGGCTCGCGGCTCGACCGCGCGCTCGACAAGGCGCTCGCGGTGCTCGCGTGGGAGGGCGTCGTTCTCCTGGCCGTCGCGATCGCCGCGGCCCCGTTCGCGCTCGTCGCCGCGGCGGTCTGGACGACGCGACGGACACGTCGCCGGCGCGAAGAGGATCGGCTGCTCGCCACCTCGTAGCACGTTCGGCCGCGAAGCAGGCCGCTTCAGGGGTTTGCGCCGGAGGCGGATCACCCGCGGTCGGGGTCTGCTCCTGCGGGTCCCGACCTTGCGGAGGAATCGAGCGTCGCGATCAGCGCCTCCGCGACGACCTTGAGGGGGCGCCCGGAGATCTGGCTGGCCTTTCTGAGGCGAGCGAAGGCCTCGTTCTCCGTCAGCCCGTCCCGTTCCATCAGGAGACCCTTCGCGCGCTCGATCGCCTTCCGCGCGGCGAGCGCCTCCGCGAGCGAGTCCGCCTCCTCACGGAGTGCCTGGAGCTCCTCGTGGCGCGCACGCGCGGTCGCGATCGCCGGCAGCAGGTCCGACTCGCGGAACGGCTTGACGAGGTACCCGAACACGCCTGCCTCGACTGCCCGGGCGACCAGCTCCTCCTCGCCGTATGCGGTGACCATCACGATCGGGATCGCGCGCTCGTCGATGATTAGGCGGGCCGCCTCGATCCCGTCGAGCCGCGGCATCTTCACGTCGAGCAGCGCGAGGTCGGGCTCTGCGCTCCGGGCGAGCTCGACCGCCTCCTCGCCGTCGCGCGCCTCGGCGACCACCTCGAGCCCCGCGCGCTCGAGCAGCTCGCGCAGGTCGAGGCGGATGATCGTCTCGTCCTCTGCGATCAGGATTCGCACCGGACCTCCTATCGCTCCACGGGGAATCGGACCTCGGCTCGCAGGCCGCGATCGTCGCTCAGTGCAAGCGTGCCGCCGAGCTCGTCCCTCACGAGAGCTCGGACGATCGACATCCCAGTGCCCTCGACCGCGGGCCCGATCCCCGCGCCGTCGTCCTCGACCGTGAGCACGATGTCGCTTCCCTCGAGCGCGAGAGTGATCGACACGCGCTCGCCGCCGTGCTCGAGGGCGTTCGAGAGGAGCTCCGAGAACACGAGCGCCAGCGCGGTCGCGCGCTGACCGGCGAGCGTGAGCGGCGCGAGCTCGGCCGTCACCTCCTTGCCTGCGACGAGGCCCTGCACGAGCGTCGCGCGCAGTCGATCGACGAGCTCCGCGAGGTCGACGACGTCCTCCCGGTGCTCGGTCAGCTCCTGGTGCACCGCGGCGATCGCGAGGATCCGGTTGACGGAGTCGTCCAGGGCCTTCTGCGGGTCGACCCCGTCCGCGCGTGCCTGGAGGCGGAGCAGCGACGCGACGGTCTGGAGGTTGTTCTTGACCCTGTGGTGGATCTCCTGGGCGAGGACGCCGCGAAGGGCCATCCGCCCGTGCTCGAGCGCCACCGCGGCCTGGTTCGCGATCGCGTCGAGCAACTGCCGGTCGTCGTCGTTGAACGGCGTGTCGCGGTCGACGACGAGCTCGCCGATCGTCCGACCGCGCCAGCGCAGCGGCAGCCGGACGGCATGGGCGCCCGCCCGGCCCTCGGGCCAGGCGATACGGCCGTCCTCGAGGACGAGCGCGGCTCCGGTCGCCCGGAGCGACTCCACCGTGGTGCGGACGATCGCCTCGAGGGACTCCTCGAGGTAGAGCGACTCCGAGACCGCCTCCGAGATGCGCGCCAGCGCCTCGAGCTCCTCGACCCTCCGCCGCGCCTGCGCGTAGAGCTTCGCGTGCTCGATCGACTGGCCGACCTGTGAGGCGATCGACGTCAGGAGGCCGATCTCGGCCTCGCTGAACTCCCGTCGTTCGCGGGTGCGCACGTTGAGCGCGCCCTCCAGCACCTGGCGAGCGAGGATCGGCACTGCGAGGATCGACTCGTACTCGTCCTCGCGCAGGTTCGGGAAGGCCTTGAAGCGGGGGTCGAGATGCGCCCCGGCGGGGAGCATGATCGCGCGCCGCTCCGCGGCCGCCACCCCGGTGATCCCGACCCCGCTCCGCATCCGCGGGGCGCTGGTGGCGTCCTCGATCCGCGTCCCGTGCGTCGCCCGCAGGACGAGCTCGTCCGCGCGCTCGTCGTAGAGGTACACGAAGCACGCGTCGGTTTCGAGGGCCGCCGCGACCGCGTGGGCGATCGCCTCGAGCACGTCCTGGAGGTCGAGCGACGAGTTCACGACCTCCGTCGTCCGCGTGAGCAATGCGAGATGCCGGGAGGCCTCGTCCATCAGTCGAGGGTGCTCAGCACCACGGCGCCGAGCACCGGCACCGCGATCGTGAGGCCGAAGTTGAGCCAGCCGACGACGACGAGCTGCCGACGGGTCACGGGGGCGGTCGGCGCACCCGCGCGAAGGTCGCGCTGGAGCCGCGGGCCGAGCACGAAGTCGTGCAGCAGTCCTCCGACGACGAGGAGCGCGACGAGCACCGACTTGAGGATCAGCGTTCGGTCGAAGTCGCTGTCGAGCGCCGCACGATGAAAGCCTCCGTGACGCTCCGTCAGCCACAGCCCCGAGAGGATCGCAACCGCCATCGAGCCCCAACCGATCGGCCTCCACCGACGCCCCAGCGCCCGCATCGCAACCGCGCGCGCCTCACCCTCGAGTCGCCGGATGGCCGGAACTCCGATGAACACGAGCGCCACTGTCCCGCCCACCCAGATGCTCGTCGAGAGGACGTGGAGGATGCGGAGCGCGGTCATCACGCCGCCCCAGGCTACGGGTTTCCACCGAAGCGTCCTCCAGCTCGGGGCGGATACGGTCGGGCCATGGGGCGCGACTGGGCCTTGTTCCTCCACCTCGTGGGGGTGCTGCTCTTCGTGGGCGGCAGCGTCGGCGTGACCGCGCTGCGGCTCCTCGCGATCGGCAAGGAGCGCCCTTCCGAAAGCGCGCTGCTGTTGCGGGCGGCGCGCCCCCTCGTGCCGCTCGTCGGTCTCGGGCTCGTCCTGACGATCGTCGCGGGCGCGTGGCTCGCGCACGAGCTCGGATTCGCGTACGACTCCGGGTGGCTCCGCTGGACGTACGCGCTGATCGCCTGGCTCGTCGTCGTCGGCGCGGTCGCAGGCCGCCTAGACCGCCGCACCCGCGAGCTGGCGGAGCACCTGGCCAGGGGGGACGACGCCTCCTCTCCGGAGCTCACCCGCCGACTCCGCGACCCCCTCGCCCTGACGCTCGACGCCTCGATGCTCGTCGCGACGCTCGCGATCGTCGCCCTGATGGTCTGGAAGCCCTGACGCGACGAAGAGGTTGACCCATGCAGCCACCGTCGAGGCCGGAGCCGGGGTTCTCCCGGCGGGAGGCCAACTGCGGGTGACCGGTGAACGGCGCAGAAGAAGGGGGCTCGTGGGGGAAACATGGTTTCCCCCACGCCTAACGACCACGGGCCCCCACCGGGGACCCGCGATCGGCCGTCAGACACAGACATCGCCGCTCGCCTTGCGGCTCGGCCTGCAGACGTGATCATGCGCTTTCCGCCGGACGTTGTCCAGCGCAAGCAACCGCACGATCGGCGATCGCCGCCGTGCGCGAAGCTCCCGCCACGAAGTAGGCGGCTTCAGGGGTGTACCCCGCCGCAGGGCGGGGGTTCGTGGCGGGAATCCGCGGGCGCGGATTCCCGCCTGCGAGGCTAGAGCGAGCTGAGGTAGCGGTCCTTCTCCCACTCCGTCACCTGGATGCGGTACTCGTTCCACTCCCGCCGTTTGAGCTCGACGTAGCGCGGGAAGATGTGCTCGCCGAGAGCCCGCCGCATCAGCGCCGAGCCCGCGAGCTCCTCGGCGGCCTCGCCCAAGGAGCCTGGCAGCGCGACGATGCCGCGCTCGTTCCGTTCCTCTTCCGAGAGCCGGTAGAGGTTCGTCGTCATCTCGTCCGGCAGGTCGTAGCCCTGCTCGATCCCCTCGAGCCCGGCATGGAGCAGCGCCGCGAAGGCGAGGTACGGATTGCAGGCGGGGTCGGGACAGCGGATCTCGGCCCGCGTCGCCTGCTCCGCGCCGGGCTTGTAGAGCGGGATGCGGATCAGCGCGGAACGGTTCCGCTGCGACCAGGCGACGTAGACCGGCGCCTCGAACCCCGGTACCAGCCGCTTGTAGGAGTTGACCCACTGGGCGAGCACCGCCGACATCTCGCGGGCATGCACGAGCAGGCCGGCGATGAAGCCCTTCGCCGTCTGCGAGAGGTGGTGCGGGTCCTTCGCGTCGAAGAACTGGTTGCGGCCCCGCTTGAACAGCGACATGTGCGTGTGCATGCCCGACCCGTTCTCGCCGAAGAGCGGCTTTGGCATGAACGTTGCGTAGTAGCCGTGCCAGGCGGCGACCTCCTTCACGATCAGCCGATACGTGATCGTGTGGTCGGCCATCGCGAGCGCGTCCGCGTAGCGCATGTCGATCTCGTGCTGCGACGGCGCGACCTCGTGGTGGTGGTACTCGACCGGGATCCCGACGGACTCGAGCGCGCTGATCGTGTCGTTTCGCACCTCGGTCGCCGCGTCCTGCGCGGTCATCGCGAAGTAGCCGCCCTCGTCGAGCGTCTTCGTGTCCTGGTCGTCCTCGAAGAGGAAGTACTCGAGCTCGGGGCCGACGTTGAAGGCGTCGAAGCCGAGCTTCCGCATGCGGTCGAGCGCCGCGCGCAGGACGTAGCGCGGGTCGCCCTCGTACGGCACGCCGTCCGGCTTGACGACGTCGCAGATCATCCGCGCCACCGGCGAGCCGATCGCATGACCGTGCTCGTCCACCGGCCGTGGCATCAGCTGGAAGGTGTTCGGGTCGGGGATCGCGACCATGTCCGACTCCTCGATCGCGTTGAACCCCGTGATCGAGGACCCGTCGAATCCCATGCCGTCGTCGAGCGCGCCCTCCATCTCGGCAGGAGTCACCGCGAAGGACTTGAGGTGGCCCTCCAGATCCGTGAACCAGAGCAGGACGTGCTCGACGTCCTCCTCGCGCATCCGCTTCAGCACTGCCCGTCGCGACGCGACCGTCGACGTCGCGCGGTCCTTGGACTTCACCATCGTGGAGCGGCTCGCCGCCCCGGTGCTTCTCGCTCTCGCCATTGCCGTTCTCCTCCCTGGAAACGCAAAAGCCCCGGGCACGGATGCTCCCGCGCCCGAGGCCCCATTGCCTCGAAGACGGGCCGGAGACTATCACCGTGGACGGTCGAAGGTCAGCCGCGACGGACGTTGACTCCCGTTCACAGCCCGTACCGCCGAGAAGAGCGATAAGGTCACGCCTTCCATCCCCCGCGGTTGCCCCCACAACCGCCCGCAGCGAGCACGCCGTCGTGCAAAGCACCCCCAGCCCCCCAAGGAAGCTGAGCCTTGTCGGCGGCTGCTCCTGCGTGTTCTGTTCCCGACCGAGGAGGCCGTCGTCGGTACGCGCATGACTCAGGAGCACCTCGTCGAGCAGGCGCTCCACCTGCCCCGACGAGAAGCCGCACGATGGCGCCACACGCGTTTCGACCAGGAGGACCTGGTCGGCGACGGGAACCTGGCGCTCGTGAAGGCGGCGCGCCGCTACGACCCGAAGTACGGCGTTCCGTTCCCCGCCTTCGCGCTCCGCTACGTGCGGGGGGCGATCCTCGATGCAATCCGCTCGCGTGCGCGGCGGAGCTCCCTGGGCGAGGGCGCCTACGCGGATGTCGTGAGCTTCGACGACGTCGGTCTCGCGGGCGACGGCGACGGTCGGATCCGCTACGACCCGCCGGATCCCCGGCCGACCCCCGACGTCACCCTCGAGAGCCTCGAGCGCCTCCGCGTGCTCGCCACCCTCCCGGCGAGCGAGCGCGTCGCGCTCGTCAGGACGACCGTCGACGGCGAGACCGCGGCGGAGGTCGCACGGGACCTCGGCGTCAGCGCCGGACGGGTCCACACGCTCGTGCACACCGGTTCGACGCGGTTACGGAGACGCGCCGCGTGACTTCGCTTCTGGGGGAGATTCTCGAGGGCGAGCCCCTCACGCCGCGCGAGACGGAGATCCTCGCGGGCGCCGCCGACGGCGAGACCGCCGCCCAGACGGGCGCCCGTCTCTACCTCTCCTCGGAGACGGTCAAGAGCTACCGCAAGCGCGTGATCGCGAAGCTCGGTGCGCGAAACGGCACGCACGCGGTCGCGCTCGCGCTCCGCTCCGGCCTGCTGCCGCTGCGGCGGCCGCTCCCGGGCGTCGTCCCGCGCCGCATCCCCCACTGAGCCGGCCGGCTGGAGCTCAGCCCGACCGCTTCAGCTTTCCGTTCCGCTTGGCGTACACCTCGCCGCGGTTGAAGATCGCGAGGCCGAGCGGGATGCAGACCGCGCCGATTACGAGCAACGGCCAGATGTCGTGCCAGAGCGAGCCGAGCGAGGCTCCGTCGAGGATCGCCGCGCGGATTCCCTCGAGCGCGTATGTCGCCGGCGAGATCTTGGCGAGCCATTGCATCCACTCCGGCAGGACGCTCACGGGGTAGTAGACGCCCGAGACGACGAGCAGCATGCCCTGGGCGACGAAGCCGAGCTGCGCGCCCTTCTCGGGCGAGATCAGCGGCAGGACGGCGGTCATCATCCCGATCCCGAAGAACGAGATCGACGCGACGATCAGGATCACGAGCGCCGCCGCGAAGTTCGATTCCTCGAACTCGAGGCCGAAGAAGGCCGCGACGACGACGAACAGGAGGATCGCCCGGACGAGCCCGTACAGCACGGCGAACACGCCCGAGCCGCCCAGGTGCATCGCGCGTGAGAGCGGCGCCATGAACGTGTACTCGATCGTGCCCTCCCACCGCTCCCAAGCGACCGTCTCCGTGAGGAACTCGAAGATGATCCCGAGGTACGCCCACACGACCGCCCCGATCAGGAGCGTCGTGGTCGCGCGATCGACGTCGATGTTGCCACCCGCGGCCTCGATTCCCTTCGCGATGAAGACGATCGTGAGGGTGTTCGCGACAGTCCAGACGAAGAACGCGAGGTCCCAGTAGATGTACCGGCGCGTCAGATAGACGTTCCGCTCGACGACCCCGGCAAGCCCGATCAGCTCGTGCCTGACGGACAGCGCGACGGCCCTCATGCCAGCACCTTCCTCTCCTCCGCGTCCTGCTCGTCGTCCTCGTCCGCGAACCCGCGGCCAGTCGCCGCGAAGAACGCCTCCTCGAGGGTGGAGGCGCCGAAGCGCGCCTTGAGCGCATCGGCGGGCTCGAGCGCCAGCAGCTCGCCGCGGTCGAGGATGCCGACGCGCTCCGCGAGCGATTCCGCCTCGCCGAGGTCGTGCGTGCAGAGCAGGATCGTCGAGTCGTGCACGGCCCGCATCTCGCGGATGAACTCCTGGACCTCGAGCTTCGAGCGCGGGTCGAGCCCGGTCGTCGGCTCGTCGAGCAGGAGCAAGACCGGTGAGGTCAGGAGCGCGCGTGCGAGCGCGACCTTCTGCTGCATGCCACGGGACAGGTTCTCCATCGGCTCGCCGCGACGGTCGGGCGGGAATCCGACCCGGCCGAGGATCTCGGGGATCCGCTCGCTCGTCTCCGACGGCCCCATGCCGTAGAAGCGCGCCGCGTAATGCAGATTCTCGGAGGGCGACATCTTCTTGAAGAAGCTGGCCTCGACCGAGACGCGGTTCACGAGCCGACGGACGTCCTTGTCGCGGCGCACGACGTCGTAGCCGAAGACGCTCGCGCTCCCGCCGTCGGGCAGGAGCAGCGTCGAGAGCAGACGGACGAGCGTCGACTTGCCGGAGCCGTTCTGGCCGAGGATCGCGACGCACTCGCCGCGCGAGAGCTCGAGCGTGACGTCGGCGAGCGCCGCGACGCGCCGACGGCCCTGGCGGCGGTCCTTGCGGACGAACTCCTTGCGGAGGCCGCGCGTCTCGACCGCGAGGACGTCTGGCGGAACGGGCGACAACAGCTGGATCACGATGGTGCTCCCTTCGAACGGCGGTCCCAGGACCTGCGAGAAAA
>Ga0070683_100002153_pt1 | contig 15570 bp, 11 predicted proteins | sample KBSC713LmetaG_FD_64662 | JGI IMG/M metagenome (GOLD analysis project Ga0070683, IMG submission 64662) | Corn rhizosphere microbial communities from Kellogg Biological Station, Michigan, USA - KBS C7.1-3L metaG | ecosystem: Host-associated > Plants > Roots > Rhizosphere ...
GCGCAGCACCGACGGCGGCACGACCTGGAAGGTCGATGACCTCTCGACGAAGCTGCCGACGAAGACGACGCTGATCCGGCTGGTGGCGGTCGACCCGACGAACCCGGACCGCGTCTTTCTGCGCACGCACAGCGCGGCGGGCGACACGTTCTCGGTGGCGGTCGCGGGCGCCAGCGGGTTCACCATCCCGACGACGCTCAGCTTCCCCGACGGGATCCTCGCGGCCTATGCGCGCCTCGCGAACGGGAACATCTTCGTGGCGGCCGTCGTGGGCCTCGACCAGGTCGCCTATCGATCAGCCGATGCGGGCGCGACGTTCCAGCCGCTGCCCACGCCGCCCAGCGTGCGCGCGATGTCGGCGCGCGGCTCGACGCTGTACGTGGTCGCGGACAACGTCGCCGACGGATACGCCGTGGGGACGTCGACCGATGAAGGGCAAACCTGGCAGCCGCTGATGAGCTACGACCAGGTCGCCGCCATCCAGGCGTGCGTGAAGCAGGCGTGCCAGACGGATTGCCAGATGCGCGCCGCCGCCGGCCAGTGGGCCGACGACTTCTGCGCGGCCACCGCGCCCGCGATGCACGACGCTGGCCCGCCCGACGGGAACGCCGGCGACGACGCGGGCATGCATGGCGACGCGGCGCCGATCGACAGCGGCGGCCCCGACGCGTCCACGCCGCCGCCGCAGAACAGCGGGTGCTGGTGCGATGCCGCCTCGGCCAACCCGCGCTGGGCCCTTTCCCTGATCGCGGCGCTGGTGCTGGTCGCCGGGCTGCGTCGACGGTCGCGCGCCGGGCCCGGAAATCGCCGCTGAGATTTCCCTCAATCTCGTGTGATCACTACGCTTTGCTCCGGGAATTAGTCCCGGATGAGGGCCGGTGGATGTCCGCAAACGGCGAATGTCCCGCGGGTCTTTCTCGAACGCGAGCGATCGATGTAATCTGGGGCCTCTTTCCGGCGGCGCGCGGGCCCGGGGCTCCGACCGTTGTTCCCGTTTCTTAGGAGATGACAATGTCGAAAACGAGACTGACCTACTCGCGGATTGGCTTCGCGGGAACCTGCATCGCGATGGCGATCGCGTTCGGCTGGACCAGCGGCTGCTCATCGCCCAGCGGTGGCGGTGACCCGGGCACGGGCGGAAGCAGCTCGTCGACCGCAGGCACCACGGGCAGCGCCGGCAACGGCGCGACGGCCGGCACCACCGGCAACGGCGGCGACGGCGCGACGGCCGGCACCACGGGCAGCGCGGGTTCCACGGCTCACGGCGGGACCACCGGCTCGGCGGGCAACAACGCGACGGCCGGGACCACCGGTTCGGCGGGCAACAACGCGACGGCCGGCACCACCGGCACCGCGGGCCGCGGCGGGACGACGGGCAGCGCGGGCAACAGCGCGACCGGCACCGCCGGCACGACCGGCACCGCAGGCTCGACGGGCACCGCGGGCCGCGGCGGAACGACCGGAACGGCCGGGACGACCGGCGCCGCGGGCACGGGCGTCCGGATGGATCAGGACGGCGTTCCGCTCGGCAAGGCAGGCGACACGACGTCGACCAGCAAGAAGTACATCAACCTCGGCGACATGCGCCTGATCAACAACCGCTGGGGCTCCGACGCGCTGAACTGCGGCGGAACGCAGCAGTCGGTCATGATCAACAGCGACAAGACCGTCGGCTGGACGTTCACCCGCCCGGCGTGCGGCGGATCGCGTGGCGATCCCGACTTCCCCGAGGTCGAGTTCGGCGTCGCGCCGTTCGGCACGACCAGCTCGCTGCTGACCACGCCGAAGTTCTCGTCCACCACGCTGCTGCCGATCCAGCTGAAGGATCTGACGAGCGCCAGCGTGAACATCGACAACTTCTTCATCTCGATCAGCGGCAGCTCGCCGTACTGGGACAACAACGTCGAGTTCTGGATCAGCAAGAACGATCCGCGCACCAGCACGGACGGCGGCGTCTACGCCGAGATCATCATGTTCACCGGCTGGCACGCGAGCCGCCTCCAGCAGACGGTCGGCTGGCCGTGCGACAAGAGCGGCTCCGTCACCGCCGGCACCACCAGCTACAACCTCTGCCACCAGAGCGACGACTGGTCCAGCGGGCACTGGCGCTTCTTCAACTTCAACATCAACCAGGGGCCCTACAGCAGCTGGACGGGCAAGATGGACGTGAAGGCCTTGCTGGACTTTGTGAGGTCGAAGTACAGCGGCTTCACGGACACCATGTGGCTGACGCGCATCGAGGTCGGCACCGAGGTCGACGACAACACGAGCGGCACGGCGAAGATCAAGAACCTCACGTTCGAGGTCAACGGCCAGAACCGGTCGTTCGAGTTCGCGCAGTAGCGGCGAATTCGCGCAGAAGCGGCGAGCTCGCGCAGTAGCGGCGAGTCAGGTTAGCTAGCCGCGCGGAAGGCGGGGTCCTCGATCAGGATCCCGCCTTCACGCGTTCCAGCCAGGCCATGTAGCGCGCGTCGCCGAGCGCGGGCGCGTGCTGAAGCCACAGCTGGTAGCGCGCGTCCTCGCCCAGCCGCCTGAAGATCGCGGGCGCGAGCTTCTGCACGGGGCTGCCGGGCGCGGCCTCGTCGACCCAGCGGAGCACGATCTTCCGGTACGGCTCGACGAGCGCCGACTTGTACGTCGCCGCCGCGAGCGTCCCGCAGATCGCCATCAGCCGCGCGGACTCGGGCGCGTTCGGCCAGGTCTCGACCAGGCCGAAGTAGCTCTCGAAGAAGCCACGCTCGTTCCACAGCGAGGCTGCGGGCAACAGGTTGTTCGCCGCGAGCAGCTGATAGAGCAGCTGCTCCAGGCACAGGACATACGCGCCCAGCAGGTCGGGCGCGGGGGCGCGATAGAACGGCGGCGGCGGCGCCTCCCACAGCAGGCCCCGCTGCTTCAGCGCGCCGACCAGCGCGCTCTCGACGGCGACCGCGACGGCGGCCGGATCGTTCAGCGCGACCGCGACCGGAATGTCGACGGGCGCGTCCGGGCCGCCGACCTCCCAGATCTGCAGCGCGACACCGGTGGCGACCAGGCTGCCGGCGACGATGATCCGCCGCGGCGCCGACTCCGGCGCGGCGCTCTCCAGCACCGGGCGATCCAGCTGGCGGCTGGTCACGGCGGGCCCGTAGCCCTTCGCGATCCACAGCGCCGCGCGCGCCCGCACGCGGAACCGGACCTGCAGCGCCTCCTCGAGATAGATCGGCAGCGCGCGCGTCAGTCGACCCATGTCGTCCGTCTTCCGCATGCCGGTGGCGGTCGCCAGCTCGTTCGCGAAGCTCGGCAGCGTGATCGTCGGTTCGTCGGCGGCCGGCTCGCGCCACAGCCAGTCCGGCTCCCAAAGCCCGCGCGTCCAGATCGGACTGTCGAACGCCATCGCCCCGACCTCGGGGGCGGCGCCGGCGTTCGCTTGCGGCGCCGCGCCCATGATCTCGGCGTCCAGCGCGGCGAGCGTCGCCGCCAGCGGCGCCCACCCCATCTCCTGCATGCGGCGCACGACCGCGCGCGCGTCGTCCGTGCGTCCCAGCTGCATGAACGCGCGCGCCAGGTTCATGCCGGCGGCCGGCCCGTGCGCCTCGGGCTTGTAGCGCGGGACGGTGATGCGCACGATGTCCTCCAGCGCGCCGGCGTTTCCCAGATCGCCGGTCACCATCATCAGCGCGTCACCGGCATCACCCGAGCGCGCGAGCACCTGGTCGTAGAGCGCCAGCGCGCCGGCGCGATCGCCCATCTTCAGCTTCGCGCGCCCGAGCCAGAGCTGCGGCCGCCACGCGCCCGGCATCACCGCGATCGCCTCCAGCGCGGCGATGTACTCGCCGTCGCCGCCGGCCTCGTGCGCGTCCGCCGCCCACCACCCGAGGGCCATCTCCTGGTTCGGGTCCAGCTCCAGCGCCCGCCGAAGCGTCGCGCGCGCCTCCCGCTTGGCGCCGCGCTGCTCCTGCACCTTCGCGACGTTCGTGAGGATGATGCCGGTCGGCCCGTGCTTCGCCAGCGCGCGCTGCAGGAACCGGTCGGCGGCGTCCGCGTTGTCGGTCGCCAGCCACGCGGCGGCGGCGATCACCAGCGCGTCCTCGCTCTCGTGATCGATCTCGATCAGCCGGTCGGCCGCGGCCAGCACGTGCTCGGGGAATTCGTCGCGCAGCGCCTGGACGATCTGGGCGCGCAGCTGCGCCGGATCGTTCCACGCCTTCTCGATCGCCGGGGCGAGGATCTGAGGAACCCAGTCGGCGCGCTTGACCTGCAGCTCGCGCCCGCGCTCGTCGTAGACGGTGACGAACTCGTCGGGCCGACGGATCGCCGGCGGGGCCGGCTTCTTCTTGTCCTTGCTCTTGAACCAATCCCCGAAGGCCATCGCCCGACACTACATCATGTGCACTTTGGCCCGGCCGTGAATGCGGCCGGCCGGGCCAGCGTGAGCAACGGCTTCACGACGCGCTGAGCACGCGCCGCGCGCCGATCCGTCGTTTAGTGGAAGACGTTCGTCCAGACGTCGAGCTGGGTGCCGAAGTACCAGGTCGCGACCGCGGTGCCGTTCGCGTTCACCGCGAGCGACGGCCAGAAGACGCTGTTGGTCGTGTTGCTCTCGAGCACGACCTGCGCGCCCCACGCGCCGCCCGTGAATCGGCGCGCGACCAGGTCGAAGCGCTTGGCGCTCGCGGCGGTGCGCTTGCGCCAGATCAGCGTGACGTTGCCCGCCGGATCGGTGCGCACGATCGGCATCGTCACGAACGCGACGTTGCTGGTGGTGTCGTCGTCCTTCGCGACGTCGTCCGTCTCCATCGCGGTCGGCACCGCCGGCCAGGCCGGATCGCTCGGCGCGGTCCGGCTGATCTGCACCTGGTAGCCGGTCGACGTCGGGACGGCGAACGCGACGGTGGCGTTGCCGGCGTCGTCGAGGGCGACCGACGGCGACACGTACGTGTCGATCGTGTTCGCCTCGAACACCTTGGACGGGTTCGTCGCGAACGAGTTGCTCACCGAGCTGTAGCGGCGCGCCCAGAGCTGGATCGTCGCGGGATTCGAGTTCGAGACCTGGATGTACGTGACGATCGCGTCGCCCGCCGCGTTGGTCGCGATGTTCACGTCGTAGCAGTTCTGGTCGCTGTACGACTCGAACAGGCCGGCGGCGTTCCAGCCGGAGCCCGCCGTGTACTGGCGCATCCAGATGCTGTCCCAGTAATTCGTGCCGCCGTCGGCCTGCACCCAGGTGACGAAGGCGTTGCCGTTGCCGGCGATCGCGACCGCCGGATAGCGGTCGCCGTTGTCGTCACCGGCGCGCATCACCTGCGGCGTCGACCAGCCGCCGTTGCTCGCGGTGCGCACCGACGCCGCCGCCTGCATGTCGCCGCCCGTGATCTGCTCTTCCCAGGCGACGATCGCGGCGCCGTTCGCGTTCATCGCCAGCACCGGCCCGTAGGCGCTGGTGACGGTGATCGACGTGGGCGTCGTCCACGTCGTTCCGTTGGTCGACGTGCTCTGCCAGATGCCCTGCAGCGAGCCCGAGCCGATGCCCCAGACGACCAGGTAGTTGCCGTTCTTGTCCACGGCGATCGACGGTTTGCAGCAGACGTTCCCGCGCGCGTCGAGCGGGGCGGGCGTGGTCCACATGCTGTCGTTGGTGGTGTACTTGCTGAACCAGATCTGCGAGCCCTGCTCGTAGACCACGACGGCGTTTCCGATGGCGTCCACCGCCACGGCGGGGAACGTCTGGTTGCTGCCTGGGACCGCGCCGATGGCGTTGGCGCCGCGCCACATCCCGACGACGGTGCCGCCGCCGGTGCCGCCGGTTCCGGCGCCGCCACCGCTGCCGCCCGTTCCGCCACGGCCGCCCGTGCCCGCGGTGCCGCCGGTGCCGCCGTGTCCGGCCGTTCCGGCTGCGCTGCCGCCGGTGCCGCCCGTGGCGCCGCCGCTGCCGCTCGTGCCACCGCGTCCGCCGGTGCCCGCGGCACCGCCGGTGCCCGACATGCCGCCGATGCTCGAGCTGCCGCCCGTGCCGCCGCCGCCGCCGCCTGACGTCCCGGCGACGCTTCCGCCCGTTCCGGCTCCGCCGTTACCGCTTGTGCCGGCCGTTCCGCCGCCACCGTGGCCGCCGGTGCCCATCGCTCCGCAGCGCGCCGGCGAGAATCCGGGCGCAAGGGCGACCATGACGATCGACGACGCGCCGCTCGACACGGCGGTCGCGATGAACGATTCCGGATCGTTCGGCGTCGACGCGACGAGGTTGTTGGCCGCGTCGTAGCCGCACGCGATCACGTCGACGGGGCCCGTAGTGCCCTTCGGGACGTAGACGCCGAGCCGCAGCGTTCCCGTCGAGGGCCAGTCAGCCGCGGCCGTGCCCAGCACCGTCTGGCCAGCGGGCTGCGTGACGACCACGCTCGCATTTTTTAGCGGCGTGCTCGACGTGAGCTCGACCAGGATCAGTCCCTCGCCCGGCTTCGTGCAGGACGCACCCAGCGCCAGGGCACCGAGACCAACCACCAGCGCCGTATTTCCACGGCGCATTCGCTTGCGATCCACGGCGGTCATCACGGGCACACGAAGCCAGAGGCCGTGGGGCAGGGCGCGTTCTGCGTCTTGTCGAACGTACCGGTCGCGGCCGCGATGCCGAGGCCGGCGCCGACCGCCGCCGCGCCGACCAGCGTCCAGAACCACCACTTCGTGTAGATGGGCGACGACGCTTCAGCCGGGGCGGTCGTCGGGGGCTTGCTGACCAGGACCGCCTGGGTGTTGGTCTGCGCGGGCGCCGGCGGCTCGGGGGCCGACGGCACGCTCTTGGGCGGCGGCGACGGTTGCTCCGCCGCCGCTTCGTGTTGCCGCTTCAGCTCCTCCATCTCCTTGATGTAGCCCTCGATCTCCTTCTGTTCGTCCTGCGAGATCCCCTTCGCCTTGCGCAGGTAGTCGCGGAACGTTGCGATGGCGCGGTCCGCGTTGCCCAGGCCCTGGTAGCAGCGCCCGATGTTGCGCAGGTAGATGGGGTGCAGCGATTCGGCGTAGAGGCGCGCGAAGATGTCCAGCGCCTCCTGGAACCGCCCGGCCGCGAAGTCCTCGCGGGCCTTGATCTCTCGCGTATCGGACGCCGCCTGCGCGCGCACCGCGCCCACCCCCAGCGCGACCATCACCACCACCGCCGCTGCCCGTCTCCCGGACGAAAAGCCAGTTTTCACGGACGCAGAATAGCCGTTTGCCCACACCCCTGGGAAGCCGTTAACCCCCGCCGACGGTGAATCCGTTTGCCTCACCCACGTGCAGTCATTTGCATACGTGAGCCGCTTCGGGAAGCTTGCGTCCCCGCAAGCGTTGCGAGCTATTCGACGTATTCCAGCGGCCCCCCGAACACGCCGTCGCTGACGTCGGAGGTGTAGGGCGTCCCCGCCAGCGAGGTCGTGAGGCCGTCGCAATGAAACGAAACGTCCACCCGGTCGCCGACCTGGGGCGCCGCCGTCGTGGTCGCGGTGAACGTGCACGTGCCGGCGCTGCCGTCGCCGCCCACCAGGTGGAAGATGGGACCGAAGCTGCGAGCGGCGACGACCACGCTTCCGCTCTCGGGCGTCGCGCCGTTGACGACGTAGGTGCCGGAGCTCGAGAACGGTGCGAGGTCGAACCCCGGGAAGTTGCCGGACTGCTGCGACCCGGGCGGATCCTGGATGCAATTGACGTCGAGGGTGCGATCGGCCGTGGACGACGTGTTGGCGACGATCCTCAGGTGGGCGTTCAGGGTCACCCGATCTGCGATGTCGCCGGTGAGCGTGAAAGCGCAGGGATTGGACGAGGCGCCGCTGCCGCCGCTGCCACCACCACCGCCGCCACCGCCACCGCCCGTGCCTGCGCCGGAACCGCACGCGAGCGGCGCCGCAGCGAGGGCGACCAGCCCGCAGATCCACGCCGCGCGCGTCATCGCACGAACTTCGAGAGCAGGCGGATGTACGCGACCTGATAGCCGTCGCTCGGCTCGGTCACGCTCCATGAGTCCAGCGGCCACGCCGTATTGAAGTCCTTGTACGACTTCTGCGCCGGCTGTCCCTTGGGGGGCGAGATCGGCGTCGACGTGCAGATCGCGTTGTTCGCGGTGCCGCCGCAACCGGACGGGCAGCAGGCGTCCCAGTCGTAGCTCGGGTTGGGGCCGCCCGTCAGGTAGCCGGGCGGCGGGCCGTACGTCGACGTTCCGGCGCGGTCCCACATCGCGCTGCCGTCGGAGAACCACGAGTGGAACATCTCGTTGGCGCAGTTCTCGGCGCCGTGGCCGTACATGTTCGTCAGGTACACGAGCGACAGCGGGTTCGTGCCGTGGATGTAGTGCACGAAGCGCGACGCCGCGCGCGTCATGTCGGCGTTCGACGCGGCGTCCAGCTTGTGCGTGACGACCGCGGTGAAGATGTTGCCGACGGCCGCCTTCGTCGAGTTCGATCCCCAGACGTAGTCCTTCATGTACGCGAGGTACGGATCCTGGTTGCCGGTGATCGTGCCCAGGTTGCCGCTGCTCTTCGCGCCCGTGATGTATGCGTTGCGGATCGCCGTCACCGTCGCGGCCGTCGCGCCCGCCGCGTCCGCGTAGTCCAGCGCCATCTCCTGCGCCGGCCCGTCCCACGGCGAGACGTAGTTGCTGTAACTGATCAGGTGAAGCTGGCTGTAGTTGGCGTCGAAGAACGTCTTGTACGTCGCGTCGCCCGTCGCCGCGAACAGCTGCGCGGCGGCGTCCAGCTTGTAGGCGAGGCGTCCGTAGTCGTCGACCTCTTGCTGGCCGCTGCCGAGGCCCGACGACCCGGACGCGCTGTCGTTGTTCTTGAACTGCACGTTCGGGTTCGCGACCGCCCAGGTCCAGGCGTTCTTCGCGCGCGTCAGCAGATCGGCGGCGGCGGTGTTCAGTGCCGCGTTGTTGGGCAGCTTCAGGATGCGCGCGCCGGCCGCGAACGCCGCCGCGGTCGCGAGCGTCCCCGACGTGTTCGCCGGCCCGTACAGGCTCTGGCCGGTCGCCGACGACGGCGGGCTGGCGGCGGGCTCGCCGACGATGCTCAGCACTGCGCCGTCGCTGCTCTGCAGGCGCACGAGGTAGTCGAGCCCCCACTTCGCCTCGTCGAGCACGTCGGGGATGCCGTTCCCCGACTCGGGGATGTTGTAGTCGTCGGTCCAGATCGTCGGGTTCTCGGCGTACGCGCGCAGCAGCGTCTCGACGTACCCGGCCGTCCAGCTCGTGTACTTGTTGAGATCGCCGGCGTCGTACCAGCCGCCGCGCAGGTCGCGCTCGGTGGCGGCGTTGTTCTTGTCGCTGAACAGGCGGCAGTGCTGGTCCTGCAGCGCGCCCGTGAACGACGCCGCGTCTGTCCAGCCCGTGCCCGCGTGCGCCGCGTCCTTCACCTGACCGGCGCGCTGATAGAAGAGCATGCGCACCGCTTGCTTGAGGACGTCGCGGTAAACCGTGTCGCCGATCGTGAACGGGTACGACCGGACGTTCTTGTCGACGTCCAGCACGTAGTAGTCGCCGGCCGTCGTGACCGACGTGAACGTGAACCACCACGCCTTGTCGCCCGACGACGAATCGGTCGCGCCGCCGTTCCAGGTCGTGGGCGCCGCCATGTAGACGCGCGCGCCTGTCGACGCGTTGACCAGCGCGTACGTCGCGCCCGGCGTGAAGGATTCGGCCGCGTCGAACCCCGTCTGCGGATCACGAATGACCGCGACCTTCTCGAGGTCGGGCAGGTACCCGAACTGGTCGACGACGATGTACTTGCTGACGGCCACCGAGGAGGTCCCGCCCGCGCCGGCGGTGCCGGTCGTCCCGGCGCTTCCGGTGGTGCCTGCGCTGCCCGTCGTTCCGCCGCGACCCGCGCTGCCGGTCGTTCCTGCGCTGCCGGTCGTTCCCGCGGTGCCGGTCGATCCGCCGCGCGCGGTGCTCCCCGCGCTACCGGTGGTTCCGGCCGTTCCACCGGCGGTCCCGGCACTGCCGGTGGTCCCCGCCGTCGCCGCATCGCCGCCCGTCCCCCCCGATCCGGTCGTTCCCGCCGTACCGGTTCCTGCACTCCCGCCGCCGCCACACCCGCCGATCGTCAGCGCAAACAAAGCTTCGCCCATCAGACAAGCAATTAAGGCAGTACGCACCGCTCGATGGTATCAGAGGCGCATGCCGATGTACTGGAGCATCCACAAGTACCCGGACCTCGCGGGCCGCCCGCGCGCCGAGCGCCAGGCCATCGTTCAAGCCGCGGTGAAGGAACACCGCCGCAGCTTCGGCTGGCGCCTGCTGGTCGTCTTCTCGGCGGTGGCCGGCGGCGCCATCGCCGCCAGCCTGCGCCTGTCGCCGCGCGCCGACCTTTACAACTGGCGCACCTGGATCGCGCCCGTCGCCGCCGCGCTGTTCATCTACGGCTACCTGCTGATCGAGATCAACGGGGCCATCCACACCGCCGTGAAGAAGTACCTCGCGAGCAAGCCCAGCAAGAAGCGCTGACTAGTCCGGGATCGTTCCGAAGCGCCCCGCGTTCACGTCGACGACCGCCTGGCGAATCTCGTCGACGCTGTTCATCACGAACGGGCCGTACTGGACGACCGGCTCGTCGATCGGCTCGCCCGCCAGGATCAGGACGTGGCTGTCCTCCGTACGTTGGTCGGCGATCAGCTCGAGCCGTTCGCCGTCGTGCGCGAACAGCAGCAGCTCGCCCGCGTGCGCCGTCTCGCCGCCCGCGTGCACGCGCCCGCCGACGACGACCGCCATCGCGTTGTGCGCGCGCGGCAGCTCGATCGGCAGCCGCCCGCCCGCCGTGAGGGTCAAGTCGAGCATCGACATCGGCGTGAACGTGTGCGCCGGCCCGCGCGCGTCGCCGTACGCGCCCGCGATGACGCGCACCGCGCCCGCGCCGTCGGGCAGCTCGACGCGTGGGATCTGCGCCGCCGTGATCGGTTGGTAGCCGGGCGCCGCCGCCTTGTCCTTGCGCGGCAGGTTCACCCACAGCTGCATCATGTGCATGCGCCCGCCGCGCTGGCTGAAACCGTTCTCGTGGTACTCCTCGTGGAAGATGCCGTCGCCGGCGGTCATCCACTGCACGTCGCCGGGGCCGATGATGCCCGCATGCCCGGCGTTGTCGCGATGCGCGACCGCGCCCTCCCAGGCGAGCGTGACCGTCTCGAACCCGCGGTGCGGGTGCCAGCCGACGCCGCGCTTGCCGTTCGAGATCGGCGTGAACTCCTTGGGCGGACCGTAGTCCATCAGCACGAACGGGCTGGTCCTCTCGGCCGGAAGCCCGTCGCTGGGGAAGTAAGTGGACACGTAGAAGCCGTTCCCGACCCAGTGAAAGGTTGTGCTGCGGTGGACGCTCTCGACCGTGCGGCTTTCGGCCAGGGCGGTCGGGCGGGTTGCGGGGGCGGTCGCAGGGGACGGCGTCGGCTTGGTCATGACCGTGGACAGTAAGCCCCGGCCGCACAGCGTCCAGCGACGGTCCAGATCTGCCGCATCTTGCGCGCCGACCGTCGGTGGGCAGCTTGCGGCTATGGCAAAGAAACGGAAACCGCAGCCAGAACCGTGGAAGGGCGACGAGGTCCAGGAGGACGGCCGCGGCGCCGGCGAGGCCGAGCGCGCCGCCGATCGCGCCGAGGGCAAGACTCCGCTCAGCGTGGCCGACGCCGCCGACCGGGCGGGCGACGAAGACGAGGTCGACCTGCCCCCACCCAAGCGCGACGGGTTGACGCCCGATGAGGTCATCGCCGAGATCGCCGAGGAGCACCGCGAGCGGATGGCGGCCGGCGACCGCGGGCGCGGAAAGCTGTAAGACGGCGCGTCGACCAGCTCCGACCCCGTCCGGTCGACGTGTCTGCGTATTGATTCGTGCGCCGCGGGCGCGGTGCAAGACGCGCGTATAATGGCCGCGCCCGTTCGCGGGTTGCGGGATGAGGACGCGGGGATATTCACGGTTCGGGGTCACGGCGTCGCTGGCGGTTGGCGCGGCGGCGCTCCTGCTCTTCTTCAGGGCGCCCGCTGCGCGCGCCGACTGCAGCGTCAACTGCCTGGTGCTTCCCGCGGCGCCCGTGCCCGCGGCGATCAACACGCTCTCCGTCGCGATCGGTGACGTCAACGGCGACGGCCGCGCCGACCTCGTCGCGCTGACCGACAACACGTCGACGAACGGCGATGCGGTGTGGGTCCACCTCCAGGGATCCGACGGGACGCTGGGGCCGCCCAGCTGGTCGTATGGGGCCGGCAAGCCCGGCGTGATCGGCGCGGGCGCGATCGCGATCGGCGACGTGACCGGCGACGGCCGCGCCGACATCGTGGTGGCGACGGTCTACGGCCTCGACGTTTTCCCGCAGCTTGCCGGGGGCGGCCTGGGCGCGCCGGTCGCGGTGAGCGACTCCGTGTGGCTCGCGGCCCTCCGCATCGGCGACTTCAACCGTGACGGGCGCCTGGACGTCGCCGCCCTTGCCAAGCCGCAGCCGGCCAGCGCGCAGACGTTCGACGAGGTCCACCTGTTCCTGCAGACGTCAGCGGGCGGCCTCGCGGCGCCGACCACCATCGCGCTCGGCTATCCGGGCGCGACCGATCTGGAGGTTGCAGACGTCAACGGCGACGGGCGTCTCGACCTGCTGGTCGGGGACGGCCCTCAGGGCGGCTTCGTGATCCTGACGGCGACGGCATCGGGCGGCTTCGGGGCGCCGTCCCCGGTCAGCCTCGGGACCATCCCGGCGATCGACCGCGTCGAGTACGCGACCGCGGTCGCCGCCGCCGACGTCGATGTCGACGGCCGCGTCGACGTGGCGGTCGCCACCAACTACCAGCCCGGGATCCGGCTGCTCCACCAGCAGGCGGGGGGGACCTTCGCGTCCGTCGATGTCACCTTCCTTTCGTCGCCGGTTGTCGCGCTCGCGCTCCGCGATCTCTCGCGCGACGGGCAGGCCGACCTGGTCACGGTCGAGAACCACGCGCTCGGGATCTGGCTCTCCAGTCAGGGAACCGAGCAGCGCTTCGCCGTGGGGCCGCAGGCCGGCGGCGGAGATTCGATCGCCTTCGGCGACCTGAACGGCGACGGAAAACCGGACGTCGTGACTGCGGGTGGTGCGTCGTCGACCGCTGGCGGCTCCGCCGTCTTCTACGGGACCGCCGCCGACCTGGTCGTGACGGGCAACGACCCGGGCAGCGCCCTGGGCGGTGGGACCGCCAAGTACACGATGGTCGTCACCAACGCCGGGCCGGACGCGACCACCGGTGTGACGATGAACCTGCCGCCCGCGCTGGATTACGTGCCCACGCAGGGCGTCTGCAACACGGCGAGCGCGCTCTGCGCGATCGGAACGCTGCCCGTGGGCGCGTCGGCGAGCGTCACGTTCAGCCTGCCCGTGACCGCCGTCGATTTCATGCATACCGTCGCCAGCGCGAGCGGCTACGCGTTCGATCCTCACCCGGGCAACAACAGTTACGACGTCGTCACCACGGTCATTCCGGCCGCCGATCTGGCGGTGTCCCAGGATCTGTTCCCGACCGCGCTCACACCCGGTGACTTCATCCACGTCACCAACATGGGCCCGAACGCCGCCGAATCCGTGACGGTGACGTTCGACGCCAGCAGCGGCCTGCGCGTCACCAACGCGGGTGGAGGGCCCGATGTCACGGGGACCTGCGAGGTGAACTTCGGGCACATGACCTGCGCGCTCGGAACGCTGGCGCCGGGCGCGAGCGAGACGATCGTCGTTGCGCTTTCCGCCGCGTCCGCCGGCACCTACGACGTGACGGCGTCCGTGATGTCGGCGAGCCCCCAGGACCCGAGGACCGCGAACGATTACGACGCGCAATCCATGACCCTCACCGCCACCGGCCTCGGCACCGTCGGTGGTCCGACGGGCGGGCACGGCGGGACGGGCGGGGGCGGCGCGACGGGAAGCGGCGGCTTGACCGGGGGCCGGCCTGGGGCGAGCGGTGGCGGCGGTTGCAGCTGCGCCACCTTGCGTCCGGCGGAGCGCGATGGCGCATCGAGCCGCGTCGGCGCGCTCGCCCTGCTCGTGATGCTCGCGGTTCGGAGGCGCCGCCGGTAATGTATCGAGGCGTGCGGTGCGGTTTGTCGCGAGGCCTTGCTCGATCGCTCGTGTTGGCGACGATTCTCGTCGGGACGAGCGAGGCGAGCGTGCGCGCTCAGACGGAGCAGAGCCCCGCGCCCACGCCGAACGGCCCCGCGCCCACGCCGAACGGCGCCGCGCCGCCGGCCGCCGCGCCGCCTGGGTACGAGCCGCCGCCGCAGGGTTACCCGCCGCCGGGCTACTACCCACCTCCCGGGTATCCACCGCCCGGCTACTATCCGCCGGCCTACCCGCCGCCGGGCTACGCAGCGCAACGCGCGTACGCGCCGCCGCCGCGCCCCGCGAGGCGCTTCTTCCAGCTGATCCCGTACATCGGCGGTCATTCGTTTCAGGGAGACGGCGGCGCGATTCTCGGCCCCGGGCTGCACGTCGGCGGGATGATGGGCGCGCGCGTCGGCGACTACGTCTCGATCAACGGCGAGCTCACGATCGACATCCTCAACGCGAGCCACTTGCCCCAGCGCGGGCTTTACGATTCCTACAGCGAGGAGCAGGCGACGATCGGCCTCAGCCCCCTCGTGGCTTTTCCCATCGCCGACAAAGTCGAGCTCGCCCTCGGGCCCAAGCTCGCGTTCTGGGGCGCCGACTACTTCCAGGATTCGACCGCGCGGGGCAACGGAGACGGGACGTATTCGGGCTACGATCTCGGCGCGAACGGCGCCGTGTTCGCGCAGGTCGGCCGCAAGCTGTGGGTCGGCGGGCTGGCGAGCTTCGACGTGAAGACCTACGGCAAGAGCTGCTTCAGGCCGATCGCCGGCATCGAAAGCTGCACCTCCACCAAGCTTCCTTCCTCGGACAAAGTCGTAGGCCTCGCCGCCGTGCTGCTGTTCTCACCGTGATCGATCAGGACAGGGCGATGCCGCGAGCGGCGAACGGTTCGACGACGCGGGTGCGCAGCGCGCGTTCGGCTATCTCCAGGTAGGTGTGCGAGCCGAGCCACCCCAGCGGGTGCCCGTCGCTCGCGGGCGCGCGCGGCCGCTGCGCGAGCTGATCCCAGAGGCGCCGGATCTCGCCGATCGCCGCCTCGGCGGTCGTGCGCACGAAGGCGACGCCGTCGGCGTCCAGCTGCGGCAGCGCCCAGTCGAGGTAGCTCCACCCGACGATCCCATGCGCGGCCTCGTCCTTGACGATGCGGCCCAGCACCGCGTGCGCGAGCGGGTGCGTCGCGTGCATCCACGCGCCGTGCAGCAGCGGAATCGAGACCGCCTCGCCGACGCAGAAGTTCCGCACGACCAGCTCGGTCGCGCGCATCAGCGGCGGCAGCGCCGGGTTCGCATCCGCGCAGATCGCGGAGTCGGCGTAGTGCAGCTCGGCGCCGCCGCCCAGCGCCATCGCCATGCGCGCGCACAGCTCGACGTGCACGATCTCGTCGAGCGGAAACCGCGAGAACGCCGCGATCAGATCGAGAGGCGCGCACGCCTCGACCAGCGCGCGCAACGTCGACGCGCACGCCGCCGCCGTCCGATGCTCCTGAAACGCCGCGCCCGTCCACGCCGCCCGCGCCGCCGCCAGCACCTCCTC
>Ga0070683_100002156_pt1 | contig 15565 bp, 12 predicted proteins | sample KBSC713LmetaG_FD_64662 | JGI IMG/M metagenome (GOLD analysis project Ga0070683, IMG submission 64662) | Corn rhizosphere microbial communities from Kellogg Biological Station, Michigan, USA - KBS C7.1-3L metaG | ecosystem: Host-associated > Plants > Roots > Rhizosphere ...
GCGAGCGGCATCTCCTCGCCGCGGAAGTCGGGCGTGAGCACCTCCACCTTGGTGCCGGGCGAGAGCCGGCGGATCGAGCGGATCACGCCCACGAAGGCGCTGGCGCCGAGGTCGGGCAGGTCGTCGCGATCCACGCTGGTGATCACCGCGTGCCGCAGCCCCATCTTCTTCACCGACTGCGCCACGCGCAGCGGCTCGAGCGGGTCGTGGAAGGTGGGCTTGCCGGTCTTCACGTTGCAGAAGCCGCAGCGCCGCGTGCAAGTGTCGCCGAGGATCATGAACGTGGCCGTGCCGCGCTGCCAGCACTCGCCAATGTTCGGGCAGGCGGCCTCCTTGCAGACCGTGTGGAGGCCCTGGTCCTCGATCAGCTGGTTGAGCTCGCGATAGCGCGCGCTGCCGGGCGCAGGGCGCTTGAACCACTCGGGCTTGCGCTGCCTGAACGGCAGCACCTCGCCCATGTCGAGCACCCGGGCGCCGCCGGGGTTGGCTCTGGATCGTGTGGCGCTCATCCCTATGTCGAGACTACAACCCGCGCCTCGCGTCCAAGCTGCTCGCACAGGCGCGCGAGGAGCGCCTCGCGGAAGGAATCCAGGTGGCCGGACTCGCCGGTCTCCTTGCAGACCGAGCTCATCAGCGTTCCCTCCATGCCGCACGGGACGACCCACTCGAACGGCTGGAGATCGTTGTCCACGTTCACCGCCAGGCCGTGCATGCTCACACGGTTCTTCACGCGGACCCCGATCGAGGCGATCTTGCCTTTCGGCGCCCACACACCGGTGAGCCCGTCGCGTACCTCGGCCTGAACGCCCTGGCCGGCCAGCGCCGCGATGATCGCGCGCTCGAGGGCGGCCACGTACTCGTGCACGCCCTCGATGCGCATGATCGGATAGCCCACGAGCTGTCCGGGCCCGTGGTAGGTCACGGCGCCCCCGCGGTCGGCGTCGCAGACCTCGATCCCCTGCGCGCGATACCAGTCCGCGCCCATCGGCAGCTCTTCCGGCTTGGTGCGCCGCCCGCGCGTGTACACGGGCTCGTGCTCGAGCAGGAGGAGCTGGTCCGGGAGCCGTCCCTGTTCGACGCCTTCGCGCAGCTCCTCCTGGAGCCGCACGCCCTCGTCGTACGGGACGAGGCCTGGCAGCTGCGTGACGTGCAGCTCCCTAGCCATCCCAGCCCTCGATGTGCCGCCGCACCGCGGACAGGAACTGCGCCGCCAGAGCGCCGTCGAGCGCCCGGTGGTCCCACGACATGCAGAGGTAGGTCATCGGCCGGATGGCGATGCTATCTCCGCCCACCACCACCGGCCGCTTGGTCACGGCCTCGAGGTCGAGGATCGCCACCTGCGGCTGGTTGATGATCGGCGTGGCCAGCAGCGCGCCGAAGGCGCCCGGGTTGGTGATCGTGAACGTGCCGCCGCTCACCTCGTCGGGCGTCAGGCGCTTGGCCCGCGCACGCTCCGCCAGGTCCTTGATGCGGCTCGCCAGGCCCTCGTGCGACAGCTCGTGGGCGTTCTTCACGACGGGCACGATCAGCCCCTCCTCGCCCAGCGAGACCGCGATCCCGAGGTTCACCTCCTCGTGAACCGTCAGCCGATCGCCCTCGAGCGTGGCGTTCAGCATCGGGTATTCCCGCAGCGCCGCGATCGTCGCCCGCGCCACGAACGGCAGGTACGACAGCCGGCCCCGCGCGGCCTCGATCGCGCTCATGTCCGCCTCGACAACGGTGGTGCAATGAGCGGCCGTCTGGAGCGACCGGACCATGTGCTGCCCGATCTGGCGGCGCATGACGCTGAGCTGCTCCCCAGTACCGGCAGGAGCCGGCTCCTCCTCGCGGTACGGCGACTCGCTGTGAAGGGCGGGCTCCGGAGCCGCCGGCTTCTCGTCACCGAGAAAGGCCAGCAGGTCCTTCTTGGTCACGCGCCCTCGACGCCCGCTGCCCTCAACCTGCGACAGATCCACGCCGTGCTCATCAGCCATACGGCGCACGACCGGGGAGATCGGTGGCGCATGCCCATTGCCGCCGCTTTCGGCGGTCGGCGGTCGGCGGTCGGCGGTCGGCTCAGGCGGACCCTCATCCACATGAGCAACGCCCGGCTTCGCCTCGGCGTCGATGCGGGCCAGCAGCGTCCCGACGTCCACAGTCGCTCCGGCCTCGACGAGAATCTCCGACACACGACCGGATGCGGGCGATGGCACTTCCGTCTCGACCTTGTCCGTCGAGATCTCCACGATCGCCTCGTCGGCCTCCACCCAGTCGCCCACGCGCTTGCGCCAGGCGACGATCGTGCCCTCGGCCACGGACACGCCCATCTGGGGCATCGTCACCTCGACCGTGGTGCTAGTACGCGAGGAGCTCACGGCAAGCCTCCTTCACGTCGTCGACCTGCGGCAGGACAGCTCGCTCGAGAGGCGGGCTGAACGGGATCGGCACGTCGGGCGCGGTCACCCGCACCACCGGGCCGTCGAGGTCCTCGAACGCCTCCTGGGCGATCAGCGCACACACCTCGGCTCCGACGCCGCAGGAGCGCGTGGCCTCGTGCAGCACCACGACCTTGCTGGTCTTTCGAACCGACTTCAGGATCGACTCGGTGTCGAGCGGCACCAGCGAGCGCAGGTCGAGCACCTCCACGGACGCGCCCTCGAGATCGTCGGTGGCCTCAAGGGCAATCCCGACCATCGCGCCATACGAGATCACCGTGAGATCCGTCCCCTCGCGAGCCACGCGAGCTCGCCCGAGCGGCACCTCGTAGCGGCCCTCGGGCACCTCGCCCTTCACGCGCCGGTACAGGTGTTTGTGCTCGAGATACACGACCGGGTTGGGGTCGCGAATCGCGGACGCGATCAGCCCCTTGGCGTCCTCGGCCGTGGACGGCGCCACCACCTTCAGACCCGGCGACTGGAGGAACCAGGCCTCGGGATTCTGCGAGTGGTACGGCCCGCCCGAGAAGCCGCCGCCCGAAGGCAGACGCACCGTGATCGGCACCGCCAGCCCCTGGCGGTAGTGCATCTTCGCCGCAACGTTCACGAGCTGGTCGAAGCCGCACGCGATGAAGTCCGCGAACTGCATCTCGCACACCGGCCGCAGCCCCTCGACGGCAGCGCCCACGGCCGTGCCGATGATCGCGTTCTCGGCCAGCGGCGTGTCCCACACGCGGTCGGCGCCGAACTCCTCGATGAACCCGTCGGTGACCTTGAAGGCGCCGCCGAACGCACCGATGTCCTCGCCCATGCAGAACACGGACTCGTCGTGACGCATCTCCTCGCGGAGACCGTCGGAGATCGCTGAGAGGTAGGTCATCTCAGGCATGAGACGCCTCCTTCCAGCGCGACCACGGGGCATTGCCGTCGCCCAGCTTGGGATCGGAGGTGGCGAACACGCCCTGCAGCGCGGCCGACGGATCCGGCATCTCCTGCGACAGCGCCCACTCCGTCTCTCGCTCGAGCTCGTCCTTCACGGACGCGTGGATCTCCTCGATGTCGATCCCGTCGTCGGCGAGCTTCTTCTCGTAGCGGTCGATCGGGTCGCGCTCGGCCCAGACCTCGAACAGCTCCTTGGGCACGTAGCGCATGTCGTCGTGCGCGCCGTGGCCGTGCATGCGCATCGTCTCGCACTCGATCAGCGTCGGACCGCCACCCGAGCGCGCGCGCTCGCACGCCTCTGCCGCCGCGTAGAACACGGCCTCCACGTCGTTGCCGTCCACCTTCACGCCCGGGAAGCCGTAGACCTCCGCGCGCTTGACCGGATCGACCGCGAACTCGCGGTCGTTGGGCGTGGAGTACGCGAACTGATTGTTCTCGAGAACGAAGACGGCCGGCAGCTTGCGCACCCCGGCCACGTTCATCGCCTCGTGCCACTGGCCGTTGGCCGTGGACCCCTCGCCGAACCAGGTCATGGCTACTCGCGGCTCCTTGCGCATCTGGAACGAGAGCGCAAGGCCGCAGGTGACGAGCGCCATGTCGGGCAGCATCGACACCATGCCCACGCAGCCCAGCTCGGTGTCGCCGAAGTGCATGTTGCCTTCCTTGCCGCCGGTGACGCCGCCGGCGCGGCCCATCATCTGGGCGAGCACACGTCCGGGGCGGACGCCGCGGATCAGGTGGGCGCCGAGATCTCGATGCAGGATGCAGGTGCGGTCACGCGGCCCGAGCACGAAAGCCGATCCAACCGAGATCGCCTCCTGCCCGCGGCCGTCGTAGTAAGAGCCGGGCACCTTCCCCTGGCGGTAAAGCGCGAGCGCCCGCTCCTCGGTGGCGCGCATGAGGAGCATGTAACGCAAGAGCGCGCGGCGGTCCTCCTGTGTGAGGACAGCCTTTGGGCCGCCATCCCCGATCGCCGCGGGTTTCGCGGTGGTCGTGGCCATATTCCTCCCTCCGACGCCGGCAACGGGGTCTCCGTCCCGGCGGTCGTGGTTTTTTCAATGAGCGCCCCGCGCGGGGTCTCCACCCGGGCGCGCCCTCTCCGTTGTCTTAAGCCAAGGGTACCCGGAGGGGCGGCCTTCCGGCCGCCCCTCAGCGGATTGCGGATTACGGACTGCTGGAGTCCGCTAGTGCTTGCGGCTCGGCGTGAACTGCGTGGTCACCGCGCCAGCGGGGCTGGTGGGGTCGAGCGAGACGCCGAGCTTCCTGGCCTTCAGCGAGAACTTGAGCTTTCCACGCTTGAGGCCTCGGACGTGAACCGTGAAGAAGGTCTCCGACCTCACGATCTTCATCTTTAGCTTCTTCACCTTGTGGTGCCGCTTCTTCGCGGCAGCGACCTTCTTGCCGTGGACGAACAGCGACGCATGGAAGCTGAACGTGTCGTCCTTCGTCGGGTAGGAGACGAGGAAATCGGCGCTGTGAGTGCTTGCTCCGACAACGACCGACTTCGAGAACGTCTGGCCGACCTTCGTGAACGTGAAGGGGAACGACTGCGGCTGGGACTGGCAGGTGATCTGAGCGAGGATCCCGTTGACCACCGTCACGAGCCCGGACGAGCTGGTCTGCGGGTAGTACTGGCCCCCGGTCGAGCTCGCCAGATTCTGGAGCGCCTGCTGGTCCTCGGGCAACGCCGCGCTGTCGCCGAAGCCGATCACGTACGTCGGCGGCTGCGGGAACGGAATCGGGTCGCCGTTGTTGCCGCCGTCCGTCATGAAGATGTTGGCCTGGCGGCCCGCATTGTCGACGGCCGCCTGCGTGAACGCGGCACCGTAGTTCGTCGACCCGTCATCGCCCTGGATGCTCGCGAGCGCCGTCTTCATCGACGCGGCGTTCGGGCCGACGGCAGCCGGCTTGAACAGCGTGGTGGCGCCATCGCCGAAGCTGACCGCGCCGAAGTTGAAGCTGGGCTGGTTCTGCGACTGGCGCTGGATGATCAGCTTGACCGCTTGAGCGCGCAGCGTCTGAGGGTCGGTGCCGAGCATCGAGCCTGAGTCGTCAACGATCGCCTCGACGTTGCTGAGTGGCGTGCACGCGGCCGCGTGAACCCGCGCGCTTGCGGGACTAACGACGATCGCCGTGGCCAGAGCCGAGGCAGCGACGAGCGCCGTGAACAGCTTCCTGGGTGACATATGGGAGGCCCTCCTGGGGACGAGTCCGAGTTCGGACCGACCCTAACCCACCCCTTCCGGGCTAGCAAGCGGGCCGCCGCGCCCTACTCCCGGTGTACAGGTCTACCCTCACAGGGGTGAGCAGCGAGGTCTTCTGGGCCCGGCGCCTGCGCTGGCGCCTGCGCGGCGCGTGGATGTGGCCGGCGTTCGCGATCTTCACGATCGGCGACGGCCTCATCCTCCATTTCCTGCCGCCGAACGAGACGGGCGTCAGGCTGATCCCGGGCATCATCATCGCCTCGTTCGCCAACCTGTTCCTGGTCGGCGCGATCGCCAATTGGATCGCGCGCCGGTTGGTGGCGCGCGAGCGCCGCGTGCACGGTCAGGAGCGACGCGACCCGCTGCCGCCCGAGGTGATCCTCGACCGCACCGCCACGATCCTGCTCTCGCTCGCGGCGATCGGCCTCGTGGTCGCCGGGCTCGGCAACCGGCCGGTGATCGTGTCCGAGACCAACGCCACCCACGAGGCGGCGATCCGCGCACGCAACTACGTGCTCGCCCACGGAACCCCGCAGGCCAAGACCAACCTCGAAGACGCGAACACACGCAGGCTGGCCGCCGGCTACTTCCGCGTGTGCGTGAACCTCAACAACCGCTCCCGCGCGTTCTGCATGTTCGTGGACACCAACAAGAACACGGTGGTCCGCGACCACGACGCCCGGCCCAACCCGGTCGAGTTCAGCGGCGGCTTCTAACCTCGCCGCGCCTACAAGCTGGGGACGATCAGGCCGGTCGCGTCTTCGGTCTCCGCGGGCTCGCTCAGACGCTGGTCCACCTCGATCAGATGCACCACGGCGTTGATCAAAGCCAGGTGGGTGAACGCCTGAGGGAAGTTGCCCAGGTGCATGCCGCTGTGGGGGTCGATCTCCTCGGCGTACAGCTGCAGTGGGCTGGCGTAGGCCAAGAGCTTTGTGCACAGCGCCCTGGCGCGGGCCACCTCTCCGATCTCGGTCAACGCCGAGACGAGCCAGAACGAGCAGATCGTGAACGTACCCTCCTCCCCGCTGAAGCCATCGTCGGTCTCCTCGACGTGGTAGCGCAGCACCAGCTCGTCCACCGTCAGCTCGTCGGCGATCGCCAGGACGGTGGCGCGGACGCGCGGATCGTCGGGTGGCAGGAACCCGAGCAAGGGGATCAACAGCGCCGACGCGTCCAGTGCGGTGGTGTCGTAGTGCTGGCAGAAGACACCTCGCTCATCCACTCCGTTCTCGCAGACATCGGCGTGGATCTCGTCGGCGGCGTCGTGCCACCGCGCCGCAAGCTCGCTCGCGCCGCGCAGCTCGGCCAGCTTGGCTCCGCGGTCCACCGCCACCCAGCACAGCACCTTCGACGAGGTGAAGTGCTGGGCCGGTCCGCGCACCTCCCAGATGCCCTGATCCGGCCCGCGCCAGTGCTTCAGAGCAGCTTCGACCTGATGCACCAGCATCTTCCAGCGACGCTCGTCCAGCTCGTCGCCGGAGCTCACGTGGAGATGCACGGAGTCGAGCAGCACGCCCCAGACGTCGTGCTGCCGCTGATCCCACGCGCCGTTGCCGATCCGAACCGGCCGCGCGCCGTCGTAGCCGGACAGGTGCTCGAGCACGTGCTCGGTCAGCTCTCGCTCGCCGCCGATCCCGTACATGATCTGCAGGTCGGCATTCTCCTCCGCGAGGTCGCTCAGGAAGTAGAAGTAGTCGGTGGCCTCGCGGTCGAGTCCCAGCGTGTGCAGGCCCCACAACAGGAACGTGGAGTCGCGCAGCCAGCTGTAGCGGTAGTCGAAGTTGCGCTCGCCGCCGGGAGTCTCGGGAAGCGACGTCGTGGCGGCCGCCAGCATCGCGCCGGTTGGCGCGTAGATCAGGCCCTTCAGCGTGAGCGCCGACCGCTGCAGATACGCGCGCCACGGATGGTCGGGGAAGCGACCACGAGCGATCCAGCGGTGCCAGAAGTCGCCGGTGCGAGACAGCCGGAAGTGAGCGTCCTCGAAGGTCTCGGGAGGAGAGGCGTCGTCCCAGGAAAGTGCGCAGAACACCTGCTCGCCGGCCTGCAACCGCCGCCGTGCCATCGCACGCGGGCCCTCGAGCCCCAGCCGGAGGTCGGTGGTCAGGCGGATCGCGGGCTCTCCTTCGGCCGGCGACACCTCCGCTCGTCCGTAGGAGTCCTCGACGTGGCGCCAGGCGCCGCGCTGGCGGCCGTAATCGAAAGCAGGCTCGCACTCGAGCAAGAGCTCGATCGAACCGCTCAGGCAGCGCACCGTTCTGAGCAGCACCCGTTCCGGCTGATGATCGGAGGGCGCCCGGCGATATTCGCTCGAGCCGGGCGAGCCGTCGCGCCAGGGGCCGATCAGGAGCACATCGCGAACCACCGCCCAGCCCGTGGGCGTATCCCAGGTCGTCTCGAGCACCATCGTCCCCGCGAGGTAGCGCCGGTCCGACGGGACGATCACATCCGCCGGCCCCAGCCGGAACCAGCCCGCGTGCCGGTCGAGTATCGACGCGAAGATGCTCGGCCCGTCCATGCGCGGCAAGCACATCCACTCCACGCTTCCGCTCGGCGCGACGAGCGCGCACACCTCACAATCCGAGATGAACCCATAGTCGGCGATGGGCGGGAACCTGCTTCCGCCCACGGTCGAGTGGGAAGCGGGAGTGACTCCGAGCGTGTGGTCGCCCAAGGTCATTCGCGGCTCAGAAGCGTACCGCCGGGCCGATCAAGCAACGAGCTGTCGTGCATGCACCACCACGCCCTTTCGTGCGTGCACGAATCCTTCGCACACTCGAGATCCGAGGCGTAATCTGCCCGGCTATGACGGGTCGGCGTTTGCTCGCGATCGCCGGCGCGACCGCGGTGGCCGCCATCGTCGCGGTGGTCGTGATGGCGGCGGTGGGCGTCTTCAACTCGAACGACAACCATCCCGCGGAGGCGCAGGCCGGCGACCTCGGGCAGACCGTCAACCGGATCTACCGGCGTGAGGGCCGATCCGTGTACTTCGTCCAGTCGCGCGGCGCGCAGGGTGCCGGAACGGGGACGGCTTGGCTATTCGACAGCGAGGGCCATCTCGTCACCAACGAGCACGTGATCTCCGGCGGCACGGAAATCGCGCTGAGAATCGGCGAGAACAATCTCGTGCCCGCGAACGTGGTGGGCGAGGATGCGTCGACCGACCTCGCTGTCCTGAAGGTCGACCCGCAGGCGCTGAAGGGCGGCGATCCGCTGCGGCTCGGCGAGGACTCGGAGGTGTTCGTCGGCCAGCCTGTGGTCGCGATCGGCAATCCCTTCGGCCTCGTGGGGACGGTGACGACAGGCATCGTGTCCGCCAAGGCGCGGACCCTGGAGGCGCCCAACGGCTTCCCGATCACGAACGCGATCCAGACCGACGCCGCCATCAACCCCGGCAACTCCGGCGGCCCACTAGTGGACCTCGACGGCAAGGTGATCGGCGTGAACTCGCAGATCGCCACGGGCGGCGCGGGCCAGTCGGCCGGCATCGGCTTCGCGGTCCCCGTCGACACGGTTCGCCAGGTGGCTCGGCAGCTGATCGAGCACGGGCGCATCGATCGTGCCCATCTCGGGGTGGGCACCGTCGAGCTCACGCCCGAGCTGGCCCAGCGGCTCGGGCTGAGCGTGCAGTCGGGCGCCCTGATCATGGACGTGGCGCCCGCCGGGCCCGCTGCCCAGGCCGGCCTGCGGGGCGGCGGCAGCGATGCGGGGACCGGCGCGCTCGTGGCCGGCGGCGACGTGATCACCCGGGTCGACGGCAAGAAGATCTCCGGACCGACCGATCTCGCGCAGGCGATCGGTGCCAAGAGGTCGGGTCAGACCGCCACGGTCACGTACGTGCGCGACGGCAGCGAGCACACGGCCCAGGTGGAGCTGACAACGCAGCCGCGCTAGGTCAGCGCAGCCGGATCGTCAGCCTCTTGACGGCCCTGCCGTCAATCGCGTCCTTCACCGTCAGCGTGAGCTTGGCCTTGAGCTTCTTACCGCGCGCGAGCGCGCCCGAGATGGAGCGCAGGCCACTCTTCGAGAGCTTGAGCTTGACGGTCGTCTTCTTGCCGGCTCGCAGGCGCTTCTTCGCCGTCTTGAAGCGCACGGCCTTGGCGCCGTTCGGCACGCTCACCGTCGCGGTGGCCGTCAACGAGCCGCCGATGTTCGACTTGATCGCGGCGAGCAGACCCTTCTGCTTCAGCACGCGTTGCGACTTCTTCGTTCCCGACGACGAGAGCACCGCCGGGCCCACCGGCTTGGTCGGCTTGGATGCGACCGGCGTGCTGCTGCCGCCCGAGGTCACCCCGGTCTCGGTGACGACCAGCGCGCGACCCCTGTCCAATTTCACAGCCGTGTAGGTGCGCTGCGTGGCGCCCGCGATCGGCGAGCAGCTCGCGCCTGACGCCTGGCAGCGCGACCACTGGTACGACCCCAAGGCGCCATAGCCGAGCGCGCCGCTTACGGCGGTCAGCGTCTTGCCGACCTCGGCGAAGCCCGTGATCGCGGGCGGGGTGGTGAGCGTTCCGGGCGGAATCGCCAGATCCAGACTCCAGCCACCGCCGATGCTGCCGTCGTCGCCGTTGTACTGATCCATCGTGTACAGGTTCCAGCTGCCGTTCGGGTTGACGCCGTTGAACACCCCCAGCCCGGTCGGCCAGGGGCCGGCCGGCGCCGGCGGATTGAACACGTCGGGGTCGGTTCCGATGAGGCAGGTGGGGGATGCGTCGGCGGCCGAGCGGTCGGTCGGCGCATAGGTTCCCGCGGCAAGCGTTCCCGTCCCGAGGCACGGCACCGGTGGCCCACTCGCGCTGAAGACGAGGTCCACCGGAGGACGTGGGCTCTCGTCACAGTCACCCGTGTCTGACATGAGGATCGACTCCTGACCGTGGGGCCCCACGAGCAGCATGTCCACGTCCGTGGGGCATTCGTGCGTAAAGCCGTGGAGGGTCACGCTAACGGCCGTCACAGGGCCAATCACGCCCGAGGGTGAGATCGGGGACGGGTAGGGCGTGGACGGCGACGCCGCTTGGGCAGTCGCATCGTTGATCGCGATCGGCGTGGCGTTCGAGAAGGTGACGGCGTGCGCCGTTGCGGCCAGCGTCAGCGACGCCGCGGCCGAGCACAGCAGCAGCCCGGTCGGGCGCCGTAGGCGATGCATGCGAGTCCTCCAGATGATCGGGTGGCTAGAGCGACCCTAATGGGGGCCGCTCCAACGCGCCACCTACGACAGGCTCACCATCACGTGCTTGACCACCGTGTAGTCCTCGAGCGAGTACATCGACATGTCCTTGCCGTAGCCGGACTGCTTGAACCCGCCGTGCGGCATCTCCGAGATCAACGGAATGTGGTCGTTCACCCACACGGTGCCGAAGCGCAGGGTACGCGCGGCGTTCATCGCGCGGCCCACGTCACGCGTCCACACGCTGGCGGCCAGGCCGTAGTCCACGTCGTTGGCCCACTTGATCGCCTCCTCGTCGGAGGCGAAGCGCTGCACCGACACCACGGGCCCGAACACCTCGCGCTGCACCATCTCGTCGTCCTGGTTCAGGCCGGCCACCACGGTCGGCTCGAGGAAGAAGCCGCCGTTGCCGGTTTCCTTGCCGCCAGTCACGATCTCGGCGTGTGACGGCACGCGCGAGAGGAAGCCCTCCACGCGCTCGCGCTGGGTGCTCGACACGAGCGGCCCGAGCTCCGTGTCCGGGGACAGCGGGTCGCCCACCTTCAGGCCCTTGACGGCGTCGGACAGGCCGGACACGAAGTCGTCGTACACCTTCGGCCCGGCGATCACGCGGCTGGCCGCGGTGCAGTCCTGGCCGGCGTTCCAGTAGCCGCCGATCTTCACGCCCTCGACCGCCGCCTCGATGTCGGCGTCGTCGAAGATCAGCACCGGCGCCTTGCCGCCCAGCTCGAGGTGCACGCGCTTGAGCGTGTCCGCTGCGGACTTGGCGATCTCCTTGCCGGTGGCCACGTCACCGGTGAGCGACACCATGCCCACGTCCGGGTGCGACACGAGCGCGGCGCCCGCCGGCTTGCCGTGGCCGAAGATCACGTTGAGCACGCCCTTGGGCAGATGCTCGGCGCAGATCTGCGCCATCCGGGACGCCGTCATCGGCGTCTGCTCGGACGGCTTGATCACGACCGTGTTGCCGGCCGCAAGCGCGGGGCCGATCTTCCAGACCATCATCATCAGCGGGTAGTTCCAGGGCGCCACCTGGCCCACCACGCCCACGGGCTCGCGCCGGATCATCGACGTGTAGCCCTCCATGTACTCGCCCGCGGCCTTGCCCTCCAGGTTGCGCGCGGCGCCGGCGAAGAAGCGCAGATTGTCCACGCACACCGGGATCTCCTCGCGCATCGCCTCGATCGGCTTGCCCACGTTCAGCGACTCGATCTGCGAGAGCTCCTCGCCCGCCTCCTCGACCGCGTCGGCGATCTTGAGCAGCGCGTTCGAGCGCTCCTGCGGCGTGGTCCAGCCCCACGTGTCGAACGCGGCCTTGGCGGCATCCACCGCGGCGTCCACGTCGAACTGCGTGGACAGCGGCGTGGTGCCGATCTGCTCGCCCGTGGCGGGGTTGATGATCGGCTCGTTGCCGCCCTCGGCGGCGGCCTTCTCCTCGCCGTTGATGAAGTTCTTGATCTCCGTCTGGGTGCTCGTGGCCATGTGCGACTCCTAGTTCCTCGTGCTTGACGCGAAAGCTTCCTCTACCGGCGTGAACGGCATACCGACGCCCTCGGCCACGGCCGGATGTGTCACGTGGCCCGCCACCACGTTCACTCCGCCGCGCAGGCCCGGGTCCCTCGCGATCGCATCGCGCACACCGAGGTCCGCCAGCGCCAGCGCGTACGGCAGCGTTGCGTTGGTGAGCGCGAAGGTTGAGGTGATCGGGACGGCGCCGGGCATGTTCGTGACGCAGTAATGGGTGATGCCGTCGACCTCGTAGGTGGGGTCCGAGTGCGTGGTGGGGCGCGAGGTCTCGAAGCAGCCGCCCTGGTCGATCGACACGTCCACGAGCACCGCGCGCTCCTTCATGAGCTTGAGCTGCTCGCGGCGGATCACCCACGGCGCCCGCGCGCCGTGAATCAGCACCGCGCCGATCACGAGGTCGGCACGCGGCAGCATCTGCTCGACCGCCAGCGTGGACGAGTACACCGTGGAGGCGCGCCCGCCGAACGCCACGTCGAGCTCACGCAGGCGGTCGATGTTGCGGTCGAACACGAACACGTCCGCCTCCATGCCGATCGCGATGAAGGCGGCCTGCATTCCCACCACGCCGCCCCCGATCACGAGCACGGTGGCAGCTGCGACGCCGGGCACGCCGCCGAGCAGCACGCCGCGCCCGCCGAGCGGGCGCTCGAGCATGAACGCGCCGGCCTGGGTGGCGATCTTGCCGGCCACCTCGCTCATTGGCGCAAGCAGCGGGAGCCGGCCGTGCGAGTCCTCGACGGTCTCGTAGGCCACGCAGGTGGCGCCGGAGTCGCACAGGCCCTTGGTCAGCTCGAGGGCGGGCGCGAGGTGGAGATAGGTGAAGAGCGTGTGCTCAGGCCGCAGCCGAGCCACCTCCTCGGGCATCGGCTCCTTGACCTTGAGGATGAGCTCCGCCTCCTCGAACACGGCGTCGGCGTCGGGCACGATCCGGGCGCCCTGCTCGACGTACTCCTCGTCCGGGATCACGCTGCCGGCGCCGGCGCCCTGCTGGATCACCACCTCGTGCTCGTGCTCCACGAACTCCCGCACGCCCGCGGGCGTGATCGCCACGCGGTACTCGTCGGTCTTGATCTCAGTCGGAACGCCGACCTTCATCGCCTAACCGCCTCCATTTCTCATCTGACGAGCTCCCGCCCGCGCAGCGCGAGCCAAAACTCGATTCGGTCGCGGGCGCGGCTGAGGTCTCGTCCTGTGAGCTCCTCCACGCGCCTGATCCGGTACCGCAACGTGTGCCTGTGACAGAAGAGCTCCCGAGCGGCCCGCTCCCACTGGCCGTTCTGCTCGATGAACGCCTCGAGCGAGCGCAAGAGCTCGTCACCGTAGTCGCCCTCGCCGTTCTCGAGTGGGCCGAGAAGGTTGTCGCAGTAGAGGCGCAGCGCGTCCTCGTCCTGGAGCGAGAGCAGAAGCTGGAAGGCGCCGAGGTCGCGGTAGGACGCCACCTCCGGCGCGTCCTCGCCACCGAGTACGGACGCCTCGAGCGCGCAGCGCGCCTCGTGGAAGCTGCGCCGAAGGGCGCGCGCGGGCGCCGGCCTCGAAGCCGCCGCCCGCACATCGCCGTGCTCTGCGCCGAGCGCGCCCAGCGCCCGGCCCGCGAGGTCAAGAGGGTCGATGTCCTGCGCGTCGAGGACCGCGCAGAGCAGGTTCTCGCGCGTGGCCACGAGGGCGCCCACGCCGGCGCCTGCCATGAAGCGGTCGAGCAGGCCCTCGGCCGCGGACGGGTCCGACATGCTGAACACGAGCACGGCCGCGGTATCGCCGATGCCGAACGGACGCAGGCGCACGTCCAGCTCGTCGGGGTCGAGGCGGCCGGTGAGCGCCTCCGCCAGCACGTCGCCGGCCAGCCGCCGCTCGGTGTCTCGCATCACGCGCTGGCGCATCAGCTCGAGCGCCACCACGGTCACGGCCTGCTGGAGGATGAGGCGCTCGAAGTCGCCGAGCCCGCCCGTGTCGCGCACGGCCACGAGCCATGCCTGCGGCGCGCCGCTGCCGCGCGTGGCCACCGGCAGCGCCAGCGCGCGGCCCGACAGCTCCGGGTGCTCGGGCGCGAACGTGACCGGCTGCGTGCGCGTGCCGTTGCTCGACCCGGGCTGGGTGCTGCGCTGCGCCACTTCCTCCTGCAATGAGGCGAGCTGCTCCTCGCTGAGCTCACGCCGGAACGCCTTGGCCGTCATCGTCTCGCCGCGGGCGCTCAGCACGAGCACCGCGCCGCCGATCGTGGCGGCCAGCGCTCGGACCACCTCGGCGAGCCCGCGCTCCTCGAGCACCAGCCGCTCGAGCCGCTTCTGGATCGCGATGCCGCGCTGGAGCACCTCGTACTGCTCGTTGACGAGCCGCGTGAAGGCCTTCTCCGTGATCGCGATGAAGGGCAGGTCGTACGGCACCTCGAACAGCGGGAAGTCGTGCTCGCGCGCCTCCTCCAGGAGCGCGTCGGGCACGCGCTCGTGGTTGAACCCGCTGCCGAAGCCCAGGCCGGCGAGGTGGTGGCCGGACAGCCGCGCGACGAACTCGCGCTGCTTCTCCGGAGTGTCGAGCTGGATCCCCGTGGTCAGCACGAGCTCGCCGCCCGACAGCCACGGAGTGGGGTCGAGCAGCTCGGTGATGTGAACCCAGCGGACGGGGGCCTCGGCCGCCTCCTCGCCTGTCAGCAGCTCCAGATCCATGTCCTGAACGAGCCGCTGGACTGTGAGCACCTCAGTGCCTCCCGACCACTAGTGCTTGACGACCCGCTCCCACGCCTCGGTGAGCACCGGGCGCACCACCGACTCGATTTCGGCGAACTCCTCCGGACCGGCGATGAGCGGCGGGGAGAACTGGATCACCGGGTCGCCGCGATCGTCGGCGCGGCAGATCAGACCGCGCTTGTAGAGCTCGCCGGAGAGGAAGCCGCGGAGCAGCTGCTCCGACTCCTCGTCGTTGAAGCTCTCCTTGGTCTCCTTGTCCTTGACGAGCTCGATGGCGTGGAAGTAGCCGGCGCCGCGAACGTCGCCGACGATCGGCAGGTCCTTCTTCAGGCCCTCGAGCATCGCGCGGAACTCGTCCTCGTTCTCCCGCACGCGGCCGCAGAGGTCCTCCTGCTCGAAGATGTCGAGGTTGGCCATCGCCACCGCGGCGGATACCGGGTGGCCGCCGAAGGTGAGGCCGTGGGTGAACATGCTCGTTCCGCTCGCGAACGGCTCGAACACCTTGTCCGAGGCGATCACGGCGCCCATCGGCGCGTACGCCGACGTGAGGCCCTTGGCGGTGGTGATCAGGTCGGGCTCGAAGCCGTAGCGCTCGCAGCCGAAGTAGTGGCCGATGCGGCCCCACGAGCAGAT
>Ga0070683_100002157_pt1 | contig 15561 bp, 8 predicted proteins | sample KBSC713LmetaG_FD_64662 | JGI IMG/M metagenome (GOLD analysis project Ga0070683, IMG submission 64662) | Corn rhizosphere microbial communities from Kellogg Biological Station, Michigan, USA - KBS C7.1-3L metaG | ecosystem: Host-associated > Plants > Roots > Rhizosphere ...
TGAGATCGGGATTCGGAATCGAGCCGGGCTTGTAGCCCCGAACGCGGGTGGTGCCGAACGTGTAGAGGCGGGAGCTCAGCGTGCCTTCCGTCTGGTACGGCGAGATCGATGTGTTGCCCGTCGTCCCGTAGCTTCCACGTAGCTTGAGCGAATTCACGAAGCCGATGTTCCGGAAGAACGGCTCGTCGCCGATCTGCCATGCGGCGCCGACCGACGGGAAGAACGCCCATTTGTGTCCCAGCGCCAGCCGGCTCGAGCCGTCGGAGCGGCCCGTGAGCGAGAGCGAGTAGCGATCGAGGAACGTGTAGTTCAGGCGTCCCATGAACGACTCCAGCGACCATTCTGAAATGAGCGAACGCTCATTTCCCGCCGTGCCGGAGCCGAGGTCGTACCAGAGCTGTGTCGTGTAGGGCAGGTTGGTCGCGTAGAGCGAATCCTTCGTGAAGCGATCGTGCTGGATGCTGTAGAGGCCCGTGATGTCGAACAGGTTCGATCCCAGCGCCCGATTGTAGTGCACGATGTTGTCGAGCGTGTACGCGAAGTCCTGCTGGTTGAACTGGCCCGCCTGCGGCGGCTGCCCCTGGTTCGCGCTGTTGGCGCCAAGGTTGGAGCACGGACCGTGCGTCCACGGGCCGTTGTAGCAGCCGTTCGAGAGCTGCGTGTAGTCCGGGCCGAAGTTCACGCGATACGTGAGCCCGTTCAGCACCTGCAGCTCCGCGTACGCCGAGCCGAAGACGCGATTCACGTTCTGCTGGCGAACCACGGACTGCGCCTCGAGCACCGGATTGATGTTCAGAGGATCATCATCGGGGCGCGGATCCAGCAGACCGGTCGAGTCGGGATTCATGAAGTTGGTCGGCTTGCCGAGCGGCGTCATCGCCAGCGCATAGCCGTACGCGCCGCCGCCTTCGCCCTGATCGGTGTTGATACGCGACGTGTTCGCCGTGAGTCCCAGCCTGAGGCGGTCCGACGTGTGATCGATCGACGCGAACGCGGAGCCGCGCGTGTAGCCCTGACCAGGGATCACGCCCACCTGATCGAAGTAGTTGCCGTTGACGGAGTACCGTGTGTCGCCGCTGCTGCCGTTCAAGCCGCCCTGCACGCTTCGCTGCTTCCCCGGACGAAGCACCGCGCGCTGCCAGTCCGTCGAGATGTTGTTCTTGATCGCGAACTGCTGCTTCGCCGTGAAGATCTTGGTGAGGCTCGTGTCCTGCCCGTTCGCCGCGGCGGCGTCCTGCATGTACTGCACGTACTGCTGGAGGTTCATCATCGGGATGAGCCGCACCGGCGATTGATCGCCGTAGTACACGTCGGCGGTGTACGTGGCGTGCAGCGATCCATCGTTCACGCCCTTCTTCGTCGTGACCAGGATGACGCCATTCGCCCCTCGGCTCCCGTAGATGGCAGTGGCTGCCGCGTCTTTCAGGACGTCGATCGACTCGATCATCTGCGGGTTGAAGTCCTGAATGCCGCCCGAAATCGGCACGCCGTCGACGACGTAGAGCGGCTCGTTGCTCGCCGTGAGCGAGCGGACGCCGCGGATGCGCACGTTCATGGGCGCACCGGGCTCGTTGCTCGAGGCGACGATCTCGACGCCGGCCACACGTCCCTGAAGCGCCTTCATGGGATCGGACGTGGGGATGTCCCTGAGCTGCTGGGCCTGGACGGTGGCGACGGAGCCGGTGACCGTGCGCCGCTCCTGTTCGCCGTAGCCGACGACGACGACCGGGGTGAGCTGCGCCGCGGTCGCGACGAGATTCAGGTTCGCGGTCGTCACGCCGCCCGCGGTCACGTTCACCGGCAGGTTGGCGGAGGCGAACCCGATGCCGCGCGCCTGCAACGTGTAGCTGCCGGCGGGCAGGTTGTTGATCGTGAAGCGTCCCGACGAATCGGAGACCGCACCGCGGGTGGTACCCATCACCGCGATCTGAATGCCTGGAAGCGGTCTGGCCCCTTCCGCCGAGCTCACGGTGCCGACGATGCGCCCACCCGTCTGAGCCTGCGCGGCGGCGCTGCTCGCGAAGAGGGTGAGAAGCGCTAGGAGAATCCGGCGTCCCATCAGTCTTTTCCTCCGGAGAGCGTGAGTGTGCTACGGCGTAGGAGACGGCAGACAGCCATTGCCCGTCGGGCGGACAGATACCTCGCAGTCGGGCGCCCGTAGAGGCCGGGGCGCCGTCAGGGTGGAGCGAACTGCGGGCTCGGCCGCGGGGACTTGCGACCGAGGCGCGACGGTGGTCGCGCAAACATCACGTCAAAGTGATAAGATCACACGATGGCCACACGATTTTACCGCACCCTCAAACGCTGTCAAGAGGATCGTTTTTCTCATGCGAAAACTCCTCACGCTACTCTGGTTGGCAGTCGCGGTCGTCGTTGCAGTCCCGCCATTCGCCGCGGGGCAGGGCGATGGACTTCGCCTCTCCCGGCTCTTCGCCGACCACATGGTCGTGCAGCGCGACAGGCCCATCACCGTGTGGGGATGGGCACATCCCGGAGCGACGATCACCGTCGAGTTCCGGGGGAAACGATCGTCGACCCGCGCCTCCGAGAGCGGCGACTGGCGGCTCGCCATGCCGGCGTCCCGCCCGGGCGGGCCCTATACGCTCAGCATCTCGTCGAGCACGGACCGCGTCGACGTTCGCGACGTGCTCGTCGGTGACGTCTGGGTCGCGTCCGGCCAATCGAATATGGAGTTCCAGCTCGCACAGGCCAGCAATGGCGCGACGGAGATTGCGGCCGCGCACGATTCGCTGCTTCGCCAGTTCAAGGTCCCGACGTCCTGGGCGAACGACCCCGAGAATGACCTGGCGGGAGGCTCGTGGGCCGCGGCTGACCCGCAACACGCCGGAAGCTTCACCGCGGTAGGCTACTTCTTCGCGAAGGAGCTTCGCCGCAGCGAGAAGGTGCCGATCGGTCTCATCAACACGACGTGGGGTGGCAGTGCGATCGAAGCATGGCTGAGCCGCGACGCGAATCACCTCAGCGCCGCGCAGTGGACCGCGGTACAGCAAGGCGCGCAGGCTCGCACCGACTCCGCGCGCGAGGCGTTGCGCGTCAAGCTCGGTGTACTTCCGACGTCGGACGAAGGGCGCGTCGGCGGTCGCGCGGTCTGGGCGGACCCGATGCTCGACGATGCGTCGTGGTCGTCGATTCGGGTACCCGACTACTGGGAAGGGCAGGGCTACCCCGGCATGGACGGTGTGGCGTGGTACCGGACGGCATTCGAACTCTCTGATGAGGAGGTTCGAAACGGCGCCACACTCTCCATGGCCGCGATCGACGACGATGACGTCACGTGGCTCAACGGCGTCGAGATCGGACGGACGACAGGTTACAACCTCGAGCGCGCGTATCGCCTGCCCGAGTCGGCGCTGCACGCGGGCCGGAACGTCCTCGCGGTTCGCGTGACGGACGGTGGGGGCGGAGGCGGAATCAACGGAGCGGCGTCGCTGGTCTTTGGAGACGGACATCGCCGATCGCTCGCGGGCGCCTGGAAGTTCAAGGTGGGCGCGGTGGCGTTCCAGCCCGATGCCCAGGTGATCAACAAGATCCCGACGGTACTGTATAACAAGATGCTCAACCCGATCCTGCCCTTCGCGATCAAAGGCGTGATCTGGTATCAGGGCGAGTCGAACGCGAACACCGTGGAGCAGGCACGCGCGTATCGTGAACAGTTCGCCTCACTCATTCAGACCTGGCGCAGCGCGTGGAGCGACGGGCACGACACGTTCCCATTTCTCTGGGTGCAGTTGCCGGGCTTCGGGAAGCGCGACAGCGTGCCGCCCGCCGAGGCCGCGTGGGCGACGCAGCGTGAGTCGATGGATGCGGCGCTCGCGTTACCGAACACGGGTCGCGCGATCACCATCGATGTCGGCGACGCCGACGACATCCACCCGAAGAACAAGCTCGACCCCGGCCTGCGGCTCGCGCGCGTCGCACAGCAGCTCGTCTATGGTGAGAAAGTCGTTGCGTCGGGTCCGACGTATCGCGCCTTCACACTTCGTGGCGACACCGCGGTCGTCGAGTTCACGAACCTTGGCGGCGGCTTGGTGTCCAGGCCGGCCGGCGAGGTGCAGGGGCTCGAGCTGGCCGGCGCGGACGGGAGGTTCGTGTGGGCGAACGCGAGAATCGTCGGCGATCGCGTGTTCGTGTGGAGTGCCCGTGTGCATTCGCCGGCAGCCGTCCGATACGCGTGGGCGAACAATCCGCCGGCGACGCTCTACAATCGAGCCGGATTGCCAGCGGTGCCGTTCCGGTCCGATAGATGAGCTGCGGTATCCTGAGGGAGCGGAGCGACCGAAGAACACGGAGAGGCACCGAGCAGCAGCGAAGGACACGGACACCGCCTTTGACGTTGGCAGTCACGACTGATTGCGACATGAAGAGCCGCTCGAGATGCAACTGCGGGCATCCGAGCGGCTATTTAGAAATCAATCAAAACCGTTTCGCTGGAGTCGAGTTCTCCGTACCGATCCGCGTCATCCGTGCAATCCGTGGCCGAAGAAACCTGGTGTCCGGTGCTCTCGGTGGTTTCGGTGGCCAGCACGATCACACATTGAGGAGGGCAGATCCTTCGGTCACCCGCTCCCTCAGGATGGCGAGAGAGGGTTCCCTCAGGACGACGATACGAACAGCCTCAAATCAATCGCGTTCGCCATCAGCTCGTACCCATGCTCGTTCGGATGCAGATGATCGCCGGAATCGACATCAGCGCGGAGACGCGTCGGATCGTTCGCATCGCGCATCGCCGCATCGAAATCCACCACCGCATCGAACGCGTGACTCTCGCGAATCCACTGATTCACCGTGGCGCGCGCGGATTCATGATCCGCTGATCCGTACTGCGATCCATTGAACGGCAGGATCGTCGCGCCGTACGCCCTGAATCCGCGCGCGTGCGCGCGATCGATCATCTGCCTGTACGCGTCGATCAGCTCGCGCGCGACTGCCGCCGAGGAATCCGGGCCGCGTGCGCCGCCAATGTCGTTCACGCCTTCGGAGATCAGCAGCCACCGCGCCGACGGCTGCACGAGCACGTCACGAGTAAATCGCGAGAGCGCCGTCGGTCCAAGGCCGCCGCGCAGCACCGTGTTCCCGCCGATGCCGGCGTTCAGCACTGCCACGTTCGAGGTCGCCGAGTTGTCATGTAGACGGCGCGCGAGATTGTCGGGCCAACGATCATTCCTGTCCGTGCCCGAGCCGCGTCCGTCGGCGATCGAGTTGCCGAGCACGACGACTGCAGCCGACGGCGCCGGCCGCTCGACGTCGATGCGGCTGATCACGTACCAGTGCTCGGTCGTCGCCGGGTTCGCGAAGGCGGGGTCGCGCGTGTGATCGCCGTCGACGATGAACGAGGTCGTCCGGGAGCCGGGATGTCCCGTCAGCCCGCCAGGCACGCTCGGCAGGAAGAGACTGATCGCGAAATCCGACAGCGGGGGCATCGACAACTCGACGACATCGGAGACGACCGCGCCGCCGACGGGAATGGTCACCGACGGAAGTCCGTGGAAGGTGATCGCCGTCGGCGATGCGATGCGAATGGTATCTCGCACCCCGCCGCGATCGATGCGCGCGGCGCCAATCGCCAGTGGTCCGTCGCCGAACTCATTCGAGAACCGGATGCGTAGCCGAGGACCGCCGAGGGTCACGCGAACGTTCTGTCGGATCGTGTGCCCGGCGAGCGGCACGGGCGGCATGTTCCGCGGCTCCGTGAGTTGCGGCGCGGCTTGCCACGTCGCAACCCACTGTCCCGAGCTGGACGCCCCCCGGTGGACGCATGCGGTGAGCGATGCGCCCGCCGCGAGCGCAATGAGTGTTCTATGGAATCGCATTCGCGTGCACCGGCGTCGAGGTCGCCGGCGCCGCGGCCCCAAGCCCGGCCATCAATCGCAGCACGCGCTCCTGGTCCGCCTCCGCGCGTGTGAGCTCACCCGCCTGCCGCCCTTCCCGCAGAACGATCAGCCGATCCGCGAGACCCAGCAGCTCCGGCAGCTCGCTCGAGATGAGGAGGATCGCCGTTCCCGTCGCCGCCAGATCGGAGATCAGTGCGTGAATCTCGGCCTTGGCGCCGACATCCACCCCACGCGTGGGCTCATCGAGAATGAGTACTTTCGAATGCGCCGCGAGCCATCGTGCGAGCACGATCTTCTGTTGATTGCCGCCGGACAATCCCGCCACGAGCGCGTCCGGGCTCGGCGTGCGCACACGCAGGCGCGCGAAGTAGTCGTCGACCATCGCACGCTCCTCGCGCCGGCGAATCCACGTGAGCCGTGACAGCCGATCGAGGATCGAGAGCGAGGTGTTGTGCAGACACGTTTCCGTCTGCACGAGCCCCTGCCTCTTTCGATCTTCCGGCACGAGTCCGATGCCATGGCGGATCGCATGAATCGGCGTGCGCGGCGAGATGCGCTTTCCGTCGATGTGCACCGTGCCGCGCGTCGGCCGATACATGCCGAACAGCGTCTCGGCGATCTCGGACCGGCCGCTTCCCACGAGGCCCGCGAACCCAAGCACCTCGCCGCGACGCAGAGAGAACGAGATGTCCTCGAACTTTCCCGGCACCGTCAGACGCTCGACGCGCAGCATCTCGGCGCCCGGTGTGCGCGCCGCACCGCGACCTTCGTATTCCGCGAGCGAACGCCCGATCATCATCTGGACGATGTCCGGCTCCGTCAGCTCGCGCGTCGGACGCGTGGCGACGTGGCGTCCGTCGCGCAACACCGTGACCGTATCGCAGAGACGGAAGATCTCGGGCATGCGATGCGACACGTAGATGCACGTGACGCCGCGGGCCTTCAGTCGATCGATGAGCTCGTAGAGCCGATCCGCGTCGGCCTGGCTCAGGCTGCTCGTCGGTTCGTCGAACACGACGATGCGCGCGCCGGAACCCACGGCGCTCGCCACCTGCACGATCTGTCGCTGTGCGATCGTGAGGCGGCGCAGCGGTTGATCGACGTCCAACCGTGCGTCGATCTGCGCGAGCATCTCGTCCGCACGACGCCGCGTCTCGTCGCGCGCCACGAATCCAGCGCGCGACGATGGCAGATCCGACAGACACAGATTCTCGGCGACACTCATGTTTTCGCAGAACGCGAGCTCCTGGTGCACCATGCCCACGCCCGCGTCGAGCGCATCGCGAGGACTCGAGAATCGCACCGGCTGTCCGTGCACTTCGAGCGTGCCGCCGTCGGGCGCATAGATGCCCGCGAGAATTTTGCCGAGCGTGCTCTTGCCGGCACCGTTCTCACCGCAGAGCGCGTGACACGTTCCGGCGGCGATCTCCAGCGAGACGCCGTCGAGCGCCTGTACGCCGGGAAACCGCTTGCTCACGCGATCGAATCGAACAGCGGTACCGCTCATGAGAATCTCACTGCTTGAGCGCGAGGTATTCCGGGGGAACGTTCGTGAAGCCCCAGTCGCGGAGCTGGCGCGCCCATGTGCCGAGGTTGTCCTTGGTCACGCGCACGAGCTCCATCGGAATCATCTGCGGGACGTCCTTCTTGTAGTGCAGCTTGTCGACGATCGTCGAGACGCCGACGTAGCCCCACTGATACACCGACTGCGCGAGGAGCACGGGGACGATGCCCTTGTCGACGTAGACGAGCTGCTCCGGGATCGCGTCGACCGACGCGATCTTCATCTTGTTCGGATCGAGATCCTTGACCAGCGCCGGCGTGAAGAGCGCCCAGCCGCCGATCATCGCCCAGCCCTGAATGCCAGGATACGCATTGTTCACGCGGATCACTTCCGCGGCGGCGTCCTGTGGCGTCTCGACATGATTGAACACGCCGACGATCGTCATGCCGGGATACTTGGCTGCTTCGTCCTTCGCTCCCTGCACGCGATGCTGGAGGTTGGGCGCGTTCTGGTTGCCGGCGAGGATCGCCACGCGGCCTTTGCCATTCATGAGCTTCGCCAGCTCCGCCATGGTCTGCTGGCCGGTCTTGATGTCGTCGACGCCGTAGTACGCGAAGCGCTTCGATTGCGGGGCATCGCTGTCGAACGTCATCACCGCGACGCCGCGCGCGACCGCATCGTTGATCGCGCCCGTCACCTTGCCGGCGTCGGAGCATGAAATGAGAATGGCGTCCGCGCCGTCGTTCACGGCCTGCTGGATGCGCTGCGCCTGCACCTGGCCGTCCTCTTCCGGCGGCGTGAGCCAGTTGACCGTGACCTGAATGCTGTCCTTCTGCGACAGCTCCTTCGCGGCCGCCTCGGCGCCGGTGCGCGCGGCGAGGAAGACCGGATTGTTCGAGGCTTTCGCGATCATCGCGATCGTGATTTTGTTCTTCGCCGCTGCCGTGTCGTTGCCCGCGGTCTTGCCGGATTGGTCGCCAGCCTTGTTGCAGGCGGCCAATCCGCCAAGCAGCGCGACGACGGCGGCACGCTTCCACGAAATGAGCGTCTTCATATCGATCGATCTCTCGGGTGGTGGGGTCAGGTGGCGGGACGAATCGGTGCAGCGGTCAAGCGCCGCGCGGTGAGCCGGCTGCTCAACTGGTCGATCACGACGGCGATGACGATCGCGCAGCCGATCACGATCCACTCGTAGTTCTGATCCAGATGGAGCGTGCGGATCGACTGCCGGATGAGGACGATGAGCAGCGCGCCGAACGTGGCGCCCAGGGCGCTGCCCTTGCCGCCGACGAGACTCGCGCCGCCGACGACCGCCGCCGCGATGACGAAGAGCTCGTACCCTTGCGCGTCACCCGACGACGTCGACCCGTAGAAGCTCGCGCCGAGAAAGGCGGCGAGCCCCGCGGTCAATCCCGACACGGCGTAGACACCGACCTGAATGCGCGCGAGCCGCAGGCCCGCGAATCGGCTCGCCTCGAGATTGCCCCCGAACGCGAACACGTGCCGGCCCATGACGGTGCGCGTGAGGTAGATGACGCCGATGATCGTGACGACGATCATCGTGAGCATGGGCACGGGATAGAGTCCGCCGCCGAGGCCGAGCGATGCCTTCATCACCGTGGTGAGCGATGTCGGCACGATGATGCTCTCCGCTTTGGTGGCGACGAACGCGATGCCGCGCAGCATCCACATCGTCCCGAGGGTCACGATGAACGGATGCACGCGGAGCCCGACGACGAGCAGTCCATTCAGTATCCCGCACAGCAGCCCGACGCCAAGGCAGGCGATGAGCCCGATGATCACGGTCGCTGCCGTGCCCGCGGGATGTATCGCGCGCAGCGTCAGGGCCATGCTCACGCCCGACAGCGCATAGATGGACCCGACGGACAGATCGATTCCGCCGGAGATGATCACGATGGTCGCGCCGATCGCCATGATGGCAAAGAAGCTGGCGTCGGTCGCGGTCTGGATGAGGGTGTATGAATTCCAGAAATTGTTGACGAGCTCTCCGCTCTGCCGGTCGATGTGCGTGCCGGCCATCGACGTCAGCGCGACGGCGAGCAGCGCGAGGACGACGACGAGTCCGGTTTCCTGGGAGCCAACGAGCTTCTGGGCAAGAGCGCGCATCTGGGAATAGCTACGGGGTGGCGCGTGCGATTTCGTATCCTGTATCCAATATCGGGGAAATCACTCGGCCAAGGAACCACCGAATGTCCTCGCGCACAAGCCGCACGGCGCGAGACGACGTGCGACAGGCGCGACCAACCTAACCTGCCGCCGGCCGCGCCGCTCGATACGAGTCCCGGAACCGCCGATACCGCTGCTCGTACGCGGCCACGACGTCGGTGTCGGGATGCTGCAGCGGCGTCCGCGTGACCGTCGCGCGAGCGGCGCTCTCCAGATCGGAATACACACCGGCACCGACACCCGCAAGCAGCGCCGCGCCGTACGCCGGACCTTCCTCGCGATTCACCGTGCACACGGGAAGCCCGAACACCTCGCTCTGCAGCCGTCGCACCAATGTGCTTCGCGCGCCGCCACCCGTCAGGAGCATCTGGCTCGGTGCGAGTCCGAGGTCCTGAAGAATCGACAGCGAATCGCGGAGCGCGAAGCACACGCCCTCGAGGACGGCGCGGGTGAGATGCGCACGCGAGTGCGCCAGGCTGAGTCCGAGAAACGCCGCGCGCATCGACGCGTCGCGATGCGGCGTTCGCTCACCCTGGAGGTACGGCAGAAACGTCACGCCATCGGCGCCCGGCGAGATTGCCGCAGCCTCCGCATTCAGATACTCGTTCGCGTCGGGGCTGCCCGCAACGTCGCGCGCGAGTTGATCGCGATACCACGCGAACGCGCCGCCGGCGGCGAGCACCACGCCCATCAGATACCACGTGTTCGGCTCGACGTGACAGAAGGTGTGCGCGCGCAGCAGCGGGTCGACGATCGGCTCCGACGTCGGAGCGAGCACGGTACCCGACGTCCCCCAGCTCGCGACGGCTTCGCCGGGCATCACCACGCCGACGCCCGCAGCCCCGCACGCGTTATCCGCGCCACCACCCACGACCGGCGTGCCCGTCGCGAGTCCCGTGAGCGCCGACGCCTCGGCCGTCACCCGACCGAGCACCTCCGCCGAGCCGCCGACGTCGGGCACGATGCTCCGCGGAAGCCGGACCGCGTCGAGAATCTCCGTGCTCCAGCGGCGCTCGGCGGTGTCGAACATGAGCGTTGCCGATGCGTCGGACGGTTCCGTCGCGAGCACGCCCGTGAGGCGGTGGCGAATGAAATCCTTCGGCAGGAGCACCGTCGACAGCCGCGCGAACGCCTGCGGCTCGTGATTGCGCAGCCACAGCACCTTGGGCAGCGTGAATCCCTCGAGCGCGGGATTGCGCGCGAGATCGCGCAGCTTGCTCTCTCCGCCGACGCTCTCGGTGATCTCGCGACATTCCGCGGTCGTGCGCCCATCGCACCAGAGCAGCGCCGGGCGAATGACGTCGCCCTGGCCGTCGAGGAAGACCGACGAGTGCATCTGCCCCGAGATGCCGACCGCGGTGATGCGCGCTTCGCTGCGCGACTCGAGCAACGCTCGAATCGACGAGATGGCCGCCTGCCACCACGCGTCCGGATCCTGCTCCGCCCAGCCGGGCTGCGGCGTCACCAGGATGAGTGGTGTCGTCGCCGACGCGACGACGTCGCCCGATTCGTCGACGAGAATCGCCTTGACGCCGCTCGTGCCGACGTCGACGCCGAGCAAGCACGAGCCGCTCATCAGCGGACTCCGAGCAGCAGCTCCATCGTGAGCTGGTCGAGCTTCTCGTAGCCGTAGCCGCGGTTGCGCATCGCCGGCAGATCGAACGAGCGCCGCTCGAGCTCGCGAGCGGCATCGGGAGTGAAGGTGATGCGCTCGCCAGCCTTCGCGCCGCGCGCCGACAGCTCGTTGAGCAATTCTTGAATCTCCGGATCCGCGTTGAACGCAGTGACTTTCTCTTTGAGGATGAGATAGGTGCGCATGCTGCCAGCCGCGAAGTCCCAGACGCCTTGCTCGTCTTCCGTGCGATATGCGTGGCTGTCGAAGTGCCGCATGCCGTCCCACTTCGCATCTTCGAGCAGCTTGACGAGGAAGAACGCGCTTTTGACATCCTCGCTGCCGAAGCGAAGATCCTGATCGAAGCGCCCCGGCTTCTGCGCGTTCAGATCGATGTGGAAGAGCTTGTTCGCCTCGAGCGCCTGCGCGACACCGTGCGAGAAATCGAGCCCGGCCATCGTGTCGTGCGCGACCTCGGGATTCACGCCCACCATCTCGGGATGGCCGAGCGTGTAGATGAACGCGAGCATGTGGCCGATCGTCGGCAGAAAGATGTCGCCGCGCGGTTCGTTGGGTTTCGGCTCGAGCGCGAAGCGCAGATCGTACTTCTGCGAGAGGACGTACTCGCAGAGGAAGTCGATCGCGTCTCGGAACCATTTGATCGATTCCCGCGGATCCTTCGCTGCATTCGTCTCCACGCCTTCGCGTCCGCCCCAGAAGACGTAGGTCGTGGCGCCCAGCTCGACGCCGAGGTCGATCGCGCGCATCGTCTTCCGAAGCGCATAGGCGCGGACTTCCGCATCGTTGCTCGTAAATGCACCGTCGCGAAAAACGGGATCGCCGAAGAGATTCGTCGTCGCCATCGGCACTTTCATACCCGTTTCGTCCAGTGCCTGTTTGAGCTCCTTCACGATCCGGTCGCGGTCCGACGCCGACGCGTCTCGCGGAATGAGATCGTTGTCGTGGAGATTCACCCCATACGCGCCGAGTTTCGCCAGCTCACGGACGATGCGCGGCGCGGGAATCGGCTCGCGCACGGGATCGCCGAACGGATCTCGGCCGACGTTGCCGACGGTCCACAGCCCGAACGTGAAGTGATGCTCGGGCCGAGGAACGTACGCATCCTGCGGGGAAGACCGTGCCATGATGAGTGTTTGCTGATGTTCAGTAGATCGGTGGACAGCGCGGCTTGTCACGATCGAGCGGGCAGCGGAGTTCCAGATAGAACGAAAGCGGATGCGCCGGCGGCTCGTACCGCGCCGGGATCGGCATCCGGGAGAACTGCTGGAAGTAGTCGACCGCGGCGTCTCGCCACCACTTCGCCTCGTGTTCCTGAATGACCAGGAACGAATCGACCTGCGCGAACCGCTCGGCGTCGATCGCGGGCTTCACCGATTGCCACTCGCGACGCATGGCGCGCACCGTGTCGACGCCCGCGGAGTAGTGCGCGACGAGTCCATCCCAGAGCGTCTGTCCGGAGTGCAGCCTGTACGTCCACGGCACGTGGTGGAACCACAGCAGCAGATTCTCGGGTGTGGAGTCGATGTTCGCGAAACGCTCACGCAACGGCGAGAAGTATTGCTCCACCGCATCGCTCCCGCTCGGCGTCCGATCGAAGCCGATGCCCAGCGTGTCCGCGCGATGATAGTACGTCGGCGACCAGTCGGGCCGTCCCGCGTTGCTCACCCACGGTCCAGGACCATAGTGATGATTCGTCGCCATGATGTGCGCGAGACCGAGCGGCGTCATGTAATTCACGACCGCCTCGCGCGAGACCATCATTATGTGCTCGATGGTGCGCACGACCGTGGGATCGTTCGAGAAGGTCATGCGGATCCACTCGTCGGCGATGTCGCGCGAGGACAGCTCTGGATTCCACGCGAGCCGGCCGAACGCGTACCAGTTCGCTTGATTGAACTGCGAGCCGGTCCAGTTCGTGTCGGTGCCGACGTTCGACACGCCGGCCATCGCCGTGCGTGCCGTGTTCGTCAGCGAGCTGTCGATCACGCGAGCGACGGTCGAGCCCTTTCCCCGAGCGTAGGTGTCGGACTTCAGGACCTCTTCCCACTCGGCCCCGAGGTAGACGAGATGGGTGTCCTGGCCCAAGTACTCTTTAGTGATCTGGAATTCCATCGCCAGCGGGGTGTGCTGCATCGCGCCGAACAGCGGAGAGAAGGGTTCGCGCGGCTGAAAATCGAGCGGACCGTTCTTCACCTGGATCAACACGTTCTCGTGGAATTGCCCGTCGAGCGGCTTGAACTCGTCATAGGCCTGCTTGATGCGGTCCGTCGGGACCTCGTTGCTGTACACGAACGCCCGCCAGATGACGACGCCGCCGTGCGGTTGCAGCGCATCCGCGAGCATGTTCGCGCCGTCGGCGTGCGAGCGCCTGTAGTCTTGCGGGCCGGGCTGTCCCTCGGAGTTCGCTTTGACGAGGAAACCACCGAAATCCGGGATGAAGCGGTAGATCTCGTGAGCCCTCGAGGCCCACCACGCTCGCACCGCCGGATCGAGCGGATCCGCGGTCTTCAGGCCGCCGAGCTCGATCGGTGCGCTGAATCGCGCAGTGAGAAAGATCTGAATGCCGTATGCGCGAAAGACGCCGGCGAGCGCCGCGACCTTGGCAAGGTAGTCGGGTGTGAGCACTCTCGCATTCGCGTTGACGTTGGTCAATGCGACGGCATTGATGCCGATCGACGCATTCGCGCGCGCATAGTCGTGATACCGCGATGAGAGCGTGTCGGGAAGCTTGGACCACTCCCACAGCGATCGCCCCGCATAGCCGCGCTCGACGCTGCGATCGAGATTGTCCCAGTGATCGAGCATGCGAAGCTTCACGCGCGGATGGTCCGCGATCGAGAGATTCGCGAGTGGCGCATTGGTCTGGATCGCGCGGAGCAGGGCAAACGCGCCATACATCGCGCCGACATCGTTCGTGCTGGCGACGACGATCGCGCGATGACCGTTCACCGACGTCGAGCGAACGACGAAGCCGCCCGTGCCCTCGCGGCGGGCATTCGCGGCGAGCGGCAGCGAGCCAACGAGACCCGACGCAACCGTGCCGACGATGATCGCGCCGTCGCGGGACGGTTTCGGCACGATCGGGATCTGTGTGCCGAGCATTGCGGCGAGCGCGGTCGCGAGCTCGTCGCGTGCGGCACGCGACGTTGGCGAATCGCCGGCAACGACCAACTCCGTCGCGGCGCCGCGAAGCTCCGCCGATCGTCGCCCATCGTCGATGTGGCGATAACGAAGCCAGAGGTCGTACCCGGTCTCGTTCGGGGCGGTCATCCTGCGGAGCGGAGCGACGAAGGATCTACTCTCCTCTGCTCGTGGCCGGCCACGGGTCGAGGAAGGTAGATCCTTCGCTTCGCTCAGGATGACGGCTGAGGCGAGCAGACCGACGACGGCGCCGCGTCTCATGAGGCCGAAAGAAATTCAGCGCGGGATCGCCGGAATGCGCGCGTCGGCCGGATCCGCCCAGGATTCGTTCGGAATCACCGGTGCCCAACCGGGACGCAGCGGATCCTGGTCGTACGGATACGCGCCGAGTCGCAGGAACAGCTCGTGATACTCGGCAACCTTGTCGCGATCGAGGGTCACGCCGAGGCCCGGTTTCGTCGGCACCGCGATGGACCCGGCGCAGTAGCACATCTTGCCGCCGTCGATCACGTCGTCGGCGAGATGGTGATAGTGCGCGTCCGCCGCGAATGTGAGATTCGGAATAACCGCGCCGAGATGCAGCATCGTCGCGAGCTGGATGCCGAGCTCGCCCGACGAATGCACCGCGACGCCGAGCTGAAACGCGTCGCAGATGCCGGCCGCTTTCACGCACGGACGGATGCCGCCCCAGAATGTCGTGTCGAGCAGCACGACGTCGACGGCGGTCTGCAATACGTTCGCGGCAAGTTGCTCGAAGTTCACGACGACGGTGTTCGTCGCGAGCGGCATGCGAACTTTCTCACGCGTGCGACGCATGCCGTGCAGACCGAACACGGGATCTTCGAGATAATCGTTATTCAAGTCCTCGATACGCTGGCCGAACCAGATCGCGCGTTCGGCCGACCAGACGCCGTTCGGATCGAACCGAACGCGATCGTTGGGAAACTCCCTGGCGATCGCGCGATAGCAATCGAGCTCGTACTCGGGCGAGAAGACACCGCCTTTCAGCTTATGCGACGTGAAGCCGTACTTCTGCTTGAGCTCGCGCGCCTCGGCGATGAGCTGCTCGCAGGTGCGAATCTCGCCCGAGCCGTCGGAATTCGCGTAGCGAAAGAAGAGATACGAGGCGAACGGGATGCGGTCGCGTAGCCGGCCGCCGAGGATCTCGGAGACGGGCACGCCCCATTTCTGTCCCATCAGGTCGAGACACGCGAACTCGAGGGCCGCCAGGATCTGCGTGCGCG